>VFQR01000153.1_pt1 | contig 153902 bp, 124 predicted proteins | sample 3512321 | NCBI WGS metagenome assembly VFQR01 (sample SAMN10412374, study PRJNA504923) | tailings metagenome | isolation source: Relicate 3 Philex TSF1 revegetated site | place: Philippines: Tuba, Benguet | collected 2017-08-29 | reverse complement strand
CGAACTCTCAGAGCTCACGCCAGCTCGTTGGCTGGCGCGCAAATATTCGACCAAGAGCACCCTCGCAGCCTGATGGGGGTTGGCTGGCCGGATACGGCTGACAGGACGTAACGATCATTCGGATCGGGCAGATCAAGGCCGGGAATCAATTCTTCGTAGCCCGTTACGAGCGCATTGATGGCGTGTAGATCCATCAGCGTTCGGGTGCGCTCCAGATCTCGCCGCTTCTCCACAAGTGCGGTGATCCATTCCTCGTGGACGCCCGCCGACCATTTTGCGCGGAACAATCCGGTGAGCGCGAGATGCATGAGCAGATTGCGTAACTCGGCCGGATAGAGTACGTTGGCGTCATAGAATGCGGTTAGCGTCGCCACAGATAGTTATTGACGCCGATCAGGCGAGTTCCCAACCACTCAGAGCCCGAGTTCTTGGTCGTAGGCTGCGAGTTCGGCGAGCACGGCGCGGCGCTCGGCATCGGTGCGGCGCTTGTAGGCCATCAGCGCTTCGAAGCGGACACGGCGGTGCGTGCCGACGCGGCGATAGTCGATCTTGCCCTCGTCGAGAAGCTGAATGAGAGAGGGGCGCGAGATGTTCAGCAAGTCCGCCGCTTCCTGCGTGGTGAGTTCGGCGTGCACTGGGATTAGCGTGACCGCGTTGCCCCGCGCCATTTCCTCAAGGATATGAATGAGCATCCGGACGGCTGAGGCAGGGAGCTTTACGGTGCTGGCAGAGGGGTCGTCGAGCAAGCGGAGTTGGAGCGGGTCCGCCGATTGGGTACGCGCGGCTAGGATTCGACTGCTTTCCTTGGCGAGGGTCGCCTCGGCTTCGGACGGTAGTGTTGGTGCGATAGTTCCTCGCGCCATGTCTCGATTGCTCCTAAATCATCATCGCATATTCGCAGCAATCGAAAACCTTCGCAGCAATCGAAATTTCCCAGGGCATTCCGCTATAGGCCCGCTAGTGACGTAGTACGCGATGCATTAAGGATAGACAATGTAGCAGCGCGACGAGGTCCACTCAATTCAACTCCAGGAACTTCGCACGCGCATGGACCGCGCGCTTGTCGAAGCCGCCGATTGTGAGGGTAAGTATGGTGATGGGTTCATGCAAGGCATGACCGACGAATTGGATGCTGGCCATATGCGCAACTGCGGATGAGCCGCCACTCTCTCATGCCTTCGGCTCACTAGGGCTTGGCTGACATCCGGGACTCTTGCGTGGACGAACCTTGGTACCGTGTTGCACAGCAAATGGCCGTTGAATTCGTCGAGGCGTTCCGTTCTCTCGCGCGTATCCTTGCGAGCGGTCATGTGCGGCAGGACTTGGCCGGGGCGACGACGCGAAATTGTACTTGGGTAAACAAGGCATGGACGCAACGTTGAACTGGAATCTTACTTCAATCTTGTAAGGTCATGAGGATGTGCCAGCCGGGAAAGATAAGCTGAGTAATCGATCAACAAGTCTGTTGCGTACGCTTCCGAAATCCGTTCCACCCTCTTCAGCTTCAACGCCAGGGACCGCTTTGGATTGTCGCCCACCGACGAGGTAAGCTCGACGTCGAACGGGGAATCTAGGGGCATTCGGCAATAGCTCTGGAGCAGTGTGTTTCGATCGGTTTCGATCGCGGCCATTTTGCCGACTTCCGTCATGATCACGGTGGCCCTTTCCTTGAGAATAGGAAGTCGGGTCCGCCACGGAGAAATCAGCAATGGTGGATCAGCAAGATCCTCGACCAGACTACAGCGGCCATCGACATTCAGCGTCGCAAAATCAAGCAGCCATATGGGAAGGTAGGCAATCTCGCCCAGTTTGACAGCCCATCGTGTGGCAGAGTCATAGAATTTCATCTCATAGTGATCTGGAGGCAGAAGATGATTCTTGTACTTCGAATCAGGATTTCGTATTGCGGCTAAGGGAACTAGCTGGCGGCTGTCCCTCTCGCCCTTCCGAAGACCATTTGCTCTCACCATTAGATCGCAAGGTTGAGCGAGGAGAACATATTTCTGGCCCGAATCGTCGCTGAAGATGTCTCCCGACGCTATAGGCAAGTTGGCAGAATTGACGTGGCCTGCGCTTTCGTAAATCTCGTCGTGCTGAAGTCGGAAAGCGCGCTCAGCAACCTCAGTTCTCACGTTCTTCATGTTCAGCGTGCAGATCGGATCGATCTCTCGCACGGATTGGTGCAAGCCTGCATCCTTACGGATGCTGTTCTGAATCTGCTGTTGCTGATAGACGCCGATAACCCGTACGAGTGTTTCCGGCGGCCAGGCGCCTTCTCCCCTCGATGTGCCGAGAATAATCCTTTCGAAAGACTCTATCCCCAAGCTTTCAATCTCCTCAATCGCTTTCTTGCTGGCTTTCGCCGTCTCCTCTCGAAGGCGCTTTGTCAGCGTGTCAAATAGACGGTATAGCAGGAGATGCTTCATTCGCTGGGCAAACCGGTCACCGCCTTCGGACAATCGGCTTTTCGAGATCACCAATATATAACCGTCTATTTGGGAAGACGTTGCTACGATTTCTTTCTGGAGTGCGACTTCGGCGTCGTCATTCTGAACGTTGTGCGTTAGCAGAGCGTAGACAAACTTGTATTCGGGAAAGGTCGCGTGAGTCTGCTCAATGAGCGTTCGTCCGTGAGTCTTGCTTTGACCTTCGAGCGAGAAGTCCTCGTCGAAAATGAACAGCGTGGAATTGTCCTTTGCCTCCGCAATGTGGTCGTCCCTATGTTTATTCCACTCCTTAAGGCTCAGATAAACTTTTTTTACAGACTCTCCCACTACCGATTCGAAATACTGACTCGCAACCTTGTCTCGGTCCGGGTCGTACTCGCCGCTAGCAGAGGCGATTTTGTCGAACATCTCCGTCAAAGCTTCTGGGGTCGCTCCCATGATTGCTTTCGCGATCCTCTCGCGCTTGACCTCTTCGTTATCGGAATTGAAATCAACAGCCGGAAAGGCACCGCTTTTCTGCAGGGCCTCCATCTCAAGACCATTCGCATCATCTTGTAGCCTTTGGTGCGTGATCCCATGCCTGTCATCGACGAATACAACTCTGCTTATGCCGGCGGCGGCGAACAGTTGCGCGGTAATTGTGGGTTCAGTTCTCACTTCCGGCATCTATCATCCCAGAAAGATCAATCGCGAATTCAAACTGGCGTCCTGCGCTGTTACGCGACCGCGTGAGGGCGATTGTGCATCCCTCCGTTTGCAGTAACTCGCGGACGATGAAAAGGCCCAGGCCTCGACCGCCTTCTCGTGTTGTGACGAATGGCTCGAATAGTGTACCTGCCACGGCAGGATCAATTCCACGCCCCGTATCCGAGAAAAGCACCAATGGGCTCTTGAGTTGAATGTGAATGCGACCGGGCGCGACTTTACCGCGTCGAATACTTTCACGCAGCCAGTATTGGCTATTCAGAATCAGGTTGTCGAAAATCTGGGTGAGCTTGCCCGGGTTCGTTAAGACCACAAATTCGGTCGGTGATGTCGAAGCCACATCCAACTTCAAATCACCCTCTCGCCACCTGGATTCGTGGTACGCCTTCAAGTCCTCCAGAAAGTCCAAGAGCGCAATCTCTTCGCGTCGCTCACGAGCATATTTCAGCGACGGATCGAGATGACCTAATTGTTTCCGGAGCCCGGCGATCGAGGTATCTACGTGGCGTACGAATGACTTGGTTTTGGCTTCAACCTTGGCGGGGTTATCGAGGTACTTTTTTAGATCAGCAACACGCTCGGCGAGTCCATCAGCGATAACACTGATTTCATGAACGAGTGCTTCTGCGGTCAGGCCGAGGCTCATCGTTTCATAGGCTTCACCCAACCGCTGACTGAAACGCTCTATCTGGCCCGAAAGTATCTCATATGCGCTCCGCATTTCCGGCGCATTCTGTAGCAGTCCAGCCAACTCGGAAAGCGTGGTCTCCGAGGCCGTTAAAACCTGTTCCAGGCTTCGAATAATCCCCTCACCCTCGGCCCGCTGCTCCTTGGTTAATTTCGAAGATCCTTTAGTGGCCCTCGCCGCCTGCTCCATTTGGCGCGACGTCAAAGCAACCGCGTTTCGCAATGATGTGACCTTTGCTTCGAGTGTGCTCGTGGATTGAAAGTACTGAGAGACCTTGCCGGCAAGTTGCTCCGTCGTCATGGTCGGAGGCGCTTTTGCCGCTTCGTGCATGAAGCGATTACAGTAGTCGAGAGTTCCTCGCCGAGCGAACTCCATCGTGTCGTGCGTAAATTTTACGAACCGACGAAGTAGCGATTCGAAGTTTAAGAACGTTGGCGTTTTCTTGAAGCCTTCCCGATCGGTTGTCTCGACCAGCCCTCCGTTATCGCGGGCCGAAATAGCTATGTACCCGATGGTGTTGCCTGGCTTTAATCCGTACCAGGAGCTCCCGGCGGTCCAATCCTTACCAAGCTTGAGGAAGTCTCTGTCTACGCGAACACCGAATCCATCACGGTAAACGCGCACGCCAGCGAGCGTTTTGACGACATTGCGAAACTCCTTCAAGTTCGAGAACGCCGACGCATCGGGAAGCCTACCAAGGTCGAATGAGTCCACCTCTCCTTTGAAGGGGCCCGGCGAGATTGGCTTCTGCGAGATGTCAATAGCGATTTTGTCGAGGTGATCGAGCTCAACAGACTGCCGGAACACGGCAAACCACACGGCAGATGGTGACGCTCCGATCGAAAACGAGTCCGGCGGTACACTACCCTTCAGGGCAGATAGCAGTGATGCTCCACTATTTTCCAGGACCTCTTCCTCAAAAATTGCCTTTCTTGCCGCGTCAGATGGCTCCAGTTGGCGCAGCTTAACTCGCCCCTGCATCGACATCGATGTGCCATCAAACGAAAAGGAAAACGTAGTATCAGCCTGTTGTCGCAGTTTCCGAGCTACGGTCGCGAGATCGAGCTTTACGCCATCGACTGTAATGAGCAAATCAAACGAACTGATACCCTCAAATGGAGATACTAGCTCCGCCAGTTGCTCTTCTAGGAGTCTTTTTGCTGCTTCGCCGCGCCATCTTTCTGCATCCGTCAAATCGGATAGCAAAAGTGTCGTCCCAGAGCGTCGAGCCGACTCATATTCGAACGGCCCAATAATCGGAACGTCTGTTAGCCGCTTCATGTTTTCGAAGTCGGCCCACGAAAATGCAACATGGCGCTCCTGGCCTTCCCCAACAGTCGTTGATATCAGCTCCACGTTGCTGGCAAGGCGCTGCGAGCCGAGGCGTCCCAGACCTTTGTCACCTAGAGGTGTTCGTTTGCCTGATGCTGCTTTCCCAGACTGCTTGAGTTCACGCTTCGCTGAATTCGAGACTACAAACCAACCATTCTTGATCGACTCTAAGTTCATACCCTCGCCGTCGTCGGATATCATTATGAAGCCCTTCGCGTCGGGGTACTTGGAGTTTGGGAATTCAATCGTGGGTGAATTATTGGTGTCAATCTGGACGTGGGCATACGTCGCGTTGGCATCATACGAATTCTTGATGAGCTCAATGAGGGCCTGAACATCATCGCTGATCAGGTCGGCTCCCAACTGGAAGATGACGGACGGGTGGACATCAAACGAAATCTTGGGTTCGGCCATGCGCCTTAGTCTGAATCCTTTCGGAAGACTAGAATCGCTTCCTCACCCATCGTCGCCGACACGCTATTCTTGAGCGCCATCCGCTTTGTGGGAATCTCTCGCCTGAAGTTCGTGACGGGCAGCACCTTCCTGCTGGCCAGAAGCTCAGACAGAATCGCATCCAGCGGCACGGGCCGTTTCGCCACTTGGCGGTTTCCAACCGTCCAAATGAGGTAGGCGTGCTTTCGCAACAAACTGAGTATCGGATCAAGTGAAGCGTTAAGATCTCCAATGAACGCAGCGACCCGCGCGGCCCGATCCAAAGGCTCATCAACCAACGCGTCTAGCGTGGCCGCGAACGCGGGCGAGACGTCGCGCAGATCGACAGTCTTCTTCAATGCATTTCTTCGCAATCCACCCAAGCTCCTTGAATCAATTTCGTGAGTAGATTCCAGGTGATCTGCGGTAACTTTTGCATCGATATCTTCAAGGTCGATCCACTGCAGCGGTAGGTAAGCGTGTTGACCGTATGGCACTGTGGTTTTGTTGTCCCCATAGGGAGGAGAAGTGACCAGCAAATCGTAGAGCATCGCACCTTTCGGGCGCTTTATCCGGGCATCGTGCTGCTCAACAACCACCGAACCTTTGTAGTGACCGCGGTTTAATTGGCCGTTGTCTCTGAGTTCCTCTTCCAAAGCATCCAGACTTTCAAGATTCCCATTCAGTACGCAGATGAAGGTCTCAATCGGCTGGACCTCGCGGTCATTGAGTTCCTCTGCCGACCGAACATGCAGCTTGAAGGTCGAGGTTCGTGAATTGCTAGTAGTGCGCACCGTCTCAGCGAGCGCAATCCAAAAGAACTGGCGTGCCCAAAGCGCGCCTTCTTGCCGTATCCCTCGTTTGATCTTGCTGAGTGCGATGCAGGCGTCGCGTGTGAACCACTTATCCCGCCCTGAAAACCTAGTTTCGATTCGCTGCGATTTATCCTCCTTGATCCGAGCGAGGAGAGCTGACGCCTTGTCGCGCATAGCGTCCGGAAAAAATGGTCCGCGCTTGACTTTGCAGAGTAGCACTGCAAGCGGGTTGATGTCCCTTGCAAGGAAGTCGCATCCCTTAAGCATCGCTTCTGTCATGACGGTTCCGGAACCTGCGTAAGGATCGAAAATCCCATTTGTCGATGGCCGCACTTCGATAATCGTGGTGATCAGGTCGGAGATCATCTCCGGCACCATCATTGCGGGGTATTGAAAGTAGCCGTGGGAGTGCTCCCTAGGGGTGCTTCCTCTGAAGGACCAATAATCCGCATCTTCGCGCGTGTAGTCTGTCACCCGTTGGCGAAGGTTCGCATCAAGGGTCGGTCCGAAGCTTGCCTGAGACGATTGCATCCGCGACTGCGTTAGACTTTATCGTATCGTATTGAGGCACTTCAAGTTGTGTTGCAAAGCGCCTTCGTGGCTGGAAAGCTTAGTGCCTCAAAGCGCCATACAACAGGAACGTGACCGCCTTTCTTCCCATACACTTAAACTCCGTAATCACTGACACGACGGAATCCTGGCCTGAGTTCGAGACGCCAGCCATGGCGACCCGCATGCTTCGAGTGCGCTGGTGACGAGAAGAAGATCGACACGCTGGATCTTGAGGAACTTGGCGGCGCTGCTCTGTGACGGGATTTAGCGCGCGCGGTGGGCGGGGCGAGCAGCGCCTGCGGCAGACGCAGCGGTCGAGTCCAGTGAAAGCGCCTTCGCAGAGGAGGAACTCGACGCGCTCGCGGGCGGTCAGTTTTCCATACTAGCTGAAGACCGGGAAGTCCGGTTCGTGCCTCAATAGGCCATTTTCAGAAGCGCAGCGCTCGAACTCAGGAAATAGTTTTGGTAGGAATAAGTTCCGAGGGGATTCGGAGCAACTGGAGGATTGGCTCCCGAGGTGGGATTCGAACTGTCAACGGAATCCTGAGCAGAAGGGGCTCTAAAGCGCGGCCCGATCAAGAATTGACCGAGACCGTCAGGTGCATGTAGCCATAGCTTCGATGTCCATGGTGAGCATCGCGTTAGCCATCGAGGTTTAGAAGGCACTTCGATAGATGCCCTGCGGCTGTCTTGACTGCATTCGCTGGCCCTACTGTGCGAGGTAGGCGCGCCAGCTTCCTAGATGGGTGATTTCTTTTGCGTCGGCTAGGGCGTGTTTTTCGACTAGGAAGCATTTGATTGCGCGGCCGTCGGCCATCGTTACTGTGCCGATGCCTAGGGGGGCGGGGATCGCGGCTACGAAGCTGCCGAATTCTTCGGCGGGGACTGCCCAGATTTCTACTTCTATTCCGGGGCCTTGGAAGCCTGGTTCGCGGATTAGGCCGGGTTTTGGGGGTTGCGAGTTGGCTAGGGCGTAGAAGCGGTAGTCGGGGGCGGTTTTGGTGGTTTCTTTTAGGAAGGCGCGGCGCGTGGTTAGTTGGTGGTTTAGGGGTTGGCCCGTTAGGTGGGCTCCTAGGACGGCGACTTCGATATAACCTTCGAGTTTCGGGGCGGTGGGGGTTCCGTTTAGGGATTGCGCTGTCGCGGTTAGGTTGGCTTCGGACATGGCGGGGGCTACTAGCGTCACTCCGAAGGGGAGGCCGTTGGGGCGGAAGCCGGCGGGGATGGCTAGGGCGCTTAGGTCTAGGAGGTTGACGAAGTTGGTGTAGTAACCCAACTGCGTGTTGCGTTCTATGGGGTACTCGGCGATTTGGGCGTGCGTGAAGATCGTTCCCGTGGTGGGGAGTAGCATGCAGTCGAAGTCGTTCCAGGTGGGGAGCGTGGACTTTTGTAGTTCGGCTAGGCGGTATTGTGCCCGGAAGGTGTCGACCGCTGAGTATTTTCGTGCGCCGAGGACGATCTTGGCGACGACACTATTCATTGCATCTTCGTGTTGGCTGGCGAAGTCTTCTATGGCGGCTAGGCGTTCGGCTACCCAGGGGCCGCTGTAGAGGAGGTTCGCTACTTCGCGGAAAGGGGCTAGGTCGAATTCGATTAGCTTCGCGCCTTGTTTTTCGTACTGCTTGACGGCGGCTTGGAAGAGTTTTTCGGCTTCGACATCGCCGAAGAATTCCAGTTGCTGGGGGACTCCTAGGCGGACTTGCGCGGTGTTCCAGGCAGTTCCCTTCCCTGGATGGTAGGGGCGCGAGAGGAAGTCGGTGGGGTCGGGTTTGGCGGCGGCTTCGAAGACTCGTTGGGCGGTGGCGGCGTCGCGGGCGAAAATGGAAACGCAGTCTAGGGTTTTGCAGGCGGGGACTACGCCCGTGGCGCTTAAGAGGCCGCGGGTGGGCTTCAAGCCGAAGATGTTGTTGAAGGCGGCGGGGACGCGACCGCTGCCGGCGGTGTCCGTACCAAGTGAAAAGTCTACGTGCTGCAAGGCTACGGCTACGGCGCTGCCGCTGGAGGAGCCGCCGGAGATGTAGTCCTTGTGGTAAATGCTTGAGCATGCGCCGTAGGGGCTGCGGGTGCCGACGAGGCCGGTGGCGAACTGGTCCATGTTCGTCTTGCCGATGAGGATGGCGCCAGCGCTTTCGAGTAATGCGACAGTGGGCGCGGTGTTTTTGGCGGTATAGGCGTAGGCAGGACAGGCGGCGGTGGTTTGCATGCCGGCGACGTCGATGTTGTCCTTGACAGCGAAGGTGAGGCCGTAGAGGGGGAGCTTGGCGGCCTCGGGGTGGGCTTCGAGGGCGGCGGCCTTGCTGATCGCTTGCGCTTCGGGGACTAGCGAGATGTAGATGGGTTGCTTTGCGCCGTTCTCGTTCTCGCGGATCTTGGCGTAGGCGGCGGCTACGGCTTCGGTGGGTTTCATAAGCTAGGCGGTTTTGATGAGGGCTAGGATTTGTCCGGGTTGCACGGCTTGGCCGGGCTTGGCGTAGATGGCGGCGAGGTGGCCGGCGCTGCGCGTGGCGACGGCGACTTCCATCTTCATGGCTTCGAGGAGGAGTACGCGCTGGCCGGCGCGGAGCTGGTCGCCTTCCTGGGCTTCGAGGCTCCAGACGCTGCCGGCGGTGGCGGCGCGGAGGGCTTTGTGGCCGGGGGGGACGGCGATTTCGGCGGCGGCTTCGATGGGTTTGTCGATCTCATCGGCGACCTTATCCGCTCCAATCGCGGCCCAGTGGGCGCGTTCGGCTTCGAAGGCGGCTTGTTGTTTTTTCTTGAAGGCCATGGCGGAGTCCGCGATGCTCGCTAGGAATTTTTGGTATTCGTCGAGATCGAAGACGCCGTCTTCAATGCGGACGGAGTAGCGGCCTTGGGGGAAGGCTTCGCGCATTTCCAGCAGTTCCTTTGCGGTGACGGGGAAGAAGCGGATGCGGTCGAAGAAGCGGAGGAGCCAGGGCGAGCCCGCGACGAATTCCTTGGTCTCGCGGTAGGTGTTCCACATCTGGATGGTGCGGCCGACGAATTGGTAGCCGCCGGGGCCTTCCATGCCGTAGACGCACATGTAAGCGCCGCCGATGCCGACGGAGTTTTCCGCGGTCCAGGTGCGGGCGGGGTTGTACTTGGTGGTGACGAGGCGGTGGCGCGGATCGACGGGGGTGGCGACGGGCGCGCCGAGGTAGACGTCGCCGAGGCCGAGGACGAGGTAGCTGGCGTCGTAGACGATCTTGTGGACGTCGCCGATCGAATCGAGGCCGTTGATGCGGCGGATGAACTCGATGTTCGAGGGGCACCAGGGAGCGTCGGGGCGCACGGAGCGCATGTACTTATCGATGGCTTCGCGGGTGGCGGGATCGTCCCAACTCAAGGGCAGCCAGACTTCGCGCGATGCCACTTGGGTTTGCTTGTGGCTCGAGAGATCAGCCTCGGCGCGATCGATTAGGTCGAGGAGGCGGTGGCGGCTGACGCGTTGGGGATCGTAGTGGACTTGGAAACTGCGGATGCCGGGGGTGACGTCGATGACGCCGTCGGGCTTGTTTTGCAGGAACCATTCGTAGACGGCTTGGACGCGGAAGCGGAGGGGGAGGTCGAGGACGAGGTCGCCGTATTCGATGAGGAGGTAGCGGTCGCCGCTTTGGCGGTAGACGACGTCGCCGGATTTGCGAACGATGGCGGGGAGGCGGTGGCCGTCTTCTTCGCGGGCGTGGAAGCGGACTCGGTCGCCGGCTTTGAGCTGGCCGAGTTTCCAGAGGTCGCGCGAGGTGATGGTGGCGGGGCAGACGAAGCCGCCGAGGCTGGGTCCGTCGGGGCCGAGGAGGACGGGCATGTCGCCGGTGAAATCGACGGTGCCGATGGCGTAGGCGTTGTCGTGGATGTTGGAGGGGTGGAGGCCGGCTTCGCCGCCGTCGCGGCGGGCCCACTTCGGCTTGGGACCGATGAGGCGGACGCCGGTGCGCGAGGAGTTGTAGTGGACTTTCCAGGTGGCGGCGAAGAAGGTTTCGATGTCTTCGGGGGTGAAGAATTCGGGGGCGCCGTGGGGGCCGTAGAGGACTTCGATTTCCCAATCGTGGGTGAGCTCGGGGGCGTCGACGGCTTGGAGGGCGGCGGTGGGTTGGTTGGCGAGATGCAAGGTGTCGCCGATGCGGAGGGCGCGGCCGCCGTGGCCGCCGAATTTGCCGAGGGTGAAGGTGCTTTTGGAGCCGAGGTAATCGGGGATATCGAGGGCGCCGGCGAAGAGGATGTAGGTGCGGGAGCCGGGGCCTTCTATTGCGCCCAGCTCGAGAGTGGAACCGGCGGCGACGTCGATGGCTTGCCAATAGACGACGGGGACGCCGTCGAGGGTGGCTTCCATGCTTGCGCCGGTGAGGGCGATGCGGGCGTCGTGGTTGAAGCGGAGGGTGGGGCCGGTGAGCGTGCATTCGAGGCCGGCGGCGCCTTCGGGATTGCCGAGGAGGCGGTTGCCGAGGCGGAAGCTGTGCGCGTCCATGGGTCCGGAGGGGGGAACGCCGACGTCCCAATAGCCTTGGCGGCCGGGCCAGTCTTGGACGGTGGTCATGGTGCCGGCTTCTAGGACTTCGAATGAGTTGGGACGGTACTCGAATTTTTCGGTGAGCTTGGTGTAGACGTCGCCCGTGAGGAATTCGGGGGAGCGGAGGAGGTCGCGGAGGTAGCGGAGGTTGGTCTCCATGCCGTCGAGGTGGGTGGCGGCGAGTGCGCCGGAGAGTTTGGCGATGGCGGCGGCGCGGGTATCGGCGTGAACGATTAGCTTGGCTAGGAGGGGGTCGTAGTATGGGGTTACTTCGGTGCCGCTGGCGACCCAGGTGTCGGTTCGAACGTTTGGCCAGACTACGTTTGTGAGGAGGCCGGCGGAAGGTTGGAAATTCTTGGCGGGGTCTTCGGCGTAGAGGCGGACTTGGATGGAGGCGCCTTGGGGTTGGGGGCGGAGGGTTTCTAGGTCGCCAAGTTCGTCCGCGCCTACACGGACCATCCACTCGACGAGATCGACGTTGCAGACTTCTTCGGTGACGCCGTGTTCGACTTGGAGGCGGGTGTTGACTTCGAGGAAGTAGAAGGCTTTCGCTTCGGCGTCGTAGACAAATTCGACGGTGCCGGCCGAGCGGTAGTTGACTGTTGCGCCGAGGCGCTCGGCGATGGCGCAGAGTTCCGCGCGTTCTTCGGGCTTGAGGCCGGGGGCGGGAGTTTCCTCGATGATTTTTTGGTTGCGGCGTTGGACGCTGCAATCGCGTTCGCCGAGGGCGATTACTTTGCCCTGGCCGTCGCCGAAGATTTGGACTTCGACGTGGCGGGCGCGGGTGACGTATTTTTCGAGGTAGAGGCCGGAGTCCTTGAAGTTGGCTAGACTGAGGCGTTCGACTAGGGTGTAGTTCTCGCGGAGTTCTTCGTTGGTGGCGCAGAGGCGCATGCCGATGCCGCCGCCGCCGGCGGTGCTCTTGAGCATGACTGGGTAGCCGATGCGTTGGGCGGCTTGGATCGCTTCGTCGACGTTGTTTAAGAGGGGCGTGCCGGGCAATAAGGGCACGTTGGCTTTTTCGGCGAGTTCGCGGGCGCGGTGCTTCAAACCGAAGGCGCGCATTTGTTCGGCGTTGGGGCCGAGGAAGACGATGCCGTTTTGCTCGCAGAGTTCGGAGAAGGCGGCGTTCTCGCTCAAGAAACCGTAGCCGGGGTGGATGGCTTCGGCGCCACAGGCTTTGGCGATCTCGATGATCTTCTCGCCTTTGAGATAGCTTTCGGCGGCGGGGGCGGGGCCGAGGAGGTAGGCTTCACCGGCGTCTTGGACGTGGCGGGCGTGGCGGTCCGCTTCGGAATAGACGGCAACGGCGGCGATGCCCATGCGCTTGAGGGTACGGATGATGCGGCAGGCGATGGCGCCGCGATTGGCGATTAGGACTTTGCTAAACATCGCGATTAGTCCCAGATGAGGACGCGGATGGGCGTGGGGTTGTAGGCGTTACAGGGGTTGTTGAGTTGGGGGCAGTTGCTGATGGCGACGGCGACGTCCATGTGCATTTTCATTTCGACGTACTTGCCCGCGTCGCTGATGCCGTCTTCGAAGGTGAGTTTGCCTTCCGGGGTTACCGGGACGTTCATGAAGAAGTTGACGTTGGAGGTGACGTCGCGCTTGGAGACGTCGACGTTCCACTGCATCATGGCGAGGGTGAAGATGTTGCGGCAATTGTGCATGTAGCGCTTCTCTAGGGCGTAGCGGACTTGGTTGGACTCGGCGGCGCATGCGCCACCCAACGTGTCGTGGCGGCCGCAAGTGTCGGCGGTGATCTCTAACATGACGTTGCCGAGATTGGAGAGGAGCTTGGAGCCGGTGGTGAGGTAGATGTTGCCTTGGGCGTGCAGGGTGTCTTGGGCGCTGTAGCGTTCGGCGACGTCGTTGGCGTTGTAGAAGAGAGTGTCGACGGCTTGGTTGCCTTCGAGGTCGACGATGCGGAAGGTTTGGCCTTTTTTGACGACGTGGACCCAGCCGTCACCGGCTAGGACTTTTTGATCGTGGATCGCACTTTCAATGGCTGGCATTAGAGGAAGTACCTTTCGGAGTTGGCGAAGCCACGGCCGTTTTCGGGGCGGGAGAGGCGGCAGATGTCGTCGGCGGCGGGCGGGGGGACGCGGCGGACAGAGATTTCGACGGGCTTGGGTGCGTAGGTCGTGGCGGGGTCCATGGGGTGGGGGTTGGTGTCGAGTAGAACTAGCGTGTTCATTTCGGCGCGGAGTTCGACGTGGTCGCCGGCCTTGGCGTGGCCGGGGATGAACTGCATTTTGCCGTCGAGGGAGATTTGGACTTTGGAGAAGAAGTTGATGTGGTTTTGGAGGTCGCGGAGGCCGAGGCCGAACTTGACGAGTTCGCGGAGGAAGTTGTCGCGGGTGTTGCGATGGAAATCGTTGCGGAGGGTTTGGTAGTTGCCTTCGCCGAATTGAGCGGCGGTGGAGGCGGCGGTGGAGTGGGCGCCGATGGGATCGTGCCAGCCGACGCTGTCTTCAATGATGGAGACGAGGACGCGGCCCATGTCGGAATAGATGCAATGGCCCTTGGTGAGGTGGGCGATGTGTTGGGCCTTTAGGGTGTCGGCCATGTTGTAGCGTTCGGCGAGGATTTCGAAATTGAAGAAGGTGGCGGGGACGTTGGCGCCATCTTCAAGGGCGGTGATTTTTAGGGCGGTGCCGCGCTTTAGAACGTGGGCCCAACTGGCGCCGGCGGGGATGAGTTCCTGAAATAGAGGAATCTCTGAAGCCATGGAGGCCTCCTCTCAAAATGTCAACTTGTCTGGGGAATGAGGGGGGGGAATTAGAGGGCGGGGGGGCCGCAGCAGACGTCCATGGCGGTGATGCGGAGCATCACGCTGAGGCTGACCTTGCGGAAGTGGTCGGGGACCATGGGCATCGTTTTTCCTATCCTGCCATAGCGGAACAAGAGATACTAGCCCACGGCCTATTGAATTTGCGAATGGGCTCGATTAGCCGTTGGGTTGGAGGACGACTTTCATGACGCCGGGTTCGTGGCCGTAGAGGCGTTCGAACCAGCGGGGGCCTTCTTCGAGCGGGGAGAGGGCGGAGATGATGGGGTCGACTTTGATGGCGCCGCGGGCGAGGAGGTCGATGCACTGCGGGAATTCGCCGCTGCTGGCGGCGGAGCCTTGGAGGCGAAGCTGGCGGCTAACGACGACTTGGAGGGGGATTTCGACTTTGGGGGTGATGTTGCCGACGAGGGTTACCGTGCCGCCTTTTTTGACGGCGTGGATGGCGGTGTCGATGGGCTTGGTTGCGCCGACGACTTCGACGGCGACATCGCTGCCGCGGCCGCCGGTGAGGTCTTGGACGGCTTTGACGATGTCGGTGTTTTTGGGGTTGAGGCCGACGTCGGCGCCGAGCTTCTTGGCGAGGTCGAGTTTCGAATCTTCGAGGTCGACGGCGATGATGGTGCCGCAGCCGGCGAGGCGGAGGGCTTGGATGGTCAAGAGACCGATCATGCCGCTGCCGACGACGAGGGCGCTGGAGCCGAGTTGCATGGGGGTGAGGTTGACGGCGTGGACGCCGATGGAGACGGCCTCGATCATGGCGGCGTAGTGGTAGGGCAGGTTGTCCGGCAATTTGTAGAGGATGTTTTGCGGGACGGTGACGTATTCGGCGAAGGCGCCGTGGCGGCGGTATTCGCCGCAGCTTACGCCGAGGACTTGGCGGTTTTCGCAGAGGTTGATTTCGCCGCGCTGGCAGAAGTAACAGCGGCCGCAGGAGACGGTGGAATCGAAGGTGACGCGGTCGCCGAGGTTCCAGCCCTTGACGTTGGCACCGGCTTCGACGATTTCACCGGCGGCTTCGTGACCCATGACGAGAGGCGGGATGCGGCGGCCGGTGCTGCCGTCGTAACCGTGGATGTCGCTGCCGCAGATGCCGCAGGCTTTGACCTTGACGAGGACGTCGTCGGGGCCGATGGTGGGGACGGGCATGTCCGTGAGGTCGAGTTTCTTGTATTCGGAGAGGAGTAAGGCTTTCATTTTGAGGTGGTGGGGGAAACGTTGGGCGCCTGAATTGGGTCAGACGAGATAGGTTCCTTATGCGTGTACTCAGGTTATCGCTGTTTGCGCTGGTCTGGATTTTCCAGGCGTGGCCGCTCTACGCACAGTCCGCGATCGTTCGTCCCGCATCGCCAATTTCACTACTTGGGATTTCCGATTCGAATTCTCCGATGCACTGGAATGCGCAGGGGAGGCTGGTGATTTTTCAATCCGATGGGATGCCGATTCGCACGGAGGGGCCTTCGCTGACGGAGCAGGGGCGGGTGCGGGCGGTGCGATTTTATTCGTATGAGCATGCGCCGCTGTGGATCGAGGCGACTTGGGTTTCACCGGAGGGGACGATTTACGCGTGGTATCACCATGAGCAGTTTTTGCATTGCGATTCGCTGCCGCTTTCGCAGCCGGTGATTGGGGCGTTGCGGAGCGACGACGATGGGTTGACGTTTCACGATTTGGGGATTGTGTTGAGCCCGGGGGAGGATGCGGATTGTAATGCGCAGAATGGGTATTTCGGGGGCGGGCATGGGGACTTCACGGTGATCGCGGATCCTAAGGGCGAGTATCTTTACTTTTTGTTTAGTAACTACTCGGGGCCGGTGGAGCGGCAGGGCGTGGCGGTGGCGCGGATGGCGGTGGCGGACCGGGATAATCCGGTGGGCTTTGTTTCTAAGTTTGCGAATGGCGGTTGGGAGTCGCCTGGGGTGGGCGGGGAGGTGAGTCCGGTGTATGCGGCGAGCAGGAGTTGGAGCGAGTACGATACGGATGCGTTGTGGGGGCCTTCTGTGCATTGGAATACGCATCTCGAACGCTTTGTGATTGTGATGAGTCATGCGTGCTGCCAGCCGGGTTGGCCGCAGGAAGGGCTTTATGTGGCGTTCGCGCCGGAGTTGGCGGACCCGGCTTCTTGGACGCAGCCGGTGAAGTTGATCGATAAGGTTGGTTGGTATCCGATGGTGGTGGGATCAACGGATAAGGTGGCCGGGCAGCGGGCGCGGCTGTTTACGGGATCGATTAGCGATTGGGAGATTGAGTTTTATCCGTAAGCCGGCCCTAAGCGGCGATCTTCTACTTTTGCTTGGCGAAGATGGCGATGAGCGCGTTGATGCGGGCGGAGTCCGCGGTGGACTTGACCGAGGGCAGGGCCTTCTGGAGATCCGAGCCGATGTTCTTGAAGTGGTTGGGCTTGGCGGAGTTGGCCGTTTCGCTCACGGCGGCTTGGAGAGCCGTGAGGGTCTTGGGTGACAACGAGGTTCCGCGCGCTAGTTGGTCGACGTAGGCGCGGGCTACGATCAAGTTCGAGGGCCATTCGATTTTTGGCTGGTTCTGGACGTTCAGATGGTCGAAGTGGACTTGGTTGGCGGCGTCGATTTCGTTTTGGGTTAGGAATTTGGTGGGCGTGAGGCGGAGGACGTCGACGCCACGGGCGATCTCCGCGCCGTAGATGTAGCCGTTGTACCAGTAGGTGGACCATTGGCCGCCCATGGCGCGCTTCGAGCCATCGACGGGACCGCGGTCGAAGTAGGCGATCTCAAAGGGGTGGGCGGCGTCGGTGAAATCGACGATGGAGATGCCGCCTTGGTACCAGGCTTGGACGAGGAGGTCGCGGCCGGGGACGGGGACGAGCGAGCCGTTGTGGGCGACGCAGTTCTCGAGTTGCGTTTGCGCGGCGGGCATCTTGTAGTAGGACGCGAGCGTGAGCTTGCGATTGGCGAGCGTGAAGATGGCGTCGGCGCCCCAGCTCATGGGATCGGTGGCGCGGCAGCGGGGTTGGGAACCGCCGCCCCATTCGTCGGTGAAGAGGACCTTGGTGCCGTCGTTGTTGAAGTTAGCAGAGTGCCAATAGGCGTAGTTGGGATCGGAGACGGCGGCGATGCGCTTGGGTTGGATGGGATCGGAGATGTCGAGGAGGATGCCGTTGCCCGAGCAGGCTCCGGCGGCAAGGCCCGCGGCGGCGAAGATAGTGATGTCGTGGCAGTGGTTGGTTTCGGCCTGGCGTTGCGCGCCATCGTCGGAGACGCTGCCTTTGTTGAGGCTGTTGATGGCGCCGGTTTGGGTGTCGGTGAAGATGCGCGGGGAGGAGACGATCTTGGCAAGCTCGGGATGGGCGAGGGGGACTTTGATGATGTCGATGCGGAAGAGCGCGGTGTCGGGGTTCTTATCCGGCTGGCCGTTGGAACAGCCTTCGAGTTCTTCGTTCTGACGGACGGAGCTGGTGCCGGAGATGTAGACGTAGACGTTGTCCTTGTCCTTGGGGTCGACGAGCAGGGAGTGCGTGTGGGAACCGCGGCAGCTTTGGACGGCGGCGACTTGCTTGGGTTTCGAGATGTCGGAGATGTCGAAGATGCGGACACCGCGGAAGCGGTCTGGGCTGGGGGGCGGCAAGGGGCGCTGGCGGCGGGGGACGGGTTGGCCCGCTACGGGTGGCGGTTCTGGAGCGGGGGGCGGCGGGGGCTTGTAGCCTTCGGGGAGCGGGATGCCTTTGGTGCCGCAATCGAGGCGGCCGTTCATGGCTTCGGCGGACATGAAGAGGAGATTGCCGTGGATGGAGACGTCGCCTTGGCCGCCGGGGCACATGAGCGAGGTGATGAGGCGGACTTGGCGGGGATTGTCGATGTCGTAGAAGTTGATGCCGTTGTAGTTGCCGACGTAGAGTTTGTTGCCGGCGAAGGCGAGGTCGGAGTTGGTGGAGCCGTAGGCGTTGGGTGGGGCGGTGGGTATGGGAGGTGCGCCGCTGGGATCAGCGCCGGGGGTGGGTGGGGGCTGCGGGGCGGGGCCGGGCGTGACGACGACGTCACCGGGGGCGAAGCCCGAGGGCTTAGGGATGGAGGAGAGGAGTTCTAGGCCGAGCGAGGCGGTGCCAGCGTCGTAGAGGCCGGCTTTAAGGCCGATGCGGGGATCGTTGTCGGGGGAACGGGGGTTGGTGAGGACGCCGGTGTCGATTACTTTGGGGGGCGGTGGGGGTTTCGGCGCGGGCTTGGCGGCGGGGGTTGAGTCTTGGGCTAGGCAGGCGACAATGCAAGTGACTAGGCAGGCGGCGGGGGTTAGTTTCATGTTTTGTTATTCCTTCGGCCGGTTTTTTGGGAATTGGGCGGACAGCATTTGTTGCATGATTTTGATTTCGGCGCGCTGGGAGTTGTCGATGTCGGTGACGAAGTCGAAGAGTTGGGGATCTTGTTCGGCGCCACCGGCGGCGAGGAGATCGCCGACCATGTCAACGGCGCCCGTGTGGTGGTGGATCATGCCGGTGAGGAAGAGGTAGTCGAAGCGCTTGCCGGTGGATTTGGCGAGGGTCTTCATTTGGTTGGGGGAGAGCATGCCGTTCATGACGGGGATGTCGTTGGGGTCGGTCTTTTTCGCGGTGTGGGATTCGTGACCGTGATGGTGCATGTGGGAATGATCCATCTGCATTTCGGTGGACTGATGGTGATCGCGCAGCCACTGCCGCATCATTTCGATTTCGTCGGCTTGGGAGAGGCTGATGCGTTTGCCTAGGGACTGTAGCGACTTGTTGGCGCCGCGGACGAGGAGGAGGTCGACCATTTCGACGGCCTGGGCGTGGTGGACGATCATGTGTTGCATGAAGGCGATGTCAGCTTGGGTGGGGGCACGGGGCACGACTTTCGCTTCGGCGGCGGAGAGGATTTTTGAGGGTTGGTTGGGGGCGCCTGGTTGGACGATGTTGGGGGCATCTTGGGCACCGAGGAAGGAGCAGGCGCTGAGAGAAAGACTGAGCCAGACTCGAAACGGCATTAATCGATTTGCGCTCAAGATTGGAAAAATGTCAAGTTCGCGCGGTCTGATTGACTTCGAGGACCTCGTCGAAGATGTCTGGGCGGAGTTTGATGCCGGCCATGCGGAGGCGTTCGAGGATTTTCGGTTGGACGCCGGACCAGCGGAAGCGGCCTTGGACTTTGCCGTCGGGCGTCATGCCGGTGCGTTCGAAGAAGAAGATGTCTTGCGTTAGGACGCGGCCTTCGGCGACGCCGAGGACTTCGGAGATGGCGATGATCTTGCGGGTGCCGTCCTGGAGGCGCGCGACTTGGACGACCATCTTGATGGCGCTGGCGAGTTGCTGGATGAGGACCTTGGAGGGAATTTCGAGATCGGCCATGAGCATCATGGCTTCGAGGCGGCTGAAGGCGTCGCGCGGGGAGTTGGCGTGGATGGTGGTCATGGAACCCTCGACGCCGGTGTTCATGGCTTGTAACATGTCGAGGGCTTCGCCGCCGCGGCACTCGCCGATGATGATGCGATCGGGACGCATGCGGAGGGCGGTGCGGACGAGTTGGCGCTGGTTGATGCCGCCTTCCTTGTTGAGGTTGGGCGGGCGGGTTTCGAACTTGACGACGTGGCGTTGCTGGAGTTGGAGCTCCGCGGTGTCTTCGATGGTGACGATGCGCTCTTCCTCGGGGATGAAGCGGGACATGGCGTTGAGCGTGGTGGTTTTGCCGGAGCCCGTGCCGCCGGAGACGAGAATTGTGGTTTTGGCGGCGACGCAGGCGGCGAGGAATTCGAGCATCGAGCCCGTTATCGTCTGCTTTTCGATGAGCTCTTCGCTGGTGATGACGTGCTTGCCGAAGCGGCGGATGGACATCGAGCAGCCGTCGAGGGCGAGGGGCGGAATGATGGCGTTGACGCGGCTGCCATCGGGGAGACGGGCGTCGACGATGGGGTTGGCTTCATCGACGCGGCGGCCGACCTTCGAAACGATCTTCTCGATGATGTGGAGTAGGTGGGCGTTGTCCTTGAAGCGGATGCCGGTGAGGCTGAGTTTGCCGAAGCGTTCGACGTAGACTTTGTCGGGGCCGTTGATGAGGATGTCGGAGATGGAAGCTTCTTTGAGGAGGGGTTCGAGGGGGCCGAGACCGAGAACTTCGTCGAGGACTTCCTCGATGATCTGGTTCTCTTCCTGCGTGGTCATCGGGACGCGTTGGTCTTGGAGGAGCTTTTCGACAACGCGGCCGATTTCGTCACGGACGCGTTCGCGGGGGAGGGAGTTTACTTTGTCGACGTTGAGGACGGAGATGAGCTTGCGGTGGATTTCGGCCTTCAACTCGAAATTGCGCTGGGTGCCGCGGAGGGGCGTGGTGGGGGCGGGCTTGGCGGCGGGTTTTGTTGGGGCTTCCGTTGCGGTTAGGGGCTTGGCTCCGAAGCGCCGGGGCGGGCGGGTGGGAATGTTCATGGGGCCTCCTATCCTCTGCTCTTACCCGATGCCCGCATCTCGCAGGTAGCGGGAGGCTTCTTCGGGCGGGGTGGGGTTGATGTAGAAACCGGTGCACCATTCGAAGCCCGCGATCTTGGTGAGGCGGGGGATGACTTCGATGTGCCAGTGGAAGTGTTCGAGCGCGCCGTCGTGCGAAGGGGCGGTGTGGATGACGAAGTTGAAGCTGGGTTTTTCGAGGACGCGATCGATGCGGCGGAGAAGAGTGCGCATGACCCAGGCGAGGTTCTTGATCATCTGCGGCGTGGAGTCTTCGAAGTGGCTTTCGTGGACGCGCGGCATGACCCAGGTCTCGAAGGGGAAGCGCGGGGCGTAGGGAGAGAAGGCGACGAAGTGGTCCGTCTCGACGACCATGCGGGAACCGGATTCGACTTCCTGGCGGATCATGTCGCAGAAGATGCAGCGCTCGCGGAAATCGAAGTAGCGGCGGGCGCCTTCGAGTTCGGTCTGCACGCGCTGGGGAACGATGGGCAGGCCGATGATTTGCGAGTGCGTGTGTTCCAAGGTGGCGCCGCCCATTTCGCCGTGGTTCTTGAAACAGACGATGTACTTCATGCGGCTATCGCGCTTCAAGTCGCGGATACGTTCGCGGAAGGCCCAGAAGAGGTCTTCGACTTCCTTCTCGGTGCATTCGCTGAGGAACATTTCGTGGCGCGGAGTTTCGACGATGACTTCGTGGGCGCCGACGCCGTTCATTTTGTCGTAGAGGCCTTCGCCGCTGCGGTCGAGATTGCCTTCGACGCGGAGCGCGGGGAACTTGTTGGGAATGACGCGGAGGCCCCAAGAGGAGTCGTTGGCGTGGCCGCCGTCGGGGCGGAAGGCGAGGATTTCGGGCGGTGTTTTGGTTTCGTTGCCGGCACAGAAGGGGCAGAAGCGATGGCTTGGTCCGGTGACGGGGGCGCGCACGAAGTCGCTGGGGCGGCGGGCGCGTTCGACGGAGATGATGACCCAGCGGCCCGTGACAGGGTCGCGTCGCAATTCAGGCATGGATAAAGGTAGATTCTCGCATGGAAGGCTAGGCTAGAGCCTAACCGCGCTCGATTGACAGCGTGTCGCGATCGTGTTCGATTTTGAGTGCGGGTTCGAGGACGATCTGGACGTAATCGATGCGGGCGAATTGGGGATCGATGTTGTACTTGCGGCAGTACTCGCGGGCGGCCCAGACGAGGGCACGGGTTTTGACGGCGTCGATGTTGCGTTCGGGGGCGGCGTGATCGGCGCGGCGGCGGGTTTTGACTTCCACGAAGACGGTGCGGGTGTCTTCAATTGCAACGAGGTCAACTTCGAGCAGGCCGCGGCGGCTGCGCCAGTTACGATCGATGACGCGGAGGCCTTGGGATTGGAGGTAGCGATGGGCGAGGTCTTCGCCTTGGCGGCCGAGGGCGTGTTCCGGCGTGAGGGTGGCGTGGGCTTGGCGCTGGCGCAGCCAATCGAAGAAGGTCCAGAGGGGCCAGAGGAGGGTCAAGCGTTATTTAAGAACTTCGAACTCGAACTCCATCACCTTGCCGCGCACGACGTAGCAGAGATAGAACTCCCAGAAGCGGCGGAAGCGGGGGAAGGCGTTTACCAGGAATTCGAAGCCGAGCCACCTCCATAAGGCAAGTAGCTTGACGCGGACTTTTCTCTCACGAAATTTCGCGGTGGTGTAGTAGCCGAAACCGTTGTCGCCGATGGAGCCCGAGGCGAAGTAGCGGAAGCTGAAGCTGTTCAAGTGCCAGCGGTGCGTGGGATCGCAGAAGCTGGAGAAGTCCGTGTAGTGGGGTGTTTCGAGGCGGACGATGCCGCCGGGCGCGACGATGCGATGGAATTCTTCCATCGTCTTGACGACGTTCGCTACGTGCTCAATGACGTGGATGGCGCGGAGGCCGGAGAAGCTGGAATCGCGGAAGGGGTAGGGGTGGCGGTCGAGGTCGGCGATGACGTCGGCCGCCGTGCGTGGATTGTTATCGAGACCGAGGGAGCCGGGGAACTTCTTGACGCCGCAGCCTACGTCGAGGATCTTCAACTCGCCAGACAAGCCTCTAGTGTATCGAGGGCGAAATCGGCCTGATCGCGGCTGATGGTGAGCGGCGGGCAGAGGCGGATGGAGTTGGGGCCGCAGCCGAGGATGAGCAGGCCGCGTTCGAAGGCAAGTTGCTCGATGCGGTCGCGGAGTTCGGGGAAGCGTTCCTTGGTGGATTGGTCCTTGACGAGTTCGAAGCCGATCATGAGGCCGAGGCCTTGGACGCGGCCGACGTGGGGGAACTTGCGCGGCCAGGACTTCATGCGTTCGAGCATGTGTTCGCCGAGGCGGCGGGAGTTTTCGATGAGCTCTTCTTCGAGCAGCTCGATGGTGGCGAGGGAGGAGGCGATGGCGACGGGATTGCCGCCGAAGGTCGAGGCGTGCGCGCCGGGGGTCCATTGCATCCATTCGGGTTTGGTGACGACAGCGCTTAGGGGCAGGCCGCTCGCGATGCCCTTGGCGAGGGCGAGGATGTCGGGGTTGACGCCGAAGTGTTCGACGGCGAACATTTTGCCCGTGCGGCCCATGCCGGCTTGGACTTCATCCCAGATGATGGGAATCTTGTGTTTGGCGGCGACGGCTTGGAGTTCGTCGATGAATTTTTGCGGCGGGACTACGTAGCCGCCTTCGCCTTGGACGGGCTCGGCGATGATGCCGGCGATTTCGCTCGCGGGGAGGATGTGGCGGATGAGCTGGTCTTCGATGACCTTGACGCATTCGACGTTGCAGGTTTCGACTTGTTTGCCGTAGCTGCAGCGGTAGCAGTTGGCGTAGGGGATGTGCGCGACGCCGCTCAGCAACGCGCCGAAGCCTTTCTTCTGGACGCTCTTCGATCCGGTGAGCGAGAGGGCGCCCATGGTGCGGCCGTGGAAGGCGCCGAGGAAGGCGATGAACTTTTCGCGGCCAGTGTGATAGCGGGCCATCTTGAGCGAGGCTTCGATGGCTTCGGTGCCGGAGTTGCCGAAATAGACACGGCGGGGGCCGCCACCGGGGACTAAGGCGCTGAGTTTTTCGGCGAGGCCGACCATGTTTTCGTAATAGAAATCGGTGCCCGAATAATGGAGTAGCCTTTCGGCTTGTTGCTGAATGGCCTTTACTACGCGCGGGTGGCAATGGCCCGTGGCGCAGACGGCGATGCCGGCATTGAAATCGAGGAAGCGATTGCCGTCGAGGTCTTCGATGATCGCGCCTTCGGCGCGTTTGACGGTTAGAGGGTAGCCGCGGGTGTAGCTTGGGCTCATGATGGCCTGGTCGCGCGCGATTAGTTCGCTCGCGCGGGGGCCGGGCAAGGACGTTACTAGGTGCGGCAAGTCCGCACGTAGCGTGTTGATGCTCATGGAAATCTCCAGTTCTTCTAAAAGGGTGGGCTGGTGGGGGCTAGAAGAGGAGAAAGGGATTAGTCGCAGCCGAAGAGGCCGGGACGTTCGGAGGAGGGCGGGTTGTGCAAGTCCTGGGAGAATTGCATGCCTTAATGTTAGCGCGTGGCGTTGTAGATCAAAAGGCGGTGGCAGTTTTCGCAGCGGAAGATGGAATTGGGCTCGGAGCGGATTTGTTGGAGGAGCGCGGGGCGGATGGTCATGAGGCAGCCGCCGCAAGAGCCGTCGCTGGCGTCGGCGACGATGACGCCGTCCTTGTGCGATTTGCGGAGGCGGTCGTATTCGTCGCGGAACTTGGGCGGGAGGCTGGCGTGCAACTGCGTGCGTTCCTTGAAGAGCTTGACGCCTTTCTTGCGGTCCGCTTCGCTCAAGGCGTTAGCTTCGGTTTGTTGCTGGTTGAAATGGATTTCGGCGGCCTTTTCGGCTTCGATGGCGGCGGCGACATCGGCTTCGATGCCGTCGAGACTTTCTAGGAGACTCAGTTCGGATTCTTCGTTCGAGGCGATCGTTTTTTCGGCGAAGCCGATTTCGTGCTGGAAGGCGGTGACTTGATCTTGGGTGGTGGCCTGCATCAACTGCTTCTTCAGCTTTTCGATCTTGAGGCGGGAGTCTTGCGTGGAGGCGTCGAGGCGTTTGATGTCCTGGCGGGTGGAGGCGAGTTTGGCTTCGGCGACTTCGCGGAGGCGGCGTTTTTCCTGGAGCTGCTGCTCGAGGGCACCGATCTTTTTGGGGAGGGAACGGATTTCGGCTTCGAGATCGTGCAGGATGCGATCCATGCGTTGGAGTTCGAGGGCCGTTTGGATTTCCTGAGGCATCTTTCGGTACGTTCAACGTAGCATGAGTGGGTGCTTCTCGCCCTGCGCCGATGGAGAATCGAGCACGAGCGGTTCGTTCGCTAGATCCACGTTGGCCGCATTATCGCTCGTATTCGAGGGACAGGCCGCATGCCTGCTTTCCGATTCGTTAAGCTAAGAGAGGAGTGACTGCGGTCCGCCCGATTGTCGAAACGGTAAAGGACTCACCGGTAATCCAGGTGAACTTGTCGCCGTATCCCAACACTTTCGGACTAGCTAAAACTCGGCGAGACTCATAGGCATCAACAAGTGTGATCTTTGCAACGTCGTGACCTGTGGCTGCGAGAGCTCCACCCTCGGAGGCGTTGGCATTGCCCGTGGGAGCGGGAAAGCAGCTCGCGCTGCTAATCGGCGAACTTTGTCCTCGTTTATCCCCGTTCCCTGCTATGGGGCTGTCGCTGAACCGGAGACAGCGGGCTCCTGCCACGTCACCCGCTTGCACTTGCTCCGACCGAAATCTGCACGTCGACGGCGGACTCGTCGCAGCGAACCTCGTAGTGTCGTTCGGCTCGCTTGTAAACATTTACCATCTGATGCCCGGTCGAGAAGGTGTTGTCTTCGAGATACGATCTGCTGCCCAAGATAACTTCTTCGAGCTGGTGTGCGGCCCACTCGGAGTACGCGCCAGTTCGCTCCTTTACGTGGGACTCGATCCGAGAAATTTTTCGCAGATTCTGGATATTCTCGGTCTGCTCGTCGGGCATAATGATGAAAAGGTAGTCCCGCGCGCGGCTGATGGCGACATTGAGAATATTCTGCCGGTTCAGGAACATCTGTGGATTTGCTGAAATATTCGGTGGTGGGTTGAACACTGCAATGATCGCGTCGCATTCGTCGCCTTGGAACCCGTGGATGGTACCAACCTGCACGGCAACCTCATCTGTTCTGTCATCCCATGAGTCCACCAGTCTGCCGATGATGTTCGCCTGAGCCCGGTAAGGGGCGATGATACCGATCTTGAATGGAGCACCGCCGATGCCGTCTGTCGCTACCTGCCTAGCCAAGTGACACATGAATTCGAACGAGAATAGCGCCGAATAGGTCTGGTAGGGCGTTCCGGTCTTCAACCGCCTGGGTCGGTAAATGCTTTCATACTTGCTGACGGGGAACTTGATGAGGTTGAGGGGCTTTGCGTCGACACCGTTAATCTGCAGAATGCGCCGCGCTGAAGGGCCGCGGTGATGCAATAACATCCCGTCGTAGGTGAAACGATTGAACACCTCGCCGACATCGGGGATGCTTCGGAACTGCGTCTTCAGATGGGTGATTCTGAAACTATGCGGTTCCGTCACCGGATGGCGGAAAGAGCCTAGTCTACTGAGTCCCGTAAGAGTGTAGATGTTCTCGTCCTTCCATTGCTCAATCGCGACAATTGGCTCAATCTGGAAGGGGTCGCCAGCAATGATGAATCTATTAGGGCCTTTTTCGTAGATCGCGTATACAATGCTTGCAATCGGTATCATTGAGGCCTCGTCCACCACAATGACATCCCAATCCATCTCATGAAGCTTTCCATTTTTCAGGGCAAAGCCGTCGTAGGCGAAGCGGGCCACGGTCGTGACCACGACCGAACGCGACATGCCATGGATATTGAAGGAGCGATCACGCCAGACACCTGCACTTTCAATTCGCTCATCCGACGACGTGCCGAAGCGTACGAGCCATTCTTTGTAGCCCGTATCAGTCCCGATAGCATCGAGAACGCGGGCAATCAGTACATCTGCCGCCTTATTGGTCGGCGCAAGCACCAGAACACGAGTCGGATCAGAGCCATTCATCAGTGGCAGCAACACACTCTCAGCCAGATGGGTGGTCTTGCCGGTTCCTGGCGGTCCAAACACGAACTCGATGTTCTCGGGCAAGCCAGCTTTCATATCGTACGTTTCGTCGTACCCGAGCGAGCGAAATCGCTCAAGCAATGATTGAAGTAAGAAAGACGGATTCTGGACGTCGATGCGGGCTTCGACGACCAAGCTTAAGTCGATGCCATCAAGTTCGTCCGAGGACGCCAGTTTGCCCTCCAGCGAAAACTCTCTGGCCGTGAATGAATCGACGCGCAGTTTGCTTAGGCTCCCGTCGCCAAACCGGAGGTCGACGCGGATACCGGAGAACTCCTCGATAAATTGCGGAATAAAGCGGTCGGGTTCCTTGAGGACGATACTCCGCGTGGATCTTCTGGCTCGCTCCGCCTTGCCGAACTGAATGGAGAGCGTCCCCCCATCCGCATTTTTGTCTTCACTTGCCAAACACTCTAGTTCCAGTAACGCAAGGAACCAGCCATAGGTGTACTTCGGTAGTGAAGCGGCCTTGTCCGACAACTCCTGCTCGCGCTCGAGCCGATTAATCTGGTCTGCAAGGCGGTCCTTCGCGAGTTCGATCTTCTTGCCGTAGTCCACCGGCCGTGGCCGGAAATCGTCTACGTCAACGTCTGGTTCTACGGGGGACACGGCTGGGACGTGATTCCCGCTGTTGGGTGTTTCGACATGCCAGTGCCTCTTGGCATCCATTCGAGCACGGATACCTCCAAGTACTTGGCGTTCCGCCGGAACCGTCCCCGGATGGGTGCCATCATTCCCGCCTGCGGTATGGTCCGCATCCTCCTTCTTCCGCTTGGCAGCATCGAGGATCGCTGAGCGCAGCTCCTCTTCAGTCAGTCCCGACTGTTCGATTTCCTCCGCTAACTTGATCTTGCGCTTCTGCTCTTCGCTCAATTGCGCCGTATCCTGCGTTTCGTCGCGGATGCCCAGTGCTTTGATGAACGACTCTGCCGTTGAGCCAGTAGTGACGTAATCGTCGGAGAGCATTTGAACGGATACGTCGCTAGCACAGACCATCTCGCCGGACTTAGAGACGAGCCATTTCTTTGTTCGTAGCCGCATCCCCTCTGTCGATGGGCGTGGTTCTGACTTATTTTTATAAAAGGACCATTTATGAACGCCATCGAGGGATGGCATCCTACTCATAATTCGCCACATCAGATGCGAACGAGCTGGGTTAATGTTTTCTAGAAGTTCTTTGCATCCGTCGATAGTTTTGTCTTCGAAGGTATGACTGTTTCCCTCGGTGGGCCAGCCTCGGTCTTTCAACTCTTGCAAATACAGAGTAGATTGTGACTTAAAGATACGAGGTGACTTCTCTATTCCAAGTCGCATAAGGAACTCGTCCAGTCGTGGCCAGTCGTTCTCGCCGACCGCTATTCGGTATTCGTCCAACAGCAAGAACTTGCTGTCGGGCTTCGGCTCGAACCATGCCTTCAATTCATCACTTGGCAGATAAATATCGCTGCCGCGACCGCGATATACCCTGTCATCGGTGGCGGTGGTGTATTCCAAAAACTCCTTCTCGACGAGCAAACCAATGAAATCGTTAACCTCCTCGTGCTTACACTCTTTGAAGTAGCGGAAGAACTTCGTGAAGTGGGTCTTCGTGTCGAGGTTCTCTTCTGTTGAGTACTGGGGAAGGATCTTGTTGTAGATTTCATCGCGAAGACTAGGCTTTTTGATCCCGCATTTCTCGATAAACTCAAGAGTTTCTCTGTTCGATAGCAGTTCGTTCTTGATGGTAGTGTAGCCATCCATATCGGCGTCCTCAATAAAAAGGACAAGCTGGCCGTTGGAGTCAAATGCAGGAACTGCGTTACCGCCCTTGTCGAGAAAGATGGGCAAGTCCTTCACCAGCTTTCGATAAGACTCGCGCTCCGAGAGATAGGCATAAAGTCGGTGCAGCCAGTCGTGGGGCTGTTTCTCGATAAAGTCAGGATTTAGTTTTTTGAGTACGGCCTCGGGGTCGAGACTCGCCAGAATTAGGTTCGGCTCCTTTCGACTCCACGAACGGGCGTCACCACCGTCAATGTAAGTCGCTAGTGCGTTTTTTCTGGCGCTCAGAACTTCTTTTTTACCCAAAGTTCGGAATATCCATCGAGCGCCCTTGGTGCCGGTAAGCTGAGCGAGTTGGTCATCCGAAAACAGTTCGACCAGCTCCTTGTCAGATGCCCAATACGATCGGATCTTGTCCGAGTATGCGCCATCAAAGGCAGGCAAAAGCGTATCGGTCTCCATTCGCTTCTTGATGGCAGCGTAGAAAGGCCTAAAAGAAATTTGATTCTTGTCCGACGGATCGCCGAAAAGCGCTTCGTCGTAGGGAAGGATATCTAGGACGCCATCATCTATTAATTGCTCGTCGCGCAGAACCGGGAGGCTGTCGGCTGCAAGTTGGGCTAGTTTCTGCACCATATCCCGATTGTGCGTCTCTCCGGCCTTGATGCCCTCACGGCTATCCGTAAGCAAGAATGGAGCATGAATGATAAAGCTGAGATTCGTAGACTCCTTTGTAGGGAAGAAGCAGAAAGCGGATTGGGATATAGGTTTCAGTTTGCCATCAGACATGGCATAAGCGACACAATACGGAAGTTGTAACTCAGTAACGCGCGAGAACAGCCAAAGGTCGTGCTCGGCCTTTGCTTTGCCTATCATAGAAGACAACCTGACGAGCTTGGCTGCCAGGTCGTCGTGCTCTGCCGTTCGCATGACTTGCTTTGAATACCCGCCAGTTTCGCCCCCAACCTCCCATGAAATCGATCCGAGATTGGAGAGGAACAGTGTTGGGAAGATCAACGACTTCAGCTTCTCGGCGATTTGATCGTGGCATTCGACGGGATCCTTCTTGTCGTCGTCGAAGGGGAACCAGAAGACGGTTTCAGTACTCTGTCTAGTGGGGAAATCGGAATCCAATGCGCGCGGGACGATAAACCGCTCGATCCTGAAACGAAAGTCGGGGTCGTAAATGTGAGGGGTCTTCGTATATTGGAAGACAGACTTGAATCCGACTCCGAACTTGCCGATTGAGGCTGAGGTCTTGTTGGAATTGGCGATTGAAGTGATTGCATTGACATGCCCCAAGACTCCGCTTGCCGAATCGGCGTCTTCCGTTGCGGGATCGGAAATCGAGAATCGTGTCATTCCGTCGTGGGTGAAAACCAAGCCATCTCTCGTCAGGACGAACGAAGAGGATGTAGCTCGGGCATCATCGGCGTTCTGAAGCAACTCGTAAACGAAATGCGCCTGGTCGGAGTATTTGTCTACCACGCTCCTCTGAACGCCACGCATAGAAGGCTTTTCCAACGTATTCGCATTCTGCGTTCGGTCCTGCGTCAACGCGTTGAACCATAGTCGTTGTCGGGGGGTCATAAGCCTCAGCCTTCTTCTCCTCTTCTGATTCCAACTGCGTTGCGGACGCTCCTTTATGTCGTCCGATTGCGCAAGCTAGCCGACCACATAGAGCATTTATCAGTCTGAGTCAAAACAGTGAATTCCGCCAAGCTCACATCTTCCCATAGGCCATCCAAAGGAGAACGCGACTAGCGCTGGAGAAGCTGCTATACAAGAGGTCGGTACCTAGTACAGGGGACAGTGACAAAATCGGGTCTTGACGCCATGCGGAGTTAACGCCCGGAATCTGACGACCTCTGGAGTCCTTCTATCGGCCGCCGAGATGCTCTAAAAACTCTGCCGTAGAGGTTTGATTGGGACTGCCCTAGCAGTAAAGCGCCGGCTGACGTGCTCAAATCTTTCATGCTCTCTGAAAGATCAACTGCTCGCCGCTTATGATGCCATGAAAGACAAGCAAAAGTCCGTCATTGTAGAGATCAATTCGAAGCTAGCCGAAACCAGCCTGATTCGCGCCGGCGAAATTACCGGAGCGAGTTCTAGCTCTGGACTATGTTTCTCAGCTCTCTACTTGGGGAAGAATTGCAGCGGCGAGCCGGATTCTAGGAGCGTTTTGAGGCTGGAGAGGATGGCGGGCCATCCGTGGCTGACGCCTTGGAGGTTTACGTAGGTGAGTTGGTCGTGGGTGAGTTCGAGGCGGACGACGTTGGGGCCGCTGGATTCGATGCGCCAGGTGAGGCGTTCGGGGACTTCGGGGCGGAATTCGCCTTCGGGCTCCGGCCAAGTGTAGGAGAGGTAGCGGGGCGCGTCGGCGGCGAGGACTTGGCCGGTGGAGTAGAGGTCGCCATTCGCGGCGTAAAACTGGAGCGGCGCGCCTTCCTGCCAAACCGAATGGGGCCGCCACTCGGGGAAGTACTTGGCCCATTGATCGCGGCTGGTAAGGGCTTGCCAGACGTCTTCCGGGGTGGAGGCGATGTGGATGGCGTAGCGAAAGACTTGGTCGCTGGTCATATTTATCTTTTGCGGTATATCTTTTGAGGATAGCGGCGAGTTCGGGTTTCTTGTAGTGCTCGGCCCAGCCTAGCGGCGTCATCTTGAGTTCGTCGTCGATGGCATGTGGGTCTGCGCCGCGGGCGAGGAAGAGTTCGGTGTTCTCGACGTCGCCATCGCGGGCGAAGCGATGGAGCGCGGTGATGCCGAGCCAATTGGGCAGGGTGGCGGGCATGCCGTGGGCGAAGAGTGTTTCGGTGATTTCGCGGGTTTTGCCTTTGAGGGAAATTTTGGCAGCAAGATCCGGCGCGTAGCGGAGCAGGAGGCGGATCATGGCGGGGTTGCCTTCCTCGGCGGCGCATTGGAGGGCGCCGCGGTCGTTGGCAAGGGCAGGCTTCGCGTGCAGGACGGCGGCGACAGTTTGGAGGTCGTTGTAGTAGGCCATGATTTCGAGGTCGCGACGCGCGCCGTACGAGCAGAGGAGCTCGATCATGCGGGCGTCGTTGTTGCGGAGGGCGGCGCTCAAAACGTCGGCGGAGCTTTCGACACGGGCGTTGGGATTGGCGCCGTGCTCGAGGAGAAGTTCGGCGATTTCGTAGTAGCCGTGGTTAACGGCGGTCATGAGGGCATGGCCTTCGGGGGCGATCTCGGGCTCGGAGAGATTGGGGTCCGCGCCTTGATCGAGGAGGTAACGAACGAGTTCGAGATGGCCGCGCACGCAGGCGTTCTTGATGGGTGCGCCACAGCCGGGGTAGTAGGAGAGGTAGCCGTCGCAGCGGTTTAGGGCGGCGGGATCTTGGGCGAGGAGTTCTTTCACGCGTTCGGAGTCGCCGATGAGACAGGCGACGTTGAGATCGAGGCTCGCGCCCTTCGCAATCAGGTAGTCGAGGATTTCGCGGGGTTTGGGAGTGTCTTCGGGGACGTCGCGCCAGCCGCGATAGTGATAGTCGCCGTTGTAGAGATGGATGGGTTTGGCGCCATCGGGGCGGGCGGCGTCAATGTCCGCCCCGGCGGCGAGGAGGAAATCGATGGCGGGGATTTGGCGCGACATTACCGCGAAGTGGATGGGTTGGTTGCCGCGTTCGTCGCCGCGATGGAGGAGTTCGGGATGGGCGGCGAGGAGGGACTGGGCTTCGTTGAGATCGCGATTGCGGAGAGCGCGGCAGATGGGGTTGCCTTCGGGCCAGGCGTTGAGGACTTGGGTGAGGTGGTGGCGGAGCAGGTCCGCGAGTTCGGCGCAGCCGCGGCGTTCGGCGGACGCGACGAAGGGTTCCTCGACGACGAGGCCTAGAGGGAAAGCGCCGAGTTGGAGCAAAAGGCGAGCGGCGGGAACGTTGTTTTCGCGGACGGCGAAGTGGAGGGGCGTGCGGTATTCGAAGTGGGTGTGGGCGAGTTCGGGATGCTCGGCAAGGAGGGCTTCGAGTTTCGGTTGATCGCGATCAACGATGGCGCGGAAGACAGACCAGACTTGGCGGCCAGTGCCTCGGGACCAGATCAAGGGCGCGTCTGAGTCGAGTTCCGGTGGGCAGGTCATTTGAGGCTAGAGAGGGCGGTGCGCGCCGAAGCGGATTTGCGTGAGAGCGACGGAGCGGCCGTTGAGCATGGTCATGAAGTAGAGGCGGTCGTATTCGAGTTTGAAGAAGGGCTTGATGGTGTGGCCGAGTTCCTTAAGGAGATCCGGGAGCTTGTCGCCGTGGGAGGCGACGAGGGCGATCGAGGCTGGTGGCAGTTCACGCAGGGATTGAATGAGCTTGGTGGGTTCGGCGGCGGGGACGATCGTGGTTTTCAATTTGAGCTTCGCGGCGAGGGGGGCGGCGGTTTGTTGCGTGCGCTTCATCTCGGTGGCGAAGATGTGGGTGACCGCAGCGTCTCCCAGGACGCGTGCCAGCTCTTCGGCGCGGGCTTGGCCTTGGGCGTTGAGGGATTCGTCAGGATCGGGGCCGTGGTCGCGATCGCCGTGGCGGACGAACACTACAGTAACGGCGCCGTTTTGTGCGAAGAGCGGCGAGGCTAGCAGCGCAAGGGCGGTACGGCGATGCATATTGGCATTCTAGTCGGAACCCAGGGCCTCCACCGGAGAGATGCGAGAGGCGCGGCGCGCGGGAAGGAAGGCGGCGAGGGCCGCGGCGGCGATGAGGCTGAACGTGGCGAGTGCGTAGGTGAGCGGGTCGCCGGGGCTTACTCCGTACAGAAGAGAGGCGAGGAGTTTGCCTAGCGGATAGGCGATCGCGAGGCCGGCCATGGCGCCGAGGGAGGCAAGCATGAGGCCTTCGCGAAGAAACATGCCGCTCACACTGCCTTCGGGCGCGCCGAGGGCGAGGCGGATGCCGATCTCGCGGGTGCGTTGCGCTATCGAGTATGAGATTACGCCGTAGATCCCGATGATGCCGAGCAGGAGCGCAAGGCCCGAGGCGATCCCAAGCATGGTGAGCGTGAAGGAGGTGCGCGCCATGGAGCGGGCGTAGATGCGCTCCATGGTTCTGGGATTCGCGACCGGGAGGCCAGCGTTCACGCTGGCTACGGCCTGGCGAATTTCTTCGCGGAACGGGCCGGTGCCGGCGCGCGAAGTGCGGAGAACGAAGGAGAGGCCGGATTGATTCTGAAAGTCCTGCCCGTACATGCCCTTGACGATGAAGGGCCAGTAGGCGGTCTTGGGGGCTTCGAGGTGGACGCCATCGCTGCGTTCGTCGCCAACGACACCGATTACTTCGCGCCACGGCGACTTCGGCATTTCGCGAACGCGCTTGCCCAGGGCGGCTTGCGCGGAGCCGAAGAGTTCGATCGCGAGATTTTCCGAGAGCAAGATTACGGACCGGTACTCGACGATATCCGTCCAGGTGAAGTCGCGGCCGGCTTTCATGGGATTGCCCATCGTCGAGAAGTAGCCGGGGCCGATAAACTTGAAGCGGCGGATGGGCGGGATGGTGTTCTCCGCGTAATCCTTGCCTTCGACGAAGATGGGATCGTTGGAATTGTTGCCGTCCATGGGGACGGAGTTCGTCATGGCGACGGATTGGACGCCGGGGATCGCCGAGACTTTGGTGGCGAGTTGGCGGAAGACGTTCGCAAACGCTGGCGCGTTGGGCGCAGCGCTTTCGGGGATGGAGATCCAGAAGGCTTCGAGGGTCTTGGCATCTTGGAAACCGGGCTGCACCGAGCGCAGCGCGGACATCGTGCGAATCATGAGCCCGGCGCCGATCAAGAGCACGACGGCGAAGGCAACTTGCACGACGACCAGCGTGTTGCGCGCGCGATGCTTTTCGCGGCCATCGCTCATGGTGCGGCCACCGGAGCGCAAGGCGAATTGCAGGCGCGGGCCGAGGTTCTTCCAGGCGGGCAGCAGACCCAGGAGGAGGCCCGCGAAAAGGCTGAGGCAGAAGGCGAAGCCGAGCGCGTAGGCGTCGAGATGGATTTCCTCCAGGCGTGGCAAGTATGGTGGCGCGAGGTATTGCAGCAATCGCAGAGTCGCGTAAGCTACGCCGATTCCGGCGAGGCCGCCCACGAGGCCGAGCGCGCCGCTTTCGAGCAGGATCTCCGCAGCGAGCCTGCCGCGAGTGGAGCCTAGAGCGGCGCGCACGGCGATCTCGCGCGAGCGTCCTTCCACGCGCACCAGCAAGAGATTCGCGACATTCGCGCAGGCAATGAAGAGAACGATGCCGATGGCGGCCATGAGCACCCAGAGGAATTGGCCGATGTCGCCGATGAGATCGTCCTTGAGCGAGCGGAGTTTTGGCGCGAGGCGGGCGTTCTCAAACATCTGGACGCTTAGACCCGGCGGAGGCGGGAATTTCCGGGAGACCATGGGTAGCATTCGTGCGACGTCCGCGTTGGCCTGGGCCAAGGTGGCGCCGGGCTTCAGACGGGCGACGGATTGGTGGGAGAAATTGCCGAGACGGACTTGGGAACGGTCAAGCTGGAAGGGGCGGACGACGCTGGCGTTGATACCCATGAAGCGGAAGCCTGGCGGCAGGACGCCGATTACCTGGCGGGATACTCCGTCGAGCAAGATTCTCTTGCCGAGGATCGCGGGATCGGCGCCGTAGCGGCGCTGCCAGAAGGCGTGGGACAAGAGTACGGTGGGCGGTTGGCCGTGCGAGTCGTCTTTCGCGTTGAAGACGCGGCCGCGAAGGGCTTGGACGCGGAGGACGGGAAAGAAGCTGGAAGTCACCACGAGCGCTTGGACGCGTTCGGGGTCGCGGGCGCTTTCGCGATCGTTGGTGATGGTGTCGCCTTCTTCGCGCCAGAGGGCGACGCCTTCGAAGACGCGATTTTCTTGTTCGTAGGTGAGATGAGTGGAGGGAGAGGCGTTCAGTTCGTCGATGTTGACGCCGGGCGCGGTGTGCCAGAGAGCGACGAGGCGTTCGGAAGCGGCGAAGGGGAGAGGTTGGAAGAGGACGCCGTTCAATACGGCGAAGACGGCGGTGTTGGCGCCGATGCCGAGCGCCAGCGTGAGGACGGTGATGGCCGCGAAGCCCGGGGCTTTGCCCATTCTTCGCGCCAGTACGCGGAGTTCTTGCAGGAGCCAGCCGATCACCCTGTCCATGTGGGGATTACGTTTGACAGGCCGTTTCGTTCCCCGGAAAACGACAATTTTGGTGAGAAGTTTCCCGGCGCTAAGCCACTAGATGGATGTGGCGAGGAAATATCTGCCCATTCTGTATCTGGCCTGCCTGCTGAGCCCGGTCGCGTTCTTGTTTGGCTACATCGCGGGGGCGCCGCGGGACGTCGCCGCGCCGCAACTGGATTTTGGGGGCGTGGATACGCGACGGCTACAAATCGATACCCGTAGCGTGGAAGACGGCGGATCGATTTTGATGGACGACCGGCTGCGGATTCAGCCAAACGAGAGTTATCAAGCACGATAGAATTCAGGGGCAGAACCAGGAGAACCCGCTTGCCCCAATCAACCTCTCGCCGTCACTTTTTCCAAGGATCGCTTCTCGCCGGCGCCGTGCCGCTGGGCGGATTCGGCAGCGTCGCATCGCTGAAGGCGATGGGCTACAAGAGCCCCAACGAAAAACTGAACATCGCTTCGATTGGGGCGGGCGGGCGCGCGGCGTCGGACATCAACGGTTGCGCCTCGGAGAACATCGTCGCCCTGGCCGACCCCGATTTCAACAACGCCGCCAGGATCTTTGAGCAATTCCCCAAGGCGACGCGCTACAAGGATTTCCGCCAGATGCTCGATAAGGAGAACGGCGGCATCGACGCGGTGATCGTGGCGACGCCCGACCACATGCATGGCATGGCGGCGATGTGGGCGATGCAGCGCGGCAAGCACGTTTATTGCGAGAAGCCATTGACGCGGACCGTTTGGGAGGCGCGGCAGTTGACGGAAGCGGCGGCGAAGTACAACGTCGCCACACAGATGGGGAATCAAGGATATTCGAACGACGGCGCGCGAGTGGCGGCGGAGATTTTGTGGAGCGGCGCGCTGGGCAACGTGACCGAAGTGCACGCGTGGACGACTCGTCCGGTGTGGCCGCAGGGCATGACGGAGATTCCGCCGGCGACAAAGATTCCCGATACGCTCGATTGGGACCTTTGGCTAGGAGTGGCGGAGAAGCGGCCCTTCACGGCTGGCGCGGAGCAGGCCGAACAGACGGGCGTGACCGCGACGGGACGGGCGAATTTCGGGCGCACGGGATTCTATTGCCCATTCAACTGGCGCGGGCATTTCGATTTCGGCTGCGGGCCCTTGGGCGATATGGCTTGCCATTTGTTGGGGGCCGTCAACATGGGCTTATTGCTGGGCGCGCCGAAGAGCGTCGAAGTGATCAAGCAGGAAGGCAAGAGTTCGTTTGCGTTCCCGAAGCGTAGCGTGACCGTGTTTGAGTTTCCCGCGCGGCAGAACATGGCGGCGTTGAAGCTGTATTGGCATGACGCTTCGACGGGGCCGGCGTACAAGCCGGAGGGCTGGACGGAAGAGATGCCGCTGATCGGCGGCGAAGATGCGTTTGGCTGGAATCCGCCGCCTCCGCCCAGACCCGCAAACGCTCCGCCCGCCCGGCAAATGCCACGCGGCTTCGCGAACCGCGAGGGCGTCGTCTACATCGGCGATAAAGGCATGATGACGACGGATACTTACGCGAATCGGGTCCGGTTGTTGCCGGAATCACGCCATAGAGACTTCAAGGTTCCCGCGCAGATGTTGACGCGTTCGCCGGGGCACTACCGCGACTTTATCCGGGCAGCCAAGGGCGGGGACCCGGCGTGCTCGAACTTTAGCGTCGCGGGGCCGTTCACGGAGTGGATCACGATGGGCGTGATCGCGTTGCACTTCGAGGGCAAGTTGGAATGGGACTCCGCGAAAATGGAGTTCACCAACAACAAGGAAGCGAATAAATACGTGAAGCCGAGCTTCCGGAAGGGTTGGAAGTTCGCGGGCTAGTTATTGGCAGCGGGCGCGGCCGACGGCGCGGCTTCGTTGGGTTTCTTGGAGGACTTCTCCAACTGCATCGGATTCGGCTGTTGCTTTTCCTTGAATAACTGGAAGGGCGTTTTGACGGGGCGAGGCGGCCAGAAGTTGTTGCTGAGATCGGTGTCGGCGGTTTCGAGGTGCGGATCGATGACGATGCTCTTGAGTTCCTTGGGAGTCACGATCATTTTCGAGACGGCCACGTTGTTGCGGCGCCAGATCTCGGACGGGATCCGGACTTCTTCCTTTTTACCGTCCGCGTACTCGAGTTCGAGAATCACGGGCATTACTAGGCCGCCGAGGTTCTTGAGGTCGAGGAGATAGAAATTCGAGCCGCCTTTGAGCGCCGTCTTTTCTTCTTCCTCGAGACCATCGAGGATCTTCTTGTAGTCTTCCTTGTCCTTGGCGGTTACGTTCAGCGGGTCGTAGGTGTTGTAAAAATCCTTGAGTTCCGGATTCGCGTCGACGAGCTTGGGCAGCGCCTTGTTGCGCGCCTGCGAAAGCGTGATGGGCTCGGCGTCCTTCTTCTGTTTTTGCTGGGGCTTCTCGACTTCGGGATCGAGAGTGTCAATGACGAAATGGCGGACCTTGTCGATGGCGATATCGGTGTGGTCCGTGGAATAGAACCAGCCGCGCCAGAACCAGTCGAGATCGATGCCGGAGGCGTCTTCCATGGTGCGGAAGAAATCGCTGGGCGTGGGGCGCTTGAACATCCAGCGGCGGGAGTATTCGCGGAAGGCGAAGTCGAAGAGTTCGCGGCCGAGGATGGTTTCGCGGAGGATGTTGAGGCCGGTGGCGGTCTTCGCGTAGGCGTTAGGACCGAGCGCGATGATCGATTCGGAGTTCGTCATGATCGTATCGTGCGTGTCGCTGGTCATGTAGCTGGTGATGTACTTGGGCTCACCCCGGCGCGAGGGATAGTTTTCTTCCCACTCTTGCTCGGCGAGGTATTGCAGGAAGGTGTTAATGCCTTCGTCAAGCCAAGTCCACTGGCGCTCGTCGGTGTTGACGATCATGGGGAAGTAGTTGTGGCCGACCTCGTGGATGATGACGCTGATGAGGCCGTACTTGGTGAGCGAGGAATAGGTCTTATCCTTTTGCGGGCGCGGGCCGTTGAAGCAGATCATCGGGTACTCCATGCCGCCGATGGGCCCGTTGACGGAGATGGCGACGGGGTACGGGTAGGTGAATGAGTACTTGGAGTAGACGTTCAGCGTGTGGATGATGGAGGCGGTGGAATAGCGTTCCCAGAGCGGGTTGCCTTCCTTGGGGTAGTAGCTCATGGCAAGCGTTTTTTGATTGCCGCCGCCGGCGGTGACGGTGTGGCCTTGGGCGTCCCAGATGAACTTGCGGGAGTTGGCGAAGGCAAAGTCGCGAACGTTCGTGGCGTGGAAAATCCAGGTCTTCTTGCCTTTCGGCTTATTCTTCTCGTTGGCCGTGGCTTCGGCTTCGGTGACGATGAGGACGGGTTTCTTCGCGGTCTCGGCTTGCTTCAGGCGTTCGCGCTGCGCGGCGGTGAGAACCTGCGCGGGGTTTTGCAGGATGCCCGTGGAGGCGACGATGTGATCGTCGGGAACGGTGATGGCGACTTTGTAATCGCCGAATTCGAGCGTGAACTCGCCGGCGCCGAGGAACTGCTTGTGCTGCCAGCCGTAGACGTCGTAATAGGCGGCGAGGCGGGGGAACCATTGCGCCATTTCGTATAGATAGTTGCCGTCTTCGGGAAAGTACTCGTAGCCGCTGCGGGAGCCGATCTTCTTTGAGTTGACGATATTGAAGCTCCAATCGACGCTGAAGCTGACGCTTTCGCCGCTCAAGAGCGGCTTCTTGAGATCGATGCGCATCATGGTTTTGACGACGGTGAAGGGCAGAGGATTGCCGCCCGAGTCCTTGACGGTGGTGACGCGATAGCCGCCGGGGAAGGGGTCGCGCAAGAAGTTCAGCGCTTGTTTGTGGGTGAGCTTAGTGAGGTCAGGAGCGGTGAGGGTGAGGTTAGCGTCGCTGTTGGGCTCGAAGATGTTCTGGTCGAGTTGGAGCCAGAGGTAGGTAAGGGTGTCGGGGGAGTTGTTCTTGTAGGTGATCGTTTCCGAGCCGATGCAGCGTTGGTTGACGTCGTCGATTTCGACCTTGATGTCGTAGTCGACTTTTTGCTGCCAGTAGCGGTGTCCGGGCGCGCCAGAGCCGGTGCGCTGCTCATTGGGGGTGGGCAGAATCTCTTCGAGCTGGCGGAATTTATCGGCGGGACTTTGTTTGGTGGTCTGCGCTGCGAGGAGAGAAACGAATACGGCGGCAAGCGGGAAAACGCGCATACACCATGATATGCGCATCGCTGGATTTCGCGCGGCAGTGGTGGATTTCGGCCAACCCGACTGGGTGGCTCAATGGTAAATCAAAGACTTAGCGCTGGCACGAAATTTGCAATGTAAACGGCGAAGCCATCGAGGCTGGAAAGGATCGAAGCAATGCGCAGAGTCATACTATTGGGTTTGTTGGGTCTGCTGCTGGGGGTGACGGAGGCGAGGGCGGACCGTTGGAAGCATCGACATCGCGGGCATGGCTATGGGTATAGCTACGGCCCAGGGTTTAACGGCTACGGATATGGACCCGCCAGATTCGGGCCACCTCCGATGCGGCGTGAGTATTGTGGGCGGCCTCCCGGACCGCGGCACGTCTGGGTGCCCGGCAACTACGGTTGGGGCGGCAACGGCTATCACTGGAACAACGGTTACTGGGCGATGCCGCCAAGACCTTACGCGACGTGGGTGCCCGGATATTGGCGTCCGCAGAATGGCGTACACATCTGGATCGGCGGGTTCTGGCGCTAAGTGAGCGTGAGCAAGCGGCCCTCGCTGCGAATCGTCGCGAAGATGTCGGGCTCGGCGTCGTTCGGCTCACCACTCCATTCGGTGGGACGGAGGAAGCCCAGGTCGAGGCGCAGGCCGGTGGATTGTTGAATCCGGGAACAGAGGGGGGCGCAGCGCTCCATTTCTTGGGATCTGCGCCACTGGCCTGCGAGGATGATGGCGATGTCAACGTCGGACTCGGGGCCGGCATCGCCGCGGGCGTGCGAGCCGAAGAGCACGAGGCCGTGCAAGCGTTCGCCATAAAGCGCGTGAGCGCCTCGATGAAGCTCTTCGATTGCGATTTTCAAACTGCCACGAAGGGATTGCATGCCGCCTTAGTGACTTATTGTAAGTGGTAGGACCTCGATGCGAGCAATTTTCCCGGCGATCTTGCTGGCGACGCTTCTTGGCGGGCAAGAGGCGCAGTTTCGCGCGGAGAAGAAACTTGTTCGCATTCCGGTGCGGACGGCGGACGTTGAGGGGAGACCGATTGCGGGGTTGCGCGCGGAGGATTTCGCGATCGACGAAAACGGCGTGCGGTTGCAAGCCGAGAGCGTGGGCCAGGAGGAATTGCCGCTCGACTTGGCGCTCTTGTTGGACGTCTCGCACAGCATGAGCGCGAGCCTGCGTTTGCTCGCATCGACGGCAAACGAGGCGATGCGCGCAATGCGGCCGGGGGATCGCGTGGCGGTGTATACGTTCGCCGGGGATGTGCGGATGGAATTGCCGTTGACGGATTACTTTGAGCAGGTGGAGGCTTGCTTGGAGGCGATCGCGCGGGGGAGGTCGAGGCCCGCGACGGCGTTGTTTCAACCGGTGTACGTCGCGGCCGAGTATTTGCGGGCGGCTAGCGAGCCGGGGCGGCGGCGGGCGATCTTGATGGTGTCCGACGCGGAGGGTTATCGCGCGAAGTCCGAGAAGCAGACGCTGAACGCTTTGTGGGAGGCGGACGCGAGCGTCTATTTATTGCGCACGGTGGAGCCGAAGATGGTGAAGGCGTTGCGCTATACAAGCGCGGCTGGGTTTCTCGCCAGCGCAAACGTGCCAGCGCTGGTGGAGAAGTCCGGCGGGGAGACTTTGGCGATGCGCGATTACGGGTTCGGCGAAATGCTGCGGCGGGTGAGGGCGCAGTACACGGTTTACTATGCGCCGCCGGACGGCGAGGCGAAGCGTAAGGTGGCGGTGACGTTGAGCGAGGCCGGGAAAGCGCGTTGGCCGGGGGCGAAGGCGTTGGGGCGCAAAGAGTATGCTTTGAAGCCTTAGGCGCGCGGGATGCGTTGGGCGAAGCTAGCGCCTTCGGCGAAGGCTTCGGTGAAACCGCGCTTACGAAGGGCTTCGAGATGCGCGATGAAGCCGGCTAGCGCGTCGTCGATGTTTTTCTGGTTGGTGGCGAGGATGTCGTCCCAGAGTTCGAAGCTCGACAGCGCGAGGCGGGTCATGTCCCGGAGGCCGGGACCGGCGACTTGCTCCGCTCCTGAGCCTTGAAGATAGGATGCCAAAGCGGTGGAGAGCAGTTGCGGAACGTGGGAAGCGCGGGCGACGAGACGGTCATGCTCCGACGGCGTTAGGAAGCGCGGCGTGGCCCCGATGGCGTTGATCATATCGACCAGCCTTGGCTCGTCACCGGTGAGGATCCAAGTTCTTCCGGCAAAGAGACTTGAGCTGGCGGCGTCCGGGCCGCGGCGTTCCTTGCCCGCCATGGGATGGCCGCCGATGAAGCGGCCACGGCGGAGGTGCTTTTGCGCCGCCTCGCAAATCACCGCTTTGGTGCTGCCGACATCGGTCACTAGCGCGGCGTCGCTCAGATGCTCATCAAGAATTTCAAGGGTCGCGAGAAGCCGGCGGATCGGTTGGGCGAGAACGACTAAGTCCGCGGCGCGGCAGGCACTGGGCAGGTCCGCTTGGGCGTCGATGGCGCCGATGCGCAGAGCTTCTTCGGCGGCGCCGCTTACGCCAATCACAAGACCCGCCAAGCGTTGTTGCTTCAGCGCGAGGCCGAGCGAACTGCCCAAGAGACCGGTACCGACGATCGCGACTTGACGGAAGAGCAACGCTTAACTCCGGCGCAGTTCTTGAATGCGGCGCATCTCTAGCATGATGGCTTGATAGATGCGGCCGACGGCTTCACCGGCGAGGGGGCCGGGGTTACGTTCCACCATGCGTTCGACGACGGCCTTTTCGCGCGCGAGTTCGACCACGGGCAGACCGGCGGCGGATTTTGCGTCGCCGATCGATTCGGCAATGCGGGCGCGGTCATTGAGCAGCGCGAGAATTTGCGCATCGAGCGAATCGATTTGAGTGCGGCACTGCGCGAGGACCGCTTGAGCTTCTTCTTGCGTCATGCTCTGCCTAGCTTGGCTCCTTCCTTAAGACCGCGCGCCATGCCTTCGAGTTTGGCCGGCAACCCGGCGAGCGGCGTGGACTCGATAGCGCGCACGAAGGCGCTGCCAACGACGACGCCTTCGGCGACCGCTCCGACTTCCTTGGCTTGCTCGGGTTTCGCGATGCCGAAGCCTACGCCGAGCGGCAGTTTCGTGAATTGGCGCAGGCGTTCCACTAGAGGTTTCACTCCAGCCGAAACCGTATCTTGCTCCCCGGTGACGCCGGTGCGCGAAACCACGTAGACGAAGCCGGAGCAGTATTTCGCGACGAGGTCCAAGCGGCGGTCCGTGCTGGTGGGCGCGACGAGGAATACGGTGTCTAGGCCTTCCGCGCTGACCGCGCTCACGAAGCTTTCGGCTTCCTCGACGCTTAAGTCGGTAAGCAGAAATCCATCGATGCCAACTTCCTTGGCGCGCTTGGCGAGCTTGGCGAAGCCGTAGCGCATGACGGGATTCAGATAGGTGAAGAGCACGATGGGGATGTCGCTCTTCGCGCGGATTTCGGCGGCGATTTCGAGCACGCGCTCCACCGTCGTGCCGGCGGCGAGGGCGCGTTCGCTGGCTCGCATGATGACGGGGCCGTCGGCGATCGGATCGCTAAAGGGCACCCCGAGTTCGATGACGTCGGCGCCGCCGCGTTCGAGGGCGGCGACGAGTTCGGCGGTAGCGGCGGGCGTGGGATCGCCAGCGGTGATGTAAGTGATGAGCGCGGGTTCGTTCCGCGCGGCCAAGGCGCTAAAACGCTGGCTGAGGCGAGTCGGCATCCAGTTCCTTCAAGTTTTCGCGATAGATATCGATGTCTTTGTCGCCACGGCCGCTCATATTGACGACGATGATTTTGCCGGGCATCGCGGGCGCGCGGCGGATGGCTTCGTGCACGGCGTGGCTCGATTCGAGCGCGGGGATGATGCCTTCGGTGCGGGAGAGGCGGACCGCGGCTTCGAGGGCTTCTTCGTCGGAGCAATCGATGTATTCGGCGCGGCCTACGTCATGGAGATAGGCGTGCTCCGGTCCGATCAGAGCGTAGTCGAGACCCGCGCTGACCGAATGCGTGAGCGCGACTTGGCCGTCGCCGTCTTGGAGTAGATACGAATAGGCTCCGTGCAGGACGCCGGGAGCGCCGCCGCTGAAGCGGGCGGCGTGTTCGCCGGTTTTCTTGCCCTTGCCCCCGGCTTCGACGCCGACGAGGGCGACGTCTTTATCGTTCACGAAGGCGTGGAAGAGGCCAATGGCATTGGAACCGCCGCCCACGCACGCGATCGCCATGTCCGGCAAGCGTCCTTCGGCGGCCTGGATTTGTTCGCGCGCTTCGTCGCCGATGCAGCGGTGGAACTCACGCACCATCAGCGGGTAGGGGTGAGCGCCGAGGGCGGAGCCGAGAAGGTAATAAGTGGTTTGGACGTTGGTGACCCAATCGCGCATCGCTTCGCTGATGGCGTCCTTCAAGGTGCGGGAGCCGTTCGTGACGCCGAAGACTTCCGCGCCGAGCAGGCGCATGCGGAAGACGTTCAGGCGTTGGCGGCGCATGTCTTCCTCGCCCATGTAGACGCGGCATTGCAGACCGAGGAGAGCGCAGGCGGTCGCCGTCGCCACGCCGTGTTGCCCCGCGCCGGTTTCGGCGATGATGCGCTTCTTGCCCATCTTGCGGGCGAGCAGCGCTTGGCCCAAGGCGTTGTTGATCTTATGGGCGCCGGTGTGGAGAAGGTCTTCGCGCTTGAAGTAGATGCGCGCGCCGCCAAGTTCCTCGCTGAGGCGTTTGGCGAAATAGAGGGGTGTGGGGCGGCCGACGTAGTTCTTGAGGAGATCCTTGAGTTCCGATTGAAACGCTTCGTCCTTGCGGACGGAGTAGTAAGCTTGCTCGAGTTCTTCGAGCGGCGCCATGAGGACCTCGGGAACGAAGCGACCCCCGTAGGGACCGAAGTGGCCGCCGGAATCGGGCTCGCTTTGGATGGGTCGTTGCTGGTGAATCATACTGCTTTTCTGTCGGCCTCCCGTGCCGCATTTACGAAGTCCCAAACTTTTTGGGGATCTTTTTTGCCCGCTTCGCTTTCCAGCCGCGAACACGCGTCGATGCCCCAAGGATGTAGCCGGCCGACGGCTTGCGCCACGTTCGAGGCGTCGAGGCCGCCGGCAAGCACGATCTTGCCTTGGAGGCCCTTCGCGAATTGCCAATCGAAGGTCTGGCCCGTGCCACCGGCGAGTGCGCCCGCGGGTGTATCGAGCAGGACCGCTTCGGCGTGGGCGGCGTCGATCCGTTCCTGGTTGAGTGGGCCGGTTACGCTAATGGCCTGCCAGACGCGGAGGCCGTCGATTGAGGCCATGCGATGTAACTGGGCGATATCGAGTTGGAACTCTTCCATCGTGTCGCGCACCTTTTGCGGGTCTTCTTCGACGAAGAGACCGACGCGCCAAAAACCTTCGGGTAAATCCTTTAGGAAAGCAGTGTCCTTGACGAAGCGCTTCGAGCCTGGCCAGAAGTTGAAGCCTAGGGCGTCGGCGCCGGCGTCGAGACAGACCAGGGCGTCGCGGGTATTGGTGATGCCGCAGACCTTGACGATCATGCCCGTAGGCCCCGGATCGCGGCAGAGGGGTCGCCGCTTTTCATTAGGCTCTCGCCTACCAGGAAGGCCCGGTAGCCGGCGGCGCTCAGGCGCTGGACGTCGCCGCGCGTGAAGATACCGCTTTCGCTCACCGGCAGTGCCGTGGCGGGGATGCGGGCGGCAAGGTCGAGTGAGGTCTCTAGACGAACTTCGAAAGTGCGGAGGTCGCGGTTGTTTACGCCAATCAGATCCGCGCCGCTATCGATGACGCGGGAGAGCTCTTCGCCGTCGTGAACTTCAACTAGCGCATCGAGGCCTAGGGTCGCGGCGAACTCGCGCAGGCGGCGCATCTCCGGGGCGGTGAACAATGCCGCGATTAGCAAGATCGCATCCGCGCCATGCGCGGCGGCTTCGACAATGTGTGACTCTTCGAGGGTGAAATCCTTGCGCAACACGGGCAGTGCAATGGCTTCACGCACGGCTTCCAGATCGAGCAGCGAGCCCTGGAAGAAATCGCGATCCGTGAGGACGCTGACGGCCGATGCGCCGCCGTTCTCATAGGCGCGCGCCGTTTCCACGGGGCGAAAATCGGCGGCGAGAATGCCTTTTGACGGCGACGCCTTTTTCACTTCCGCTATCACGGCGGGCGCATCGGCGGCCAAGCGCCGGCGGAAACCACGTTGCTTTCCCACCCGGTCCGCCGCCAGCCTTTCCAAGCCGGCCAAGCGCGGACGCAGTTCCAGGAGTTCCTCGTGTTTGCGAGAAACGATCCGCGCCAATATGTCGGGAACCGTGGCCGTCATCGATGTTTCCGGGAAACCCTTATCGTATCGCGCCTACATGTACTGGGGCACGCGAATGCCGAGGATTCCGAGAGTACGCTCGAGTTGCACCGCGAAGAATTGCGTCATCCACATCAGCACGTTTCGCCGGACGGGATCCGTTTCGTCGATGACGCGGTAATCGTGATAGAAGCGGCTGAAGGCTTGCGCCAGTTGGAAGGCGTACTTCGCCAGATGCGCGGGCTCGCCGCCTTCGGTGGACTTGTTCAACACGTTGCCCAGACGCGAAACGTCGAGTAGCAATTGCCAGAGGTCTTCTTCGGCCAGCACTTTGTCCAAGGCGGCGGCGTCGAGGGCTTGATCGAAGTCAGGTACTTCCCCGCCCCGTTCCACGATTTTGCGCAAGATGTTGCGGGCGCGCACGGCGGCGTATTGGACGTAGGGGCCTGTTTCGCCCTCAAAGCTCACGGCCTCCTGGAGGTCAAATGCGATGACAGTGGGCCGGGTGAACTTGAGCATAAAGTAGCGAAGCGAGCATACGGCGATATCGCGGGCGACTTGCGCTCTTTCTTCCTCGGGCTTCTCCGCATGGCGGGCATCGACCTCGGCTTTCGCCCGTTCGATGAGTTGATCGATCAGGTCATCGGCCTTAACGCCCAGACCCTTGCGGCCGCTGACTTCGACGAAGCTGCGTGCGGCATCTTCTTCGCTGAGCGGAATGCCGAGGTCCGCGCAGGTGCGGGGAGTGAGGCCGACCATTTCGTAGCTGAAGTGATTGGAGCGTTCGGCTTGCTCGTTGTAGCCCAGGGCGCGCAGGCCCGCGGCGACGACGTCTTGCAGATAGCTCTGGCGCGAGTCGATGACGTTGTACACGCTCGTACCGGATCCGAACTTTATTGACTTCTCAGGCGTCGCGCCCTCGGCGGTGTCTTGCGACACGTAGCAGGGCTTACCGTCTTCATAGCGGCGCAAGAGACGGTAGTAGAAGTCCTTGCCCAAGAGACCGAATTTCCACATCTGGTAGGCGATGTCCTTGCCCACGTAGGTGACGGTGCCGTTGGAGCGAACGATGACCTTGGAGTCTTCCTCGCCGGCGTTCTCGCGGAAGGCGCTGCCCGGCATCACCCAGCAGCCTTTGTTTTTGCCTTCGGTTTCGAAGTAGATGGCGCCGCGTTCCTTCAATTGCTCAAAGGCGCTCGCCCAGAACTTCAAGTGCAGAATTTCGCTTTCGCGCGGCAGGACGTCATACTGAATGCCCAAGCGCCACATGGTATTTAAGTGGCAATCGACAATGGCATCGGCGACAACGTGCCCCATCTCCGACAGCGGCCCGTGCCCGGCTTCGATCTCATGGAGAGTCGCGGCGCGCCACTCCTTGGCCTCGGGATTCGTCTCGTAATACTGCGAAGTCTTCGCGTAGAGGTCCCAGCAGTAGTAGTCGAAACGGTCTCCGGTAGCGAGAAGACGGACTTCGTCCGCGCTGCGTCTTTCGAGATAGTGAAAGCCCACGACGACGTCGGCGACTTGGACGCCCGTGTTGTCGATGTAATTTTCGACTTCGACCTCGCGCCCCGTCGCACGCATCATGCGTACAAAGGTGTCGCCGAGAATCGCGTTGCGCAGATGTCCGATGTGCGCGGCCTTGTTCGGGTTGATGTTGGTGTGCTCGACGATTACTTTTCCGGGAATGGCCGCGACGGCATCCGCGCCCTTCATCAAATCCTTGGCATAGGCGCCGCGGGCGAAGCGAAGGTTTAGATAGCCGCTGCCCGCCACTTCAATCTGGGCGACGCCCGGCAGCTTGCCCGCGAGTTCGCCCGCCAACATTTCCGCGATTGCCTTGGGGGCCTTTCGCAATTGCTTCGCCAGACTGAAGGCTACCGGCAAGGCCAGTTCGCCGAACTTCGACTCCTTCGGCTGCTCGCACACGACGGGCATTTCCACCCTATGCGCATCCTGCAAATGTTGGGAAACAGCCCGAGAAATCAGGCTTTCGAGAACATGAAACACGTTTCCCCAGGATAGCAACGCCAGCTATGTCGAGCTAGACCGCGAAGCCGGTGACGCTTTCGATGCGGCCGTCGGGCCCGAAGACGAAGACATTCGCGCCGTGCAGTTTCTCACCGGCCGTCCACTCGGCGAGCACGGTGCCTTGGCACTGCCGCGCTGGGCCTTTTCGAGCCAGCCGCACGCCCGGCATGAACTTTTGCGCGGCGCCGGCATGCGCGCTTAGATCTTCGCGCCCTTGCAAGCTGCTCCATCGATCGTGGAATACAACGTCCAGGGCCGTGATCGCGGCGAAGAGTTCCGCGCGCTTCCTGTCGTCGGTTTCCGCCCAAGCGGCAAACCATTCATCGACGGCATTCTCCGCCGCCGCGAAATTGGCATCCGCCACTACGTTGGCGAATACCGACAACTGGTAGCGCCAGCCCTGCACGTGCATGTCGCGCGCCGCGGCTTCGGCGAATTCGTGCTTCAGATCCAGACGAGTGCCGCCCCGCTCGGAGGACAGGCTGATCGTCACGCGAATAGACCCCTCGGCGACTGGCTGGCCACTTCGGTAACCATAGGTGAACTGAATGCGTTCGGGTGCGGCGATTTCCAGCACTTCGCCCGCCACTTCGACGCCGTTGGGGTAACGGATCAGCATCTGCCCGCCGGGCCGGGCGTCAATGGACGACCCCGCGCCCCACCACGCGGCCCAGCGCCCGGAGTCGCGGAGGAACTCGAAGACTATTTCTCTCGGCGCGCGTATCCAGATGGAACGGTCGAGTGCGTGAGGCAACTGCATGGTTATTTCCTCTTTTCTAGTTTTCGGGATGTTGGCTGGGCGGTGGGCCGCGGCCCGCGCCGGGAGGCTTCGAGTTCCGCCGCGAGCTTCAGTTTCCAGAGCGCATCGTCCCACATGGCTTCCAGTGATTTGGCCAATGGGCCCAAGGCCTGCCGCTTGGCCTTGTAGTAACGGAACTTGTTTTCGGGCCGGACATCCAACAACCCGGCCTTTTCCAGCCGCTTCAACTGCAGCGATACGGCGCCGAAGCTGACGTCCGGCATGGCGCGGTGAATTTCACCGGCGCTGCGTTCCTCGCGCCAGACAAGCCGGAGGATCTCCCGGCGGCGGGGCGAGGCGATCACGTGAAAGACGGCGGCGTCCACATCGTCATTTTAGTTTCATCTAAATCGTTTGTCCGGAGTTTTATACTGGAGACAGTGCCCAAGATTACGCTTTTGAATGATGGTTCGGTCTATGAGTACAAGGAGGGCGAGGTTCCTTACGGTGGCCACGGTAAGCCGATGAGCCTGCTCGACCTCGCTGAGCACTTTGGATTTCACATTGAGCACGCCTGTGGCGGCTCCTGCGCTTGCACCACCTGCCACGTCGTCGTCAAGGAAGGCGAAGCGAACTTGAGCCCGATGGAAGACGATGAAATGGACAGGCTGGACATGGCTCCCGGCCTGACGCTTCATTCGCGCCTGGGCTGCCAATGTGTCGTTTCGGGCGACGTCGCCTTCGAGATTCCCTCCTGGAATCGCAACTACGTCTCCGAGGGCGGCGGCAGCATTAATCTCGGCGCAGCCATTCCGGTCCCCGGCAAGAACTAGACCGTTAAAGCTTAGTTACAAAAATCTTTTGGCCGTTGTAGTGAAAAGGCCAGCCTCCGCGCTCATTCCTAGTAGGATGCTCAGGAAAGGTCGCTCATGCCGGATGGTGAAAACCGTTCTCTAATTGAGAACCTCTACGCCACTTGGTACCCCATCCTGATCCGCCACTGCCGCCGTCTCTTGGGCGATCATGCGCGTTCGGAGGACTGTGCCCAACAGGCGCTCTGCGAACTTTACAAGCAACTCGAAGCCGGCCACGTCATCGATAACCCTCGCGCGTGGACCCTTGTCGTCGCCCGCCGCCGCGCGTTTCAGGACCAGCGCGAGGCCAAGATCCTCACGCAAATCGATCTCGGCCAGATCCAGATACCCGATCGCGAATCGCAGCCGCACCAAGACGAGAGCTCGGAGGACTTCCCCCGCATGCTCGCCGCCCTCACGCCTCGAGAGGAAGCGGTCATCCTTCTGCGCCTGGAATCCCTGAAGTACCGCGAAATCGCGGAACGCCTTAGCGTGACGCCCAGCACCGTGAATACGTTGCTTGCGCGTGCGCTCGAAAAGCTCGAACATTGGCGCGCCCAGAGCCGCCGCAACGCGAATCCAGCAGCAAAGGAGAAAGCCAACTCTCGTGCCGACAGAATTCAGTAAGCGCCACAGCACGAACGAAGAACTAGTCGCCTATCTTGACGGCGAACTCGACTCCCCGCGGCGGCAATCGATCGACGAGCACCTCGCCACGTGCTGGCATTGCCGCGCGAGGCTAAGCGCGCTGCAATCGCGCATGGATGAAGTGGCCCGCGCCTCCAAGGAGTTTCAGCTTAACCAAACGGCCGAGATTGGCCGCGCCCCGATGCCGGCATGGATTGCCGCCCCATCCGAGGCGGCCCCGGCCAGGCACTTTAGCTTCATGTGGCTCGCTCCCGCCTTGGCCGCCGGCCTTGCCATCGCATTCTTCGCTCTGCGCCCGAGCGCTAGCGCGCCGCCGCAAGCGCCGCGAGCGAACGACATCCTTCCCACGCGCGCGGCCATCGCCGCCAGTGAAGATATCCGGGCTAGGGCCTTGACCTCCCACCAACGCTTCGCCGTTGAACTGAGTTCGCAAGACCGGCTCGCCCGGCAACGTTTGGAGGTATGGTCGGACGCCTCGCGCTCGGCCCTCCGCCTCCGACGCGAGAACGGCAGCTTCGTTCACGCCCGCTGGCAACAGAACGGCAAGACCATCGCCGACCGCGGCGCGCCATCGCGCTCCATTCAGACGCCGAGCCAATGCCGCTCATGGAGCGACATCGAAGCCCTCGCCGTAGGCCTTCTGCGCGCCCAACCCGCGGGCAGGCTGCGCCTCGCTGGCGGCCTCTTCCGCGAACTCGAACGCCGGGGTTTCCACCTGGATGCGACACCGACGCAACGCTCCGGGATCTGGCGCCTGGAGGCCAGTTCCCGCGAGGACCGCGCCTGGCTCGAAATCGATGCGAAGTCTCTGCGCCCCTACCTCTTCACGATGGCCTCGCGAGACGACAAAATTTCCTGGCGCATCGCTCTCCGGCTCGAAAGCGAAGCGCAAGTGGAAGCTACCGCGGTTCCCACCGACGCATTCATTCCCGATACCGAGGAGCGGACCGGGCTTAGCTCCGTCAAGCCGCCGCCCGCGGAAGTCCAGCCGATTACGGCCGACCTCGAACTGCGCATTCTCGCCTTTGCCGCAAGGTGGCGCAATCCAGGCGAGTCGGTCCGGGCGGCCGACCATCCCAGCTTTGCGGTGGAGGCCACGGTGGGAGACGGCGCGCGCCGCGCCGAACTTGAGCGCCTCTTCGAGACATGGCCGCTGCTGAGCTTTCGCATTGAGTCCCGCCCGCAAGATGCCACCGGTCCTTGGTGCCGGGAGACGCTTGGGGCGGCGGGTGAAGCCGCGCAACATTCTTGGTTTCTTTCGCGCATTGAGTCACCCCGTTACGCGAGTCTCGAGCCTGGAGCCGGGAAACTTAGGGAGTCCATCGCTTCGGAATCTCAGGCCGGATTCGCCGCCGCGCTATCGCAATTGGACCGCGCACTCAGGCCTATCCGCGGTTCCGCGCCGTCCGCGCTCGCGGTGTTTCGCAATAAGGACGAGGCGCTGAGCCGCCTGCAAAATCTACTGGCCGCCGCCTGCTCGGCCCACCCCGACGACACGCTCAGTAAGTTGAACACTCCCGAGCGTGGCGACATTCTTGCGCTTCTCGCCGCCGCTCAACAATTTCAATGGGCGCTGCCGTCCGCCATCCCAACTCCGACTACAAGGAACGAACCATGAACCGCCTTCGTATCTCGCTCGCGGCCCTGCTCGCCGCCGCTTCTCTTTTCGCCCAGGACACACGCGCCCGTATCAACGGACGCGTCGTCGATCCGTCTGGAGCGTTAATTCCCAATGCTTCTCTAGAGCTCACCCACTTGGGTACGGGCGCCACAAGGTCGACGAAATCGAACGAGTCCGGACTATTTAGCTTCGTGTTTCTCGAGAGCGGCGAGTACCGCATCGCCGCCAACGCCCAAGGTTTCAAGTCGTATAAGCGCGAGCCGATCCGGCTGGAGACCGGCCAGACGGCCGGCCTAGAGATCAGCTTGGATATCGGCGCCACATCGGAAACCGTCGAAATCTCGGGTGCGGGCGCCGTCCTCGATACGGAAAACGCATTGCGCGGCATGGTGCTTGACCAAAAGCTCGTTCAGGAGCTCCCCTTGCGCGCCCGCAATCCACTCCTCTACGCGAATCTTCTCCCCGGCACAACTTTTCGCGGCGCGGGCGTGTTTCCCCAGCCATTCGCCAACGGCGCCATCGTAAATTTCACGATCTCCGGCGGCAGCCCCGCGCAGAACGAGTTACTGGTGGACGGCGCGCCAAACACGGCCCGCGCGGCGAATCAGCAGAACAACGTCGCGCTCACACCCATCGCCGAATCCGTCGGCGAGGTAACGGTCGTCACAAACGCTTACGACGCTTCCTATGGCCGCACCTCAGGAGGCGTCATCAACATCTCCACGCGCGGAGGTACTTCGGAAATGCACGCCACGGGTTGGGGCTACCTGCGCCGCGACCGGTGGAACGCGAATCTGTTTCCATCCAACGCCACCGGCGCGGCGAAGCCGGTGCAAGAGGTGAATCAATGGGGATTCCAAATCGACGGCCCGCTCTACCTCCCGAAGTTTCTGAGCAAGAGCAGCCGCATGAAACTCTTCTACCTGGGCAGTTGGGAGAAGTTCGATGAACTCACACCGCAACCGATCCGCGTCAGCGTCCCCACCACAGATATGCGAGGCGGCGACTTTAGTAAGCTCACCAACGCCAACGGCGACCTGATCCGGATCTTCGATCCCGCGACGGGCCGCACGGACGCAAGCGGCGCTTTCGTCCGCGACGCCTTCGCGGGCAATATCATCCCCGCTTCGCGTATCAACGCCGTCGCCGCGAACGTCGCCAAGTTTTTCCCCACGCCCAACGACCCCGGCTTGCCGCGGCAACGCGCCGCCCAAGGCAACTTCAGCCTTCCTTCCTTTTCGTACCCGCTCGCCTTTTGGAATTTCAATATGCGGTTCGACCTTAACGCGGGAGACAACGACAAATTCTATTTCCGCTGGAGCCCCAACCGGCATACACAGCGCCGCACCCTGAATGGCGTGCTGGACGGTCCGGGAGAAAACGGCTTCAATCCCTTCCTTCGTGAAAATAACAACTACCACTTCGATTGGGTGCGCACGATCAATTCGTCGACGGTATTCAATCTGCGCGCGAGCTATTCGCGCTACGTCGAAGGCTCCGGCAGCGACGGCAATTTCAACTTCAATCCCACGAGCCTGGGCTTGCCGTCATCCCTTCCCAACCAGCTCGCCGTCGGCGACTTCTTCGGTCTTTGGACCTACTCCAACTACAACCAACTTGGCTCCAGCGTCAGCTATGAGTACAACAACACCTACGGGCTGCTGGGAAGCGTTAGCAAGATCTGGCGCAAGCACAATCTGAAGGCGGGCTTGGATATGCGGCGCCTGGAATATCTAACGACGATTCTCGGTAATGTCATGCAGATCGGATCGAACTCCGGCTTTACGCGACAGGTGTGGGATAACGGCGCTTCGGAAGTGAACAGCGGCGATAGCTTCGCATCGTTTCTGCTGGGCGCGCCCGCGAGCGGCGCCGCCGACTTTAACGTCCGTCCGTACTACCGCGCGTGGTATCTCGCGCCCTACCTTCAGGACGATTGGAAGGTTTCTCAGAAGCTCACGGTCAATCTTGGGCTGCGTTGGGATTACAACACGCCGCCCGACGAAAAATACAACCGCTTGGCGCGGGGCTTCGACCCGGCCGCGCCAAGCCCAATCGCGGGCAGGCTTTCCCCCGACGCTCTTTCGCAATACCCGAACCTCCGAAACCTCCAAGGCGGCTTGCTCTTCGCCGGCGTGGGCGGCGTTTCCACGCGCGCCTCAAATCCATACCGGAACACGATTCAACCGCGTTTCGGCGCGGCGTATCAATTGAGCGAACGGCTCGTATTGCGCGGCGGCTACGGCATCTTCTACGCGAATTGGCCGAACGGCGATTTCTATCAGAGCCAGGGATTTTCCACCACGACTCCTCTTGTGTCGTCCAACGACGGCGGGCGGACGGCCATCTCGGGGCTGCTGAGCAATCCATTCCCGTCCGGCGTGCAACGCCCCGTCGGTTCGAGCTTGGGCCTCGGCACCTTCGTTGGCCGGAACTTCGGCCATTGGAATCCGGAGGCCAAGCTGCCCCGCGTGCATCAATTCTCTTTCGGCTTCCAATACCGGACGACACGCAATTCTTCCCTCGACATTTCTTACGTGGGCAGCCGCACGCAAAACCTCGTCACCTCGCTGGACATCAACAACCCTTCCGACGCCTTCGCCGCCACCTGCGACCCCTCACGAGGCGGCGCGCTGGCCAATTGCAATGGGCTCGTAAACAATCCTTTCCGCGGCCTTCCCGAATTCGCCGTGACGGCCCTTGGCGCGAACGCTCAGATTTCGCGTCTCCAAATGGCCCGGCCGTATCCGCAATTCGACGGCGGCCTTGCGCAGTTGGGCCGCAACGACGGCCGTATGTGGTACAACGCCGCGCAGGCCGTCTACCGGGTGCGTCTCAGCGAGGGCCTGGTGGTAAATCTCAATTACACCTTCTCCAAGCAGATCTCCGAGGAGGGCTGGATGAATATCTATTCCCGCCAACTCCAACGCGGGCTGACCAACTTCGACCGCCCGCATCAATGGAAGCTCTCCGCCCACTATGAACTCCCCTTCGGCCGCGGCCGCAAGTTCCTCGGCGGCGCGAATGGGCTCTTGGACCGCCTCGTCAACGGTTGGGACATGAACTACTTCTTCACCGCCTCCAGCGGCGAACCCGCCGATCTTCCCGGCAACGCCTTCATGCTGAAGGACCCCACCGTGCACGTCAATCGCAATCAGACCATCGTGCGGGGCTGGAACCCCTGCGTCCTCCAGCAAAACGCCGACGGCAGCGTCACTCCCACGCGCGCTTCAACATCGATTAACGGCTGCAGCGCCACGGACTTTAGCCAGTACGCTTGGTTCGTCCCGATCCAAGGGTTCCAAACCTACCGTACGAATCCCTTCCGCAGCCAAAACATTCGGCTACCCGCCGCCTATACGGCGGACATCAGCCTCAACAAAACCATCCGCATCGCCGAACGCCTGCGCTTCCAATTCCGCGCCGAAGCGTTCAACGCCTTCAACCGCTTCAATGTATTTAGCGTCCGTTACAACGCGAATCCGCTGGACGCCAACGGCAACTTCGGCACATATCTGCCTAGCGAAACCGGTTCGTTTTCGGGCCAGATGCGCGACTCCCCGCCCCGGGCGATCCAGCTTGGGTTCAAATTGCTCTGGTAGAAAACTAGCTCCGGCCGTGTAGAGGCGTGTGGCGCGAAGCGTCCGCCCGCGCCTCTTTCCTTTCCCGGTGAAACGATCCCGGTTAAAAAGTAGCGGCGATTTTCTCGCCCGGTCCCGTTTCGAACACGACAACTTCTTTTTCCGTCAGGCGAATGCGGCGGTAATTCTGAGCCCCTCTCATCATGGCGGCCGTGCGAACGCTCAGGATGACTTTGCCGTTTGCTTCGATCCGGTTCACCTGATCGCTATGCAGATGGCCGCAGAGCAACACCACATTGCCGCTGGCTTCCAGTAACGATTCGCGCAGGAGCGTTGACCTCTCGTCATTCGTGATGGGCACGTGCACCGCCGCGATCACGCGCTCGTTCGGCCGTTTGCGCATTTCCGCGCGCAGCCACGCCAACTGCGCGATCAGGAAGTCCCTGCCCCCTTGCGCGAACGCTTGGCCGTTGTCCAGCATGTAGAGGCGATATTTTGTCCGGCCTACCTTTAGAGGCACGGAGTAATAGCTGCCCTTGCGAAGAAAACGAAACTTGCGGCCCCACAATTTCCTCGCCTCCATGGCGACGCTTTGGTCGCCGATTGGGCTGGCGGGCCGCGCGGCGTCCCGGCGGTAGCACTCGACATCGTGATTTCCGAGGGCGAAGTAGTGCTTGTGGCGCACGCGCTTCGATACGCGCTTCACGAGATCGATTTGCCCATATACGGGCTTGCCATCGGCGCCGTCGAAACAGATCGCGTCCACGATGTCCCCCGTATGCACTAGGGTAGCCTTGGGTCCTTTGGCGAAAGCATCCGTGAACTCTTCGAATTTCGCCAGGGAAGGCGCGTTCGCGGACCGCGCTTTCACTAAGTCGGGATGTACACCGCGAAAATCGGCGATGTGGGTGTCGGAAATCTGAATCAGATCGATGAACTTCTCCGCGGCCTGGGCGCAACTCAGTACGCTGAGAAGAAATAGAAGCTTCGGACTCATCCGCGCTTGCCTAACTCGACCGGCTTGCCGTGCGGCGTGTGGCGATAGGCGTCCGCCCAGGCTTCTTTTCTCCGTTCCAACGCCGCTGGCGTTTCTAGCCCCTTCGCCATCACCAAATTCTCCAAGGTCCGTAGCCAGATTTCGTAGTAGCGCGAGCCGTCGTCGGGGTCCTTGGCGAGTTCATCGGCCAAGGCCGTGGCCCATTCCTTCCAGGTGAAGTGGCCGGCCTCGCTCAGCTTCACGGCGAGCGCGAAGGCCTGGGCTTGCCATGGCTCGGCGAAGACGGGGCCACCTTCGTCCTTGGGCAATTTCGGGAGGGATTCGAGGTCGATCATATGACCTCCAGGTAGGCTTCCCACAGGTCTAGATAGACAGAGTCCCGTTCGTTGGCGTCTTCGCCCCAGAGTTCGCGCGCCGGGAAGCGAACGCTGTAGAGATGGTGTCTGTTTTCGCCTTCGTACTTCGCGTTGGTATCGGGGAAGATGTGTACGCCGCGATGCCCGGCGATCACGCCGCTCTTGCCTCGGGCGTAGCGAGGCAGGCGGGTGTGGCCGCGCGGCTGTATCATCCGGGCTCGCACCCGGTCGCCGATGGCGAATTTCGCCGCGACACTAGGATCGACGGACGATGGCAGGCCCCGATCCAGGCGGCGCGCCATCTCGACCGTCATCCTTGGCGTCACGCGTTCCGCGCCCGCAATGCCACTTCGTAGTTCTTCCGGAGTAAGCATTCCGTACTGCACAACCCGCTTCTCCATCGCGGTGAACCACTTTTCGTAGTAGCTCATGCGCAGATAGTCCCAGGGCGGCAACTGTTCGATGTCGAAGCGCCAAGCGTCCAGATTCCAGCGGCGCCAGGCTCCCAACGCGCGATTCAGTGCGTAAACGCGGGCTTCCCAGGGCGCGTGGAATACAGGCTCGTCGATCTCATAACCGTAGCCGCCTAGGCCCTCCATGCCGCCCATGTCGTGGACGCCGTTCATCGCCGCTCGCTCATCTCTTTACGCCCACCATATGATCGCGGCTGACCAAGGCGGCCAATTCTTCTTCGCTCATGTTTTCAGTTCCCGCCGGCCTCTCCGGCAACACCACATAGCGCAACTCAGCCGTGCTGTCCCATACCTTCACTTCGACGTCTTCCGGCACTGCCGATCCGAACTCGGAGATGACGCCACGCGGGTCAATTACGGCGCGTGAGCGGTAGGCGTTTGATTTGTACCAGACCGGCGGCAAGCCCAAGACGGTCCATGGATAGCAAGAGCAGAGCGTGCAGACCACCAGGTTGTGGACTTGTGGAGTGTTTTCCAACACCACGGTATGAGCGCCCATGTACTCCTCGTAGCCCATTTCCGCCAAGGCCGAAGAGGCGTCCTGGAGCAGGCGTTGCTTGAAGCTGGCGTCTATCCAGGCGCGCGCGACTAGCTTCGCGCCGACGTGTGGGCCTACGCGGGTTTCCATGGTCTCGACCACGGCGTCGAGGGCGGCCGGATCGACATAGCCTTTTTCGACCAGCAACGACTCGAGGGCCTTCACACGCAACGCCAGATCGGAGGGAACCTCCTGATGATCGTGATCGTGGCTGTGTTCGTGCGCCATTTTCATACCCTAACAGCAAAAGGCGCCGCCTCCCCTCGCGGGAAGAGCGGCGCCCTTTCGCTTCGCGAATTCGCGGAGCTTTACCAGTAGAACTTAAAGCGCAGTTGCAGCACGCGCGGGTTGAAGTTCTGGTTGGAGGTCAAGCTCGGGAAGAGCGTTCCGAAGTTCGCGTTGTTCGGGTCCGTGATGAAGGTATCATTGCGGCCAAAGTAATACTTGTTGATCGCATTGAACGCTTCGATGCCGAACTCGGCGCGGAGGTTTTCGGTGAAACGGACGCTCTTCAAGATCGACGCGTCGAGAGTCGGTACGCGATGCTTGCGGAGTTGTCCGATGCGGATTGGGTTCTGGCGTCCGGGGAGGCCTTGCCCGGGCGAGAAGTTGGCGACCCAGAGCCAATCGTAGTTGGCGAAGTTGGTGCCGCAACCGGCCGCGACCGAGTAGGGCATGGCGCTCAGAGTACCGTTGTCATTCTGGCGAACGACGCAGTTTCCGAAACCACGCACTTGGTGTTGATTCCAGTCGATGTCCCGGTTGAAGCTGTCGCGCAAGGGCAGAACGTTGTTGGGGTACTCCGCAGGCTCACCGCTGGCCCACTGGAAGAAGCTTGTGACCTTCCAGCCACCGATGAACTTGTCGGCCAAGCCGCTGACGCCGCTGCCGAACTTCTTGCCGCGACCGAAGGGGAGGTCGTAAATTCCCGTCAGCTTGAAGACGTGTGGACGGTCATTCAGATAGAGGCTTCGTTGCGGAATGCGGTTAACGTGATCGGAGAACGCGTTGTTACCGTAGAGCCCGGCCGTTTCCAGCATGCGGCTCCACGTGTAGTTCGTGATCATCACCAATCCGCCCATGCGGACGTTGTAGTTCACTTGCAGCGAGTGGTAATTGATCTTGCCGTCGTTGGCGCCTTGTTGCAATAGGTTGCCGTTAAACTGCGGGAAAGGCCGGTTGGCTTGGAAACGCGTAATCGTGTTCCCGGCAAAGAACGGCGTGTTAGCGAATGCAGGGATTCCGCGGAAGGGGTTCGGCACTTGCTCGTTGCAGAATTGCGGATTGCCGCCTTGCAGAGCGTCGCATTGCCGCATGAACTGCGCGGAGGGCAGATTCCGCGCGAACTCCGTTTCGTGGTCGTTCGTGCGGCTTCCGATATAGCTGAGGTCAAGCACCGAACGTTGATTCACCTGGTACTGGAAGCCAAAGCTGTACTGGTCGATCGAGGGCAACTTGAAGTTAGGCGTCCAATGGTTGAAATCGCGCCCAACGAATGTCGAGGCGCCAAGGCCCGCGCCGGAGGGCACGGAGATCCCGGTGGGGAAGGGGTTGCTCAAGAGATTCGGAATCGGCGTGCGGCCGGCGTCGAGTGAATCGACCAGCGGCGTCTCCGTTTCGAATCCGATGGAACGCAGATTGTTGTTGGACGGGTTCATGTAATAGCGCCCGTATCCGCCGCGCATCACGAGACGATCGTTAATCTGATAAGCAAAGCCCAGGCGAGCCTGCCAGGTGTTCTTGTACGTATCGCCCGAATTAGCGGGAGAACCACCCACGCCCGCGAAGTTCAAGCCACCGGCGAGATTCTGCAGCGAGGGCGTGATCAGCAAGTTCGCGGGAATTTGGCTCTTGTAAGGCGCGGCGGCCGTGGGATCCAAGCCGCGATTGATGCGGTTGTACTTTTCGGTGGCCGGCATGTTGATGTCATAGCGGACGCCCAAGTTCAGCGTGAGCTTGCGGCTCACGCGATAGTCATCCTGGAAGAACAGCGCTGTGTACCAGTTCTGGTAGAAGGGGAACAAGGGATAGAAGCTCCGATTGGTTCCCGTGCCGCCGGGCAACCCGAGCAGGAAACTGGCAAAGCTATCGCCCGCATTGGCTTCCGCTTGGTTCCACAGACGGCGCGTCCAATAGTCGCCGAAGGAGAATTCCAGAACGTTGCCGGTGTTCTGTTGGATGAAATGAATGCGGCGGACGTCGACACCCGTTTTCAAAGTGTGCTTTCCGACGATCTTGGTCAGGTTGCCGGCGATCGAATAGTTATTGGTGATGTTGATACCCTGGCCGCGACCGAGCGAAGAGTAGTTTGTGAGGTTCCAGCGGCCAAAGTAGGCGCCACCCGGAAGTTGGCTCACTAGCGAAGCGGGCAAACCCAGGCTCGTTAAGTCGAAGCCGGTGTTGTCGCGACCGAAACCCTTCTCGATGAAGCGGTTGTAGCTGCCGCGAACGTTCAAAACGGTCGTCGGATTGATTGTGGAGACCCAGTCGATGACGTAGGCGTCGTTGATACGTTGAAAGGGTTGCTGGCCATCCATGCCGGGACCTTCGCAGATACCGTTCGCGCAACGCTCTTCGGTGCGGTCGTTCGACGCGTGACGGATGAAGGCGCGGTGCTTGTCGCCAAAGTTCCAGTCGAACTTCAGATTCAAGTTGTAGAAGTCGTCTTGGTTTACATATTCCGGTTGCAAGAAGTTAGTCGTGGAGTAGCGTTGCCCAGGGGTGGTCGCGTTTGGCGTCGGCATGAAGCGCATGACGTTGCGCGCTACCGGGTTGATGCGGTTCGCGGGGATGATGTTGTTCGGGAACTGCGAGCGCACGGGGTTGCCGCTGGCGTCCACCACGGAGGTGATGGGGTCGTAGATGAAAATTGGCTGCCCGTTCGGTTGTGTCAGACGCGAGAAATCGCCGTTCCGCATTTCCGGTTGCGCATAGCTGTTGCGTAAAGGGTTTGGCGTTCCCTCGGAGTACCCTTCGTAGGTGCCCATATAGAACAACTTTACGGGGCCGTCTTTCTTTAACAGCTTCGGGAAGTAGATAGGGCCATCCATTTGGATTCCGTATTGATCCATGCGTCCACCGGGCCTGCGCGCGCCGATGGCATTGTTCTGGAAGCTGTTGGCGTTCAAGTTCGCCACGCGCATAAACTCCCATACCGTACCGTGGTGCTTCGCGCCACCAGACTTTAGGACGACGTTGATCACGCCACCGCCGGTGCGGCCGTACTGCGCGTCGTAGCTGTTCGTTTGAATCGAAAACTCTTGCACGGCGTCGACGACGGGCACGAGCGCGATATTATTGCCACCCATTTGCGCATTGTTCGGCGCGCCGTCGAGCAGGAACTCGTTACGCGACTGCTGGCCGCCGTTGACGCTCCATTCGGCGATCGCGCCGTTGTCAAAGGGCCGCTGCCAAATCGCCGCGCCGCGGAAGGTGACGCCGGATTGCGTCGCGCCGAGCATGAAGGGGTTGCGGGCGTTCAAGGGCAGTTCGACGACGCGCTGGTTGTCGATAATGCCGGAGCGCGAGGCGGTCTGCGTTTCGAGCACCGCCGCGTTCGCTTCGACGCTGACGCTCTCGCTTACTTGACCGACTTCGAGCGGAATGTCGATACCGGCCTGCTGGCCGACTACAAGGGTGATGTTGGTGCGGTTGAAGGTCTTGAAGCCATTCGCAGTAGCGGTCACAGTGTATTGACCGGGGCGCAGGAAGGGAATGGTGTACACGCCGGAGGTGTCCGTGACAGCCTGGCTGGTTTCGTTCGAGGCCGTGTTGATGGCCTTTACGGTTACATTGGGCACAACGGCCCCGGAAGAGTCAATGACACGTCCGGAAATCGTCGCGCGGAATTCTTGCGAGAAGAGCATGGCGGCGCATAATGCGCCCAAAGAGAGCAGGCGTACTGATCCCTGCAGCATGGTAGGAACCCCCTTTTGTTCATCGGGATCAAGAGGCGTCTTGGGCCCTATCCCCCGTGTGGGACCAGTTCTATCACAAACGTAAAGATTTGTAATCAGATTTCTCTTGCGCCCGAGTTAAAGTTCGAGCATAATGAACAGTGTTCATCGTTTGAACTTCGTATGTTTCGAATCGCACTCCGCAACCTGTTTCACGACCGCGTCCGGCTGGCCGTTACGATCACGGGCATCGTTTTCGCGCTGGTGCTTATCGCGGTCCAATTCGGTTTGTTCTTGGGCTTTTTGGAGACGAGTTCGAACATCGTCGCTCAGAACAGAGCCGACATTTATATAACCGCGCCAGGAGTTCCGCACGTGAACGGCGGTTCGCCTATCCCGGAATCCCGGCGTTTCAAGGCGCTGGCGGTCGAGGGCGTCGAATGCGTCGAGAAGTACACGGTCTTCTTCGTGGTTTGGAAGTTGCCGACGGGCAGCCAGGAGTCGGTGCAGATCGTAGGCTACGAACCCCACATCGGGCTCGGCGCGCCGTGGAACGTGGTGGCGGGCGACCCCAATGAACTTCGCAACGACGACACGGTATTCGTCGACGAGCAGTACCTGCCCAAGCTTGGGGTGAACGGCATCGGCGACTCCGTCGAGATCATGGGCCGGCGCGCCCGTATCGTTGGGCTGACCCGGGGCATTTTGAGCTTCACGACCTCTCCCTACGTCTTCACGAATTTCAAGAACGCGCAGAACTATCAGGCGATGACGCAGGACCAGACCGTTTACCTGCTGGTGAAGGCCAAGGCGGGGCAAGATCTGGAACAACTGAAGTCGCGCCTCGCCGCCGCCATCCCCGGCGTCGATATCTTCACTCGCGAGGAGATGCGGCAGCGCACGATGGCCTACTGGGTCTTCTCCACGGGCGCGGGCACGACGACGCTGCTAGGCGCAATTCTTGGGCTGCTGGTGGGCATCGTTGTCGTCGCGCAGACGATCTACTCGGCCACCATCGATCACATCCGCGAGTTCGGCACGTTGAAGGCCATGGGCGCGCGCAACAGTCATATCTACCGCGTCATCCTGAGCCAAAGCGTTTTGAGCGCGGTGCTCGGCTACATCTTCGGGATCGGCTTCTCGTTGCTAGTGGTGCGAGCCAGCGAAGGTTCGAACGCCCCGATTCTCTTGCCCCAAGAAGCCGCCATCGGCATCTTTTTCCTTACTTTGTTCATGTGCGTATCGGCGAGTTTCCTCTCCATACGCAAGGCCACCACCATCGATCCCGCCATGGTTTTTAGAGGTTAGTCATTTATGCGACCGGTCATTCAAATTCGCAAGCTAGTCAAAAGCTACGGAGAAGGCGACTCCGCGGTGCACGCGCTGCGCGGCGTCGATCTGGACGTTAACGCGGGCGAGATTCTCGTGCTCATGGGACCTTCCGGTTCGGGCAAGACGACGCTGGTCTCGATCATGGGCTGCATCCTGCGCGCCACTTCCGGCAGCGTGGTGATTGATGGACGCGAAGCCATCGGCCTGCGCGAAAGCGCTCTGCCCGATTTGCGGCTGAAGAAATTCGGATTCATCTTTCAAGGTTTCAACCTTTTCCCCGCCCTTTCGGCGCAGGAGAACGTTGAGGTCGCCTTGAATCTGCACGGCATCGGCGGCAGCCAAGCTTCACGCCGGGCCGCCGAATTGCTGGATCAAGTGGGCTTGGGCGAGAAGCTTCGGACGAAACCGGCCGATCTCTCCGGCGGGCAGAAGCAACGCGTCGCCATCGCCCGTGCCCTGGCCGGCGATCCGCCCATCATTCTCGCCGACGAACCCACCGCCGCGCTCGACTCCACCAGCGGCCGCATCGTTTTGCAACTTCTTTCGAAACTCGCGCGCGAGCGCAACCGCGCCGTCGTAATCGTCACGCACGATCCGCGCGTGGACGACTACGCCGACCGCGTTGTTCACATCGCGGACGGCCAAATCGAATCGACCTCGGACTACCGTCTACAGGAGACCGTTTCATGAAACATCGAATTCTCTACATCGCTCTCGGCGCCGGATTGCTGCTGGGCACGGCGAGCCTCGTGCGTTCCAACCGCGTTGAGGCCGGCCCCGCGTCCACGCCAGTAAAACCCGTCGACACCAAACTGATCGTCGCCCCCGGCCGCGTGGAAGCCATCAGCGAGAACATCGAGATCGGCACGCAACTCGACGGCCGCTTGACGAGCGTTCCATTTGAGGAGGGCCAGGCCGTCAAGCGCGGCCAAGTGCTGGCCGTTCTCGATAACGCCGACTTCGCCGCCCGCGTGCGCCTTGCCGAAGCCGCGATCAAAGAGCGCCAGGCCGAACTGCTGAGGCTCAAGAACGGCAGCCGCGCCGAGGCGCGACTTGAGGCCGCTTCGCAACTGCGCGAGGCCGAAGTTCTTCTCGACCACGCGCGCCTCGAACGCGAGCGCCGCCGCAAGATCCTCGACCGGGGCGCCATCAGCCAGTCCGAATCCGATTCCATGGACCGCGAGTTCCGCGCCGCCGAGGCCCGTGTCGAGAGCCTGCGCCAACGCCTCGCGCTCATCAAGGACGAAACGCGCCAAGAGGATATTCTCCGTGCCGAGGCCGAGATCGAACGCGCCCGCGCGCAAAAGGCGGAGGCCGAAAGCATGCTTGCGAAGACCATCATTCGCTCGCCGATCGACGGCGTCGTGCTGCGGCGGCACAAGCAAGCGGGCGAGAGCGTTTCGACGTCACTTAACAACCCGATTCTGGTCGTGGGCGATACGTCGCGATTGCGCGTTCGCGTGGATATCGACGAGACCGATGTGGCCAAGATTTCGCTAGGCCAACGCGCCGCCATTCGCGCGGCGGCTTTCGGAGAGAAAGAGTTTCGCGGCAAGGTTGTCCGCATCGGTTCTATTTTGGGCCGCAAGAATGTCATGACCGACGAACCTACCGAACGCGTCGACCGCAAGGTGCTCGAAACTCTCGTGGAACTCGACCCCGGCCAGCAAGTACCGCTTGGTTTACGCGTGGACACCTATATTCAAACGAACTAGAAGGCACCCAGACGAACTAGAAGGCACCCCATGCGCTCATTTTTACTGCTTACGCTCGTAGTGTCTCTGCGCGCGGAAATACGATCGCTCGATCTCAAATCAGCCGCCGCGCTGGCGGAATCCCAACACCCGCAAGTGGCCCTTGCGCGCCTCGAATCCTTGCTCGCCAAGCAAGACGAGATCCGCGCCCGCAGTGCGTATCTGCCGCAAATCAACGCGATCGCGGAGGGAACTTATCAAACCACCAACCTCCAGGGCATCGGCCTTATCTTCCCCGGTTTCTCCAGCCGCGTCGGGCCCTTTCGCACTTTCAACCTTCGCCCCCAGGCGACGCAAACGATCCTCGACTTGAGCCTGCTCGACACGATTCGCGCCACCAAGTTCGCGAGCGAACAGAAGCGGTGGAACGAGGAGACCGCGAAGGAAGCGATCCGGCTTGCCGCCGTTCAGTTGTATCTGCAAGTCTTCGAAGCCCGCGCCCGCATCGCCGCCGCCGAAGCGCGAATCCAAGCTTCCAGCGCGATCCTGGAGCAGACGGCAACACGCGAGTCCTTGGGTGGAGCGTCGAAGCTGGATATTGCCCGGCAGCGGGAACGCCAAGAGGCTGAAGTTTATGCAAAGACTCTGGCGGAGCGTGACGAACGCGTCATTCTCACTAGCTTGAAAGAAGCGTTGGGCGTCGCGCAGGAGGACGCGCTGGACCTGAAAACGCCCGTTTTGCTGCCACCGGCGAGCGAAACGGCGCTACTTCGTAACGAGCAGAAAGCTCTCGACGCGCAATCCCGGCAAGCCGAGTTGCAATTACGGGCGGCGCAACGGGAACGCGTGCCGAAGTTGAACGGGTTTGGCGATTTCGGCGTCTTCGGCACGGGTCCCGAGCAGTCCGTATCCACTTACCAGATCGGCGCGCGACTGACAGTTCCCCTCTGGACTAGCGGGCGTCTCGAAGCCGATATCGCGAAAGCCCGCTTGGCGCTCGAGCAAGCGAAGACGCAACGCCGCCGCCAGGACCTGCTCGTCGCGCAAGAGATCGCCGCCGCTCGCAAGGAATACGAAAGCGCCGCCGCGAGCATCGCCGCGCTCGACCGGCAACTCGCCGCCGCCCGGGAAACGCTGGAACTCACGAGGCTCCGCGTCGAATCCGGTCTCGCCACAACGACGGACACCACCACGGCTCAGGCGAATCTGAGCGAAACCGAAGAAACTCTCATCCGCACTCGCTATACACAACAGATCGCTCTCGCGCGCTGGGCGCGGGCTCGCGGCGACCTGGACTCGGTACTACCGTAAATTGGCGCGGAATCTAGCTCGGGGCTTGCCGCGCTAACGGGAAATTAACAGCGGCAGAATCGAACTGCGCATGATTGCATACAAATAATCTCCTTCTCTCACGAGACCTCGTTCCAACAGGTTTGGCATGGTCTCAACGTGAGCGATTCTGGGATTGGCGGGATCTCGTGCGTCGACGATTATCAATTCGTGCAACCAAGGCGCCGCTGGGTCCGGCCATGCCGTAAACGCGAACCATCCGCCGCCGAGCGAAACACAAGACGGCGAAGCAAAGCTGCTTCTGATGGCGGTCACCGTGCTTGCGATGATCTTGGGATCCCTCGAGTTAGCAACATCGAGTGTGCTCAACGACACTTGGCCGCGAATCACCAAATCCCCCGGACTTGTCCAACTGGAAGTACTCCCAACAATCAGCGCCAGATTCGACTCCAGCGCGCCGCAATTCAAGGTGTTCGTATTCGGAACGCTCAATTGGCCCGCCGCCATTAAGTTCGCGGGATTACCAGTGTCTACAATTACGAGGCGCCCCACCCCGGAGTTCGTGTCTCCTCCCCGGTTGGTCGTACTCAGCAAATACAGAGTCTCGTCGTCTCGCTTAAGTTGTGAAAAAAAGGGGGACTCGCTTCCGCTGGCCTCATGCCCGGCTTGCGTGGACAGCCTGCTGGCCAAAGTCAGCCTCATCGGATCGCTTAAATTCACGCTGAACAATTCTCCGTGCTGACGAACGACACGGCTGGGGTTGTCGCCTACCTCATACCAGACGCTGCTAACCATCGCGTGTCTCTTGGTCAGGGAGATGTTTTGTACAAACGGAGGCAAGTTGAATGGTCCGCCGGCTTTCTCCACGCGTCCCGGCGTTGCAACGGAGAAAACGTTGAGTTGTGAGACTCCTTGCCCCGCGGATGAAGTTACGATCAAATCCCCGCCGAGATCGCAATATCCTCCGTCAGCCCCGAACAACCCGCCTGGGAACAACGCACCGGGCCGATTCCCGTCGAAGATCGTAATCCCCGATGGCGCGCAAACATAAAGAAATCCATTCTGGAACCGGGCGTTCAGCGGGCCACCGGACAAATTGACTCGATTCAGTGGAACCAAGAGATTCGCCGCGGATTTAGCAATGCTTAGCGTGACGCGTTTCGCGGACCTATCCCCGACGCGGATATCGATTACGCTCTGACCGGCGGCCGCGTTGGGTACGACAATGTTCGCCTGAGCTAATCCAACGAATCCGGGCGTTAAGCCAAGAAACGAAATATTCGCGGGAATCAATCCGATGGAAGCGCTGGAGCGCAATGTAGAGCGCGCTAATGGACCGCCTGGAGTGGGCAATCCGTCCGCTACCGGGTGATCCACTTCCCCGATACCCGTCATGTAGACGACAATCGTGCTTCCGGGCGCCGCTCCGTTCTGGGGCGCGTTTAGGCTGCCGTCTTGATTCTGAATGACCGCACGGTCGGCCCCGCTAGTTAAGATGCCTGGCGCCGCCGAAAACACGGTAAACTGCGCCGGCTCGCTAACTGATCCGTTAAAGCGCACTTCGGCCCTCGCCTCGCCTTGGGGGGTGGATGCAGGCACCTGAAAATTTACTTGACTCGGACTAACGGAATGCAAAGGAGCAGCGCGCCCGTTAACTAGGACCGTTACGCCGCCCAAGCTGGTCGGCCATTCGGCCGTATTGATGGAGTTGGTGGAGCCTGCCAACCTCTCGCCGAAAATCGTCGCAAAAGACCCCGGCGCAACACCGCGCTCGAAACTGGCGCCATTCACGACGGCGGTAATTCTGGGTTGCGCCGCGGCATGAGCCGTAATCAGCAGTGAACTCAAGCAAAGACCGATGACTTTCGCAACTTCTAACATCAGCAATCAGGGTCGCACATCGTAGGACATGCGGAGCGCGGAAGTCAGGTTAGTCCGTGCGGTTCCAATCGGCTCCTTATGCCTGGAGCGAGTAGCCTTGTCTTCCGGCACGCCCGCACTCCACAGCGCGCGGCGGGAACGACTTTTGAAGCGTAACCCCATCCGGAATAGCTCTGAGCGGCCATCTCGGCTTATCAAGCCCGCGCCGTCCGTGTCTAAAGCGGCGGACGATTAGCAGCGGCATCACCAAAAGCCCCATCGTGGCGCAGCGATCGAAATCACAGCATCGCCGCGTGAGGGCTGGCTACAATCGACCGGCAAACTCGAAGCGGCGACGCGAAGGGTGGAAACTACCCGCTGGGCGCGGGCTCGCGGCGACCTGGACTCGGTATTGCCCTAGGGGCGCTCAAGCCGGATGTCTACTTCGCGCTCGACGTACTTCCATTCGAGGGTCGCGCGCAAGCGCCGCACCATTTGCTCAAACGCATCGGCGTGTTGCGGGGCGTACTCGAACCAAGTCAGGAAATCGAATTCGCCTCCGATGTCCCGGCAATGATGCAGACGCCGGGCGATCGCCGGTAAGTAGTCCAAGCCAATCGCCGTGTGGTGGGAAGTCTCTTCAAAGATCCGGCGGCGCTCGTCCTGGGCCATTTCCCACCAAGCGGCGGACTTCTTAATGGGAATCAGCGCCGCCCGCGTCGCCGTGGGTCTTCCGATGGGCTCTTGCCGCGCGCGCAACTCTTTGGCTTCGGCGGCCGTGGCGTAACGGATGTTGCTCACGACACCTTCCAAGGCCCAGCCGGCCTCCGGAGTTTTCGCCAACTTCCCCTCGCGGATCGATAAGCTCTTCACGGGCCCGAGCCCAGCGCCTCGATACGCGGACTGCTTCACGACCCGCCAATCGCCTGTGCCGGCTCCTAGAAACGTGTACAGCATCGTCACCGCTCAATTCTGTAAGAGATTAGTCCCGTGCTCGTCAGAGCGAAGAGAGTATTGCCCACGACGCTCAAACTCCGCTCCACCAAGTTTGGCACGGCGATGCTTCGAGCCACGGACGGATTCGCGCGGTCGCGTGCGTCGACTATGACGATATTGCGGTCGATGGCGTTCTCGGCGGCGGGCCAGGCGGAGTAGGCGAACCAACCGCCCCCCAGCGACACGCAACTGGGCGCGGTGAAGGTGCTCTTGCCACCAGTCACCACGGTCGCGATGGGCCTTGGATTGCGCGCGTCCGAGACGTCGAAGGTCGTGAGCGTTACATCGCCGCGAATCGAGAAATCTCCGGGTGTCGTCCAACTCGAAGTGTTGCCCACTACCAGCGCGGTGGAAGCGTCGATCGCGCCGCAGTTGAGGGTGTTCGTGCGTGGAACGGCCGTCTGGCTCAAGGCGCGCGGATTCGCCGGGTCGCCTGTATCGACTACGACGAGGCGCCCGAGCCCAGTCGAGGTGTTGCTTCCCGTGTTCGTCGTGCTCAGCAGGTACAGTGTGTCGTTGCCATTTCGCAATTGGCCGAAATAGGGCGATTCGTTCGAGGATGCGGGATTTCCGGCGTCTGGGCGCATTGTGCTCGCGAGAGTTGGCTGTATGGGATTCGCCAAATTGACGCTGTGCAAATCACCCTGCTGCCGCGTGATGCGATTGGGATTCGTGAGGAACTCGAACCAGACGGAGCTGATATGGGCGTAGTTGCCCGAGATCGTGATCTCTTGCCCGAACTGAGGAATCGAGAGCGCGTTGCTAACGCGGGCTGGCTGCTCCGGGCGGTCCAGATTGAAGACGTTGACGAATGAGCTGCCGATCGTGCCGGTGGCCGAAATCATCAAATTGTCCTTGATCGCGCAATAACCCGCTTGGCCGCCAAAGGCGTTGACGAAGCGCATCGCGCCGGGGTCGCTCGTATTCACCACGCTGACGCCCAGGGCCGAGCAAGCATACGCGTAACCGTTCCGGTGCGCGACGTTGATGGCCCCGCCTCCGATATCGACGGCGCTCAAGCGCGAAAGCAGGTTATCCGCCGCGGAACGAACGGTGATGAGTGGATTGTTAGTCGCCCGGCCGCCGATGGTGACGATCACCGGATGATCGCCCGCGCCCAAAGCCGGCACCACCAAATTCGCTTGTAGCAATCCAACGAATCCGGGCGTTAAGCCAAGAAACGAGATAGCGGCGTTCTGCCCGCCGATTGTCGCGCTCGATGGCAGCGTGGCCCGCGACAAGGGGCTGGCCCCAGCGGGGGACCCGTCCGCCGGAGTATCGTTCACGGCCCCTTGGCCCGTCAAATAGGCGACCACCGTGCTGCCCGGCAACGCTCCGTTCGCGGACGTGTTCAAACTTCCATCCTGGTTCTGCACCACGGCGCGATTCGTGCCAAAGACCAGGACACCCGGCGCCGCGGCCACGACGTTAAAGCTGAATGCCGCGCTCGCCGCGCCGCTCAGTCGCACCTCGGCGGTAGCGTTCCCCGGCGGGGTCGCGGCGGGCACTTGGAAGTTGATCTGTCCCGGGCTCACGGAATGCAGGGGCACGGCGCGCCCGTTCACCAACACCGTAACGCCGCCCAAGGTGGTGGGCCAAGTTGTCGTGGTCACCGCCGCGGTGGCGCTCGCCAGATTTTCACCGAAGATACTCGCGAACGAACCCGGCGCGACACCCTGCGTAAAGCTCGCCCCATTCACCACGGCGGTAATTCTAGGTTGCGCCAGCGCGCTCAGCGCTAACAAGAACGACAAGCAAGCAAGTCGAATTGTCATAGGGTCTTCCTCTTAATACCCAACAGCGTCGCACGAGCGCGGCGCGGGTCACAACTTCCGGATCATTTCGACCAATTGACCGACGCCCTCTTGTAAGGCCGCTTCCGGGAATGCGGTGAAACCCATCAACAAGCCGGGGCGCGGCGGACGCTTGTAAAAGTACTTCGAAAGCGCCTTCACGGCCATGCCGCGCGTTCCGGCGCGCTCCTCTAGCTTGCGGTCGTCGATGTCCTCCGGCAGTTGCACGGTGAGGATCATCCCGTTGCCGTAGTCTTCAAATCGAAACAAGTCCGGATACTCCCGCAGCGCCTCCAGCATGGCCTTTCGCCGCCGTCCGTAAACGGCAGTCATGCGCCGGACGTGGCGGTGCCAATGGCCTTCGGATAGAAATTCCGTGAGCGCCGCCTGGTCGAGATACGGCGACATCATGTCGGAATAGGCTTTAGCCTTGCGGAAGGCGTGTATCAACGATTTCGGAACCACCAGATAGCCTAAGCGCAGAGCGGGATGCAAGGTCTTCGAAAAGGTCCCCAGATAGAAGACGCGATTGCCGCCATCGAGGCCTTGCAAGCTGGACACGGGACGGCCGCTGTAGCGGAACTCGCCGTCGTAGTCGTCCTCCACGATCCATGCGCCGGCGCGGCGTGCGAAGTCGAGCAATTCCACGCGGCGCCGTAGGCTCATGGGAACGCCGGTCGGATACTGGCAAGACGGCGTGACGTAAATCATCTTGGGCCGCGCGCCGTCCTCGGGCCGTATGCCTTCCTCATCGACGGGCATCGGCAACATGTCGAAGCGATAGGATCTCCACGCGCGCGCGACGCAAGCGTAACCGGGATCTTCCCAAGCCACTTGGTCGCCGGCATCCAACATCACTCGCGCGATCAAGTCGAGGCCTTGCTGCGATCCCGAGCATACGACGATCTGCGAAGCGTCACATTGCAGGCTCCGCGTTTCCCGGAGATGATCGGCGAGTAGTTCGCGCAGGTCCAGAAGTCCTTCGGGCTGGTTGTACTGTAAGACGGCGGGGCCACGCCGCCGCATCGCGCGCGACCGCGCATCCTCCCACAAACGCCACGGGAACAAGTTCAAATCCGGCGCGCCCGGACGGAAAAGCTGCGTCTGCCTATCGTGCAGCACCACCCAATCGTCCAGACCCGCCCAAAATTTGACGCGCTCAGGTAGAGGAATCTCCTCTTCGCGATCCCGGCACTGCTCCACAACGGCGGGCATCGATTCCGGCAAGCGCTCGCAGACATAGGTGCCATCGCCGACTCGCGCTTCCAGGAAGCCCTCGGCGACCAATTGATCGACTGCGTTGGTGACCGTGTTGCGCGACACGCCAAGCTCTTCGGCAAGCGTGCGCGTCGGTGGAATGCGCGCGCCGGGATGCACCAAGCCGCGCAGAACGCCCCGGCGGATTTCCCGGTAGAGCTGGCGGTGTAAGGGCGAGCGGCCTTCGCGGTCGAGAGTGACGAAGCTGAGAGTCGCCTCCTGGAGCAAATAGGGTTTCTTCGGGGCCCTCATTTCCCGAGTGTATGAAACGACGCCGCGCAAATTGGCTCCATCGGCTGCGCGCAATTGGCCCCTGAATTGGCCCGCTTGGTTTCGCCGCAATGGCTCTCGATTGGCTCACGATGCCCATCCACAATCGACCCATGGCAAAAGAAATCCTCTACGTCGCGGTGATTCTCGTAGCCCACATCAGCTTGGCGGATCGCGCGGCGATGGAACAAGAAGCGAACCATGCATTGGGCGGCGAAGGCGTGGCGATTCGATTCTACCGGCTCGGCGAAGAAGTTCCCTCACGCGAACCCGTACTCGTCTACGACCACCCCTTGCGAGAAGGCGTGCTGGGGCAAACTCACCGCTCGAACGGCGATTGGCTTGGCGTCGTCGACATCGATCTTGAGCAAATCAAGCGCAGCTTCGGCCTCAAATGGCGCCGCGCCTATGCCCGCGTTCTCGCGCACGAAGTATGGCATTGGGCCACGCGCAGCGAGGAACACAATCGCTGCGGATTGTTCGCGGAACGGGTGCCGCACGCGCTGCTTGCCGCGGACGCGCTGCTGATTTGCCCTAGTCCCCGTCTTCCGCTAGCCCGTGCTTTTTGATGCGGTAACGCAGCGTGTCGCGGCTGATGCGCAAGATGCGCGCGGCCGCGCTCTTGTTGCCGCGCGCCTGCGCCAACGCATCGATCAGTAACTTCTTCTCCACGGCTTCCAAGCCATCGGAGGCGGCCATCGTGCGCGCGGGGCCTGGCTTGTTATCCAGCAAGTATTCCGGCAGGTCGGGCACGTCGATCAATTCACCCATCACGAGGATGGCCGCGTGTCCAATCGCGTTCTCCAACTCACGCACGTTGCCCGGCCAGTTGTGACGCTCAAGCACGATCATCGCGCGCGGCGTTAATCCACGAATCTTCTTGCCGTACTGACCGGCGAAGTGCTGGACGAAATGGCGCACTAAGAGCGGCAGGTCGCCCGGTCTTTCCGCTAGCCGCGGCACGTTTAGTTCCACCAGGCTCAAGCGATAGAACAGATCCTCGCGGAACTTGCCCTCCGCCGCGAGACTGCGCAAGTCCCGGTGCGTGGCGGCGATCACGCGGATGTGTACCTTGCGCGGCGTCAAGCCGCCGACGCGCTGCACTTCGCGTGTCTGCAACACGCGAAGCAACTTCGCTTGCGCGGCCAAAGGCATGTCGCCGATTTCGTCCAAAAACAGCGTTCCGCCGTCGGCCACTTCAATCAATCCCGGCTTGTCCTGGGTCGCTCCCGTGAAGCTGCCGCGCACGTGCCCGAACAGTTCGCTCTCGAACAAGGTCTCCACCAGCGCCGAGCAGTTCACCGCGACGAACGGCTTCTTGGCGGCCGGGCTCAACTCATGCAAAGCGCGAGCGATCAATTCCTTGCCTGTGCCCGTCGCGCCGATGATCAGCGCGGCATGATAATGCGGCGCAACGCGGCGAATGCGGCTGAAGAGCTCCGCCATGCGTGGGCTGTGTCCGATCATCCCCTCAAAACAGGAATGCCGGAGCAATTCTCCCTCGAGGTCCTGGGCCTTTTCCCGGCGCTTCACGCGCGCCACGGTCTCGGCGAGCTTCGCGCGCATCGCATCGATAGACACGGGCTTCGACAAATAGTCCGAAGCGCCCTTCTTGATCGCCTCCACCGCCGTCTCAATTGTGTAGTGCGCGGTCATCAAGATTACATCCGTCGATGGATCGATTTCCATGATGCGCTCCAGCAGGCCGATGCCGTCGAGACCGGGCATGACCAAGTCGCTGAAGACCACCGGAGGATGATGTTGCGCCACCCAATCGGCCGCCGCTTCGGGATCGCTCTCGGCGTGAATCGAAATTCCGGGCTGGGCCAAAGCCGCGCTCAGAAGTTCCAGACTGTCGGCATCGTCGTCAACGATGAGAACGGGGATCATGAATCGACCATTGTAAGTGACCGTCTTGATTGGCAGCCCGCTTGCAGACCAGTCGTTATGCAGGCGAGTGGTCTCGAAACGCGTATTTTGCTGGACGAAGAAAGCGTGCGGGTGAGTCTGCTGCGTTTCGCGGCGGGGCACGAATTGCCGGAGCACAGTTCGCCGCGTCCCATCGCGATCCAAGTTCTTGAGGGCGAAGGGGAATTTTTGACGCGCCACCAACGCCATCGTCTGGAGCGCGGCATCTTCCTCAATCTGCCCCCCGCCGAGCCGCATTCCGTCCGGGCGGAAACGGCGCTGGCCTTCTTATTAACCGTTCATAAACTGGGTGCGCCAAATGCCCCAGCGCGTGCGAACCTGCCCAAGAGCGCGCTGGAAGCCTTGCTCGACAGCCACCGCCGCAGCGAGCAATTCTGCCGCGTCGTTCAGCTTCTCGCGCAGCAACCGCCCGGCGCGGTTTTGGAGATGCACGAGAAAAGCGCGCTCGAGCTCGCGACCCGCTTCTTCGCCGATACGCGCGCCATTCATCATCGCGACGAGGAGGAGTCGCTCTTCCCGCGGCTGATGGGTACGTACTTGGCGCCGAAGATTCGTAAGCTCGGCGCCGAACACGCGGAACTCGACCGTTTGCACGGCGTGCTGCAAATGCAATTGGAACATTGGATTCGCAATTCCCGCTTGGATCATGCGGAGCGGCGGGAATTAGAGACGACCCTAGGTCAAATCTCCGAAATCAAACGGCGACACCGGGCCTTGGAGGAAGAAGAAATCTATCCTTTCGCCAAGCAAACCCTCGACGCGGAGACCTGGGACAAGATTCTTCAGGAGTTCGTGGAGCGGCGCAAATAGACTCGGAAGCAGGCCCCCTGCCCCAACTCGCTTTCCAGAGTGAGTCTTCCCTCGTGCGCCTCCACCAATCGCCTGGCGATCGGAAGCCCCAAGCCGGTTCCCACGTTCTTGGCCCGCCCCGCGCCCTGGATCTGGAAGAATTCTTCGAATATGTTCGTCTGCGCTTCGGCCGCGATACCGGGGCCGTTGTCGCGTACCGCGAACGAAACTTCGTCCGCCTCCAAGCCGGCGTCCACGCTCACCTTGCCCCCGCGCGGCGCATACTTGAGCGCGTTGGCAACGAGATTCACCACTACCTGTCCCAGACGCAGGCGGTCCGCGCAGACTTCCAAATCCGGCGGCGCGTGCCAGCGGAACTCGATCTCGTGAGCGGTGGCTTCGGGGCGGAAGTCGGTGAGAATTTCTTCCAGGAACGGCGCCACACCAAAGACTTCCCAATGCAGCGATTGCGCACCCATCTCCCAGCGCGAAAGCTCCAGTAGATCGTTCGTCAGCCGCAGCAAGCGCTCGCCACCGGAGCGCATGCGTTCGAGATATCGTTCACCAGCGGGGCTCAACTTTCCCGCGCTGGCTTCGGCCAGCAACTGGCCGAAGCCAAGGATCGCGTTCAACGGCGTGCGCAATTCGTGGCTCGCCCGCGCGAAGAAGCGGTTGCGGGCGTCATACGCGGCGTGCAGCGTGCGGCGCGCTTCTTCGTGTTCCCTCATGTCCACGGCGATACAGCTTAGGCCGCCCGGATTCTCTAATCGCGCCACCGATACGCGCACGGGCGCGAGAAAACCATCGCGATTGCGCGCCGTCGCGTCGTGTTCACCTTCGCTGAGCGTGCTGACAAACAACTCACTCAGGTTCACGCGGCCACGTACGTAGCTCGCCGGATAGCCCCACATCTGTTCGGCGCCGCGATTCCAGGCGCGGACAACGCCTTGCTCATCGGCCATCACGATGGCGCAAGTCGTGGCGGCCAGTAACGCGCGCTCAAAGTTTTCGTGCGCGAGGCGTTCGCTCACATCGCGCACCACGCAGAGCGTCTCGCCTTCCTGGCCGTGTGCGCTCAACGTAATATCGACGGGAAACTCGCGCCCGTCTTTTTTGAGCCCCCACAGTTGCAAACCCGTTCCCATCGGCCGGCGCTGCGGGTTCTTGGCATAGCGCGCCCGGTGCGCGATGTGGCCCGCGCGAAAGCGCTCGGGAACGAGCGCTTCTATGGTCTGCCCTAGCAACTCCGCCGGATGGTAGCCGAAAAGGTTCTGGCAAGTGCGATTGGCCAGCACGATGCGGCCTTCCGGGCTTACCAGAAGGATGGCTTCCGCCGCTTCATCGAAGAGAGCTTCGTAAAGTCCGTCCGCTTGCATCGCTCAGTTTAGAACCGCTCCATTCGAGGCTAAGGTACGACGCCGCCATCATGCCCAGCGTCATCCCCAACAACATCATTCCATGGCCAAGCCAGGGAACGACGGGCGATAAGAGGAAACGCGATGGCAGCAGGGCCGCGCCCATGTGCGCCAGCATCATGCCCGCCTGCATGCCGGCGGCGTCGAGAGCTAGCGCCCGGTAATCCGGCGCCTCCCGGAAGCAACGCGCGTAGCGCCACATCCACGGCAGTGAAACCGCCCACATCGCGAGACTCATCCACGCCAGATGGCTGGGGGATGTGGCGTGCAGGTGGCAGTCCGCCACGGGCAACAACATCGCCAACGATCCCGGCCCGAGCATGATCAGAAACATGTCGAGGTGCTTGCCCCAACGCTCACGCGTCAAGGCGAAAAACGAATAGACCGCAAGGGCACCGAAGGCCCAGGAAACTGGCCCGGCCACTGGGTAGCGGTAGACAAGAACGAGTATCTGCGCCAGAACGCTGGCGATAAGTATGTACGGGTTCATACGAGGGAACACTCCTGATCCATAAGCCGCATGGAAAAAAGAATCACCGTGAGGCTAGAGAAAAGCATGATGAGCGCCGCCGCCACGGGATGCAAGATGCCGGCGGCGGCCAACCCCATGCCGAGTGTGTTGTAGCCGAGCGAGAATGCGATGTTCGCGCGAACCAGCTTGCGGGCTTCGCGCGCGATGGCGATCGCTTCGGGCAACTTCGTCCAATCGTGATTGAGCAACACTAGCGAGCTCATCTCGCGAAGTAGCGCCGGGCTGCCCGGCACGGTCAAGCTCACGTGGCTCCAGGCCATCGCGGCGGAATCGTTCAAGCCGTCGCCCGCGAAGAGCACGCGGCGGCCGGCCGTCCTTAGGTTCGAAAGCAGCGCGTGCTTGTCGAAAGGGCTTTGCTTGGCGAGGCGTTCGCCGATAGGCAGCGCGCCCGCGCGCTCGGCGTTGTCGCCCGTGGATAGAATCACACGCAGGCCCGCACCTTCAAGCGCTTTGACGGCGGGGGCGGCGGTTGGGCATACGGTCTCGTCGATCCGGATGCGCACCGCCAACTGGCCGTTCACGTACGCCTCTCCCGTCGCGATAATTACCTCGGTGCCATCTTCAAAGCTTGCCTCGATGCCTCGTCCCGGCAACAAGCGCAGGTGTTTACGCGGGGGTGTTTCTTCACGGTTGGCCGCGAATCCCCGCTCGACGGCCCGAGCCAAGGCATGCGGGGCGCCTTGCTCGGCGGCGGCCAGCAACGCGCGCAACTCCTCTTCCCTGCCTCGCCACGCCGGCTCCAGTTCCAATGAAATCGAGTACGCCTCCGGGATCGTCAGCGTGCCCGTCTTGTCGAAAACCACCGTGTCGATCTCCGCCAAGCGCTCCACGGCATCGCCGCTGCGAGCCAAAATTCCCAACTCTCGCAAGCGCGCGATCGCCGTCCACACGGCCAACGGCGTCGCGAAACCCAGGGCGCAAGGGCACGCGATAACGATCACCGATAGAGCGTGAAACAGCGCTTCAGCCACCGGCGCCTGCGTCCGCTGATACAAGAACGTTCCCCCGGAAGCAAGCAGGACAGCGGGCGCGAAGAAGCGCAGCACGGCCAGGGCGAGACGCTGCTCCTTGCCTGGACGCGCGAGGCCCGCCAGTACGAGGCGGCGCAGTTTTTCGAGACTTGACTCGGCCATCGTGCTGGTAGCCTCAATCTCCACGCTCCCGTCCACCGGATAAATGCCCGCTGGCACCGCGTCGCCCGGCCTCTTGGGAGATGCGAAGGCCTCGCCTGTAAGCGAAGCTTCTTGGAAAGACGCTTCGCCCGAAACGATCTTGCCGTCCACGGGCACGGCTTCGCCCGGCATGATACGGAGCCGGTCGCCCGGCTTCACATTCCCATAGCGGCGGTCCGGAGTCCAATCGTCGAGCGCGCGCAACACCCGCGCCTTTCCGTACGCGCCGATCTGCCGGCCCAAGCTATAGATCACGAGAAGCATCGCGGCGACGTCGGCGAAGGTGCCACCGGCGCCAGTACGAAGCGAGAGGGCGCTAACGGCAAGACACGCCGCGATGCCTAGGAAAAATAATCCTTCCATGCCGAAGCGGCGGGCCTTCCAGTTCTCCCATGTTGCTTGCGCGAACTCCTTGGACAGCAGCACCAGCACCGCGCAGGCCACCAACAAGATCGAGAGCTCTAGCGCGAAGCGTTCGTCCGGAGTAGTCTCCGATCCATTCACCGCGAGCCCAAGCACCATGGCGTTCATCGCCAGGAAAGCCCCAGCCCCGATGCGCCACCAGACGCTCGCCGGCGCTTCGTCGCCGCAATCGCAATAATTCGTCGCGGTCATGGTTTCGGAAAACTTTCGGCGAGCGAAGTCTCAAACCACGGGCCTTTGGCGCCGAACTCTTTCCGTACGCCTTCCACCAGCGTCTTGTCGACCTTGCCGGCGTTCGGTCCGAACTTGGTACGGATATAGGTCGCGACGGCGGCGATCTCTTCGTCGTTGTAATTGTCCTTCCACGGAGGCATCTGCGAGTTGTAGGTCACCCCGTTCACCTGGATCTCGCCTTGCAGCCCGTTCAACAAGATCGCGGCCAGGCGCTTCGGGTCGCCCTTGACATACTCGGAATCGGTAAGCGGCGGGAAGCTTCCTGGCACGCCCTTGCCGTCCGCTTGGTGGCATTGCATGCAGGCGTTGTAAACTTCCGCGCCTAGTTCCATGGGATCCTGTGGCGCGGCCGTCGCGACGGGCAGGCCCATGCCGGCGGCACGTTCCGCCAATCCATCGGCCGTCCAGGAGCCGCCATAAGTGCCGATGTACCAGCCGCCCCACATCGTGAAGAAGAAGCAGATGATGATGTACGCGACGGGCGTGGGATGGATGCCATCCTTGGGCTCGGCCATCTCGCGCATGGCCGCCGCGTGCATTTCGATAATGCGATCCGAGAGTTCCGGCGCGCGCTTCTTGGTGTCGCTGAATTCGCTCATTGGTTGGCCTCCGGAAGCGGGAAGGTCTTGTTTAGGGAGATTAGATACGCGATCAACTGCCGGCCGCGTTCCTTGGGCACGATGTGCGTGACGCCGTTCTTGCCCTTGCCCGGCGGCACCTTGATCGCGGTGGCTGGCGCCACGCCGCCCTTCACTTCGTCGAACAGATACTGGAAGCCGGGCATCACGGAACCGGGCGAGGTGATCTGCGGATCGTAGAGATGCAGCGCTTGCCAATCGACGGAAGGCTGGCGCGAACCGATCGACGCGAGGTCAGGCCCCGTGCGTTGCGTCCCCAGTTGATGGGGTTTCTCGTAAATGTAGTCGCGCGGCACACTGCGGCGCGTGCCCCAGTTCCGGCGGATATCCGCGCCGTAGCCCTTCATGCGGATCTGCTGCGTATGGCAATAGATACAGCCTTGATCGATGTAGACGGCGCGACCGGCGGCGCTGTCGCCGGTGAGCGGCGCGGGATACTGCGACCCGTCGGCCTTGATGACGGGCTTCAGTCCTTGGAACTGCCAGTTCGGGACGATGATCAGCCCCGATAGCGAAAGCGCGATCGTAAGGAACACGCCAATGGGCAGGAAAGGGTTCTTCATTAGAGTTCCTTCTCCTTCTGCATGAGTTCACTCCAATCGCGCTCGGTGTTGAGCAGCGTGGGACTGGAGAACTTCAACTTGTGGAATCCGACGATGCGGACGAAGTTGACGATGAAGGCTACCGTGCCGCCGAGCAAGATCAAGCCCGCCAGCGTGCGCAGCCAGAGATAGGGCTTCGTATAGGCCACGATCTCGAGGAACGGAATCTTCGGATCGTTCATCATCTTGCCTTGATTGATGCCGGCCCAGCACATCGCCACCGTGTAGAGCAGCATGCCAATCAAGGTCGCCCAGAAGTGAATCTTGATCAATCGCGCCGAGCTCCACTCGTTCCCCGTGAGCCGCGGCATCGCATAGTACATCATGGCGAACATCAACGGGGCGAAGAATCCATACATGCCGAAGTGCACGTGGCCGATCGTGTAGTGCGTGAAGTGGGTGATCTCTTGATGGCTGCGCAAGGATTCGAGCGAGCCCTGGAAACTCGCCAGCGTGTAGACCATCGATCCCATGACCGCGAAGCGTAGCGTGGGGCTGGTCTTCAGCAGATGAAAACTCCCCAGCATCGTCATGTGGTGGTTGATGCCGATCGTGATGACCGGAATGAACATCATCATGCTGCCCACCACGCCGATGGTGATCGTCCACGCGGGCAGCGGGCCGCCCGTCAGATGGTGCGTGCCGGCCCAGTTGTAGAAGATCGCATTGGACCAGAAGCCGAGCAGCGACAAGTGGTAGCTGTGCACCGGCTTGCCGATTACTTTCGGGATCAAGTAGTAAGCGGCGGCGATGCCCGTGGGCGTCGCGAACAAGCCGACGACGTTATGCCCGTACCACCAGTTCGCGATCGCTTGCGAGACGCCGTCCACCGCGCCCAAGTTCGTGCAGGCTTCCGCAGAGAGTACTAGGATCGGGAACCACACCGTTACCGCCATCAGGTACCACTGCGAGACGTAAGTGTGCGAACTGCGGCGCGTGAAGTACATGCGGAAGTTCGCGACGACGATGAACACGTACGGAATCACTAACAAGGGCATCGCGTAGAGCGGCATTTCCAACGTTTCGACGCCGGTCGATTGCCCGCCCAACACGCCGATCACGCCAAGCAACACACCCACGTTGAAGACCACGCCTCCGGCGATCAGCAGGTTCGGGAACGGGATCTTCGTCTGGCAAAGCCGTGCTTGCAACCAGAGCAGCGTGCCGCTGGCGGCCGTGCCGCCAAAGCCATAGACCGCGGTGTCCCAGTGCACGGGCCGGATGCGGCCGAAGGTCAGCCATTCGATGTTGCCGAGGAAGTCCGGCGAGTGCAGTTTGATTGAGGAAATCAATCCGGCGATCGTCGCGAAGGTGAGCCAGAAGATTGCGCTGGCCCAGTAAATCGTCACGACCCACTCCGCTGAGCGGTCGACTTGTATGCGAGTGACGACTTCGTCGCGTGAGGAAGTAAGCGTGGGAGAAGCGGTATCGCTCACAGGCGCGCTCCCTCAGGCTTCTCGCCTGGGAAGTAATCGGTAACCAGACCCACGGGCTCTTCCTCACTGAAGATGGAGCGCGCACCGGCCCGAAGGTCCTTGAACTCGCCTTGCTTGATCGCCCAGGCCAGTATCCAAACAGTAGTAGCCCCGGCCACGATGGCGAAGGACCAGATGAACACGAAAACGAAGAACATGAAGAATCTCCGGCGCTATTAGGGCAAGCCGTGGGCCAAAGCCAAGCGATTGAAAACACGCCGCGATCCGGCGCCGCCGCCGTTTAGCTGGGGCTTTGTGCGCGATTTTCTTGGGGCATTTCACCCAGCGGATTTGAGCAGGCGCGATGGCAGTATCGTTTAGAAGTGAAGCTCACTCGACGGGAAGCGCTGTTCGCAACAGCCAGCACATCTCTCGCCCAACAACCCCGCAAGGCGCCGCGCCCGAACGTCATCTTCGTGATGGCCGACGATCAAGGCTACGGAGACTTCTCCGCCCACGGCCACCCGGAAATCCGCACGCCCATTCTCGACCGTCTCCGCGGCGAAAGCGTGCGCTTCACGGACTTTCACTCCAGCCCCATGTGCACACCCACGCGCGCGCAATTGCTGACGGGCCGCAACTGTCTCGACACCCGCGCGATGAATGTCTCTAGCGGCCGCACCCTCATGCGGACGGACCTTCCCACGCTGCCCGAAGCCTTCCGCGCCTCGGGTTACCGCACCGGGCTGTTCGGCAAGTGGCATCTGGGCGATACCTATCCGTACCGTCCAGAGGACCGCGGCTTCGACGAGACGCTCTGGTATCCGAGTTCACACATCGGCTCCGTACCCGACGTCTGGAATAACGATTACTTTAACGACACCTACCGCCACAACGGAAAACTTCAGAAATACGAAGGCTATTCCGGCGACGTCTTCTTCCGCGAAGCCACTCACTGGATTCGAAACGCCGGCCCGAAACCTTTCTTCGCGTACGTTCCGCTGAATGTGGCGCACACGCCGCTCTTCGTTCCCGAGGAGTACCGGAACCTGTATCCCGGCTTGCCGGAGAATGTCGCCCGCTACTCCGCGATGATTTCTCAGATCGACGCCTGCATGGGCCGTCTCGACGCCGCGCTTGCCGATGCGGGTCTGCGCGACAACACGATTCTGATTTACACCTCCGACAACGGCTGCACGCCCGCGACGAAGCGCTTCAACGCAGGCATGCGCGGCCACAAGACCGAACTCTACGAAGGCGGCCACCGCGTACCCTTCTTCGTGCGCTGGCCCGCCGGCAAGATTGGGGGCGGCCGCGACGTCCACGAACTCACCCAAATGCAGGACGTCTTCCCTACGATGATCGATCTCTGCCGTCTATCCGCGCCGAAGGCCAAGAACTTCGACGGCCTCAGCCTGGCCGGCCTCTTGCAAAGCCAGAAGACCAAGCTCCCGGACCGCACCGCGATCGTGCAGTTCAGCCGCATGAACGCGCCACGCCCGCGCAAAGACGATGCCGCCGTGATGTGGAAACGTTGGCGCTTGATCGGCGGCAATGAACTCTACAATCTCGACGCCGACCCCGGCCAGGAACGCAACGTCATCGCGGATAACGCGGCGATTGCCGCCCGGCTGCGGCGTCACTACGACGCTTGGTGGCAAGGCGTCGAGCCTCATCTCGATGATTTCCTGCCATCCGTCATCGGCGCGCCCCAGGAGAATCCCGTCCTGCTCTCGGCTTGCGAATGGGCCGACGTGTTTCTGGATCAAAGCGCGCAGGTCCGCCGTGGCGAAAAGAAGAATGGCGTTTGGCACATCGAGGCCGCACGCGCCGGAGAGTACGAGGTCGCCCTACGCCGTTGGCCGAAGGATTGCGACGCGGGCGTCGGGGAAGGCACACCGCCGCACCGGAGCGAGGATGGCGGTTACCCGGCCGGTGTCGCCTTACCGATTCGCGGCGCGCGTCTGCGCGTCGGGACGCAAGAATTCAAGACCGCTCTGCAAGCCGCGGACCGCGAAGCCGTCTTCACCGTGCGCCTCGCCGCCGGACGGACAACGATGCAGAGCTTTTTCCTCGACGACTCGGGACAAGATCTGTTAGGCGCTTATTATGCATACGTCACTTGGAAGAAGAATTGAGAGTATAGGAACTATGCAAGATCAATGGACGAGACGCGCCGTATTGGCAAGCATCGGCGGCGCGGCCTTCGCCGCCGGCCTGGAGCCGCCCACCGGCAAGGTAGACGCTATCCTCGACACCGACACTTATAACGAAATCGACGACCAGTTCGCCGTCGCCTACGCTATCCGCTCCTCCGAGCGCATCAACCTGAAAGCCGTCTACGCCGCGCCTTTTCTAAACGAGCGCAGCAAGAGCGCGGGCGAAGGCATGCAGAAGAGCTACGAGGAGATCCTGCGCATTCTAGGCCGCCTTCGCGTGGACCCCAAGAACTTTGCCTTCACCGGCTCGAAGAACTTCATGCCCGGCGCGGGCAAACCCGTCGAGAGCCCCGCCGCTCTCGATCTGCTCGCCAAGAGCAAAGGCTACACATCGGCCAATCCGCTTTACGTCATCACCATCGGCGCGCCCACCAATGTCGCCTCGGCGCTGTTGATGGACCCCTCTCTCAAAGACCGCATCGTCATCGTCTGGATGGGCGGCCAACCGCTCGATTGGCACACCGCGTCGGAATTCAATCTCAAGCAAGACCCCCATGCTTCGCGCATGCTTTACGATTGCGGCGCGCCCTTCATTTACGTCCCCGCCATCAACGCAAGCGAACACCTGCGCACCACTGAGCACGAAGTCAAACACTACCTGCAAGGCAAAACACCAATCGCCAGCTATCTCTGCGATGAGTTCGTGAAGTACATTCACGAGCACACGCCCAAGCCCGGCTACCCCTACTCACGAGTGATCTGGGACATCTCGGCGGTGGCGTGGCTCGTCAACAGCAAGTGGGTCGACACGCGCGTGGTGCCCAGCCCTAAGCTCACCGAGGATTTGAAGTACGATTCCAGCGATCAATCGCGCCACAAAGTGCGAGTCAGCGTGCACTGCAACCGCGACGCGATCTTCAACGACCTCTTTGCAAAACTAGTTTCCGCGTAGAAACCCCTTCCCAAATCTAATCGATTAGGATATGCTCGCAACGTTCTGTCGACCTGTAACGGGGTGCACGGAAGTGAAAAGAGGAGCGAGCGATGATTCCGAGTCGAGTACGTTGTGTTGCGTTGCTTTGGGCGAGCCTGATCGCAAGTATGGGCAGCGCTTGGGCGCAGGGGGAGCGGGCGACCATAACCGGCACCGTCACCGATAGCACGGGCGCCAGTATCGTTGGCGCGCGCGTAGAACTACGGGAGATTACGACGAACGTAATTCTCAAGACAAACACCAACGCGGTAGGCATCTTTTATCTGCCCGCGCTACCGCCGGGCCAATATGAATTGCGCGTCGAACAAACAGGCTTTCGCGCCACGGTGATCTCCGGCATCGTCCTGGGCGCGGGCACGACGTCCACTTACAACGCCCGGCTCGAAGTCGGAGCCGTGGCGGAAGCCGTCGAAGTAAAGGCGGAGATCGCGCAGATCGAAACCCAAACCACCGCCTTAGGCAAAGTGCTGCCCACGGAGACCATCAATACACTCCCTCTGATTGGCCGCAACCCGCTGCAGCTCGTCTCGCTTTTACCGGGCGTTACACCCGTAGGCGGCGACACGAATGGCGACGCCACCAACGCCAAGATGGCGGGGGGCATGGCTCGCGATAACGCCGTGCTCACCGATGGCGGCGAGAGCCGCGCCACGGTGAATTCGAAGTCGGCCTTCACGATTCCGATGGAGTCCGTCGCCGAGTACCGCGTCGACACGGCGACGTATGGCGCCGAATTTGGCCGCGCCGCGGGCGGCGTCGTCAACCTCGTCACCAAATCCGGTTCGAATCAATTCAAGGGCTCGCTCTACGAATACTTCCGCAACGACATCCTCAACGCCAACTCCTGGACGAACAACCGCGCGAACGTCCGCCGCGGCGTCCTGCGCCGCAACGAATTCGGCGGCTCCCTCGGCGGCCCCATCATTCGCAACAAAACCTTCTTCTTCGGCAATTACGAACGCACGCTCCAATCCGCCCCAATCCAATCGCTGAACACCGTACCGTTGGCCGGGCAGCGCGTGGGCGACTTCAACGGCACCCTCGATTCCGCTGGCCGTCAGGTCACCGTTTACGACCCAGTCACCACTCGCGCCAACGGCGCCAATCCCACGCAAGCCATCCGCGATCCCTTCCCCGGCAACCGTGTCCCCGCCATGCGGATCAACGCCGTTTCCACCAACGTCCTGAAGTATTGGCCCGCCGCCAATCGCCCCGGCGAGGGTCCCGCTCAATTCAACAACTTCTTCGTCACCGGCGCCCGCGCCTTGGAGCAAGATCTCTGGGTTACTCGCATCGATCACAACTTCAGCGAGAAGCACCGCATCTTCGGCCGTTACAACGGCCGGCGCTCCATCAACTCCTCGAAGGGCTTGGATGACTCGATGGTCGCCCTGGTACCGCAGACGATCCAGTCCTTGCCCGCGCACTCCGCGCTCATCAGCTTCGCCTCCACGTTTACGCCCTCGCTCATCGGCGAAATGCGCTTGGGCTTCACGCGTATCGGCGGTCTGACCGAGTTCGACGGCAAAGGTTTCGACGTTTCGACGTTGGGCCTGCCAGCGAACGTCGTTGGCGCGATGGGCTATCGCACTTTTCCGAACATCTCAGTCGCGCAATACACCGTCGGCACCGGTCTCTCCGTCACCAGCGGCTCCTCCGCCGAAGTCAGCGGCCTGAACGGCGCCAATCGCGTCCGTACCCCGCAGGACACCTGGCAGTTGCAATATCAAATGACCTATCTCAAAAACCGCCACAAGGTGAAGTTCGGCGGCGAAACGCAGTTGCTCCGCTTGAACTCCTTCGCCACCAACAGCCCCGCGGGAGCTTACTTCTTCGATCGCGTCTACACGCAAGGCCCCGACCCGACAGTGCGCGCCACCACTTCGGGCTCCGGCTTCGCGAGCTTCCTTCTCGGCCAACCCGTCTCCCACCGCCAATCCTTCGACCCGGCCTTAACGCTCTACCGCCGCTTCTACGGCGGCTACGTGCAAGACGACGTGCAACTCACCAAGAACCTCACGCTCAACCTCGGCCTCCGCTACGAGTACACGCAGCCGTGGGCCGAGAAACATGGCCGCATTGGCTACTTCGACTTCGACAGCCCTGAACCCGTCACCGGCATGAGAGGCACCTTCAAGTTCCTCAAGCCCGGCGAATTCCAAACCGACCCGCAACGCAGGAATTTTGCGCCACGCGTTGGCATCGCCTATCAGATTCGCGAGCATACGGTTCTCCGCGTGAGCGCCGGTTACTTCTATGCCGCCTCCAACACGCTCAACGCCGGCACCTCCGATTGGGGCAACGGACTCTTCACGCTCTACGAAGGAACGCTCGGGCCCCCGAGCCCCTTCCCCAACACGCCGCCGCCGGGTGGCTCTTGGTCCAATCCTTTCGCCGGCGGCCTGCCCCAACCGAATCGCGACTCCACCTTTGCCGGTGAAAATCTCCGTACCTTCAACCGCGACGCGCCACTGCCGGAAGTCGGCAACTGGAGCTTCAACATCCAACGCCTGCTCGGCAAGAACATCGTCGTCACCGCTGGCTACGTGGGCAACAAGATTACGCACATCGCGCAGAATCGATTCAACAATCAGAACGATCCCCAATATCTGCCTCTCGGTTCCGCGCTGCTCGACAACGTGCCCAATCCCTTCTTCGGGAAGATTCGCACTGGCAACCTCAGCTTCGCTACCGTGCAACGCCGGCAACTTCTGCGGCCCTATCCGCAGTACCTCCAAGTCCTCTTCCCCCGCGAAGGCTATGGCCACGGTAACTATCACTCGCTCCAGCTATCCGTCGAGCGCCGCTACTCCAACGGCCTCACTCTTTCCGCATCGTTCACGGGATCGAAAACCATCGCGAACGTCTTCGAATCCGACGCCTCCGAAGCCTTCCCGCAGAACGCCCTCTACAATCCGCGATATAACCGTTCCATTGAGACCAACGACATTCCGAGACGCCTCGTCATGAGCTACTTCTACGACTTGCCTTTCGGCAAGAAGAAGCGCTTCTTGTCGAGCGGGCTCGCGGGCTCGATCATCGGCAACTGGCAAGTCTCCGGCATCACGGTCTTCCAATCCGGCACGCCCATTCGCATCGCCGGCGCCGACAACACTTTCCTCTACGATTTCGCGCTCTCCGGCGGCCGCGGCAATCGACTCGGCAATCCGGTGCTGCCCGAAGACCAGCGTACGACTGGCAAGTACTTCGACACGTCCGCGTTCGGCCAAGCGCCCGCTTACACCATTCCCACCGATTCCCTTACGCAGCCGCAGCTTCGCAACTACGGCCGACGTAACTGGGACATGGGTTTCATTCGCAATCAACCCATCGGCGAGCGTTTCCTCGTGCAACTGCGCGCCGACATTACCAACATCTTCAATACGCCGGCGCTGAACCTGGGCACGGGTTCCAGCGTTACCATCGGCGCGCCGCAATTCGGCCAAGTGCTCACCGGCGGCGCGCCGCGCAATATTCAACTCGGCGCCCGCATTCAGTTTTAGGAAAAATCGCAGGAGTGAAATTGTATGAGTGAAATGAATCGAAGAGATTTGGGCGGCTTCGCCATGGCGGGCGCGGCCGCGCTGGCCGCGGCGCCCAGCGCGCAGGCCAAGCCAATGATCCCTATCCCGCCGGGCCTGAAGATTGGCGTAAGCGCCAACAACCCCACGCCCGAGTACATGACTTACTTGAAGCAGTTGGGCGTGAAATGGCTAAGCCTTGGGCCGAAGCAGAGTGAAGCCAACGCGGAAGGCTTCATCAAGCAACGCGAGCAGTGGGAAGCGGGCGGCTTCCACGTCTACAACATCGGCAGCGGCGTAGGCCCTAGCGGCAGCTTGCACAACATGCCGGAAGTGACATTGAATCTGCCGGGCCGCGATCAGAAGATCGAAGAGTACCTCAACTACATTCGATACCTGGGCCAAGCCAAGATTCCGTATTCCACCTACGCCCACATGGGCAACGGCATTTGGAACAGCGGCCGTATCGTCAACGACCGCGGCTATAGCGCCCGCGATGGTAACTCGAAGAGCCCCAACTGGAAAGGTTATTGGGCCGGCAAGGTCTACGAGCAACCTCTCTCGCACGGCCGCGTTTTCAGCGAACAGGAGATCTGGGACAACTACATCTACTTCATCAAGAAGGTGAAGCCCGTCGCCGAGGACGCGGGCGTACGTATCGGCATCCATCCGGACGATCCGCCCATGCGCATGCTCGCCGGCGTGCCCCGCTGCATCTTCGGCAATTTCGAAGGCTACAAGAGGGCCATCGAGATCGCCGACAGTCCGAACATCGGCGTCTGTCTCTGCATCGGCTCCTGGCTCGAAGGCGGCAAGGAAACCGGCGCGGACCCCGTGGACGTGATCAAGTACTTCGCCGCGAAGAAGAAGCTCTTCAAGATCCACTTCCGCAACGTCACCGCGCCGCTGCCGCACTTCACGGAGAGCTTGCTCGACGACGGCTACTACGACATGAACAAGGCCATGCAGGCGCTGGTCGACGTAAACTTCGACGGCATCGTGATCCCCGATCACATCCCCGCCGTCGGGGTCGATCCCAATCAGCCCGACACCACGCGCGGCGCGCGCCCCGGCGAATTCCGCGCTAGTCCCGGTCTTGCCTATTTGCTCGGTTGCATGAATGTGATGTACAAGTCGGCACTACGAAACGCCGGCAAAGCCTAAGCCAATCGAAGACGCGCTCAGAGGCCGCCTCAAGGCTTGCCTTCGTCCAAGATCTCCAGTGCATTCACCATCGCGTAATTCACTTGGGGGACGAAGTCGAGATTGATGCGGCCTTCCGAGTCTGGGCGGATGCCCGTGAATGTTTTCACCAGGAATTGATTCTCGTCGGATTGCGCGACGATGTCCAAATCTTCGATCAGCGGCTTGAAGTTCGCGAATACCGAAAATTTCCGGCTGCCTTTGCCTCCCAAGCCCGGCCGGCCCGGCCCCCACCAGTACTCCCAGAAATAGAGCTTCACCGTATAGCTGCCTGGCGCCACGGGAATCGCGAAATTGAAACGGCCATAGCGTTCGCCACGGAAGAGATCGCCGTCCCGCTCCACAGGCGCGCCCATGGGCCGCGTGATTTGTTTGCCGCCATGGAAGTAAACGTTTGGTTGCCACACCCGGTTCTGCGAGTCGCGGAAGGCTTGCGGCTGGCAGGTCAAGCGGATGGGACGCAGTCGTCCCTCGATACCCGGCCGCAGTTCGATCGCGTTCACGAAGGCCTTGCCGCTGAAGCTCGATTGAAAACGCAGATGCAGCTTGCCATCCTCGGCCGGACGCAAATCGCGAAATACTTTCGCCGTCGCGGTGCCCCACTCGTTGCCTGACGTGATCGGGTCGAAGTTGTTCAAGGCCGGCTTACCGTTGATCTGCACATGAAAAGTGCGCGAGGCGTCCGCGCCGCCCACTGGGTTTTCCCCGCCGTACTCGCTTTCGGCGAAGTATAAGGTCATCTCGTAGGGTTGGTCCGCCAACGGTATGTCGTACGTGAAATCCCCTTCGCGCATCCCCGCGAAAAGATTGGGATCCAAGCCCATCGTCCGAATCTCTTTGGTCACCGGCACTGCATTGCCGCCACTGGCGAATTGATCCGCCAGCCAAGTCTGCCCGAAGCGGTCCACGAAACGCCCACCGCTTCGCCCCGCCAGGATCCGGATTTCGCTACCGGGAGGAATGGTGGGCGACGGCTGCGACGCCGGTAACGTCGACGGCGAGGCCACGCTGGGCGTATTCGCCGCTGGCCAAAACTGCCAGACCAGGATGATCGCAGCGATCAGCCCCAATCCCGCTAGGGCCCACCGCCATCGCGTGCGGTCCGGCGGCGTGATCGCCAACGGAACCTCGACGGCAATCGGTATTGCTTCCAGCGCGGTCCGAGGCGTCGCCTCGAGACTTTGATTCTCGGTGAGCCCAACGTCGGCGGCCATCAACGGCGCGGCCCCGTTCGCATACGAAAACTCCGGAACGTAGCTCTTCTCCGGTAATCCGATAAGGATCGGCTCCGTACCCGCCGCTCGCGCGTAATACTCTCGCAGGCGGCGACGCAGACGGTGCATCTCCACCCGCACGATCGAATCGCGCTTCGGGTCGAAATCGACCCCCCGCCCCAGTGCTTCGGTCGCGATTGTAAATTCCTTAATCTCGCCGCTACGCCCGGAGAAGTACTCGTGGGTCAAGTAGCGAAAGATCTTTTCCAGGTTCGGCGAACGCGAGAACTCCCCGCTCGCCAAGAAGCGGGCGACGGCCTCCTGTTGGGACTCCAACGGAGGAGTGGTCAAAACTGGGTCCACGAAGTCCCCCATCGGTTCGGAATTCTATCACAACGGTTACTTTTTCGTGTTCTGTACCCGTTAACGCGCCGTTAACATGAAGGGCTGGCTGCGCCTGCGGTCGCCGCAACTTGTTGATTCCAAGAACTTTCATTTCTCATAGAAGTTGCTGAAGCCCTCTTCATGCAGCTCGCGGCCTACGCCCGAAATAACGCGATTGAAAACAAAGGGCTTATGCAATAACGTGGCGCACGGTCGCCGTTCACCCCTAGTACTTTGTAATTAGTCCGCAACCGCGATAGCTTTCTTGAGGCGCATTGTCGCTTCAGGACTGCGCATCGCAACACATATGAGGAGATTCTCATGCATTTGAACCTTTCGGGCCGACTCTCCGCCCGAGGCCTGCTCATGCTGATGGGGCTGTCGCTTGCCTCGCAACTTCAGGCACAGCAGATGACCGGATCGCTCGTGGGACTGGTATCGGATCCCAGTGGCGCCGTCATCCCGAAGGCCAAGATCGTCCTGCGCAACACGAACTCTGGGGACGTGCGGCGCACCGAAACGAACTCGGAAGGCTACTACTCGATTCAGGGCGTCTTCGCGGGCAGCTATAACCTATCCATCGAAGCGCAGGGTTTCGCCCCCACTCGCATCGAGGGCTTGACCTTCAACTTTGGCGATAAGCGTAGCCAGAACGTTGAGATGCAGGTCGCGCAAGTGGGTTCCACGGTAGAGGTCGTGAGCCAAGCATCGGAACTCACGCCCGTGGATACCGGCGAACGCCAGATCATTCTGACCAAGGAGCAATTGGAGAACACGCCGATCGTCGGCCGTAGCGCCGCGGAGTTCATCAAGATCCTCCCCGGCTTCGCGCCGATCTCCGGCGTGGAAAATCGCCCCGGCTTCAACGGCGAAAACATAGGCATCAACGGCAACGGCGACGGTGGCCGCCAATCCGCCATCGGCAATTTCTCGGCCAACGGCACTCGCGCGGCGGCACTCGACATCACCGCCGACGGCGCTCACGTCTCCGACCCGGGTTGCAACTGCGCCTCGCCCGTCAATCCGAACCAGGAATTCATCGCCGAATTCCGCGTCCAGACCTCGAACTTCGGCGCGGAAAACTCCAAGGGCCCGGTCGTCATCAGTTCGATTACGAAATCAGGCGGAACCGAGTATCATGGCAGCGCTTACCTCGCCGCCCGCCACTTCTCGCTGAACTCCAACGACGCCATTCTGAACAAGAACGGCGTGAAGCGTCCCGAGAACAAGTACTTCTTCCCCGGCGGGACCTTCTCCGGCCCCGTGAAGATTCCGGGCACGAGCTTCAACAAGAACAACGACAAGATGTTTTTCTTCACTGGCTTCGAGTCCTACCGCCAAACGATTGACACGGGACTTCTGCGCGCCATCGTCGCCACGCCGGAAATGCGCGCCGGCAACTTCTCGAATACCGCGTACCTCAACGCCCTCAACACCGCGGGCGGCGGCAACGCGGGCCCGCTCAACAGCATTTACCCCAACGGCATTATCCCCGCAAGCGAAGTGGACCCCGGCATGCGCCGCCTGCTCGCGCTCACGCCAACGCCCAACTCGGACCCCACCCAAACCCAAGGCTTCAACTGGGTCAACGCGCTGGTGCTGACCCAAAACATGTACCAGACCGCGAATCGCGTGGACTTCAATATCTCCGACAATACGAAGCTCTTCGTCCGCTACAACCGTCAAGCCGAAGTACAACCCTTCCCGATCCAACTCTGGTGGCGCAACGCCGGCGCGATTCCGCTGCCCACGCCTACTCTCGGCAAAAATCGTAGTGACAGCTTCTCCGGCAACCTCACCAAGGTTCTTTCGCCCACGACGACCAACGAATTCGTCTTCGGCTATACCTTCGTCGACTTCCCGAACGAATACGAAGACTACTCGAAGATGACCAAGGCGACCAACCAGTATCCCTACCGCGGACTCTTCCGCCAAGACGATAAGATCCCTGGCTTCTTGAGCTGGGCCGGTCCCTTCTCCAGCATGTACCTTCCGGGCGGTTTCGATCCCGTCCTCTTCGCCACCAAGCACTTGATCACCGCGACCAACAATTTCTCCAAGGTCGCCGGCACCCACACGATGAAGTTCGGCGGCTACTACGGCAGCATCATCAACAAGCAACCGGGCGACGCGCCGAGCTCCGGCACGATTTTCTTCTCGCCCTGGCACGGCAGCACCACCGGCAATGTCCTCGCCGATATGGTGGCAGGCCGCATCGATAGCTACTCGGAAAACACACTTGCCATCGTCCGCGACATGGGCTGGCAAGAGTTTGCATTCTATGCTCAGGACAACTGGAAGGTGTCGAAGCGCCTGACCCTCGAATACGGTCTTCGCGCCCAACACATGCAGCCGTGGACCGCGCGTAACGGCCTTGGCATCGCCGTCTTCGACCCCACGAAGTATTCCAATACCGCCAATCCCAATACGCTACCTGGCGTAACCTGGCACGATAAGGACAAAAGCATTCCTCTATCCGGCTGGAAGACGCGCCCCCTCTTCTGGAGCCCCCGCGTCGGCTTCGCTTGGGACGTCTTCGGCAGCGGCCGCACTGTCCTTCGCGGCGGCTATGGCCGCTTCGTCTACCACGACGCGCAACTCGCCGCCGGTTCCATGGATTTGCCGGGTGGCGTTCGCGGCACCACGGTCTTCCCCGATAGCCGCTTGCTGCGCGATGTGGACACCATCAGCGCTACCGGCGCGCTCGCGTTCAACGGCGAAGTGGTGGACTTGAATGACGACCGTCAGCCTACCACCCATACATACAGCTTCACGCTCAGCCAGCGCATGCCGTCGAAGTTCCTGCTAGACGTGGCCTACGTTGGCAGCCACTCGAACTCGCTGGTCAACACCGGTACGCTGGGCCGCAACATCAACCTCATTCCGAATGGCGCAATGTTGAACGACCCCACTGGCAACCCCAACAACTACCGGCCCTTGCGTGCCTACGGCAACTTGCTGCAGAACTCGCACAACTGGTATTCCAACTACAACTCGCTCCAGACCAGCTTGGCCCGCAACGGCAAGCTCTTGAGCGTGAACTTCAACTACACCTGGTCCAAGGCCATGGGCATCGTGGACAACATCACGGACGCCACCAATCTACGGAACAACTACGGTCCGCTGGCCTTCGACCGCTCGCATATCTTCAACGCGACGTACATCCTGAACGGCCCCACCTTCCTCGGCGCGGGCGCTCCGGCCTTCGCGCGGGGCGTGGTGAACGGATGGCAGTTGAGCGGCATCCTCACCGCGGTCAGCGGCGCTAACCTCCAGCAGAACATCGGCGGCGGCAACTTCAGCATTCGCGCCAACAACGCGGCTGGCGACAGTATCAGCAACTTCCGCATCGCGGGTACGGACGCCATCCAAGTCCAACCCCGCCTCACGTGCAACCCCTCCGAGAATTTGGGCAAGAACCAATTCGTCAACGGCGCTTGCTTCGCTCCTCCGATCGAAGGCACGGGCGGTCGGGCCGGCTTGAATGGCGCGAGCATTTTCCCGCTGCTTCGCGGCCCCGGCTTCTTCAACTGGGACATGGGCCTCGGCAAGACCTTCCGCGTTCGCGAGAAGCAGAACTTGGTCTTCCGCATCCAGTCCAACAACTGGATGAACCGGCCGAATCTCTCCTTCGTAAACGGCGACCCCAGCATGAACTTGTTCTTCGACAACGCGGGCAAGCTCAGCACGCAGAACTTCGGCGTAGCAGAGAACAAGGTCGGCCGCCGCATCATGATCCTGTCGTTGAAGTATCAATTCTAACGGTCTAGGTCAAACCCTCCACTTTCGACGCTAGAAGGGGCGGCGCCTGTATGCGGCCGCCCCATTTTTTCGTCTCATTCTTTGCTTCTGTAGTTTCTTGGGTAGGATGATTGCAGTGCTACTTCTGGTGATCGCTTTGGCGGCCGCGCAAGCCCCCGAAGATCTTCGCTCCCAATTGCAACAAGCCATCTCGCTGCACCAATCCGGGCGCGTCGCCGAAGCCATTCCGCTCTACGAAAAGATCAACGCCGCTCGGCCTGGAATGCTCGCGGTGCAATCGAACCTTGGCGCCGCTTACGCGTCCCTCGGCCGCTTCGCCGAAGCCGAACAGCAGTACCGCGCGGCTCTTTCGAGCCCCAAACCCGATCCGCGCATCCGCCTCAATCTTGCCCTCGCGCTCTACAAACAAAATCGCATCGCCGAAGCCGCACCCGAATTCCAGGCCGTGTATGACGCCCTACCCGCGAACGAACAAGCCCTCACGCTACTCGCCGAATGCCATCTCCTGATGGGCGACAACAAGAAGGTAATCGAACTGCTCGGCAGTCTGCCTCCCCAAACGAATCTCGCCCGGCAAGCCATTCTCGGCAACGCGCTTCTGCGTGACGGGCAGATGGCGCGAGGGCAACAGTTACTCGACGCCGTCCTCCGCAACGGCGACTCCCCGGAAGCCTCCTATCTGATGGCCACCGCGCAAATGGCCGCCGAAGACAATCGCGCCGCCCTCGCCACGCTCGAAAAGGCCATCGCCGCTCAGCCGAAGTTCCCCGGCCTCCATTCTTTGTACGCCCTCGCGAAGCTGCGCGATGGCGACCCCGACGCGGGCCGCAAAGCCTTCGAAACCGAGCTCACCATCAATCCCGCCGATTTCGAAGCGAACCTTCATTTGGGCGGCCTCTACCGCCTCGATCAAGACTACGAAGCCGCCGCCCGCCACTTGGAACGCGCCCGCCAAATGCGTCCCCAAAGCCTCGCCCTGCGCTACCAACTCGCCAACCTGGACCTCGCCCAGAAACGCACCGACGCCGCTCGCCGAAATCTCGAAAGCATAGTCGCCGAGGCGCCCGACTGGGTTGAGCCCCACATTACCCTCGCCACCGCCTATTACCGCCTCAAGCGCAACGAAGACGGCGACCGCATTAACGCCATCGTCCAAAAGCTCAACCGCGACGCCCAAGCCAAGGAACGTAAGCAACCATGACCGCGCTCCTTCTTCTCGCCTTGATGCAAGCGCCCGCGCCCGCCGACCCCATCCCCTCCCGCCCCCTCAAACCCGGCGCACCCCGTCGCACCCTGCCTGCGGCGCAAAAGCCCCTTACGCTTAAGTCCCGCGCCATCGCCGCGCGCGAAGCAGGCCAACTCCCCGAATCCTCCCGCCTCCTCCAACAACACCTCCGCGCGCAACCCAAAGACCCGGAAGCTTGGTGGTATCTGGGCCTCAACGCCTACGATCGCGACGAGTACACCCCTTGCGCCGAAGCGTTCTCCCGCGTCTACGCCCTCGACGCCAAGAACGCCGGCGCCGCCGCGTTCCTCGGCCTCTGCGAGTTCCGCCTTGGCCAGCACGAAAAGTCCTTCGCGCACCTCGTCATGGCGCGCCAAACCGGCCTCATCCCTGGTTCCGAACTCGAAAAGGTAGCCCACCACCACTACCTCATGTTGCTCAACAAGCTCGGGCAATTCGAACTCGCCGCAAGCCTGCTGGCCAACGCCGCCCGCGCCACCCCAGATCTTCCCTTCCTCGAAACGATGTGCGGCATCGCCGCCCTCCGCCAGAAACTCCTCCCCATGGAGGTGCCCGAAGATTTGAAGCAACCCGTCAAACTCGCTGGCCGCGCCACGCTCCTCGCGTTTCAGCGCCGCAACAGCGAAGCCCTCGCCGCGGGCCGCGAACTGCTCGCTCAATTCCCGGCCCTCGAAAACGTCAACTACGTGATGGGCTACCTTACCCTCCTCGATCAATCGCCCGAAAGCATCCCCTATTTCCAGAAAGAAATCGAGCTCCACCCCGCCCACGTCCAAGCGCGCCTGCAAGTCGCCTACGAGTATCTCAAGCGCGGCGAAGCCGCCCAAGGCCTTCCCTACGCCGCCGAGGCCGCGCGGTTGGCCCCCAAAGACTTCACCGCCCGCAACATCCACGGCCGGCTTCTCCTTGATCTCGGCAAGCCCCAGGATGCCCTTCCCGAACTCGAAGCCGCCACGCGTTTGGCGCCAAACTCTCCCGAAGCGCACTTCCACCTCTCCAACGCCTACAACCGCCTCGACCGCAAGGAAGACGCCCGCCGCCACCGCGAAATTTTCTCCCGCCTCGAAAAGGAACGCAAACCTTGAAGCCTTCCCGGAGACAATTCCTGGCCGCCGCAAGCCTCGCCGCGTACGGCCAAGCCCCGCAACCCAAGCCCCTCTTCACCGAACTCGATCTCGCCCGCGCCGGCATCTCGTGGAAACACGACAACGCCATGAGCGCGCAGCGCTACATGCCCGAAGCCATCGGCCCCGGTTGCGCCATCTTCGATTACGACAACGACGGCTGGATGGACCTCCTCTTCGTCAACTCCGGCCCCAGCGTCTTCTACCAACCCACCGGCGCCCCGCCCCGCTGCGCCCTCTATAAGAACAACCGCGACGGCACATTCACGGACGTCACCGCCAAGGCCGGGCTCAACGCCTCCTTCTTCGGCATGGGCTGCGCCGTCGGCGACATCGACAACGACGGCTGGCCAGACCTCGTGCTCACCGGCTTCGGCCACGTCTACCTCTACCAGAACAACCGCAACGGCACTTTCACCGACATCACCGCCAAGGCGGGCCTCGACAAGCTCCCCTCCAACTGGACCACCTCCGCCGCCTTCGCCGACACCACGGGCTCCGGCCGCCTCGATCTCTTCCTCTGCGCTTACGTGAAGTTCGGCGAGAAGCCACCCTTCGCCTCCTGTGGCGACAACCGTCTGGGCCGCAACTTCTACTGCGTGCCCCGCGTTTTCGAGGGCCTTTCCTCGATGCTTTATCTGAACCAAGGCAACGGCGCGTTTCGTCTAGCCTCCACCGGCACACCCATCGAGAAAAGCCTAGGCAAGGCCCTCGGCGTAGTCGCTACGGACCTTAACAACGACGGCCGCCCCGACTTCTTCGTCGCCAACGACACCGTCCAGAATTTCCTCTTCATGCACCGCGGCCTCGACGCAAAGAAGCAACCCCGCTGGGAGGAAATCGGTCTCGCCTCCGAAGTCGGTTACGGAGAAAACGGCCAGGCCCGCTCGGGCATGGGTGCCGAAGGCGGCGACTTCGATCAAGACGGTTGGGAAGATCTCTTCGTCACCAACATCGACCAGGAGATGTACTCGCTCTACCGCAACAACCGCGACGAAACCTTTCAGGACATCGCCCCACGCACCGGCGTCGCGCAAGCCACGCGCCTCATGAGCGGCTGGGGCGTCAAGCTCTTCGACTACGACAACGACGGCAACCTCGACCTCATCCTCGCCAACGCCCACCCCGACGACATGATCGAGAACTATAGCGACAAGATCAAATACCGCATGCCGCTCCAACTCTTCCGCAACGAAGGCGGCAAGCTAAAGGAAGTCAGCCGCGACGCAGGCCCTGCCTTTGCCCGCCCCATGAGTTCGCGCGGCCTCGCCGTGGGCGACCTCTTCAATCGAGGCAAGCTCGACGTTGTCGTCACCGCGAACGGCGGCCCCCCGCTCATTCTCGAAAACCAAGCCACCGGCGGCAACCATTGGCTAGGCCTCAAGCTCGAAGGCGTCAACTGCAATCGCGACGCGATTGGCGCGCGCCTGCGCTGGCGCGATAAACACCGCCAACGCAATGGCGGCGGCAGCTATCTCTCGGCGCACGATCCCCGTATGATCCTGGGTCTCGGAAGCGATGCGCAAGCCGTCGAAGTCGAAGTCCGCTGGCCATGGCCCTCGAAGCGCGTCGAAGAATTCGGGCCGCTCGAAGCCGGCAAGTACCACGCGCTCCGCGAAGGCGCGGGCAAATCCATTTAGCTTTTCGCGCGAGGCACGAACTTCAAACTCGCCGAGTTCATGCAGTAACGCAACCCCGTCGGCTTCGGCCCATCCTCGAACACGTGCCCCAAATGCGCGCCACAACGCGTGCACTCATTCTCCACGCGCACCATGCCGTAAGAAAGATCCCGCACGTCGGTGACGTTTTCCTTCGCGATCGGCGCCCAGAAGCTTGGCCAACCGGTGCCCGAATCGAACTTCGTACTCGAATCGAAGAGCGCCGTGTTGCAGCAAATGCAGCGGTACAGCCCGTCGGCGTAGTTCTTGTTCAACTTGCCGGTAAACGCCCGCTCCGTGCCTTCCCGGCGCGTCACATCGAACTCCAGTGGGCCAAGTTGTTTCTTCCAGTCCTCGTCGGACTTCACGATCTTCTCGACTTCAACCACGCTCAATCGCTTGCCCGCGTCGTCGAACTCGACGATCTTCACCTTCTGCGATTTCTGCGGCGCCGCCGAAGCCCCAAGTCCAAACATCACCAAGATACCTCTCCGTGACATCGCATTACTTCCGTTTCCGCACGCAACCCGGATACATCTTCTTCAGCTTCGCGACCTTCGGGTCCGACACGTGCGCGATGTAAGGATTCTGCGGATTGTTCACTGAGTAATTCTGGTGGTACTGCTCGGCCGTATAAAACTTATCGAGCGGCGCCATCTGCGTCACAATCGCCGAACGGAAGTACTTCGCCTCGTCGATCTGTTTGATGTATGCCTCGGCGATCTTCTTTTGTTCCTCATCGGCGAAAAATATCGCCGACCGGTATTGCGGCCCGATGTCGTTACCCTGCCGGTTCAACGTCGTCGGATCGTGCGCCACGCTGAAGAAGTACTTCAGCAGCGTCCCGTAAGTGATCTTCGACGGATCGTAGGTGATCAACACCGCCTCGGCATGCGCCGTGCGTCCCGTCGAGACGACGTCGTACTTCGCCGTCTCCTTCGTACCCCCGGAGTAGCCGGAAATCACGTCGTCCACGCCGTCGATAATCTCGAACACCGCCTCGACGCACCAAAAACAACCCCCGGCCAGCACGGCCGTCGCCTTCCCCGGCTTGGCGGTCAGTTTGGCGTCCACGGCTGGATCGGGAAATTCTGCGGCATGGCTATCGGACATCGTTGCTCCTATCAGTCCCAGGGCGATCAGGATTTTCTTCATACGCGAACCTATTGTCTCCATTTTGAGATGCGGTTACGGTGCGCCCCGGTGCAAATGCACTGGGCTGCCGCCCTACCGGGCTCTCCCCCGCCGAAGGGATTCGCACAGCCCTCCTGCTCGGCTAAAGTGGCAGTAGAGAGGATTCTCCGATGAAATCGATTTGGATGACGATATTGCTGGGCGCGGCGCTTACGCTCAGCGCTCAAGAAGTAGTAAAGAAGGCCGCCAAGAAAACCGCCGAAGGCGCCAAGGCAGTAGCCGAAGCCACCGCCGAAGGCACCGAGAAGGGCGCGAAAGCCACCGCCAAGGGCGCCAAGGTAGTCGGCAAAGAGACCAAGGAAGTCGCGAAAGACGGCGCCAAGATGACCGAAAAAGGCGCGAAGGTCGTCGGTAAGGAAACCAAGGAAGTAGCCAAAGAGACGAAGGAAGTCACCAAGGACGCCGCCAAAGCCACCGCTGAAGGCACGGAAAAGGCCGCCAAGGCCACTGCGAAAGCGGCCAAAAAGGTCGTCGGCAAAGACTAGTCCTGGAACTTTCTACAGGGCGAAGCTACCGCGCACCTCGAACTCGATGGCTTCGCCGCCACCCTTTACGCCCTGCACGCTAATCCGCCAGGGTCCCGCCTCCGGACGTTCCACCCGCAATTTGCTCGGGTCCACGTAAGGCCCGCCATACTGCGCCCCCGACGGGCTTACCAAATAAACATCCACCTTCTCGGATTCCTTCTTCGCCCAAGCCACCAGCACCTCTAGCGCTTTCGCGCCCCGAGGCACAGTCAAGGTCTGCGTCCACCATTCGCTCAACGCCACCCGCGCCTGCCAAGAGGGCCCCGCGGGTTTCTTCGGCGAAGCCTTTGACTCCAGCACCGGCCCGTCAAAAGTCACCCCGCAACTCCCCACCAACGGCACGCCATTCATCACCAGCTTCCCCTTGCGCGCGTCCGGCACGCCGCTGTACGTAAAGGGAATCGATTGGCTCGCCGCGCGAAACTCCCGCGTCACGTGCGCATGCACGTGATAGCCGCCATTGGCCCCCATCGTGTGCCCGCTGTTCCCCACGATCGCCAGCGCCTGCCCCGCCTCCACGCGCTGCCCCGTGCGCACCACGAAGGTCCCGCTCCGCAAATGCGAATAGTGGCTGTACTCGCCGTCGTCGTGCTGGATCGTGATGTAGTTCCCAAAGCTCCGGCTGTACACGTTTTGCCTCTCGCCACGATCAAAGGCATGCACAACGCCCCCTCGCATTGCCGTCACGCAGCCCCCCGAACGCAAGCTCACGGGCGCCAAATCCCAAGCATGCAAACTCCTCCCCCAGTGGCTCGTACCGCCATACGGCCCCTGCGTGATAATCCACTGCTCGCCCGCCGCGAAGGGCAGCGCGTAGCCGCGATCCGTCGCCACCAACAGACGCGCCGGAGCGCTCTGCGCGCCGTCGATATTCTTCGCCACCAGCCAGTATTCACCGGGCACAAGCTTGCCGTTGTACTTCACCACCAAACGATCGGGCGATACCGCCGCGGGAGACATCGACGCAATGTACTGCCACGAATTCGCCGCAGAATACACCGCCAAATGCACGAAGGTCTCGTTGTTAAAACCCATCCCCTCCAACGACAAATCCGTCGCTTCTCCGGCTTCCTGTCGCGTCACGCTCCGCACAATCAACCCGCGCCCCGCGTTCGGGTCCGCCCGCAAAACGAACTTCTTCTCATGCAACACCCGGCCCCGCGCCACCACCCGCACGGACCAGTTGCCAGGCTTCTGTGCCGCCTCGAAACCCGCGATGGGAATCTGCGTCACGAAACACATCTGCGCCGCGTTCGGAAGCCGGTCGTAGTTCTCGAAGTCCACCACCACATCGCCAGGCGCCAGCCACTCCACCGTCAACCCATCCAAGCCCGCCGCCCGCTCCATCAAAAATCGAAAAAATACCTGCCGTTCCGTCGCGCCTAGTTCCGTCACCGCCTTGCCCGTCGAGCACCGCTCCTCACTGGCGGTCAAGGACAGATTGCTCTGCGTCACACGCTGCGCGCGCGCCGCCAGAGCGGCCAGACACACCAATAGCGCAGCGCGAAATAGCATCGTACTTACAGTTTCTATCGGCGCGATAGAATTTTGGCTTCAGCATGAAGTCGATTTTTCTCCTCTGGCTCGCCCTCGATCCGCAGTACTCCCCCCTCAAACAAATCCACAAAGGTAACGTCACCCAATTGCGGCAGGCCTGGAGTTATGACACGAAGGACTCCTTCCCCGGCTCGGAAATCCAATGCCGCCCCGTCTTCGACGAAGGCGTCCTCTACCTCACCTCCGCCCGCGGCCGCCTGGTCGCCCTCGACGCCGCTACCGGCCAGGAACGCTGGAGCTTCAATCCCATCGAGCGTGGCGCGAAGCCCTCAAAGTTCCGCAATCGCGGCGTCATGCTCCACAAAGGCCCCCAAGGCAAAACCGCCTACTACGCCGTGCGCAGCTTCCTCTACGCGGTCGACGCCCAAACCGGCAAGCTCCGTGAAAACTTCGGCGCGGGCGGGAAGCTCGATCTCCGCGAAGGCCTCGGCCGCCCCGCCAGTACCCTCTCCGTCGGCCTCACCTCACCCGGCGTCTTCCATGGCGACCTCATGATCGTCGGCTCCATCACCAGCGAAGACCTCCCCGCTGCCCCCGGTTTCATCCGCGCCTACAACGTCCACACCGGCAAGCTCGCCTGGACCTTCCACACCATCCCGCAACCCGGCGAGCCTGGCTACGAAACTTGGCCGCCCGATGCCTACCAGCGCACCGGCAGCGCCAATAGCTGGCCCGGCCTCACCATCGATTCTAAGCGCGGCATCGTCTTCGCCGGCACCGGCAGCGCGGCCTTCGATTTCTACGGCGGCAACCGCGCGGGCGACAACCTTTACGCCAACACCGTCCTCGCCCTCGATGCCAAGACCGGCAAGAAGCTTTGGCACTTCCAAGTCGTCAAACACGACGTCTGGGACCGCGACTTCCCCACCGCTCCCGTCCTCATCACCGTCCGCCACCAAGGCAAGATGATCGACGCCGTCGCCCAGGCCACCAAGAGCGGCCACGTCTGGGTCTTCGACCGCGTCACCGGTAAATCCCTCTTCGACTTCGAAGAAATTTCCGTGCCGCCTTCGGAAGTCCCCGGCGAGCAACTCGCCAAGACCCAACGCCTGCCCCTGAAGCCGCCTCCCTTCGCGCGCCAACAAGTCACCGAAGATCTCCTCAGCAACCGCACTCCCGAGGTAAACGCCGAATTGAAAGCCCGCTTCGCCAAACTCAAGAGCGGACCGCAGTTCACGCCGCCCTCCCGCGAAGGCACCTTCGTCTTCCCCGGCTTCGACGGCGCCGCCGAATGGGGCGGCCAAGCCTTCGATCCGTCGACTGGCCTCTTCTACGTCAACTCAAACGAAATGGCCTGGGTCCTCCGCATCATCCCGCGCCCTACCGCCACCGGCGACGCCAAGAGCCTCTATGCGAAGAACTGCGCCTCCTGCCATCGGCCCGACATGAAGGGCACGCCGCCAGAGTTCCCCAGCCTCGAGAACCTAGGCGCCAAGCGCACGCGCGACGAAGTCACCACGATCATTCGCGAAGGCGCGGGCCGCATGCCCGGCTTCCCCGGCCTTAGCCGCAACGAAATGCGCACGCTCGTGAACTTCGTCATGCTCGGCTCCAACGAAGCCTTGAACGACAAAGACGAGAGCCTCAATCCCCAGCTCGCCTGGGGCTCCGACGGCTACAACAAGTGGCTCGACAAAGACGGCTACCCCGGCATCAAACCACCCTGGGGCACTCTCAACGCGATCGACCTCAACAAAGGCACGATCGCCTGGAGCGTCCCCTTCGGCGAGCATCCCAAGCTCAGGGACCCCAGCACCGGCAGCGAAAACTATGGCGGCCCCGTCGTCACGGCCGGCGGCCTCCTCTTCATCGGCGCCACGAACTTCGACAACCAATTCCGCGCCTTCGACAAGTCCAACGGCAAACTACTCTGGTCCACCACGCTACCGGCCGCCGGCAACGCCACCCCCGAAACGTATTTCTGGAAAGGCCGCCAGTACGTAGTCATCGCCTGCGGCGGCGGCAAAAGCGGTGCGCCCGTCGGCTCGCAATACGTCGCCTTCGCGCTGCCCGACGTGCCGTCGAAATGAGCGAGAAACTCCGCATCGACAAATGGCTCTGGGCCGCGCGCTTCTATAAGACCCGCGCGCTCGCCGGAAAGGCCTGCGAACTCGGCCGCATCGTCTGCCGCGAGCAAGAAGTTAAGCCCTCGCGCGAAGTCCGCCTCGGCGACCTCTACGAAATCCGCTACGAAGCCGGTGAGACTTGGACCGTCGAAGTTCTCGCCCTCAGCGACATGCGCGGCCCCGCCGCGGTCGCCCAAACCCTCTACCGGGAAACCGAAGCCAGTATCGCCGCCCGCCGCCAACGCGCCGAGGAACGCAAGGCGATGCCGCAATTTGAAGACACTTGGGGGCAAGGCAAACCTTCGAAGAAAGACCGGCGCGATCTCGATCGCGTGCGCGGACGCGGCCGCTAGCTACAGCCCATGCCCAAACGCCGCGAAGCGGGCCACCGGCGAGAGACCTAGGCGCTTCAGTAGCGGCCGCTCCGGCTCCGCCGCGTGCAAGCTGATGGCCTCATGACCGCTGGAAGCCGCTGCCCGCCGTATCGCCTCGCGCATCGTAGCCTCCGCGAATCCTTGATTCTGTTGCTCCGGCGCGGTCGCGATCCAAGCGAGATAGATGCAGTCCGAGAGCAGTATCGCGAGACAAGCGCTCACTGGCTGCCCTTCCCGGTAAGCGACCACCGGAAAGCAGCGTGGGTCGAGCAAGAAGTACGACGTCACGCTAGCGTCGCCGAGATCGAGCGGCATGTCGTTAGCCAGCATGTTCACCGCGGTGAAGTCGCCGATCTCTTGGCGCGTCCATTTAGAACTGAATTCCAAATCCCGCGGCAACTCCCGCTCGGCAGCGGGTATTGTCGCCGCCTGCATACCGGTCACGTCAAACAGCGGCGTGATCTCACGCGCCTCCAAAGCGTCCCGGTGATATGGTGTCAACCCGTCTTCCGGCAGAACCAGCAGCCAAGCCGGCTCCCGGTCCTCCGTGATCGCGCGAATATTCGAAAGCTGCTCGCGAAATTCCTCGATCGCACAGGCCTTGTCGAAAAAGAAGTAGTTGAAGAACGGCAGCGGCGTCCCCGCATATGCGGGCCGCAACGAGCCAAGGTTCCGCACCTCGGCATCCGGCAATGTCCCGGAGATGATCTGAAAAGCATCGGCGAATTGACGCGCCGAACTAAGCGCCGCGACGGGCTGAGGCAGCATGGAGGCTTCGCTCGATTTTACATCGGGCTAGCGTCGGCGCTGGAAGCCTTGCGCCGCTAGAAGGACAGGCGAAGGCTAAACTGCATGATCCTGCGGCCCGACTGGGTGGTCGTGATCCGGCCGAAGTTCGTATTGTTGATATTCCAACCCGGCGCGTCGAAGCTAACCGAATTGGACACGTTGAACGCCTCCGCGCGGAACTCCAACGATCGCCCTTCCATGATCGCGAACGACTTTTGCAGCGCCATGTCCAGGTTCTTGAACGTGGGTCCATTGAAGAGCCGCCGGCCAAGCGTCCCAATTTCGTTCGGCCCCGGATTGTAGAACACCTGGCCCTGGTAGGGAGCGCGTCCGTCCGCGGCCACGGCGCGGGTATCGGAACCGATGATTGTCGGCACGAAGTAGTTCACGCCGTTGCCCAATCGCTGCACGCCCATCAATCCTTGTAGCTGCTCGACGCTCAACAACGAGGTCGCCATGTTATTCGCGGAGCGGGCCGTGCGGTTCAACGTCCCGCGGCCGCTATTGATATTGAATGGGGATCCCGCATTCCAGGTCAGAATTCCCGCCACCGACCAGCCCCCAACGATCTGGTTGAACCAATTTCCCGCGTCCAGCGCCTTGCCTTTTCCTACCGGGATCTCCCAAGACCCATTGGCCTTAAACTGTTGGCGGAGATCGAAGAAGGTCCGTCCATACTCAAGCGCGGCGTTGTTGTTGTCCAGGAAGGGCTCGAATCGTTGCTGCGTATCGCCCGTGGCATCGCTCAGATTCTTGCTCCAGACGTAATTGGCTTGGAAGTAAAGGCCCTTTTGGAAACGCCGCGTATAGTCCATCTGCAATCCGTGATAGGAGGCGTTCGAATAGTTCGTGATCATGTTCGCCCCCTGCGCGAAGCGGTTGACGTAAAAGTTGTAAGGGGCGTTGGCGCGGGTCGACTGGTAGTTCGCCGCGAGTTCGCCGATCTGTCCGCTCTCGATAAAGCCGCTTACCGCCGCGGTGTTCAGTCCGGCGCTCGGCATTGCCGCGAAGAATGGCAGGGGAACGCTCCCCGGAATATTTGGGTTGTAGCTGGGAACGAAGCTGCCATTTAGCGCGCGCGCCAACTCGCCGTTCCGGCGGGCGTTTAGGAAATCTTGTTGATAGCCGGGCAGGTTGATAAGCACCTGGTTGTAATCGATTCCCCGGAATTGCTTGGTGGCCCGATTGCCCACGTAACGAATCTCGAAGATGCCGCCCTTCCACTCCTGTTGAATGCCCGCCGACCATTGCTGCACGTACGGCGTCACCAGACCCGGATCGGGAATTCCGTAGGCCGCCGTGGGGCTCAACGCAAAGTTGTCGGCGTACGTGCGCGGCACCTTGAACGCGGGAGCCGGTATCGCGGGCGGCGCGCTGGCGCGGGCCGTCAGGTTCGTTAGATTCGCCGCTTGTTGCAGTCCGGCATTCGTCGTGGTGTTGTTGTCGATCGCGCGGATGAATTCGTCGTTGGCGAAATTTACGCTGTAACCCGCCCGGAAGCTGGTCTTGCCGTTGCCAAAGGGATCCCACGCCAAACCCAAGTTCGGTGCGAAGTTGTTGCGGTCCTTCTTGTACCAATCGCGGCCCACCGCGCTGCCGGCGAAATCGAGAGTGCCATTCGGATCCAGCAAAACGTCGATCGCCGAGCGGCTGCCGTAAACCGGAAGCAGCGCCAGTGCATCCCTTTCGTCCACCGGCGTAAAGTATTCCCATCGCAAGCCCGCGTGCACGGTTACATTGCGCGAGAGCCGCACTTTGTCTTGGAAATAGAACGCGTGATTGTCGTTGGTGAAATTCCGGATGCTCGATTGATTGGGCAAGAAGCCGCTGGTGCGGTCCTTTACATTGAAGGTCTGGTTTGCGGTCGTCAGAAATCCCGCGTGCAGGGCCAAGAAACTATAGGCCTGAGTCCGGTCGGCGGCGCGAATTCCCGGGAGCGCCGCGTCGATGTTCAAAGTATTCGCCGCGCTAAACCCGATGTTGTAGGTCGCCGTGATGGCGGCCTCGTTGTAGCTCTGGACGCGTATGAATTGGCTCTGATAGCCGAATTGAATCGTGTGCCTTCCCTTGGTCCACGTCGAATTGTTCTGCAGATTGTAGGTATTCGTGGTGCGGCCTTGCGAGCGGAAGGTATTCAGCGGGTTGCTAATGAACGTTGGAGCGATGATGGCGCTGTCGAACTTCTGGCTCGCTTGAAAGGGCGCATCCGTAAGATTGAACCCGCCGCGCAGTTCGTTGGTGAAGGTAGCCGTGGGATTCCAACGGTGCGTGAGGCTCAAGAGCCGGGCCTTGCTCGGAACGATCACCGACGGAACGGTCTCGAAGTTATTCATCTGGTCCGCCCGGTCGTCGTTGTCGCGATTCCATGTATAGGTACCCATGAAATGGTTCTTCTGATTCAGGTAGTAGTCGATCTTGCCCAGGACGTTGTCGCGCGTCCGGTTGTCGCGCAAGTTGAATCCGATACCGGCGGTATTCAAGCCGTCACCCAGGTCTTCGCGGTTTATGTTGCTTGCCGCCGGCGTCGCATCGATGAGCGCCTTGGTCCGGGAGTCCGCCGTCAAGTTGGCGGCGCTCAATACATTCACCGAACGCACGTTGTTCGCCGTGTCGCGATAGGTGAAGATCCCATTGCGGGCATCCGCGCGGAATAACGTCCGGGTGACGGCCGCTTGCTGGCTCAAACGCAACCCTTCATAGTTGGCATAGAAAAGCAGCTTGTCCTTCTTGATGGGGCCGCCAATCGATCCGCCGAACTGATTCTGATTCAAAAACGGGCGGCGCACGCCCGATAGGTTGTTGAACCAAGTATTCGCGCTGGCGATGTTGTTGCGGTTCAACCAGATCAGAGCGCCCTTGTATTTGTTCGTTCCCGACGGAGTTGAGTAGTTGATCTGCGCGGCCCCGTTGCCGAGCGCCGGATTCGAATTCGAGGTAGTGATCGTGGCCTCCGCCACCTGATCCAACAAGAGTTGATTCGGCTGGAAATCGACGGTATTGGTCCGGATGAAGTTGTCTTGAATGTTGATGCCATCCAAGGTGATGTTCGCGAAACTCGGGCGCAAGCCGTTAATCGTCGTGTTGGTGCGCGCGTTTGAAGTAACGCCGGCTTGGGTCAGCAACAAGGCTGCCGGACTCCGGTTCAAACTCGGCAAGCTGCGCAACTGCGCGTTGGTGACCGTCGCGGTGACCTCGGAGCTCGTCGTCTGCACCGTGGCGGCCTCCGCGCTCACCTCAATGGTCTCGGTCGTTTGCGAAAGCTCGAGCTTCACGGCGCGAATGGCCGTCTCGACGTTCGAGCTGATATCGACGCCGCGAATGATTTCCTTCCGAAAGCCAGCCGAAGAGACCGCGACATCGTAGCGTCCAGCGGCCAGACCAGCGAAATTGTACGCGCCATCCGCGTTCGCGGTGGTCTTCGCCAGCGCGCTTTGTCCGTTCGCGAGAAATAACTCAATAGTGGCGCCGGGCACCGACGCCCCTGTAACGTCCGTGACGATACCGGAAACCCGGCCATTGGCTTGACCATACAAGACTGAAACCAGTGCAAGCGCGCACACGGAGAGAGCAGCAAGACGAGTGAGACGAGACATACCAAACCTTTCCCTAAAAGCTTTTTAAGGTTATCGCACCAGGGGACCAAAAATTGGGCCCAAACGGCCTAAATCGATGCTCAAACGTACTGATTGAGGGTCTTTGCGGCGAGTCGCCATCGGAGGGCTACATACCGGAAGGCTGCAAGCGTGACGCCGCTGCCTTCCCCTTGTCAACGCCGCCACGTGGCGCCGAAGGCCCCATACAACACCTCGAGACCCGAGGCCGTTCACTGTCAATGCCACAATCGTCGAATGGGCATCGCGGCCGACTTCGTCCTCATCGTGATCGCCGGCCTGGCCGGCGGCCTCCTCGCGCGTCTCCTGCGCCTCCCCACTCTGGTTGGCTACGTATTGGCGGGCGTTATCGTCGGCCCCAACACCGGCGGCCCCACCGTCACCCAGTTACACGACATCGAACTCCTCGCCGAAATCGGCGTCGCCCTCCTTCTTTTCTCGCTCGGACTCGAAATTTCCTTCGGCGACCTAGCGCCCGTCAAAAAGATTGCCCTCATCGGCGGCCCCATCCAGATCCTCGCCATTACGATACTCGGCGCCGCCGGAGCCCACTACCTTCTAGCTCTGCCCTGGACCGAAGCCCTCTGGTGCGGCGCAATGCTCTCTCTATCCAGCACCATGGTCGTCCTCAAAACCCTCTCCGCCCAAGGTGTCACCTCCACCCTCGCCAGCCGCGTCATGATCGGCCTCCTCGTCGTCCAAGACCTCGCCGTCATCCCCATGATGGTGATCCTCCCCTCCCTCGGCGCCACGGAAAACCTCGCCGCCACCGTACTCAAAAGCGTCGCGCTCGCCGCCGCTTTCCTCTTCGCCGTCTATTTCATCGGCACCCGCCTCTTCCCCAAGCTCCTCGAATTCGTCCTTCGCTGGGGCGGGCGCGAATTGTTCCTCGTGGCCGTTGTCGCAACGGGCGTTGGCGTCGGCTATGCGACACACTCCGTCGGCATTTCTTTTGCGCTCGGCGCCTTCATCGCCGGCATCATCCTTTCCGAAAGCGAATTCAGCCACCAAGCCATGAGCGACGTCGTACCCTTGCGCGACGTCTTCGGCCTGCTCTTCTTCGTCACCGTCGGCATGCTCTTCGATCCGCGCTACGCCATCGAACACTGGAAAGAAACGCTGCTTATCCTCTTCGTCGTCTTCGTCGTTAAAGCCCTCATCTTCGGCGGCCTCGCCCGCGCCTTCGGCTACGTCAACATGGCGCCCTGGATCATCGGCCTCGGCCTATCGCAAGTCGGCGAATTCTCCTTCGTCCTCGCGCGTGCCGGGCTCTCGGGCAATTTCCTAACGAAGCAAACCTATGACCTCGCGCTCACCGTCACGATCCTGACTATGGGTCTCGCCCCGATTGTGGCCGGCTTGGCCTTGCCCCTCGGCCGGCGTTGGCGCTCCTGGCGCAATCAAGACCAGACCGTTCTTACCTTTGATACCGTGGGCCCCGAGATCGACGGCCACATTATCGTAGCGGGCTACGGACGCACCGGCCAAGCGATCGTCTCCGCCCTTCGCGAGGCCGGATTGCCCTTTCTCGTCGTCGAGTCCAACTATCCAGTAGTCGCCGATTTACGCCGCCACGGCATCGACTGCTTCTGGGGCGATATCACCAGGCCCGAGATTCTCGAAGCCGCCCACATCGAGCGCGCCCGTTGCTTGGCCCTCAGCATGCCAGACCCCGCCGTCATCGAACTCGCGCTCCTCGAAGCCCGCCGGCTCTCCCCCACCATCCCGATCGTCGCCCGCGCGGCCCGCGCACAGCACTTGGCGCATCTCAAAGCTCTCGGCGTTACCTCTGCCATCCAACCGGAATTCGAAGGCGGCGTCAGTATGGTGCGCGCCACGCTACGGGCGCTAGACAAAGACACCGCGACGATACGCCCGATTCTCGAACGAACCCGCGCCGCCCTCTATCGAGGCGAAAACCCACTTGGCTAACGCGGGCGAACCCCGGCCCTGTCGCGGCTCGCCCAATACGAACGGTCGGTCTCTTCGTAACCGGCCTTGGTCTTCGCCACCTGATCCGCGGGTGCACCCAGCCGCTGCATCTGCGCCACGACGGCGTCACCAGGAGCGGATTCCCGCAAGCTCTCGTACTCGAAAAACGCCCGATCCGGCTCCCCCGCGACAAAGCGCACGGCAATTAATTCACTCGCACCGGAGGCCCGTAACTCCCCCTGAAATTCGATCCTGCGCTGCACCTCCAAACACCCGAAGTCTAGGGCATGCCAAGCGCGCAACGGATGCGGCTCGTCGCGCACCAGCTCGACCACGCGAAGGCCCAGCAACTCTCCGCTCGCCCCCAAACGATAACCTTGCGCGACGGGCCGCCCCGCCGAATTGTGCAAACACTTGGACTCCGCCGTCGGCAGTCCCGCCAGAAATCGGCGCCGCGATTCCGCCGGCCAAGGCGAACCGGTCGACTTCAAGCCCACGTTGTCCCAAATCTTAATCGTGCGAAAGTCCGGCAGACGAATCGTGCGCTGGCGGAAAGCCTGCGGTGTGTTTGGCCTGAGAACTTCCGATTCAACCCGTGTACCGTCCGAGCGCACCGCGATCACCACCTCCCGGGCCACGCGAGGAGGAATCGACGTATCGCCGGGACTCAAACGTTCCTGAAGAAAAACCGTAAATGGCCTAGGAGCGTCCACCTGCGCCATCGCGGCGCAGACAAACGCGAGCATGAGTCCGGCGGGTCGCATGCCAAACAGCTATCAATTGCGAACTCGAACGTCAAGCCGCCCGCCTCAGCGGCCAAACACCGTCGTCGCTGGATTGTAGAGCTGCCAGTCGAACCAATAATCCTTCACCAACGTGACCGGCCGCAAACACGTACCCTTCCACTCCCCGTCGATCGCGCATCCTTGAAAGTTCCAAGCGCTCCCCGTCGCCGCGTCCCGCAGATGCGCCCCCTCCATCTCCCGGTAAAAATCCACCGCGCCCCCGCGCCCAGGAACACGCGCCTCGAATACGCGAATCGATTTCTGATCGGGCCCCAACACCACGATCACCGGAACCCCGCCCGCGATGTCCTGGATCAACTTCGCCTCCCGCACGCGCGCCACCGGATACGCGCGAGCCTTGCCTTGCAGCCGGATCTCAATCATCAATTCGCGCTCGGCGATCCCCGTGCCCTTCGTATCCACCACGGTCTTGGCCCTGCTCATCTTGGCTTCCCAATCCTTCTCCGCGTACCGCGATGCCGCCTCGGCCACCGGCCGCAGCACCGTGCCACTTGGATTTTCTCCGCGCCAAAGCCCAAAACTCAACTCGTCGCTGTGCGCGATTTCAAGTTGCTTGCCCCGCAAAGGCCCCGCGATCGCGATGCCGCTAATCTGTTGCCAATAAGAACCGGTCTCCTCATCCCGCATCAAGAAGTTCTGATTATTGATGCCCGCCAGACGGAATGTCAGCACGCGCCCGTCCACGCTCCGCTTCCACACCAGACCGGTGTGGCATAGCGTTCAATAAGTGCCTACCAGCGGCACCCCGCCCACCCAATCGTTAACCACGTGATGATAAGCCATCATGCGCACCGGATAAGCACGCGCCTGCCCGCCAAAACGGACGGCCATCACCATATCGTCAGGGTCCAACTTCGCCTCGCTCGCGCTCCAATACGCGACTTCACCGACCGGCTTGAACATGCGCTCAAAGATATTCACGCGAGAGATAACCGCGGCCGCCAAGCAAAGGCACGCCAACCCAATCGCGCCCACGCGAGCGAACCAGCGCATCGAGGGCCAAAGGCGAAGTGCCGCCCAGATCGCCGCCGCGACGCCCATCGCCGTCGCAAACGGCGCCCACTCCCGAACCGCCAGCGCCAGCGCCAACGCCCCTTGCTCTTGCGGCCGGAACGGCTGGATCACGATCATTGGATAAACGGCAAAGAATACGCTCACCGCCGCCGCGCATCCGGCTACAAGCCACCACATGGACCTTAGTCTCTCACTCCCGCCTACCCGGGCGAGTGCAGTAATCTATCGCAGTGAGCCCCTTTCTTCTTTTCCTGTGCGCCACCCTGGCGCTTAGCGCTCAGACAGCCCGCATTGTGCGCGACGATTGGGGCATCGCTCACGTCTACGGCAAGACTGATGCCGACGCCGTCTTCGGCGCCATCTACGCCCAAGCCGAAGACGACTTCGCCCGCATCGAAACCAACTACCTCAACTCCCTAGGCCGCCTCGCCGAGGCCGAAGGCGAGCGCCGCGTCATCCAGGATCTGCGGATGAAGCTCTTCATCGATCCGGCGGAACTCCAGAAGCAATACGCCGCCAGCCCCACGTGGCTCAAAAAGCTCATGAACGCCTGGGCCGCGGGTCTCAATCATTACCTCGCGAAGCATCCCGAAGTAAAACCGCGCGTCATTGCCAAATTCGAACCCTGGATGGCGCTCAGCTTCACCGAAGGCAGCATCGGCGGCGATATCGAGTCCATCAGTCTCGCGAACCTCGAAGCCTTCTACGCCCGTAAAACCGTCGCCTCCCGCGAAGCCATCGACTGGTGGAAGGAGCCCACCGGTTCGAACGGCATCTCGATCGCGCCCGCCAACACGAAGAATGGCAAGGCCCTCTTCCTCATCAACCCGCACACCTCTTTCTATTTCCGCTCCGAATTGCAGATGGTCTCCGGCGAAGGCTTGAATGCGTACGGTGCCTCCACCTGGGGCCAATTCTTCATCTACCAAGGCTTCAACGAAGGCGCCGGCTGGATGCATACCTCCAGCGGTATCGACACCATCGACGAATGGCTCGAAACCGTCACCGAGAAGGCGGACGGCGTCTATTACAAGTACGGCGGCACGGAACGCAAGATGACGGAGAAAATCATCGCCGTTCCCTACAAAACCGCCACGGGCATGGCCGAGAGAAAGTTCCGCGTCTTCTACTCCCATCGCGGCCCCATCATCCGCATGGAAGGCGGCAAGTGGGTAAGCGTGCGCCTCATGCAGGAGCCCGTGAAAGCCTTAATGCAGTCCTACTCCCGCACCAAGGCGAAGAATCTCGCGGCCTTCCGCAAGACGATGGAACTCCGCACCAACTCGTCGAACAACACTCTCTTCGCCGATAGCCAAGGCAATATCGCGTACTTCCACGGCAACTTCCTGCCCAAGCGCGGCGCGGAGTTCGACTACTCGAAGCCCGTCGACGGAAGCAATCCCGCTACGGACTGGCAAGGGCTGCACGCCGCCTCGGATCTGCCCATCATCGTCAATCCCAAATCCGGTTGGGTCTACAACGCCAACGATTGGCCCTGGGAGGCCGCCGGGCCCGATAGCCCGAAGCGCGAGAACTACCCGAAGTACGTCGAGAACGGCGGCCCCTCCGCTCGCGGTAAGCACGCCGTCATGGTCCTCGAAAACAAGAAAGACTTCACTCTCGACGGCCTTCTCGCCGCTGCCTACGATACACGTCTTCCTTGGTTCACGGAACCCATCGCGGCATTGAAAGCGGCCTATGTGGCGGATGAAAACCTCGAACGCAAACGGCGCATCGCCGAAGCGGTCGGGGTACTTACCGGATGGGACCAGCGCTGGAGCGTCGATTCCGTCGCGACCTCCCTCGGCATCTACTGGGGCACGGAAATTCGCCCCCGTATGCGAGGCGACGTCAAAAACCTCGGCCGCGAAATCCTGCTCGTCTCTCTCGAAGACGCCATGCGAAAACTCGCGCAAGACTTCGGCAAGTGGCAAACGCCCTGGGGCGAAATCAATCGCTTCCAGCGCTTGAGCGGCGCCATCACGCCTAGCTTCGACGACGCCAAGTCTAGTTTGCCCATCGGCTTTCCGTCGGGCAACTGGGGCTCCCTCGCCAGCTACGGCGCCCGCCCCTACGCCAATACGAAGCGCTGGTACGGCACCAGTGGCAATAGTTTCGTTGCCGTCGTGGAATTCGGCGCCAAGGTGAAAGCCCGCGCCATCTCCGCCGGAGGAGAAAGCGGCGACCCAGCATCGAAACACTTCAACGATCAGGCCGAACGCTACTCCAAGGGCGACCTCCGCGAAGTCTACTTCTACAAGGAGCAACTCGCTAGCCACACCGAAAAGGAATACAGCGTCAGCGCTTCCGCAAAATAATCAGATCCAGGCTGAAAGTGACATCCATCGCCAGCGCGGCCTGACGCTGCAACGGCCGGTAGATGGCCAGCCGTAGGGCTTCGACTTCATCGGCGTTCAAATGCGCACGATGCGTGATCGTCTCCCGGCGGACTTCATGAAATCCATCCTCGAAGGGCGCGAGCGCCTCCGCGACCCGGCTCTCGCCCAGCCCGCGCAACTCCTTCAGATCTTCCACGCCGGGCAACGCCAAAAGCACGCCACCATTCGGGCGCAACACCCGCGCGAACTCCCCCGGCGTCCTGCGCGCCGTAATCGAAATCACCCAAGTCGCGCTTTCGTCGAGAATGGGCAGACGCCGGTCTGCATTCGCTACCACCCAAGTGCAACGCGGATAACGCCGGGCCGCCAATTCAATCGCCGGCGTCGAGATATCTACGCCCACCACCTGGCATTGCGCATCCGCCTGTAGGTTGCCCGCATAGAATCCTTCGCCACAGCCAGCGTCGATCAACACGTCCGCGCCGCCGGGCTCAAGCGCGTTCCTCACCGCGTCCAAGAGCGCCGCCGAATGCCCCGCCTCGTGCAAACGCCGCCGCGCGCGAACCGCCTCCGCGCTATCGCCCGGCTGCGCGGCGCGCCGCTCCTGCGGTTGCAGCAAATTGACGTAACCGCTACGCGCGACGTCGAAGGAATGGCCTCGAAGGCAACGATAACTCCCACCATCTTGCCGCAGTGGTGCGCCGCAATTGCGGACGGGACAAGCGAGCAATTAACGCGCCCCCGGCCCCTTGACGATCTTCCCGGGCTTCGCGCCGGTATGCCTCCCTTGACTTACCACCACCACGCCGTTCACGACCACCTCTTCGATGCCCTCGCTCAAAAGCGTAGACTTCTCAAAGGTCGCGCGGTCACGCACTTTCGCTTGGTCGAAGACTACGAGATCCGCCGCCATGCCAGGCCGCAAGAGACCGCGGTCGTGCAATGAGAGCCGCGTCGCAACCGACGACGTCATCTTGAAAACGGCGTCCTCCAGCGGGATCGTTTTCAACTCGCGCGAGTAATGGCCCAGCACCCGCGGATAGGTTCCAAAGGTGCGCGGGTGCGTCGCGCCCGTGATCTTCGCCGGGTCCGTACCACCCGCGTCCGTCGAGATCTTGATCCAAGGCTGCTTCAACTGCATCTCGATGTTCACTTCGTTGATCGTGTGATAAATCGTCGAGATCCCTTGACGTTCACTGCGCAACAGCGCGATTGCCGCATCGGGCCAGTTGAGCTGCATCGCCTCGGCGATCTTATTCAGCCGCATGCCTCTAAACTTCTGATTCTCCGGCTTGCGCAAGCCGAGAGGTTGCACGAGATCCGGGTCGCGCCCGCGATTGTTCGCCAGCATCTCGGCAATGATCTTCGCGCGCGTCTCGGGGTTGTCGAGATTCGCGTAGAGCTTCCCGTCCGCCGCCGACCAATCGGGCAGCATCGCCGTCAATTGCGTGCCGCTCGCCTCGTACGGGTACATGTTCGCTTGGATATCCTCGCCGTCGGCGCGCGCCTGATTGATCAGCGCGATCGCCTCGGGCATCAAACGCCAGTTGGCCCTTCCCGCCGCCTTCAAGTGGTACACCTCCACGGGCACGCCACCCTCGCGGCCAATGGCCAGCGCCTCTTCCAGCGCGGGCAGCAGCTTATCGGCTTCGTTCCGAATGTGCGAAATATACGTGCCGCCATATTGCGACATCGTTTTCGCGAGCGCCGTAAGCTCCACCGTCGATGCATAAGAGCCCGGCGGATAAATCAACGCGCTAGCCAGCCCAAACGCTCCGTCCTGCATCGCCTCGGCCAGAGCGTCCTGCATTACCTTCAGTTCTCCCGGCGTCGCGTCGCCCATCGCGAAGCCCTTGCCGAACGCGCGAATGGTGCCACCACCCACAAACGAACCGAAGTTCGCGCTCGAGCCTCGGGTCTGCATCGCTTGGAGCCAGCGCCCGAAACTGTGCGGACCCGTGAAGCGCGGGTCGGCTTGGCTTCCGGTCTTCGCGTTGGCCGGGGCGTTGGACCAGCCCTCGCCCATGATCTCCGTCGTGATGCCTTGCGTGATCTTCGAAATCAACCGCCCATCGCCATCGGTCAGCGCCTCGCGCGAATGGGATTGGATGTCGATAAAACCGGGCGAAAGAATCTTCTCGCCTTTCAAATCCACCACCTTCGCCGCCACCGTATTCTTCATCCGGTAAGGCAGCGTAATCGCCGCGATCCTCCCGGCTTTCACCGCCAAATCGCCGAAGAACCAACCCGCCCCCGTACCGTCGACGATTTTCGCGTTCAGGTAAATGAGGTCGTAGCTCTGCTTCAAGAAGTCGCGATAGTAGCCAGGGCCACGGACGATATCGCCGGGAAGCGCGCCCGTCGCTTTGTTCTGTTCCCATACCGCGACGCCATTTACGAAAACGTGCTCAACGCCAACCGAGACCTGGTGCGGAGCGGTATACGTCGCGGGCGAACCCACCGTCGCGGGATCGAACAGAACCAAGTCCGCCTTCATACCTGGCTTCAAAATGCCCCGGTCGTGAATATGCAAACGCAGCGCCGTCGCCGAGGTCATCTTGCGGACCGCTTCTTCCAAACGCAGAACCTTCTTCTCGCGAACGTAGTAACCGAGAATCCGCGTCGCCGTGCCATAGGCGCGCGGATGAACGAGAGAAGCCGCCTTGCCGGGATCGACGCCGCCCGCGTCGGTGCCGATTTTCATCCACGGCTGCCGCAACTTCAGCGCGACGTTTTCCTCGCTCATCATGAAATACATCGTGAAGATCCGCTGCCGTTCGCTTAACAGAAGATCGAAGACGGCGTCCGTCCAATGCTTGCCCTTCGCTTGCGCGACATCGCTCAAATACTTGCCCGCGTACTGCTTGTTCTCCGGGTTCAAGAGCCCCAGCAGCATGACGCCTTCCGGCCCCGCCGCCGCGCAGAGGTTCTCCCAGTTCACGCGGTCGCGCAACATCTCCTCGCGCATTTTGGCGCGCGTCCCGGCGTTCGCGATGTTGTCGTAAAGCTTGCCGTCTTCCGCCGCCCAGGGAGGCAGGCAAGACGTCAAGCCGGTGCCGCCCGCGGTGTAGGGATACATGTTGGCGGAAAGATCGACGCCTTGCGCCCGCGCATTGTTGATGGTGGCGAGCAGTTCCTGCGCCTTGTTCCAATTCTTCTTGCCCGCCATCTTCAGGTGATACAGCTCGACGGGAACTTTGGCTTCCCTGCCGATACGAATCGCTTCGTCGAGCGCGGGGAAGATATCGTCGGCTTCGCTCCGCATATGCGTGATGTACGTGCCGCCGTAGGGCGCCATGGCTTTCGAAACAGCGATGAGTTCCTCGGTATCGGAATAGCTGCCGGGCGGATATATCAACGCGCTCGCCAGGCCGAACGCGCCGTCCTCCATCGCCTCCTTCATCGCCGCTTGCATCAGCGCGATTTCTTCCGGGCTCGCCTTCCCCGCCGCCATGCCTTTGGCGTAAGCGCGCAACGTTCCCTGCCCCACATAGCTGCCGAAGTTGACCGCTGTCCCGTGCTGCTTCATCGCGTTCAACCATCGCGCGAAACCGTGCGGACCCTTGAATTGCGGATCGGCTTCGTTGCCCGTCTTGTCGTTGGCCGGCGCATTCGAAGCGCCCTCGCCCATGATTTCCGTCGTGATGCCCTGGCTAATTTTCGAGATCACCCGCCCGTCGCCCCGCAGCAACGCCTCGCGCGAGTGAGACTGTATGTCGATAAATCCCGGCGACAGCGCCAGCGTACCGCGTCCATCGATCTTGCGCTTCGCCGCCGAAGCCTTCAGCAAATTCCGCGGCGTGACGCGAACGATCCGGTCCCCCCGCACCGCAAGATCGCCGTAGTACCAAGGCGAACCCGTACCGTCAACGATCTTTGCGTTGTAAATGACCAGATCGTAAGGCGGCGTCCCTTGAGCCGGAAGCATACAGACGGCGGCGCAAGCGGCCAACAGCGTTCGCAACATAGGTAGATTGTAAGCGGCGGCGGGGGAGGCCGAGGCCGGACCTGCCACTACAAGTGCAATGCATTCATCGGACCCATTCTCTCCAGGGGTCGGAGATTACTCCTAATATCCGTTTCGCCCCCTCTTGACAGCTATCCCCCGACCCTGACAAGCTAAGTGCTTCGACGATCTCCCGACTCGTTTCCATGAGCGCCTCTTTTCAAAGCGAAATTGCCGAGCACTCGCTCGAATCCACGCTCGAAAGCGTGGATCAGGCGGAATCCCTCGTCCTGTCCATGGCCAAGCGAATCGGCTTTGGCGAGGACGATGAGAATTCGATTTCGATGGCCGTCCGTGAATCGATGGTCAACGCCGTCGCCCATGGGAACAAGTACAACAACCGCAAGCGCGTCCAGTTAACCATCGAAGGCCATCCGGACCGCCTGGTAGTGACGATCGCCGACGAGGGAGACGGATTCGACGAGGCCGCGGTCGCCGATCCGCTGGCCGCCGAGAATCTCCTCAAGCAATCCGGGCGTGGCTTGTTGTTAATGCGCGCCTTCATGGACGAATGCCAGCACTCCAAGCGCGAGCCCCATGGCACCGTGGTCCGGATGCTAAAGTACTTCAAGCCAGAATAGTTTTCTTTTTCCGAAGGAGAGACACACAGTGAGCGTAACGATTAGCACTCGTCAAGTGGGAGATGTGACCGTGATCGATGCCGCCGGGCGCATTACCCTGGGCGAGGGTTCCAGCACCTTCCGCGACACGATCAAGGATTTGGTGACAAAAGGCGACAAGAAGGTTCTCTTGAACCTCTCCGAGGTGAGCTACATCGATAGCTCCGGTATCGGCGAATTGGTGAGCGGCTTCACCACGGTCTCCAACGCCGGCGGCAAGCTGAAACTCGTTGGCCTTACCAAGCGCGTGCAGGACCTCCTGCAGATCACCAAGCTCTACACCGTTTTTGAGGTTTTCGACGAAGAAGCGCCGGCCTTGGCGAGCTTCAACTAGAAATTCACCCAATACAATGCGATACTGAGGCGAAACCGAGTTATTGACGCTCGGGTTCGCCTTCACTGTTTGAAACGGGTCGAAAGGCGTTGCCAGCGACGAGGGAATAGCTTTGTTCTAGGTATCTGCCGCAGCCACTTACTATGGCGATCAACAACAATGGATCTGATAACCAACCAGTACGTTACGCTTTTCTGCAAAGAGCATAACCTCCCAGAGTCGCTGGAAGAATTCAAGAAGTTTGAACACTTTGCTGCATACGTCGTTTTTCGCCGCGAATATTCAGGCACGATTGATACGCATGATGTGCTCACTGGTGATGAAGCAGCTACTTCCTATTCAGGTGGCTCCGACACCGGGATCGACGCGATTGGAATCGTCGTAAACGATGCGTTGGTAACAGACTTGGATGAGTTAAACGAACAGCTTGGTAGACCGGGCAAACTGGACGTGACATTCATCTTCATCCAGTCGGAGATTAGCGCGCACTTCGATTCATCCAAGATCGGAACATTTGGCACTGGCGTGAACGACTTCTTCGCCCCAAGTCCAACTTTGCCGCGGAGCAGGCGCATCTCTGAATTTGCGGCGATGAGAAAAGCGATCTATGACCAGGCAGTGAGATTTAAGACCCACAATCCACTATGCAAGTTGTTCTACGTCACGACAGGAACTTGGAATGAAGATGCTCACCCGAAAGCGGCGCGTGATCGAGCCAGACTAGCGCTCTTTGACACCGGACTCTTCAGTCAGGTCTTGTTTGAACCCATTGGAGCCACAGCACTACAGGATCTTTATCGTCGAACACAATCGACAATCAAAACTCAATTTGAATTTAGAGCTCGTGTAACAGTGCAGCCACGAATCGCCGACGTGTCGTCCGCATATCTTGGGTTCTTACCATGGTCGGAGTTCAAGAAGATTATCATGGATGCTTCTGGAAACCTGATGCGCGGCTTGTTTTTCGATAACGTTAGGGACTTTCAAGGCTGGAACAAAGTCAACAACGAGATCAGCGAAACATTAAAAGGCAAGGATCGGGATCGATTCGTCCTCATGAACAATGGCCTTACAATCATAACGCGGACACTTAACACGGTTGCCGACCAATTTTATATGGAAGACTATCAGATAGTCAACGGATGTCAAACCAGCAACGTCCTGTTTGAAGAGCGTATCTCGTTGGAGGCGCAGCAAGTGACAATACCGATACGCCTGATCCATACGACCGATGAGACAATCATAAACAGTATCGTGAAGGCAGCTAATTGGCAGACAGCGGTGACGGAGCAGCAACTATATGCACTCCAGGAATTTCCTCGCGAGTTGGAGGCCTTTTTCGCAGCATTTCATGAGACAGAGCGCATGTATTACGAGCGAAGGTCTGGCCAGTATGACCATCTCACAATTGAACGCACTCGCATCATCAATTCCACCAATACGATCCGCGCCTATGCTGCCATGTTTCTAGCAGAACCACATCGGACAATTAGAAATTATGCGTCGATTTGGGGAAAGGTTTCCACGAGTATATTTGTCAAGGGTCATAAGATGGATGCCTATCACGTTGCCGCCTTTTCATACTACAAGCTTGACGCGATGCTCCGATCAAAGCGACTCGACCCAAAACATAAGCTTGCGAGATTCCAGATACTGCTCGCGTTTCGCTATGCCGCCTCGACCGACACCCCACCCGGGCCCAAGAATAGGAAAATGGAGGGCTACTGCAAGAAGATCCGGGCTGTGTTGACCGACAGTACTCGATGCGAAGCCACCTTTCTGCGGGCGGCCCAGGTCGTGTCTGATTTACTGGCTGGCGACTTTGACCGTGATACCATCCATTCCCCGGCGTTCACGAGAAAAATCATTGAGGCTTTCGGATCCACGGGTGAGTAGTGAAGTAGAGCATTTCTGTAAAAAGTACACTCTCGCTCTCGGTCAGATCTGCGCGCCCTAGGCGTCGCGTATCGATTAGGGCGTCGTGGATCTTGGCGCTCTTAACTGTGAAGCGGGTAGACGTCATATCGTTTGATTCGCCAGAAAAAGCGGCAAGGATAATCCATGGCCTTCGTAATGCCCACGCGCACCGTGGTCTCCACTTCTCGCGGCGGCGCCGGCGGCGTAGCCAGCAGATAAAGTCTGTCGCCGCACAAATCCTCTCCATTTTGCGCGCCATCGAGCCCGAATCCGCGAGTTAGCAATCCTGGCCCCCGAAATCGAGTCGTGCCACGAATCAACACGCAACCCGGAATGCCCTCCGGCTCCACCGCAAAATTCAACATCCAGTGAATTCCGTAGTTGAGATACATGTACGCGTAGCCAGGCGGGCCGAAGAGTACCCGAGTCCGCGGCGTACGACCCCGAAAAGAATGCGCCGCTGGGTCGTCCTCCGGCAAATACGCCTCCACCTCGGTAATCCGGTCTTCGATTTCGCCATGCACCAGCGTCCGCCCCAGCAAATCGCGCGCCACTTCCACAGTGGGCCGCGAAAAGAAGCTACGATCTAACTTTGTGCGCTTATTCACCGGTTTTGCCTTGGATTATCCCGTGCGGAGGAACTTGGAGCTCTTGCTCGAACATCTGCGGCCTCTGGCTCCGCTGTCCTGGAGCCCCGCCGCTAATTTTCATGTGACCACGAAGTTCATTGGCGCGTTTCCCGAAGAGCGTTTGGACGAACTCAAGGCAAGCTTGGCGCAAGCCCCGAAGCCCGGACGCATCGAATTGCGCGTCGCAGGACTCGGCTGGTTCGAGAATCCCCACAACCCGCGCAGCTTCTTCGCGGCCGTGCGCGCCAACGACGCCCTGGCAAATTTCAAGCAGGCCTTGGACGGCGCCAACCCGGAAGCCCGCCCATATGTCCCCCACGTCGCGCTAGCGCGTGTGCGCGAGAAAGTAGACCTCGGCCCCCTGCGCCGCGCGATCGCGGAGCTGCCTTCGGCGGAGTTTGGCGTCAGCGTGCCCACGAAGCATTTGCTCTATAGAAGCGAACCGCGCGAAAACGGCAGCGCCTACACCGTGATTGGAGAATTCGACATCGCATGAATAGCACCGCTTGGGTGTGGGCCATCGCGCCCGTGGCCTTCCTGCTCGGTTCCCTGCCCTTCGGCGCGTGGATCGTGCGATGGCGCACGGGCCAAGACGTACGTGGCATGGGCAGCGGCAATATCGGAGCGACCAACGTCCTCCGCACGACCGGCAAATTCGCCGGCATATTGACCCTCCTCCTCGACATCGCCAAGGGCGCGCTCGCCGTCTATCTCGCGGACCGCTGGAGCGAAGGCAACCCCGCCTGGATGAGCGTAGGCGCCGTAGCCGTCCTGCTCGGGCATGGCTTCTCGCCCTTCATGGCTTTCAAAGGCGGCAAGGCCGTGGCCAGTTTCGCGGGCGCCTTCGCGTACTTGACGCCGCTGCCGCTCGCTTCCGTCGCCGTGTTGTTCGTACTCGTGGTCTGGCGCACGAAGTTCATCTCGATGGGCTCCATCATCGGCGCGGCGAGCTTCCCCTTCGCCGTCTGGCTGATCCTGCATCCGGAATGGCCGGTCACCGCGGCGGCCTTGCTCAGCGGCGTCTTCATCGTCTGGCGTCACCAGGGCAACATCGAGCGCCTCCGCGCGGGAACGGAAAACGTCTTCCGCTGGGGCGGCAAGAAGTGAATAAGCCGCAAACGCTGACGATTCTCGGCGGCGGCAGTTGGGGCACCGCCCTAGCCATCTCCCTGGCGGCCAACTTCCGCGAAGTCCACTTACGCGTACACGACGAGGCCAAAGCCAAAGCGATGCGTGAGACCCGCGAGAACCGCGTCTATCTCCCTGGCGTGCCACTGCCCGGGAACGTCAACGTCTCGATTGAAGCCCCGATTGAAGGCTGGGTACTCGTCGCGATTCCCTCGAAGCATCTAGTAACCGCTTTGCCACCCGCCACCGGCGAAATCGCCGCCATAAGCGCCGTCAAGGGCATCGAGGCCGTAACCTTCCGCACCATGACGGAAGTCATTGCCGCCCATTGGCCGGGCGCAAGAACGGCGGCGCTCAGCGGACCGACCTTCGCCCAGGAAGTCGCCGCCGGCCTGCCCGCCGCCATGGTCGCCGCCAGCCGCGACGAAGAATTTGCCCGCGCCATCCAATCGGCCTTCGCCACATCCGCCCTACGCTTCTACACCAACACAGACCAGAAAGGCGTCGAGCTCAGCGGCGCCTTGAAGAACTGCATCGCCGTCGCCGCCGGCGCCGTCGAAGGCCTGCGCGCGGGAAGCAACTCCAAGGCCGCGCTCATCACGCGTGGCCTTGCCGAAATCGGCCGCCTCGTCAGCGCCTGTGGCGGCGAATCGCAAACCGTCGCGGGCCTCGCCGGCCTAGGCGATCTCGTTCTCACCTGCCACGGCCAACTCAGCCGCAACCGCCGCGTCGGCATCGAACTCGCCAAGGGTCGCGCCCTGCCCGACATCCTCGCCGATTCGCCTATGATCCCCGAAGCCGTCACCACCGTCCCCATCGCCCTCGAACTGGCAAGAAGCAAAGGCGTCGAAATGCCCATCACCCAAGCCGTAGACAAAATGATGTCCGGCGCCGATCCCACCCAATGCCTCCGCGAACTCGTCGAACGCGCCCAAAAAGCGGAAACGGCCGGCCGCCGGTCCTAGCAAGAGCGTTAGTGCGCCCCCGCCGCCACCGGCAAAAAGTAAAACAGAATCCCCAACATCGCATAAACCCCCAAGAGCTGTACGCCCTCCATCCAATGGCTGATCCCGTCGTCCGCCACCTGCCCGGTAATAAACACGCTCACCGCCACCGCCAGCACCTCGGCGATCGTGAACACCAAGTCCATCGGCCGCGGCCCGATGAAATGACTCAACACCACTAGCAGCGGCGCCACGAAAATCGCAATCTGCAAGCTCGACCCAATCGCGATCGACAAGCTCAGATCCATACGATTCTTCCGGGCGACCAAAATCGCCGTCGAGTGCTCAGCCGCGTTGCCTACGATCGCCACCACGATCACGCCCACGAAGATGCTCGACATCCCGAAAGCCTGCGCCGCATGCTCCACGCTCGCCACCAGAATTTCGCTCACGATCGCGATAGCCGCCGTGGCCGCGCCCAGGATCGCCAGACTCTTGCCCATGCTCCACGAAGGCCCATGCGCGTCTTCCGCTGCGTGTTCGCTACTCACGTCTCCCGCGAAGTACGTCTTATGCGTCTTCAATGTAAAGAACAAACTCAACGCATAAATTACCAAGAGCAAGATCGCGAACTCCAAACTCAAATCGCGCTCCATGATCGCCGAGTTCCGCTCCCCGCGCGCCAGGTAATGAAAAGCCGCCGGCAACACCAGCGAAATCGCGGCCAACGTCAGCAACGTCGATTGCGCCCGCGCCGCCTTCGCGCTAAAACGCTGCTCCGGATACTTCAATCCCCCCGCGAGAATGCTCGCCCCCAACACCAGCAACAGATTCCCGACGATCGAACCCGTCAGCGAAGCCTTCACCACATCGTAAAGCCCCGCCCGCAGCGCGCTAATCGCAATGATCAACTCCGCCGCGTTCCCAAAAGTCGCATTCAACAGCCCGCCGATACTCTCGTTCGTCTTCGCCGCCAAGTGCTCTGTCGCGTGGCCAAGCCAGCCCGCCAGCGGCAATATCGCGACGCAGGCCAAGATAAAGATCCACGTATCGCTAACCGCGTGGGACCAGTGAAGATAAATGACAAGTGGAGTAAGTGGCAGAAGCCAGTTCATGCTTTAGCGGCCTTTTTCGCTTTGCGCTTGCGGCCCGGTGCGGCGGCCAACACGGGCTCGCTCTGCTGTCCCCATCGCGCCAGCGGGTAGAGGCGGGAATGCCCGGAACTCAAGTTGCGAATTTCCACGCTAACACGGCCATTCGCGTCGCAGCGGTAAATCTCTTCAAGCTCGCAACGGTAAGCCCGCTCGTTATGCCCCACGGGAATTGCGCCCAAGTCCGCCTCGCTCTCCAAAAACGGATCGAACGGAAAAAGAATCTCATCCCAATACGTCAACTCGCCTTCGGGCTGCTGCGTCGGCGAAACCCGCGTCGATTCTAGAAATCGGAAGTGCCCGACGTTGTGCACGGGCCGGTAGCGCCGCGTCACCACCAGAGGCGGATCTTGCGCGCCCGGCAGCACGGCGCCCTTCAGAAAGATTGGATCGAAGACAATCTGCCGGCCCCCGTCGGCCTCACGCCAAACCCCGAAGTATTGATGAAAGCGTTCCCGCAGCGTATAGCCCGATTGATTGTCCGCGTGGATTGCCAAGCCAATCGCCGTCGCCGCGCGCATATACGCGCTCCGCTTCACTTTACGCGCATACTTCTCGCGCAACATCCTGGCCACCAGCGGAAGCTCGCTCCCGCCACCCGTCACATAAACCGCTTCCATCGCCTCCACGCCGCCATGCAGCCGCAGCAGATCTTCGGTCGCGTGCAGCGTCTCGGCAACCAACGGCCAAGCGCGCTCATAGAAGTCGTTCACCGCGATGACCGCCTTGGCGTTCTCACCCGCCACCGGCTCCAGATCCACTTCCAACTTCCGCGTGTTCGGATGTAGCGCTTCCTTCTTCTCGCGGCAATTCTCGAGCAACAAGAACCACTGCTGCTGGCTCAACCCGCCCGCCTCGCGCCCGATCTGCTCCAAAGCCATCTCCGCCAGCACGACGTCGAACTCATCGCCCCCCAACGTGCCAATGCCTTCGCTCGAAATGACGCTCCGCTCATTCTCGGTCAATTCCACGACGGAGACATCAAAGGTCCCGCCGCCCAAGTCGTAAACCAAAATCTTGTCTTTGCTCAGCTTCTGCCTGTGCCCATACTCGATGGCCGCCGCCGCCGGCTCATTTAACATTGCGAGTACTTGAAACCCCGCCAAACGAAACGCTTCCGCCGTGACAAAGCGCTGATTGGAATTCGAATGTGCCGGCACCCCCAGAATCACCTCCAGCGGCTCGCCCTTGGGAATCTCAAGATTCGAAGCCTCTTCCAACGCCTTCCGCAAAGCCGCCGCCAGATCGATATAGATCTCCATCGCCGGAAAACGGTAAGGCCCGACGGCGATCGGCGTATGCGGCCCCACTTCACCCAGCAAACGCTTCAGGCTCCGCACGCTAGCCCAGCCGCTCTCGCTCTGCTTGGCCCACGCATCCCAACCATAGGCGCGATCCTGAGGCCGCTCTACGTGAAATGCCGCGAGCGCGGGAAACCAATCGCGGCTCGCCGCGTCGGGGCATTCAAAGGAAACAAGTGGATAGTTGCCGCGGTCCACCCACGCAACCACAATGCGGGTAGTACCGAAATCGACGCCGAGCTTCAAGGACGAATTCGCTCCATCCCTTTACTGTAGCGGCCTGTAGCGGCGCAATTGATTTGCCCTACGGATTAGGCAGCGCCGCCGGGCCGCGCTTCACCACGCCCAACATGGCCTCTTCCAGACTCACCGAATTGACTTCCAGCACCTGGCCCGTCGATTGGTCCAGTCCATTCTTAGCGCGGCTATAATTGGCCAGCGCCGTCACTTCCTGCGCCTGCGCCTGCGCCAAATCGCGCTGCGCCTGAATCACCAGGAAGATCGTCGAACTGCCCAGCGCATACTTCTTCTGCTCGGCCTCGAGCGTCTGCTCCTGCAAGCGCCGGCTCTTTACCGCCGCCTCGTGCCGCGCCCGCGCCTGTTGCAGCGCGATCACGGAGTTCGTGACTTCCAGCCGGATGCTATTCAACTGGCGCTGCTCCTGGAGCTCCTGCTGCCGCAAGCGCAACGTGTCGTTCGCAATGTCGGCCTGTGCGGAACGGTTCCGCAAGGGGATGCTCAATTGGAAACCAACGTTGTAGTCGGGGAAATTGCGCCGCAAGATTTGCTCAAAGGCGCCGAAGTAGCCACCAATGAAAAACGGATCTACCTGACGAGGACGGTTAATCGGCGCCGTATTTACCGAGCCCGCCAAGCCGTTGTTGGTGGCGCTCGCAAAAAGGTCAAGCGACGGCAGCAATTGGCTCTTCGCGCCCGCTAGACCGATTTTCGTATTGTTGATGTTGATCTGGGTCTGTTCAATCTCCGGACGCTTGGCCAACGCCGTATCCGTCAACTCGCGCAGATTGATCGCCTCGACCTGCGGGATGCGAATCTGATCGGTAGGAATGATGCGGGCATCCGCCACGGCGGGACTCGCGATCCCCGTCCGGCTCAATGCATTCTTGATGATCGCCTCTTGCTGCAACAGTTGCGTCTCGCTTACCGTTAGGTCCTGTTGCGTGCGTGCCACTTCGGCCTCGGCCCGGATAATTTCAATCGGAGCCAGCGTCCCGATCTCCACCTGCTTCTTGTTGTCCTCGTACAACTTCTGCGCCGTTTCCAGCGCCTTGCGCTTCACCGCCAGATCCTCATTGAACGAAACCAAGTCCCAATAGAGATTGATGATCGACCCCACCGTGGTGATGACCTGCTGTTTGAAAACCAAGTCGCTGACTTTTTGATTGTTTCTCGCCACACGGATGTTTCGATTGTTCACCGCTACGCCAAAGCCCTGCAGCAGTCGCTGTGTGATCTGGATATTCGCGTTCGAACGCGTGAACGGGTTCAAATCGTTGTTCGGTGAGTTGGAATTAACGTTTGTGGATTGATAGTTGAAGTTGACGCCGGTACCCGTGAGCCATTGCTTCGAAATACCTGTATTGAACTGCGTGGAGTCAACCACCAACGCCGTAAGGCCCGTTACAAACGAGTTCGTTTGCGGATTGGAACTTTTCCCGTGCGAAAGGCTGGTCGTGAACACAGGATCTAGATTGGGAATAGCGGTACCAGTCACTTGAAAAACCGTACCCGTGTTGCCCCCACTACCTGCGCCAGTGTTGTTCGCGCCGCCTCCACCGCCACCGAAACCACCTGTCACAAGGTTAACGGCCGACGACGGCCCCGCCTGCACCGCGGTCTGCACACCACGAATTACGCCGCCCGCCTGCGCGCGCAGATAGTCGTACTCCGCAAGCTGCGGCCCATAGCGCTGCAATTCAATATCAAGGTTGTTCTCGAGAGCGAGCGCGATGGCATCTTGCAACGACAGATAAATCTTCCCTGCCCGCAAAAGGCTATCCAACCGCGATGAATTCCCCAAGTACACCGGATCGAAGACTCGTTGCCTGTAATTCTTCGTCAGCCAGTAGGTGTTCCGCTCGAAGCTCGATGTTAGATCAGGAGCCTTGGGCAACGCCCCGGCACCCTTCTCCGGGCGCACACGCGTGCCCTCCATCAACTCCGCCGCTGAAGGCTGCTGCGGAGGAGCCGGCGGCCCCGGCGCCACCTGCGCGAAGGTCAAACTGTTTCCCAGCGTCAACGCCACACCCAAAAGGGCGACGCTCTCACGAATAGTTTTCATAGATCGAAATTCCAGCTCACAGATCCTGATGGGTCCTAGGAGGGAAACGGAGCCACTCGGCCGTTTGTTCCTTGGGATTGAAGTCAATTTCTCGATTCTAACGCGAAGGCTTTGGCTGCTATCCTTTTGAATTCAGGATGACTGACCGCACGCGGGACACATTGTCCGCATTTGAACAGACTGGAGCCTATCTCCAAGGCCACTTTCGCTTGACCAGTGGTTTGCACAGCCCGGAATACCTGCAATGCGCGAAGGTTTTGCAGTATCCAAGCCACGCGGAACGTTTTGCACGAGAGATCCATAAGCAATTGCCGGACCTTACGCCAGACCTCGTCTGTGCCCCCGCCATGGGCGGCCTCATCATCGGCCACGAAGTCGCCCGCGCCTTCGGCGTTCGCTTTATCTTCACGGAACGCGACACCGAAGGGAAGATGACGCTACGACGGGGCTTCGCCGTTACCCCCGGCGAACGGGTCCTCATCGTCGAAGACGTCATCACCACCGGCGGCAGCACCCGCGAAGTCGTCGAACTGCTCCGCCAACTCGGCGCGAACGTAGTCGCCGCCGCCTCCATCATGGACCGCAGCGGTGGCGCCGCCGACGTCGGCGTCCCCCGCGTCGCCCTCGGCACTCTCCAGGTTCAGGCCTACCAGCCCGATCAATGCCCCCTCTGCGCCCAGGGTATCCCCGTCGTCAAGCCCGGCAGCCGCCAGGCCTAGAGCCGAGAACTCCATGCGCCGCATCCGCATCCTCGTCTCCTACGACGGGACGGACTTCCACGGCTGGCAAGTACAACCCGGCCTCCCCACCATCCAAAGCGCCATCGAAAACGTCCTCGCCGAAATCGAAGGCAATCCCGTCCACGTCGACGGCAGTGGCCGCACCGATGCCGGAGTTCACGCCCTCGGTGTCTGCGCCGCCTTCACCCTCAACAACCCCATCCCCACCACCAATCTCCGCAAGGCCATGAACCGCCTCCTCCCCGGCGACATCCGCATTCTCGACGCCGCCGAAACCTCTCTCAACTTCCATCCTCGCTTCGACGCCATCGCAAAAACCTACGAATACCGCGTCTACCGCGAGGAGGTCTGTCCCCCCTTCGTCCGCCGCTACGTCCTCCACCACCCCTACCCCCTCGACGAAGCCGCCATGATCGCCGCCGCCACCCTCGTCGAAGGCGAACATGACTTCACCCCCTTCGCCAGCACCGACGAAAGCGACGTCGAAGGCCGCAGCAAAGTCCGCCGCATCTTCTCCAGCACTTGGTCCCGCGAAGATAACGAACTCCGCTACCGCGTCCGCGGCAGCGGTTTCCTCAAACACATGGTCCGCCACCTCGTCGGTTTCTTCCTCGAAATCGGCAAAGGCAACGCCACCGCCGAAGACCTCGCCCGCCTCCTCAATCAGGGCGCAAAGGTCCAACAAAGCGCCCCCGCCCGCGGCCTCACCCAAATCTCCGTCGAATATCCGCTACCCTGAAAGTTTGCATGCTAGATTCACTTGCGAACTTTCGCTTCCGCATCGCCGGATGCGGCACTTCGTTGCCCAATGAAGTACTCACCAACGAGACGCTAGCCGGAGAACTGGGAGTGGAGGAGCAATGGATCCTCGACCGCTGCGGCATCGAAACTCGCCATCAGTCCACCGGAGAAGAAACCACCCTCAGCCTCGCCGTCGACGCCTCCCGCAGCGCCCTCGCCTTTGATCCGCACCCCCCGCCCGACCTCCTCCTCTGCTCCACCTTCACCCCCCAATACCTCCTCTGCCCCACCGCCCCCGCCATCGCCAAGGAACTCGGCCTCCCGCCCATCGGGGCCTTCGACATCAACGCCGCCTGCAGCGGCGCCGCCATCGGCTTTCTGACCTCGATCAACTTCCTCGCCATGGGCTTCGCCCGCCGCGTCCTACTCGTCTGCAGCGACACCCCCACCAAGTACCTCAACTCCACCGACCGCAACACCCGCATCCTCATGGGTGACGGCGCCGCCGCCATGGTCCTCGAAACTACCGAATCCTGCCAAAGCCGCATCCTCAGTTGGCTCTGGGGCAGCGACGGCTCCGGCAACCAGATGTTCCACGTACCCGGCGGCGGCAGCGCCCTCCCGCCCACAGCGTTGACCGCGCCCGAAACCGAATTGAGCGTCGCCATGGATGGCCGCAGCCTCTTCCGCTTCGCCGTCGAACAAGGCTCGAACGCCATCAGTTCCTTAATCGAGAAAGCCAAGCTCACAGCCGGCGACGTCGATTGGGTCATCGTCCATCAGGCCAACCGCCGCATCATCCAAGCGTTAATCGATCGCAGCGGCATCGCGGGCGACAAGTGGGTGTCCAACATCAACGCCGTCGGCAACACCGTCGCCGCCAGCATTCCCCTCGCCCTCGCCCAAGGCATGGACGCCGGCGCCTTCCAGCAAGGCCACCGCATCCTCGTCCTCGGCTTCGGCGCCGGCCTCACCTGGGCCGGTTTCCTCATGCAGTGGTGATTGCCTAACCGGTAATTAAACTGCGAAAGCGCCGCGCCGCCTCCTCCAAGTTCTCCATCGAGTTCGCATACGAGAAGCGCAGATACCCTTCCCCGTATTGCCCAAACGCGGTGCCCGCCAAACACGCCACTCCCGCCTCGTTCAATAGACGATCCGCGAGCGCCTCACTAGAAATCCCTGTCCCACTGATATTCGGAAACGCATAGAACGCCCCAGACGGCACGCGGCATCGCACCCCCGGAATCTCGTTCAAGAGCCCCACGAAACGGTCGCGCCGCCCGCGAAACTCCTCCATCATCCGCGTCACCGGCGTCTGGTCGCCCTCCAGCGCCGCCAGCCCCGCCCGCTGCACCAAACTCGCCGTGCAACTCACCGCGTTCACCAGCAGCTTCTGCATCGCCTCCAAAATCCACTCCGGCATCACGCCAAAACCCAAGCGCCAACCCGTCATCGCATACGTCTTCGAGAACCCATCGAGCAAAATCGTCCGCTCCTTCATCCCCGGCTCCGAAAAGATGCTGCGCGGTTGCGACTCGAAATACATGCGGCTATAAATCTCATCGCTCAACACGAAGAAATCCCGCTCCACTGCCAGCCGCGCGATCTCCGCGATATCCGCGGCCGGTATCGTACCGCCCGTCGGATTGGCGGGCGAATTCAAGATCAACAACTTCGTCCGCGGTGTAATCGACTCGCGCAGCCGCTCCATATCGAAGCTGAAGTCGTTCGCCTCGATCAACGGAATATCCACCGGCGTCGCCCCCGCGAAGCGCACCGCCGACGCATACGTCGGAAAGCTCGGATTCGGCAAGATCACTTCATCCCCCGCCTCCACCAGCGCCAACACCGGAAAGAAAATCATCGGCTTCCCACCGGGCACCACGCAGGTCTCGCGCCAATCGACGGCGACGCCGCGCGTCTCACTCACGTGCTTAGCAATCGCGCGCCGGAAATCCTCGTAGCCCAACGTCGGCCCATAATGCGTCCACTGCTTGTCGATAGCGTCCTTGCCCGCCGCCGCGATATGCGCCGGCGTCTCAAAATCGGGCTCGCCGATCTCCAAGTGAATCACGTGCTTGCCCTGCGCCTCCAAGGCCCGCGCTTTTTGCAGCACGCTGAATGCGCCTTCCAGTTGAAGGCTATCGATGCGCGAAGACGCGCGATGTTTGGAACTCATTCGTCGTTGTTTTTCTTGTAGCGTTGATTTGGCCCCGCGCTCACGCGGTCGCCCACAGTGACGCGCTCGCCTTCAATCCGCACGAGCTCACGCTTGCCGTCTTCAAATTCTACGATGGCGATCTGATACGGCGCCTCCGCCGCGAAAGCCTCCGGCGCCGAATGGATCACCGTCTCCGTGTAAACGATAGCCATAACTAAACCTTCTCCAAAATCGCCACCACGCTAGTCGCCCCCGACCCGCCCAAATTCTGCGCCAGCCCCCGCCCAGCTTTCGCCACCTGCCGCGGCCCTGCCCCGCCGCGCATCTGCAAAATCAAATCGCAAATCTGCGCCACCCCCGTCGCCCCCACCGGATGCCCCTTCGCCTTCAACCCACCTGACGTATTCACCGGAATCTCGCCGCCAATCTTCGTCGCCCCCGCCGCCACCCAAGGCCCGCTCCGCCCCGCCTCCACGAAACCCAGATCCTCCATCGCGATCAGTTCCGCGATCGTGAAGCAGTCGTGCACCTCCGCCACATCGATATCGCGCGGCCCGCACCGCGCCATCGCATAAGCTTTCGCCGCCGCGCGCCGCGTCGCCGCGAAGCTCGTGATCGACTCGCGATCCGACAACGCCACCGGTCCCGAAGCCTGCGCCAATCCCGCCACCCGCACGCCAGACGCCTTACTCGTCAACAACACCGCCGCCGCCCCATCGGAAACCAGCGAGCAATCGTAAATCGTCAACGGCTCCGCCACCGGCTTCCCCGCCAACGCCTGCTCGATCGTGATCACCTTCTTCAAGTGCGCCTGCGGATTCAACGCCGCGTTCGCGTGATTCTTCACCGCCACCGCCGCCAACTGCTCGCGCGTCGAGCCGAACTCATACATATGCCGCCGCGCCACCATCGCGAAGATCGCCGGAAACGTCGCCCCCACGGCGGATTCCAGCGCCGCATCCCCGGCCCCCGCCAAGATCTCCGCCACCCGCGCCGTCGGCTGCGAGGTCATCTTCTCCACGCCACAAACCAGCACCGTCTCATAAAGCCCACTAGCCACCGCCTGCGCCGCGTGAAAGAAAGCGCTCCCCCCGGAAGCGCAAGCCGCCTCAAACCGCGTCGCCGGAATCTCCCCCGGCAACCCCGCCGCCCGCGCCACATAAGGCGCCAAATGGTTCTGCCCCGTAAACCGCGGCCCATCGAAGTTCCCTAAGCAGAATGCCTCCACCGCCGCCTTCTCCACCCCCGCGTCCCCCAACGCCGCGTCTATCGCCTCTACCGCAAGCGAAGCCAATCCCCGCTCCGCAAACGCCCCAAACGCGGTCTTCCCGATACCGGCCACATAGACGGGTCCCATGCCTTCATTATTGACCGTAGCTGCCGCGGTCATCTCAGGAAGGCGCTACGCGATACCGAGCGGTCTCAAGATCTCTTCGGCGTGGGTGAAGGGGATGTAGTGGGCCTCGCCGGAATAGACGGTGAGCTCGGCATTGGGGATCAGTTTGGCTAGCCGTTGGGAGCAGATTGCGGGGACTTGGACGTCTTCTCCGCCCACGTAGATGCGCGTGGGTACTCGGATCGCGGCCACGTCGAAGCCCCACGGAGCTTCGTAAAGTTGGAGGTCGCGCACGAGGTGTTGGACGCCTTGGGCGAAGGCGTCGGCTTGGACTTCAAGAAGCGTTGGCAGGAAGTTGAGTTCGCTAAGCAGAGCCTGGTCCTTTGGATGGAGGGCTTGCATGGATCGCTGGGCGACGCGACGCGGGAAGCGTTTGCGACAGGCGTTGAGAGCCGCGAAGCCGGCTTTGGCTATGGAGGGCGCGCTGCGCAGTAGGAACTTGCCACTCGCACCCACGGGCAGACCGCCGGGAGCGAGAGAAGCGATTAGAGTTAGGCTTTGGATTCGATCCCGGAGTTCATGCGCGCAGGCCATGGCGAAAGGGCCGCCACCGGAGTACCCGACTAGGTGGAAGCGGCCGAGGCCCACTTCGTCCGCCCACGCCGCGACGCGCGCGGGCCAATCGAGAAGACCGTGATCGTGGCGCCAGGCGGTTTCGCCGTAGCCGGGTCGGTTGAGGCTGAACCAGTCGAGATCGAGACTTTGGAGGAGCGCGTCGCTCGCGAACTGTTCGCGATTGGAGCTTGGCCAGCCGTGGAAGAAAACGGCGGGGCAGCCGCCGGGTGCGCCACGGCGGGTGAAGCTAACGTTGGAAGAACTTGCCCATGAGGCCGAGGACATCGTCTACTGCACTGCCGTCGCGGTCAAAGTCGAGCATGCCCATGAGGCCTTCGGCCGGTTGGGCGGAAGCGCTGGCGCTCATGTTGTTCTTCGCTAGCGCGCCCATGGCCATGGAAGCGACTATGGGGAGCATCTGCTTGATGATGGAGTCGCTGACGCCGGTATTGCCGGAGACGTGCTGGGCGAGGGCGCGGCTTACGTCCTTCGAGCCAAGCAAGTGGCCGAGGATGCCGTTACCGTCTTGGACGGTTTCGGGACTGCGAATGGTCGAGGGGTCGTCAACGTATTGCGAATGGTTGCCGTTGCTGAGCGCGCCGAGGAGGGCGTCGAGGCCGCCGGGTTGGCTGACGTTGTTTTGCATGCCGCGCGTCAAGGCGGGGAGGAGTTGACCGAGGACGCTTTGCGTTTGCTGTCCGCTGAGGCCGAACTGTTCGGCGAGGGCGCCGACGTTTTGGCCGCCGTTGCTCTGCATCAGGACTTCGAGGAGGTTCATGCGGGGAAGCATACCATGTATAGGAAGTCAGTTATATGCAAGTGCTATTGGTCGACGACGACGTGGAACTGACGGGGTTAATGCAGGACTTCCTGCGCGAGAACGGATTTGAGTTGGAGGTGGCGCACGACGGCACGCAAGGCCTGGCGAAGGCGTTGAATGGCGGCAACGATCTGGTGATTCTGGATGGCATGTTGCCTGGTCTGGATGGCGTCGAGGTGTTGCGGCAAATTCGCAAGAGGTCTTCAATACCGGTGATCATGTTGACGGCGCGGGGGGCGCCGGCGGACCGGATCGCGGGGCTCGATACGGGAGCGGACGACTATCTGACGAAGCCGTTTGGGCCGGATGAACTAGTGGCGCGGATCCGCGCGGTGATGCGCAGGGCGTCGCCCGCGACGGCGGCCAAGAGCGAGAGCATCGCGGTGGGCTTGTTGCGATTGGATCCCGCGGCGCGGCAAGTGGCGTTGGGCGATAGCGTGTTGACGCTGACTGGGGCGCAGTTCGACATTCTCGAATATCTGATGCGGCACGCTGGGCGAGCGGTGAGCCGCGACGAGCTGACGTCGATCTTGCACCATCGCGAGTCGACGCCTTTTGAACGATGGCTCGACGTGCATGTGAGCCAACTGCGTAAGAAGGTGGAGAGCGATGGCGTGGAGCGCATTCTGACGGTGCGCGGCGTGGGGTATATGTTCAAGCCATGAAGAGCCTCTACGTCAAGATCACGCTCTGGATTGTACTGGCTTTCGTGTTGAGCTTGGGCGGGACGATCTATACGATCGGCACACTGAACCGGAACTTCGCGGGGCGTTCGAATTCGCTGAGCCGGGCGGTGGATTGGCAATTCGATCAAGCGATACGCGCTTATGAGTCGAACGGGCGCGAGGGGTTGCGGCAGTTCATGACGGAACTGGGTCGCTACTTCCCGCCGGGTCAAGCGATGTTGGATGGGAAGACCAATCGCGACCTGCTGAGCGGCGAAGACAAATCGGCGGCGGTCGCGAGCGCGCGCGGAGCTACGCGGCCTCCGCTACCCTTTGGCCCATCCAGGAGGCTGATGCTGACGCGGGAAAGCGCGGATGGAAGGTACCGGTATCTTGTGCAGATCGAGCCTCCTTTTAGCCAGAGCAGCGTGTTGTTGCCGTTCGCGTTGGTGTTTGGATTCCTGTCCATCTTCTCGTATGGGCTCTTTCGGTATTTGGCGAGCCCGCTACGGCAGTTGTCCGAAGCGGTGGAGCGCTTTGGGCAAGGGGACTTGACGGCGCGCGTCGAAGTGAAGCGGCGCGATGAGATTGGGACGCTCGGGCGGCGTTACAACGAGATGGCGGACCGGATTCAGACCTTGCTCGCGGCGGAGCGGCGGCTGCTCGAAGATGTGAGCCATGAGTTGCGGAGCCCGCTGGCGCGGATGCAGTTTGCGCTCGCGGCGGTGCGGAGCGCGAAGGACCCCGAGGCGTCGATTGCGCGATTGCGTAAGGAGATTGATCGCTTGGGCGAACTAGTTGGTTACTTGCTGGAGGTGACGCGAGCGGAGGGCGATCCATCGGCGCGGGCGCGCGAGGAGGTGGACTTGCGGGCGTTGGTGGAGATGATCGTGGACGACGCGCGTATCGAGGCGGAGGCCAAGGGTTGCGAGTTGGAGTTGCCCGAGGGCGAGGCGATCGCGGCGTTGGCGGACCGGGAGTTGTTGCGGCGGGCCTTTGAGAACGTGGTGCGCAATGCGATCCGCTACGCGCCGGAGGATTCGCAGATCGCGGTGAGTTTGGAGCGCAAGCAGGGGGGCGCGGTGTTGCAGGTGCGCGATGTGGGGCCGGGGGTGCCGGAGGAGATGTTGGGGAAGATCTTTCAGCCGTTCTTTCGCGTGGACCAGAGTAGGACGGCGGCCACGGGTGGCGTGGGCTTGGGCCTAGCCATCGCGCAGCGCGCGGTGGCGCTGCATCATGGGGCGGTGCGGGCGGAGAATGCGCATCCGGGCTTGCGGGTGCGGATTGAGATTCCGTTGGCGGCGTAGCGCGATGGTGGGGCGCGCCTCAACGGGAGGGGCGCTGCGACGTGGGTCGGCGGGAGCGTTGGACCGAGCGGTTGTTGGGGCATACCGCGCGGGGCAGCATGAGCTGTGTGGGAACGCGCGGTTGACAGGACGCGGGATGTGGGTTGGCGGTGCCAACGCCGGGGGCCCCGGCGTGAACGGAGCTGGGTCGTGTGGCGGTGGCCAGGGCGGGCGACCCGCGCTGACGTAAGGCGCGGCAGCGTGGATGGTTAGGGGTGGCATCGAGGCTGTGGCATCGAGGCTGTGGCGTCGAAGCTGTGGCGGGGCGCTTGGGTTGGTTGGCGCTAGTGGTGGTTAGGCGAGTAGCTCCTTTACCACCTCGCCGGAGATGCCGGTTAGGCGGACGTCGAGGCCTTGGTACTTGACGGTCATGCGGAGGTGGTTGATGCCTAGCAAGTGGAGCATTGTCGCGTGGAAGTCGTGGACGCTGACGGGCTTTTCGACGGCGGCGTAGCCGAGTTCGTCGGTGGCTCCGTGGGTGATGCCGCCTTTGATGCCGCCGCCGGCCATGAAGTAGGAGAAGCCCTTGATGTGGTGGTCGCGGCCGTCGCCGCCTTGGGACATGGGCGTGCGGCCAAACTCGCCGCCCCAGACTACTAGGGTGTCGTCTAGCATGCCGCGTTGTTTGAGGTCGTTGATCAATGCCGCCGTGGGGCGGTCGACTTCGCCTGCCTTGGTGGCGATGCCGTCCTTGACGCCGCCGTGGTGGTCCCAATCGCGGTGGTAGAGCTGGATGAAGCGGACGCCGCGCTCGGCTAGGCGGCGGGCTAGCAAGCAGTTGGACGCGAAGCTGCCGTCACCGGGTTTCGCGCCATATTGTTCGAGAACACTTGCGGGTTCCTTGGACATGTCCATCAAGTCGGGGACACTCGATTGCATGCGGAAGGCCATTTCGTATTGGGCGACGCGGGTTTGGATCTCGGGGTCGGCGAGGACGTCGTGCTGCATTTTGTTGAGGCGGTTGACGGCGTCGATGGAATCCTGTTGCATTTGGCGCGAGACGCCAGGCGGGTTGTTGACGTAGAGGACGGGGTCGCCGACGCTGTTGAATTTGACGCCTTGGTATTTGCTGGGGAGGACGCCGGCGCTCCACTGGCGCGCGGCAATGGGTTGGTTCTGTCCGCCCTTGCCGCTGGATAACAAGACTACGAAACCGGGGAGATCTTGGGTGTCGACGCCGAGGCCGTAAACGATCCAGGAGCCCATGCTGGGGCGGCCGGCGATGATGGAGCCGGTGTTCATGATGGTGTGGGCGGGGTCGTGATTGATTTGCTCGGTCCACATGGAGCGGACGATGCAGATGTCGTCGGCGATGGAGCCGATGTGGGGGAAGAGGTCGCAGATTTCCTGGCCGCTCTTGCCGAAGGTTTTGAACTTTTGTTGGGGGCCGTAGCAGACCAGGGGGCGGCCTTGTAGTTGGGCGATTTGCTGGCCCTTCGTAAAGCTCTCGGGCATGGGCTTGCCGTGCATTTCGGCGAGCTTGGGTTTGAAGTCGAAGGTTTCGAGGTGGGAGGGGCCGCCGGCTTGATAGAGGAAGATGACGCGCTTGGCCTTGGGGGCGTGATGCAAGGGGTTGATCATGCCCGGTTGGCGGGCCAGCAAATTGTTGAGGGCGGCCAGGCCGAAGCCGGCGACGCTTTTTTGGAGGAAGGCGCGGCGCTTGAGATTGATTTCTTGCATGACTAATTCCTGGTTACCGTTTCATGGAGGTTGAGGATGGCTCGGGTGACCGTCGCGGCGGCGGCTAGTTCGGGGGCGTTGACGCGGGCCGGGAGGGGCGCGTCGCCGACGGTGAGGAGTTGCTTGGCGGCGCGGTCGTCGGTGGCGAAGCGTTGCTTGTTGGTGTTGTAGAGGTCCGTTAGAACGCGTTTTTCTTCGGCGGTGGCGGGACGGGCTAGTGTGCGTTCGTAGGCCCAATCGATTTGCCGGTCGAGGGTCTTGCCGCCTTCGCTTAGCATCTTCTGCGCGAAGACTCTGGCGGCTTCGACGTAGATGGGGTCGTTCAAGAGGACCAGAGCTTGGAGGGGTGTGTTGGAGGTGACGCGGTTGACGGTGCACTCTTCGCGGGTTGGGGCGTCAAAGGCTAAGAGGCTCGGGTGGAGGAAGCTGCGTTGCCAGAGCGTGTAGAGGCCGCGGGCATAGAGATCCGGGCCGTTGCTGGGCGAGTAGTCGCGCTTGGGGAAGTTGAGCGTGCCGAGGTAGCCGTCGGGTTGGTAGGGCTTGACGCTGGGGCCGCCGAAGCGCGGCGTAAGCAGACCGCTGGCGGAGAGCGCGATGTCGTGGACGATTTCGGCGTCGACGCGGTGGCGCGACTGGCGGGCGAGGAGACGGTTCTCTGGGTCTTTGTCGAGCGACTGTTTTGAGGGGACCGAGGACTGGCGGTAGGTGTGGCTCATGACGATGTTCTTGCCGGCGCGTTTGACGTCCCAGGTGTCGCGGAAGTCGGCGGCGAGGTAATCGAGGAGTTCGGGGTGGACGGGGAGTTCGCCTTGGGAGCCGAGGTCGTCGAGGACTTTGGAGAGGCCGATGCCGAAGAATTGGCGCCAGAGGCGATTTACGAAGACGCGCGGGGTGAGCGGGTTGTCCTTGGAGGTGAGCCAGTTGGCGAGGTCGAGGCGGGTGGCGCGTTGGCCGTTGGTCGAGAGCGTGCCGAATTTGACGGGGATGGCGGGTTGTACGACTTCGCCGGTTTCGTCGAGGAAGTTGCCGCGCGGTAGGATGCGGGTTTCGGTGGGCGTAACGGATTCGCTGATGAGGACGCGGGGGATGGCGGCGTCGGCGTAGTAGAGTTCCCGTTCGAGGCGGGCGAGCTCGGCGTAGAGCGGGGTGTTGGCGGGGTCCATCCAGGCGAGGTGGGCGAGGAGGGGTTTCCTGTCGGCTTTCTCATCCTTCAAGGCTTTGAGGACATCGTCGGGGAGACCGCCGGGGCGTTTGCGGTCCGTGCTGATGTCGGTGCCTTCGGGCCAAGCGTATTCGGCGGAGTTGAGAGCGAGGCGGAAGCGGCCGAGGGTGGCTTTGCGGACGTCGGAGTCGTGGCGGAGCGTGATCTCAACGGGGGTCTTGCCGTCGGTGACGAGGGGTTGCGCGAAGCGGAGGGCGAGGAAGAGGTTCTTGTTGTCGCCGTAGGAGGTCATGCCCCAGCCGGTGTTGGGGTCGCCGTCGATGGCGGCAGTGGGGGGCATTTGCCAACTGGTGTCGCCGGTGTTGGAAACGACGTAGGCGAAGGGGAGCTTCTTGCCTTTTGTTGTGGCCTCGATTTCCGTGAGCATGAGGCGGTCGCCGCCGCGGCCGATGGCCATGTTGGGGAGCGATTCGTCTTGGACTACTTCGAGGCCGAGGGATTTCCAGGTGCCCGCGGCGGGTTGGATCGTGACGATGTAGGTTTCGCGATCGGGGTTCTCGCCGCTGGCGACGACGAGGCCATTGCCGGGGGCGCGGTAGCCGCGGATGATGCCGCCGAAGTAAGGTGTCGAGTCGATTTCTTCTTCGTTGTAGATCTTGAGGGTGGCGCCGTTTTGGGTGCGCGCGGTGAGAGGGCGTTGGATCTTCCAAGCGTAGGTTCCGGCATCGTAGGCGGCGAGGAGTTGCTTGGCGGCGTCAGGGTTGAATGGTTGTTGGCGGTTCTCGATTTGCTTTTTGACGGCGTCGATTTTGGCTTGGATGGCGGCGAGTTGTTTCTCTTGTTCGGGCGAGGCGAGCTTGAGCTTGGCGCCCCAGGCGTTGGCGCCGCGATCGGGCACGAGGCCGGTTTCCTTGATGTCGGCGAAGAAGGCCTTCATCGCGTAGAAGTCCTTGGCGAGGAGGGGATCGAACTTGTGGTCGTGGCATTCGGCGCAGCCAAGGGTGAGGCCCATCCAGGTGGCGGCGACGGTGCGGACGCGGTCGGCGCCGTACTTGGCTAAGTACTCCTTGGGCTGGAGTCCGCCTTCGGCGGAGACGCGATTGAGGCGGTTGAAGGCGCTGGCGATTTTTTGATCAGTGGTCGCGTTGGGGAGGAGGTCGCCAGCGAGTTGTTCGCGCGTGAAGCGGTCGAAGGGCATGTTGGACGCAAAGGCGCGGAGGACGTAATCGCGATAGGGCCAGACGGGGAAGATGTTGTCGCCGTGGAAGCCGGCGGTGTCGCCGTAGCGGACGGCATCGAGCCAGTGCATCGTCATCTTTTCGGCGTAGGCGTTGGAGGCGAGGAGGCGGTCGACGGCTTTTTCGTAGGCGTTAGGCGTGGTGTCGGCTAGGAAGGCGCGGAGTTCGGCGGGGGTAGGCGGGAGGCCGGTGAGGTCGAGGGTGACGCGGCGGAGGAGGGTGCGTTTATCGGCTTCGGCGGCTGGGGTGAGGCCTTCTTCGGAAAGGCGGGCTTGGATGAAGGCGTCGATGGGGGATGTGTTGGGGCGCGGCGGTGTTGGTTTGTTGAGGGGCTCGTAGGCCCAGTGGCCTTCGTATTTCGCGCCTTCGGCGACCCAGCGTTTGATGGTCTCTTTTTGCTTTTCAGTGAGTTCCTTGTGAGCGGCGGCGGGGGGCATGACCGTCGCGTTGGTGGCGAAGATGCGCTCGATGATGTGGCTCTGCGTGGTGTCGCCGGGAACAATGGGGGCTTTGCCTTTACGGTTGGGTTTAAGGGCTTCGTCGCGGAGGTCGAGGCGGAGGCCGGCCATGCGGGTGTTGCGGTCCGGGCCGTGGCAACGGAAGCAGGTGTCGGCCATGATGGGGCGGATGTCGCGATTGAAGCTGACGGGTTTGTCGGCCAGCAGGGCTGGGGCGCACGCGAATGCGAAAAGTGCGCGGATGGCTAGCGGCATGGCCTTATTGTATCGGGGGTAGGACACGTTCCCGGCGGCGTTAAGCTTACGCCAAGCTGAGCTCGAAAAATTGGTTTTGTTGCAAACAAAGGGAAACCTGAGCTTGGCTTTGTGGGCGAGGACTTTCGGGAAGGTCCTTGGAATGGAGGCTCGAGGTGAGCGTCTGGCGGGCTGCATCCGCGCGCGAGACGAGTCGCGCGGTGATATCCACGTATCGTGCATCCTTTTATACCTTTCTTTGGGCGAAGTACTTCGCTTCCGCAGAGTATGCGAGGAGGCCAAGGCCGCGGCGGGGAGATGGGGTGCGGGTCCACTAAGCCTTTTGTTATCAGGGATAAAAAAAGATGGTCATCGCGTGATCGAGGGGAGCGAAGGACAAGACTCAGGCTGCGGCCTTTCGCATAGTTTTGTTACTTTCCGTTGCGACGGTGTCGTAAGTATTGACGTTTCGCAAGTTCTAGCTGCGTCGTCCAGCCGCTTGCGGCTGGGGATGCCGACCGTATGCCGTCTCGGGTAATTCCGCCGGCACAAATAACAGCGCGAGCTCTTCGCCGCCCACCCTAGACCCCAGTTTGCGGTGTAGAGCGAGGGGCGGCGCGAAGGGCCGCAAGCCTTCGTTCCATCGAGACTACGAGGTCCGGCCTTTCCTTCCAGAGGTTCATGGATTCACCCGGATCCGCGTCCAGATTGAAGAGCTCACCGGCGGGTTCGCCGGCTTTTGGGCGGTACTCGATGGGCTCCGTGAAACCTCCGGAACCTCGAGATGTGTGCAATTTCCAGGTCCCTTCACGCAAGGCGAAGTGGCCGTGCAGCGAGTGGTGAACGACGTGATCGCGGAGGGGTGTCTTGGCGGGGGTGCGTTGCAGGAGAGGGAGGATGGAAAAACTGTCCTCGCCCCCCACGGAATGAGCGGGAGCGCCCGCAAGTTCGCTGAAGGTCGCGTAGAGATCCGTGAGACAGAGCAGTTGGTTCGAGACCGCGCCCGAAGCAATCGTGCCCGGCCAGCGCGCCAAGAAGGGGACGCGATGGCCGGCCTCCCAGATGTCGGCCTTTTGGCCGCGCCAGTTTCCGTTGGCGCGGTGACCCCATTGGGCAATCTCATTGGGCAACCAATGCGCGCCGTTATCGCTAGTGACGATAACGAGAGTGTTCTTCTCTTGTCCGGTCTCGCGAAGGGTTCGCAGTACTTGGCCGATGGCGCCGTCGGTCATCGAGACGAAGGCGCCGTAGTCGCCGGCCTTGGACTGGCGCAAGCGTTTGGCGTCCGGCAGCCACGGCGTATGTGGAGACGTCAGGGCCCAGTAGAGGAAAAACGGATTTCTCTCCCGTGCGCGGTCACGCAGGTATTGACGGGCGCGGTTCGTGAGCTCCGGCAGCACATCCTCATGCCGGAAACCCGGCGCGCGAGGCCCGCCGCGCCAAAAGACGCCGCGGCGCTCGAGCCTTTCGGCGACGCTGTCCGTGGCTTGCGCAACGGCGCGGTCGCCCTCCACGTATATATACGGATCCATGTCGAGCGATGCCGGTATACCGAAGAATCGATCGAAGCCGCAGTCCAAGGGGCCGGGGCGGAGCGGCTTTGCGTAGTCGACTTTTTCACCGGATTGGAAACCCAGATGCCACTTCCCAATCGCCGCTGTGTGGTAACCGCAGCCACGCAAAACGGAGGCGACGGTCGGACGGTCTTCCTCGATCAAACTCGTGTCGTAACCCCAAAGAACGCCGCGCTGCAAACGGCTGCGCCAACAGTATCGGCCCGTGAGTAAACCATAGCGCGTGGGAGTGCAGACGGAGGAGGGCGAGTGCGCGTCGGTAAAGCGCATGCCTTGGCGGGCGAGGCGATCAAGCTCGGGCGTGGGGATCCGCGATTGGGGGTTGTAGCAGCGGAGGTCGCCTTGACCTAGGTCGTCGGCCAAGATCACGAGAATGTTGGGTTTCGCGCCGCCGCTTTGGAAGGCGGGCGCGATAGCGGCCAGCGAGGCGATCAGGCCTCGTCTCGAAACTAAATGCGCGGCGTCCTGGCTCAGCATATGCCCAGCTAGTATATCGTGAGTTCTTGAAATGCGTTTCACAAAACTAGATTCGGCGGAGGCGGCTCCCGGGCCTCACGCATGGCGGGCGCTTTTCCTGATTTGGTTGATCTGTCTTTTCAACTACGCGGACCGGCAGGCGTTGTATTCGGTGTTTCCGCTCTTGCAGAAGGAACTGGCTTTATCTCCGCAGGAACTGGGATGGATTGGTGGAGCGTTTTCGTGGCTCTATGGACTCGGCGCTCCGTTCGCGGGCTTTCTAGTGGACCGCGTGGAGCGCCGGCGGGCGATACTTTGGGGATTTCAGCTCTGGAGCTGGATCTGCTGCGCCACTGCGTTCGCCTCGACGTTTTCCTCGCTGCTAGTATTCCGCGCGCTCGAAGGGATCGGCGAAACGTTTTACTATCCCGCCGCCGTTTCGCTGTTGAGCGCATACTTTCCGCCCGAGCATCGTTCGCGCGCGCTTGGCTTGCTAGTCACCGGCGTGTACGCGGGAACGGTGGGAGGCGGGGCGCTGGCCGCGTGGCTCGGAGAGAATTGGGGCTGGCGGGCTCCGTTCGTGGTTTTTGGCTTGTCGGGTGTGTTGCTAGGGGTGGTGGTGGCGTGCTACCTCCGCGAGCCTGTCATGGAATCCGGCGGGTCACCATTGAGCGAAGCGCCATTGAGCGGGGCGAGATTGAGTTGGGCGGAACTGGCGCGTACGTGGCGGGAGGCGCTGGCGAACAAGGCGCTGCGAAACTTGCTGCAAGCCTTCGTGTTCGCAAATTTCGCCGCCGTCGTTTTGCTGGTGTGGACAACGACCTACCTGCACGGCAAGTTTGGATACTCTGTCGCGATCGCCGGTCTCGGAGCGACACTGGTTCCGCAGTTAGCGAGTCTTGGGGGAGCTTCGCTGGGTGGCTACATGGCCGACCGCGCTTACTCTCGCGACCAGCGCGGGCGCATGTGGCTACAGGCGGTGGCGGTGCTGCTGGCGGCGCCATTCGTCGTGCTATGCGGGAGCGCTTCCAGCGCCGCCGCAGTGTTCATCGCGATGGGTCTGTGGGGTTTCTTCAAGGGGTTCTACGACGCGAACATTTTCGCGTCGGCATTCGACGTCGTCCCGGCGGCGTCAAGAGGCGCTATTGCCGGAATGATGAACTTCTTCGGTTGGCTCATCGGAGGCGGCCTAGCGCCGGTAGCCGTGGGCGCGCTATCGGAGCGCCTAGGCCTGGGCGCGGCGATCTCATGGACAGGGCTAGCCTACATTCTGGCCGCGATTTTTCTCCTGCGGGCGGCTAGGGACGCTAACGTGAAACTATGAAGGCCGTTAAGAAGCCCAAAGCCGCGTCCCCCAAGCGCGGCGCGGGGAAGGACCCGTCAACGCGAGCGGTTGTTAAAGCGCTGGAGGCGTTAGAGCTCTTGCGGGGACAAGCGGAGTGGCTGCCACTGCAAAGCATCGCGGCCGCGATTGGGCTGGTGAAGAGCTCGGCCTACCGGATTCTACGTTCGCTCGAGTCGGGCGGGCTGGTAGAGTCCGCGGGCGGTTCTTATCGCATCGCTTCGCAAGTGGGGCCGTTGCTGCCGATGCCGTTTCTGAAGACGCTAGGCGACGCCGCGCGCGATACGATGCGCGAGCTCAGCATGAACTACCGCGAATCGGTGGCGCTCGCGTTTCTTTTCGAGAACCACATGGAAGTCGTGGCGATGATCGACAGCCCGGAACTGATCAGCGTCGGCAACGTGGTGGGCCGCATACTGCCGCCGAATTCGAGTTCGCTAGGGAAGAGCATCATGGCGTTTCAGACATTGGACAAGCGCGAAAAGCTTCTGCGATGTTATGGCCTACACCGCTTCACGCCGAACACGATCGTCGATCCGGTGGCGCTTTCCGCCGATTACGCCGCGATTCAGAAACGCGGCTACGCGATCGATAACGAAGAGAACGCCATTGGCGGCTGTTGTTTCGGCGCGCCGATTCGCGAGGCCGGCGGCATGGCGTACGCGGCGCTTAGCGTTTCGTTCTTGAAGCCGCGAGTACCCGAAGGCGCGGCGCTGCAACAGTTCCTGACTCGCCTGAAAGAAGGCGCGAAGCAGATTCACGAAGCGGTGGCAAAGTCCCAGCCATGACGGCCGCGGGGCCTAGAGAGACGGCGGAATCGTACCGGTGGATCGAGGGTTGGGCCCGGCTGCCGGACACGGAAACGGTGCGGGCGAACGGACGCACCCACGGCGTGGCGGCTCTGCGTGACGGCCGCGTCGTGGTGTTCGCGCAAGCCCAACCAGCTATGTACTTCTTCACGCCGGACGGCAAAGTGGAAAGCGCTTGGGGCATGGATTGGCCCGACGCCCACGGCTTGACGCTGTGTTGGGACGGCGAGCGGGAATCGCTTTGGTTGACGGGACAAGACTCAGGGCAGGTGCGGCAGTTGAGTCTCGACGGCGAAGTGATGAGGGAGATTCCGAGACCGGAGGGGGCGGAACCATACTCGCCGACTTGGGTAGCCGCGTCGGAGGCGAGCGAGTTGATTTGGGTGGCCGACGGCTACGGATCGAACGTAGTGCGGGGCTACGACCGGTCGGCCCGGCTTATGATTACGCTCAACGGCGAAGAGGGCCCAGGACGATTCGCCCGGCCGCATGGCATCGCCCTGGATCCGAGTGGCAGGCTATGGATCGCCGACCGCCGCAATCGCCGCATTGTCAGATACAGCGCCGGCGGTAATTTTCTCGACGCTATTGATGGAGTCTGCCACAGCCCTTGCGGCTTCGCTTTTGGGCGCGAGCTTGTCTATGTGCCGGAACTATTCGGTTCAGTCCGCATCGCCAATGCAGACTTCACTAGCAGCGCGGAAGTGGGTGCGAATCCCGATGTGCGCCCGCCCGGCGGCTGGGAGGACCAGGAGGGTTGGGGCTGGCCGACGCTGCCGGGATGGCCGAATTTGCTTGAGACGCACTTCGATCGTCCCGGTGCATTTCTGGCGCCTCACGCGGCCGCACTCAGCGCGGTGGGCGAGCTATTCGTCGTGGAGTGGGTACAAGGCGGGCGCATCTCTAAACTGACGGCGTGAGAAATTTCGCTTGCGGAAAGAGCGAATCGTGCATAGAATGTGAAACACGTTTCAAGTTTTGAAACGTTTACAACGCTCATGCCGCCATCTACATCCGCCCGGACCATTTCATTCGGAGGCCGCAGCTACGATCTCGAGGGCGGTTTCGTGCAGCCTTGGCTGGAACCTTGCAACGGCGATATCGGCTATCCCGGCCGTCTGGCGGAGCGCCTAGCCGATACCGGTTACCTCTTCGTACGGCAATTGCGGCCGCCAGAGCGAGTGTTAGCCGCGCGGAGCGCAGTGCTCGAACGCATGGCGGCGGACTTCCAGTTGGACGCGCGCTTTCCGGTTGCGGAGGGGATCGCTCCCGAAGCGTCTGGCGCGACCACGGCGACAAAGAACAACGGACATCTCCGGGAACTACCCGACGTGGCCAGTCTGTTGAAGGACGAATTCGTGCTGGCGTTCTTCCAGGAAGTTTTCGGAGAGAGCGCGGGATGCCTCGATTTTCAGTGGCTGCGGACGGCGGGGCGCGGCGCGGAGTCCAACGTACATTCCGACATCGTTTTCATGGGCCGAGGCAGTCAGCGGCTTTGCACTTGTTGGACGCCACTCGGCGACGTTCCCTTGGAAATGGGACCCGTAGCGATCTGTCTCGGCACGCACCGGCATGCGAAGCTTGCGGAGACCTATTGGCGGGCCGACGTCGACCGCGATTTGATTCAGGGTTGGCTCAGCGACGATCCGGCCGAGATCGCGCGGACCTTTGGCGGGCAGTGGGCCGCCACGGATTTCCAAGCGGGGGATGCGCTCATCTTCGGCATGCAGCTTCTGCATGCCTCGCTTGCGAACACCACGAATCGATACCGCATCAGTTTCGACGCGCGCTACCAGCCCGCCAGCGAGCCATTCGATGAGAGATGGGTAGGGAGTCCGGTTCGGGGCCACTACAACTATTGGCAGGCCGGCGTGGCGTTAGAACCCGTGGCGGAATCCCGGCGCCGTTGGGGTGTGTGATGAACGCATTCCAGCCCGGCGTAATCGTGCCGCTCGTCACGCCGCTGAGAAAGGGCCGTCTCGACTCCGCGTCGTTGACGCGGTTGATCGATCACGTCATCGCCGGTGGCGTTAACGGCGTTTTCGTGCTTGGCACTACGGGCGAGGGCCCGAGTTTCGACGAGAAAACGCAGATGCGCGTTATCGCGGAAGCGGCTGAGCGCATTGCGGGACGAACACCCTTGCTGGTAGGCTGCGCGGCGGCTTCTTTCGCCGCTTCACTGCGATTGGCGGATGCGGCGTATCGCGCTGGGGCGGACGCCGCCGTGTATGCGGGGCCAATTTACGTACCTTTGGCGGAGCGATACCTCCAAGCGCACGTGGAACGCTTCGCGGCTAAGGCAAAGCTTCCAGTCGTGCTCTACAACATTCCTTCGCATGCCCGATGCGCTTTCACCGCCAAAAGCGTGGTGCGTCTGGCGAAAGCGGGCGCCATTCAGGCTTTTAAGGATAGTGGCGGGGGGATCGCGCTGCTGCGGCGGTGCCGCCAGACGTTGCCTCCGGATTTTCCGCTTTACGTCGGGCCGGAAGAACACTTGAGCGCCGCGCTCCGGGCGGGCCTAAGCGGAGGCGTCTGCGGAGGAGCGAATATCTTCCCTCGGCTTTACTCCCTTCCGGCCCGCGCATTGCAGGCCGGCATGGCGTTAGAGTGCAAGCGGCTGCATGCGGCAATTCTGAGGGTGGGGCTTTCGTTCTACGGTTTTCCTGGAGGGCTGATCCCCGGAATGAAGTCCGCGCTTGAGGCGGCCGGCCTGTGCGGCGCGGAGGTGGCCGAGCCGCTGCTGAGTTTGCCCGAGACGTTCCGGTCGCGCGCGCGATCTTCGTACGCCGTTCTCGCGGGCGCCATTCACGAGCTTTGCGATGCAGTGGAGAAACAACTGAAGCGGGCTTCTCGCGGGGAAGAGGCCGCCGCATGACGGGGCGGTTGTCACGGCGCGCATTCCTTGCGACGGCGGGCGCGGGAGCCTTGCGGGGGCAAGATGCCACGCCGCCGAATATCGTTTTCATTCTCGCGGACGACTTGGGCATGGGCGATCTTGGCTGTTACGGGCAGAAGCAGTTAGCGACGCCGAACATCGATTCATTGGCGAAGGATGGACTCCGATTTACCCAGGCGTACGCCGGCGCCACGGTTTGCGCGCCCTCCCGATGCGCACTGGCCACCGGCCGGCACGGGGGCCATGGACGCATCCGCGATAACCTGCCGCCCGGCGTTAATCTGATGCCGGAAGACCAAACCTCGTATGAACTGCTAAAGAAGGCGGGCTACCGCACTGGTTTGTTCGGGAAGTGGGGACTGGGCGATAGCGGGTCGTGGGGAATGCCGCACAAGAAGGGCATCGACGAGTTTTTCGGATACCTGAATCACGACCACGCGCACTTTTACTACCCGCAAACGCTTTGGGAGAACGACCGGGAAGTCAACATCCCCGGCAACCGGGCGAATGCCCGCGCGAGTTACGCCCCTCTGCTGGTAGCCGACCGGGCTGAGCGGTTTATTCGAGAGCAGCGGAGCTCTCCATTCTTTCTTTCGTTCCATCCCACGCTAGTTCACTCTTCCGACTTTCCGCTCCAGACTCCGCAGGCGCTCGATATCCAGATCGATAGCGCTTATGCGGAGCGCGCTTGGCCCGAGGTCGAGAAGCGTTACGCATCGATGGTGAAGCTGCTGGACGATCAGGTGGGCCGTTTGCTGGGCGCGCTGAAAGCGGCGGGCGCCGCCGGGAATACGCTCGTGCTCTTCAGCAGCGACAACGGTCCTTCCGCCGAAAATCTGCATCGCCCGGATTTCTTTGGCAGCGTGGCTTCGTTGCGTGGCACGAAGCGGCAGCTTTATGAGGGAGGGATTCGCACCCCGCTGCTCGCGCGGTGGCCGGGGCGCATCGCGCCAGGAACGGAGTCGCGCCAGCCCTGCGCATTCTGGGACCTGCCCGCGACGTTCGCGGAAATCGCCGGGCTGCCGCCGGCAGCCGTCAATAGCGATGGCGTCTCGCTGGCCCCTTTTCTGCGCGGCGCAAAGCCCGCGCTCCAAGAACGCTCGCTCTATTGGGAGTATGGCCATGCCCGCAAGGCCTTCTCTCAAGCAGCCCGTATCGGCGACTGGAAGGCCGTTCGTCCCAGCCGCCAGTCGCCGGTGGAGCTGTATCATCTTCCCTCCGATCCTTCCGAGGCGACGGACCGGGCCGCGGGGGAGGCGGAGCGCGCGAAAACGTTTCTACGATACTTCGATTCGGCCCGTTCCGAATCGCCGGACTATCCAATCGCGGAGAAGTCTTCAGTCTAGACAGAGGAGTCCCATATGCCCCGTAGCTTTTCTCTTATCCGTTCTCTCATCCCCGCTTTAGCGCTTTTCGCGCTGAGCATTTCGATGCAAGCGCAGGTGAATCTTGCAACGCTCTTGGGAAACTTGAGCGATTCGACGGGCGCCGCCGTGACGGCAGCGCGCGTGACCGTCACTAATCTCGAGACCGGCGAAGCGCGCACCGTGGAATCCAACGGTACCGGCTATTTCGAAGCGCCGCTGCTTCCCGTTGGTTCGTATCGCATCCGCATCGAGAAGGACGGATTCAAGCGGGAGGAGCGAACGGGAATCGTGCTCCAAACGGGCGACCGCGTGCGCGTCAATGCGTCGCTCGAGGTAGGGTCGATCAACGAGACGATCTCGGTGACCGCCGAGACGCCACTGCTCAAGACGGATGCCACGGATCTGGGCGTGGTGATCGATACCAAGAAGATTACCGAACTACCATTGAACGGGCGCAGCTTCATACAGCTAATTGGCTTGCAGCCGGGCGTGGTGCAGGGCAACGCCTTGAACGGTAGACCCACCGTGCACTTCGGCGGCTTGGGCGCTCGATCCAGCACGTACAATGTCGACGGCACGGACGCATCGTTCATCGAAACGTCGACGGCGGGCGATGCGAGCGGCCGTTCTTTGATCAATACGGTGAGCGTGGAAAGCATTCGCGAGTTTCGCGTCACCAGCAGTACGTTTAGCGCGGAGACGGGACGCACTTCAGGCGCCTCGGTGAACATCGTCACCAAGAGCGGCGGCAACGAGTTTCACGGTGTGCTCTTTCACTTTCTCCGGAACAACGCGTTTGACGCCAAGAACTTTTTCCTAACGGACCGTCCCGTGCCGCCGCTGCGGCATAACCAGTTCGGCGGCAATCTGGGTGGCCCGGTCTTGCGCAACAAGCTTTTCTTCTTTGGCGGATACGAGGGGGTGAGGCTGCGCCGCGAGCAGATCATTACCGGCAACGTTCCCACCCCAGACCTGCGGCAAGCGGTTCCCGCCGCGCTACGTCCGGCAATGAACGCGTATCCAAGCTCTTTCACGCCGACGGCGAACCGGTTCGTCGGCCTTCATCGCCGTACGGACGCGTTCCGCGACGACGAGAATAGCTACACGGGCCGTCTGGATTACATCTGGGGAAAGCACAACACCTTCATTCGCGGCAATTACAATCACTACGATCAGAGCGTTCCGAATCTGATCGAAGCGAACCGGCAGATTTTCCCGTTCCGCAGCCCGGTCATCACTCTTGCGGATTCTTGGCTGTTATCCAACTCCAGCGTCAACGAGTTCCGGGTTGGATTCAACCGCAACTTTCTGGACCGCTTGAACACCACTTTCCCCGGCGGCGCGGGTGGCGTGGAAGTGAGCGGCATCTTCGGCGCGGACTTCCAAAGCCGGCTCCGCTTCGCCAATAACGCCTATACGGTGCAGGATACGTTTTCGCATGTTTCGGGCAAGCACACGATCAAGTTTGGCTTTGAAAGCCGCCGCGTGCAGACGGGCCGGATACAGCAGCAGAATCCGAATCACACCTTCGCCAACATCGACGCGCTGCTAGTGAACAACCCGGTCCGCGTCCGCGCGATTTTCGGCAACCCGGGGATCGGTCTGCGGCAAACGCAACTAGGGCTTTTCGCGCAAGACGACTATCGTCTCAGCCGGCGCCTCACCCTAAATCTTGGCCTGCGCTGGGAATACTACACGGTGATGAACGAAGTCGCGGGACGTCTGTACAACACGACCGGCGATCCGCTGGGTGGCTTCAACGCGAGAGGGCAGGGAATCTACCGTCCGGACCGGGATAACTTCGATCCACGTATTGGCTTTTCGCTCGATCTGTTCGGAAACCAGAAAACGATTGTCCGCTCGGGATTCGGAGTGTTCCACACGCCGATCTCGCCGATCTTCGTTTACAACATGGCTTTCCTTGGGCCGACGATTCCGTTTCAAGTCGACTTTACCCAAGCGGATTTTCCCGGCATGAGCTTTCCGTTTCCGCGATCCATCGTGGACAATCCGTCGGGATCTTCGGCCGTACTGGGGCGCACGGTGCTCGACTACGACCGGCGCGACGAGTACAGCACGCAGTGGAACTTCGTGATTCAGCAATCGCTCAGCCCAAACATGGCGTTCCAGGCGGCTTACGTGGGAAACCGGGGCCAGAAGATGATGGCGTTGCGGGACATGAACATGTTCGATCCGGCTCTTGGCCGCCGGCCCGTGCCAACCGTGGGCGGCGTCGTGCACATGGAGAACGCGGGACATAGCTCCTATCACGCCCTTCAGCTTTCCTTCAACCGGCGCTTTCATAAGGGGTTGACTCTCGACGCCTACTATACCTACGCCAAGACCTTGCAGTATCACTCAGCCGACGTGAACGCGGCGAACCAGACCGTGGTCCAGGACATGGACAATATCGCCGGTTCGCATGGGCCGAAAGAATTCGATTTGCGCCATGTGTTTACCTGGACCGGCAGCTATGAGATTCCGGTCTTTAAGTCCTGGCAACAGCCGCTCGCAAAAACGATTTTCGGAGGCTGGACCGTGCAAACGATTTCGACGATGCGCTCGGGCTTGCCGGTTAACGTTTTTCTCGGGAGCGACCGGCGCGGCAATCAAATTCCGACCTCGCAACGGCCCGACCGCGTGGCGGGCGCGCCGTCCAAGCCCGCTGAGCAGAGCGTGTCGAGTTGGCTTTTGGCGAGCGCCTTCACCACGCCCGCCCTACGTAGCTTTGGCAACCTGGGTTACAACACCGAGCGAGGTCCTGGGGTTTGGAACTCGGACATTTCATTCTTCAAGAATTTCCTCTTCGGCGAATCGAAAAAATTACAGTTTCGCGCCGAGCTCTTCAATGCGTTCAATCACGCCCGCTTCGCCAACCCCGTGAACACGCTGACCAATCCTCTGTTTGGGCGAATCACGGTAGCCGACGCGCCGCGCGAAGTTCAGTTCGCCCTGAAATTCTACTTTTGATATGAAACGACCTGTCAATACCCTAAACGGGTGCTGACGGTTTTTCGTTCTG
>VFQR01000152.1_pt1 | contig 154343 bp, 122 predicted proteins | sample 3512321 | NCBI WGS metagenome assembly VFQR01 (sample SAMN10412374, study PRJNA504923) | tailings metagenome | isolation source: Relicate 3 Philex TSF1 revegetated site | place: Philippines: Tuba, Benguet | collected 2017-08-29 | reverse complement strand
CGCGCATCTACGTCGACGGGGTGCAGGTCGCCTCCCAAAGCGGCATCACCTACGGCGTGAACAACACGACCACGCCGCTGCGCCTCGGCATCCCCAGCTCCGCCGCCCAAACCAACATCTATCAGGGCACGCTCGAGAACGTCAGGGTTTACCACTCCGCCCTCGGAGCCGCGCAAATCCAGAACCTCGCCAACGAACTCTAAGCCTGCGCCGATCGGCGACTGACGAGGCCCCGGAGCAATCCGGGGCCTTTTTTTGCGCCCGAGGGCATCACTTGATCTCTACCAGGGTGACCTCGAAGATCAGCCCCGATCCGGCCGGGATGCCGGCGATCTGCCGGTTGCCGTAGCCGAGAGACGGCGGAATGAAGAGCTCCATGCTCCCTCCCGGACGAAGCTCCTGCAATCCCGTCGCCATGCCCGGCACGAGCCGACCCAGCGTGAACTCCGCCGGCTCCTTGGCCTGATCGAACACGGTTCCGTCCTTCGTGGTGCCCTTGTAGATGATTCGGATGGTGTCACTCAGCCCGGGTTGGCGACCTTCTCCCGGATTCAGGATGCGCAGACCGAGGCCGCTGGATCGAAACACGACGCCTTCGGAGAGGGCACGTTCGCCAAACAACGCCAGCCGTCGCTCCCGCTGCGCCGCCAGTGCTGCCTCCACTTTGGCAGCCTCTGCAGCCCGGCGTTCCAGTACGCCACGCACGCCGAACCACCATCCGGCGCCGGCCACCGCCCCCACCAGCAGCACCACGATCAGCCAGGTCTTCGGGCCCGACGCCCCCCGTTCCCTTTTCCGCTGCGACAAGGTTCTCATGCGTGGAAAAAAGCCCGGCCGCCCGGTGCACGCAAGGCGCTCGTTCTCGGACTTTGGTCAGTTGGGATCCAGGATGGAGGGCTGAGCCGCTTCAGGGTCTGCGCGGCAGCACCTGACCCACCATCTCAAGATCGTAGCTCGTGTAGGTACGGTAGTGGCCGCGCATCCACACCAACGCGAGACGGTCCGAGTCCGACCACATCGCCACCACCGGGCGCAGATTGTCCCGGTCCGGGGTGTTCGTCAGCTGGGTCCACGTCCAGGTTTTCCCCTCATCCGGGGTGTGCCCGCGAAAGAGCTGATAACGGCGATGGGCCAAGGGAGTCCCGGTGACCGGGTCCACGTTGGCCGAGATGAACACGGTCGATACGTCCTGAGGATCGAGGGCGATCAGGCCGGAGTAGTCATCCTCCCCCGGGTAGAGGCGGGTGCCGGCCCGCGCGATTTCGAAATCCGCCCACCGCTGTCCGTCCCAGCGGGCATAACGGTAACGCAGGTCCTGCCCCCAGTCCGGATGCGAATGCGGCAGGCGTCCGGCCGACACCTGCACGCTGTACGCCGCGACGGGCCGTCCCTCCGCATCGAGGTGCAGATCCGAAGGCCATGCAATGCCGCGGGGACTGCCGGCGAAGATCCGCGTGGCGCGCTCGGGTGTAATCGGACCGGCGTCAACCGGATGAACCGCGGTGCCGTCGCTGCGATGGTAAGCACCCGCCCGATAGACGGTGTAGTACAGGCTGTTGTCGAAATTGCGCGGGTGGCCTTCGGTGAAGACGAAATGGATCTCGTCCCGTCCGTTGCCGATGTACTTCACGTACGGCCGGTGACGGTCCGGTCCCGGCTGGTCGATCCAGAGCCCGCGCGACGTCCAGGTACGACCGTCGTCCTCGCTGGTCATCCACGAGGGCTTCCACTGGGGGTCGAAGCCCCGGAAGAAATTGTAGATGCGCCCGCCCTCCGACGATAGCCGCACGAGATTGGCGTAAGTGACGCGCGCCTCCGGGGTAGGCTGAAAGGCCACCGGTGCGGTCCACTCCGTCCCATCGAACGGGCGCACAGTCGTGCGGTGGTACATCCGTTCGTGATTGTGGCCGCTGTAGATCGCGAGCACGCGTCCGTCCGCCAAGGGCAACAGCGCCGGGGTGGCGTGGTCGTTGTACTGAAGATTGGGATGCAGTACGAACCGGCGGGTGCGGCCGGAGGCGAGCTCTCGCGTCGCCACTTCGACGTTGCCGGTGCGGGCCGTCTCCGTGTGGCCCGAGGCCACCGATACGACCCACAGCTGATCGCCGTGCACCAGCACCCGTTCGTCCTGAAACCAGCACCAGCCGCCGTCATCGTTGATCACAAACGGCTCGGCGTGCACCGGCGAAAACGCCACGGGAAGAAGCGAGCTAAGCCGGACGAGGCCGGCGACCAGTCGGGAGAAGCGCATCCCGCACCGTGATCCGCCCCGAAGCCACGCGCAATGCTTCAAACCGGTGCAACATTGCGCCGCGGCCGGCCGCCCCCGATGCTACCCGGCGTGCCTTCGTCCGCATCCTACACCCGGCCGGCCACCGTTCTCGTGCTCGCCTCCGTCTGCTGCCTGCTGTGGGGCAGCGCCTACCCGGCGATCAAGCAGGGCTACGCCGTGTTTGGCATTGGTCCGGGCGAAACCAGCACGCAGATCGTCTTCGCCGGATGGCGCTTCACGCTCGCCGGCCTCCTGCTCCTCGCGGTCGCAGGTGTGCGCCGACAGCCGGTGCTGCTCCCGCTTCGCCTCTACGCGGGTCCGCTCCTGCTGCTGGGCGTCACCCAGACCACCCTGCAATATCTGTTTTTCTACATCGGCCTCGCGCACACCACGGGAGTGAAAGGATCGATCATGGTCGGGAGCACGACGTTCTTCAGCGTCCTGCTGGCCCACGTCCTGTACGCCAACGACCGCCTCACGGTGCGGCGCATCGGGGGCTGTATCCTCGGCTTCGCCGGTGTGATCGGTGTGAACCTCACCTCCGGCGGACTCGATCTCACGCTGTCCTTCCGAGGTGAGGGCTTCGTCGTGATCAGCGCCTTCTGCCTGTCCGCCTCGTCAATCTACGGGAAGCGGCTGTCGCAGCGCATGGATGTAATCGCGATGACAGGCCATCAACTCACCCTGGGCGGGTTCCTGCTGCTCGTCATGGGCCACGCCGCCGGCGGTCGGCTGCAAGGATTCTCCCCCGCCTCCGGACTGCTGCTCGGCTACCTAGTGGTGCTGTCGTCGGTCGCGTTCGTGCTCTGGAGCCTATTGCTTAAACACAACCGGGTCGGCGTCGTGGCCGTCTACAGCTTTCTCATTCCGGTCTTTGGTGCCCTCCTGTCCGCCCTCTTCCTGCGCGAGCCCATTCTCGAGCTGCGCTACCTTGCTGGCCTTACTCTGGTAAGCGCAGGGATCTGGCTGGTGAATCGGGAGCCGGCCGCGGCCTCGCCGCGGCCGACCACGGTGCCTCCCGGCTGAGCCCGGGTGTTCCCCCCAGCCGGTTTGGCGGAACACACCGTCCTCCTGGCCTAGCCCGCGGCCGGTCGCCGGGGTGAAGCATCGCCTCGCAACCTTCTCCGCTCAATCCGGTTAGCACGCCCATCCACGCAGTCAGGCCCCGCCGGCCCCTCCCGTTTCCTGGGGAATAGGCCCTAAACCCAATTGGGAAGTGTGCCGAAGAACACCCCAGACCATGCCTTCGTCCACCCTCGTTGCCTCATCGCGCCCGTCGCCCATTCCGGACCTGCCTCCGGCGGCGATCGCCTTGGGCTTGGCCGGCCGCGGCGTGCCGCTCGGCACGTGGGCACTCGATCTCGATTCGGGCCTCGTCCGCTGGGACGAGGGCTGCCACGCGTTGCATCGCATTCCCGTTTCCATGCCGCCGAGCCTCGCCGGCATGCTCGCGCTCTACACGCCGGCGTCCCGCGCCGGGATAGAGTCCGCCCTGGCCGGCGCCCGCTCCGCCGGCGCCGCAATCGACGTAGAGGTGGAGCTCGGGCAGTGCGGCGTATCCGAAGGATGGTTACGCCTGATCGGAGAATGCTCCGCCCCGGGCCGGCTGCACGGCATCGCGATCGACCTGACGGAATCGAAGCGGGCGGCCGCCTCGCTCACCGCCGCGACGGAGGCGATGCAAAGCCTGAACGAGCAGTTTGAGCAGACCATCTGCCGCGCCCAGCAGCTCGCCTCCGAAGCGGCTGCGGCCGACGAAGCGAAGAGCGTCTTCCTCGCCACGATGAGCCACGAGATCCGGACGCCGCTGAACGGCATCATCGGCATGACCTCGCTCATCGAGGAAACTCCCTTGAGCGAGGAGCAGCGCGACTGCCTGCGCACGATCAAACTCTCCGGCGAGGCCCTGCTGGCCGTGATCAATGATACGCTCGATTTCTCCAAGATCGAGGCCGGTCAGCTCGAGATCGAACAGGTGCCGTTCGATCCCTCCGCCTGCACCTACGAGGCGGCGGAACTGCTCGCGGCCAAGGCACACGACCGCCACCTCGAGCTCGCCTGCGTCGTGGCGCCCGATCTGCCCGCCCGGGTGATGGGCGATCCCAACCGGCTCCGTCAGATCCTGGTCAACCTCATCGGCAATGCGGTCAAGTTCACCGCGCGCGGCGAAGTCGTGGTCTCCCTCCGCCACCGCCCGGTGCCGGACAACCCGGAGGCCGTCATGCTGGAGTTCAGCGTGCGTGACACCGGCATCGGCATTCCGCGCGAACGGCAGGATCGCCTCTTCCGCAGTTTCTCCCAGGTCGACAGCACCGTTTCACGCCACTACGGCGGCACCGGTCTGGGCCTCGCCATCAGCAAGCGTCTCGCGCTGCTCATGGGCGGCGACATGGCCGTGGAAAGCGACGAGGGCAAGGGCGCGACCTTCCGCTTCACCGTGCTCGCACCGCTCGTGGCCGGAGCCACGCGGACGACGCCGTCATGGCCGCAGTTCCCCGGCACCAGCATTCTAATCCTGACCAATCAACCGACCAACCGCGGCTTGCTCGCCGCCGCGGTGCGCGATCTCGGGGGCGAACCACTCTTTGCGTCCACCGCCGCGGAAGCCCTCGCGCTCATGGACGATGGTACCTTTGGCGCCGCCATCGTCGACCACCGGCCGCCGGACCTCGATGCCCTCGAGGCCTGCGCGGTGCTGAACCAGTCGTCGCGCCGGACCTTTCCCATCCTCGCCCTCGGACCGTTCGGCCACAAGCTGCGCGGACCCGGCATCGACGCTGCGATCCTCAAGCCGCTTCACCCCGAGGTGATCCGCGACCACCTGGCCCGCGTCATTGCCGGCGCACGCCCCGAACCGCGCTTCACCCCCGGTGGGACCCCGGCGCCGCGTGGCACCGAGACCGCGCTTCCGCGCCTGCGCGTGCTGCTCGTCGAGGACAACCCCGTCAACCAGAAGGTCGGACGGATGATGCTCTCGCGTCTCGGCCTCGAAGCGACCGTCGCCGGCCACGGCGGCGAAGCGGTCACCTTGCTTGAACACACTGAGTTCGACGTGGTGCTGATGGACTTGCAGATGCCGGTCATGGACGGACTCACAGCGACCGAGGTCATCCGCACCCGGCGGCTGGGAGGCGATCCGTGGATCGTCGCGCTCACGGCGGGCGGACTGCAGAGCGGACGCGATCGTACCCGCCAGGCGGGGATGAACGACCATCTCTACAAGCCCCTCAAGCTCGAGCAACTGGCCGAGGCCTTGCAACGGGTGCCGGTGCGCACGTCGCGTTAAGCCGCGCCCGTCACCCACGATCACGCACGATCGTGGGGCAACACCGGGATTGCCTCCGGCCCGTCGTCAGCTGTGATGCACGGACCCGCATGAAGACCCTGTACCTGTCCGCTGCTGCCCTCGTTGCCTGCGCCGGCGCCTCCCTCCACGCCGCCGACGCTCCCCAAGCCCGACCCGAACTCACGGAACAATGGACCCCGGTCCCGCCGATCGTGTCCGCTCCGGCCGGCGGCGTCCCGTCCGACGCCATCGTGCTCTTCGATGGCACCCACACGAATGAATGGCAGACCACCGATCCGTCCCGCCCCGGCTGGCGCATCGAAGACGGCGCGTGGATCATCGTGCCGCGCACCGGAGGCATGCAGACCAAGCGTTCGTTCGGCGACATGCAGCTCCACCTCGAGTTTCGGACGCCGACCAACGACACCGGCACCGGTCAGGGACGGGGCAACAGCGGTGTGATGATCATGGCCGGGCGTTACGAGGTGCAGGTGCTCGATTCGTATCAGAACGTCACCTACCCGAACGGTCAGGCCGCCTCGCTCTACAAGCAGTTCCCACCCCTCGTGAACGCCTCCCGCCCGCCCGGCGAATGGCAGACCTACGACATCGTTTTCATCGCACCCCGTTTCCATCCGGACGGTTCCCTGAAATCGCCGGCCCGCGTGACCGTCTTCCACAACGGCGTGCTCGTGCAGCACGACCAGACCCTGCTCGGCGAAACCGGCTTCCGCGGTCCGCCGCGCTACACCGCGCATCCGGAAAAACTCCCGCTTCAGCTGCAGAATCACACCGACGAGGTCGCGTTCCGCAACATCTGGGTGCGCGAACTGACCTCGCCCCGGGCCGCGGACCTCACCGCCATGGCCGGGCGCATCGACTGGATTCCGTTGTTCAATGGTCGCGACCTCTCCGGCTGGGACACCTGGCTCGCCCGCCCCTCCCCTGAGGCCGAGCCGATCGGCCTCAACCGCGACCCGAAGGGGGTCTTCAGCGTGGTCGAGGTCGACGGTCGTCCGGCCATCCGCATCTCGGGCGAACAGACGGGCGCACTCGGCACCCAGTCGCCGCACGGCAACTATCGCCTCCGCCTGAGCTACAAGTGGGGCACGCAGCAGCACGGCGCCGGCGTCGGTCGTCCGCGCAACAGCGGCATCGTCTATCACGCCCACGGCAAACCCGGCGCCTTCGAGGGCAACCACCTTGAGGGTGTGGAATTCCAACTCATGGAAGGGGCCGCCGGCGACGCGTACACCATGGGCCCGGTCCGCCTCGCCTCGACCGTCCGCACGGTCGAGGGCGGTCGCGCCTACGATCCGGTGGGCGAACGCACCGAGTTCGCCAGCGCCGACGCCCCGGCCGGACGCCGACTGATGCGCCGCGACGGCCGGGAGAATCCCGTCGGCGAGTGGAATACGATCGAGCTGATCTGCTACGACAATCGGAGCGCCCACCTCGTCAACGGCGAGATCGTCAACCGCCTCCAACAACTCACCCTCCCCGCCGAGGAGGGCCCGCGTACCCCGCTCACCGCCGGCAAGATTCAGTTCCAGTCGCAGGGCCACGAACTCTTCATCCGCGACGTCGAGTTCCTGCCCTTGCACGCCGAACCGGCGGAGTTCCGCTGAGCGGATCTGCCCCACGTTCAGTCCCTTCGCGGCGCCCTTCCTTGGGCGCCGCTTTTCTTTTGGAGCGTCAGCGCGGACCCTTTGAGGTCAGGTGCCAGAAGCCGCACACGCTGCACCGGTAGGCGGACCGCTCGCGCTCGACCCCCACGAACCGTGCGGCGTCGAGCGCATCCCCCGGCGAGCGATAGCGCCGCTTGCCCGTGCACATGCGATCCCGTTGCTCGCGGGTCGGCTTCTTCATCGTCACAGCGTGGCGTCGGTGATGGGCGGCGTCGAGCCTGTCCGCCATGCCGGCCGCCTCAGCTGCGCATGCCGCGTCGAAACACCTCGATCAGACGCGCCGCCGCATCCGACCGGGCCTCCGCCGGCGGCAGATTCCATGGCTGATTGAGAAAATCGCTGTACCCGGGAATCTCCGCCGAATCCGCCAGCTCCAGATTCCGAAACGCCATCGACCACTGCGCAAAGGACCTCGCGGCCACCCGGCCGTTCTTGAGCGTGATCAGTCCGTGGTGACGCGAGTCCTTGACGATGCGCTGATGCGTCTCGAGCACGGCCCCCGGATCGCCCTCCAGGACCTGCATGAAATTGCCTTCGCGGTAGAGCAACATGCCGGTGATGCCGACCCGCGAATTGTTTCGCCGGCTCTGTTCCAGCAAGGCCAGCAAATCAGGGGGCGAAAACAGACGCGTCGCCGAACTCACGTAGACAAGTTGATGGATCGAATCCTGGGGCATCGGAAAAATCGGTGCGGATCACAGCAGACCGTGATTGGTAAAAATCCACGGAGACGCGGGCGCGTCAAGCCGGCAGCCTCGCGGATCGTCAACCGACACTTGCCCGCATGCGCTCTCCCCGGCTAGATCGCCCGCATGCCCACTTCGGTTGACGAAGCCGCCATCCTGCGCATCGAGCGCCCGCACTCCAGCCTCTGGAACTACTATCTGCTCCGCTGCCTCGTCGTGCCGCCGTTGTTTCCCGTCCTCGTGCTCCCGTCGTGGTTCCGCTACCAGACGATGCGCTACCGCTTCACGGCCGAGGGCATCTCGATGAGCTGGGGTCTGTTGTTTCGCCGTGAGGTGATCATCCAATACGCACGGATTCAGGACATCCACTTGCGCTCCAATGTAGTCGAACGCTGGCTGGGTCTCGCCCGCGTGCTCGTGCAGACCGCCAGTGGCAACGCCGGCGCGGAGATGACCCTCGAGGGTTTGCGCGAATTCGAAGCCGTGCGCGATTTTCTCTACATCAAGATGCGCGGGGTGCGTGAACCGGGTCCGGCCGCCTCGTCCGGGTCGGGATCCGCCGCGGACTCCGACCTCGCGGCGGCGCTGCGCTCCGTCGCCGCCGAACTCCGCGCCGTCCGGCTCGCCCTCGCACCGCCGTCGACCCGGGAGGAGGACCGCCATGTTTGATCGTCTCCGCGCCTGGCTGCTCGCCGTCCTGCACGTCCCGGCTCAACCTCATCCGCCCGCCGGAGCTCCGGGTTCGGCACGCACCTTCCGTGCGGGCGACAGCTTTTACCGGTTGCGCTTGCTCGCCTGGGCCGCCGCCCAGGCTGCGGCCCTCGTCGGCCTCGTGCTGTCGCTCTGGTTCGCGCACGCGGTACGGGAACAGATCGCGGCCCACCGCCATACCGAGCTCACCGGCGAAACCGCCCCGGTCCAACCCAACTCGGTCGTCCACCGGCCCCTGAACGACAATCTCGTCCGGCTCGCCGCCCGGGCGCCGTCCGCGTTCATCGGACTCTTCCTGCTTGTCGAAACCCTGGCCGTACTCGCTTTTCTTGCCGCACTGCCCCTCACCTATGCCGCCGTCCGCCTCGACTACGAGTTGCGCTGGTACATCGTAACTGATCGCAGCCTGCGCATTCGCACCGGCCTCTTCAACTTGCAGGAGATGACCATGAGTTTCGCCAATCTCCAGCAGGTCGTTGTCAGCCAGGGCCCGCTCCAGCGCCTGCTCGGTATCGCCGACGTGCAGGTGCGCTCCGCCGGCGGCGGCGGTGGCGAACCGCACCAGAAACGGTCGAACGAATCGGGGCACGTCGGGGTCTTTCATGGCGTCGACAACGCAGCCGAGATCCGCGACCTGATCCTCGAACGGCTGCGTCGTTTCCGCGCCGCCGGACTCGGCGATCCCGACGAAGCCGGAAGCACCGATGGCCGCGCCGGCCCGTCCGCGGAGGCGACCGCGGCCGCCCATACCTTGCTCGAGGAAGCTCGGCGCCTGCGACAGATGGTGGAGGCCCGTTGCGCATGAAGACCGCCCCAGCCATGCGCAACGCCTGCGTGTTCTCCCCGGACCGGCGCCACCGCTACACCCTGATCCACCGTTGGGACGAACTGCTGGCCTCGCCCGACGGCGGCCGCGGCATCGCGTGGATTGCGCTCAATCCCAGCACGGCGGACGAGAACCAGCTCGACCCGACGCTGCGCCGCATCCGTGATTTCTCCATCACATGGGGCTACGATTTTTTTGTCATGCTCAACGCCTTCGCCTGGCGTGACACCGATCCCGCCGGGATGAAGGCCGCGCCCGATCCCGTCGGCCCCGACAATGATCATTGGATCCGGCATTGGTCCGATCGCGTTGACCGCGTCGTGGTCGCCTGGGGCGAACACGGCGCCTTCCAAGACCGACATCGCGCGGTCGAGCGCCTGCTTGATCCGCGCAAGACGGTGTGCCTCGCGCGCAACGCCAGCGGCCAGCCGAAGCACCCGCTCTACGTGGCCCGCGCCACCCAGCCCGTGCCCTACACCTGGTAAGGCCGCCGCATGAACGCCGGCCATCTGCGCACCGTCGCCATCCTCACGGCCATGACATGCGGCGCCCTCTTGCCGCAGGCTCACGTTCTGGAAGGTGCCATCCGCTGGCTGATCATGGGCATGCTCTTTCTCGTGTTCCTCCAGGTGCGCTTCCATCGCGAGGCCCTGCAGCCGAGTCATGCCCTGCTCTTCGCCGCCAATCTTGCCATGGGCTTCGCCGCCTGGGGCTTCGGCTGGCTGGTGGGTGGGCAGGACCTCGCGCTCGCGGCCTTCTTTGCCGGCATCACGCCGACGGCGGCGGCCGCACCGGTCATCATTAGCTTCCTGCGCGGGCGGGTCGACTACGTGGTCGCGGCGTTCCTGCTCACCAACCTCGGCATCGCCGCGCTGCTGCCTTTCCTGCTTCCTATCGTACTCGGGAGAGCGGTGCCTGCGCTGATGGCGCAAGTTTTCGCGACCGTCGGCTTGGTCATCTTCGTACCGCTGGCCCTCGCTTGGGTCCTTCGTCTCGTCCATCCCCCTGCAACCGCGTGGCCCGGCCACCTGCGCAACCTGTCATTCGGACTCTGGCTCGGAAGCATGTTCATCATCACGGCACGGGCCTCGGATTTCGTGCGCAGCCAGGTCGAGACGCCGGTGCGCACCCTTATTGCCATCGCTGTGGTGACGGCGGTGGTGTGCGCGGCCAACTTCGCGCTCGGCCGTTTGGTCGGCGGTCGCGAGTTTCGCCGCGAGGCAAGTCAGTCGCTCGGCCAGAAGAACACCGCTTTCACCGTGTATTTGGCGCTTACCTACAGCACGCCGCTCGTCGCCCTCGGCCCGACTTTCTACATCGTTTGCCACAATTTGTGGAACTCCTGGCAGCTGCAACGCGCCGCACGAACGCCGGTCCAGTCAGACAGGCCCGATCGGGCCTGACGGCATTTTCGGCCTGATTTGAAGCCGCTGAAATCCAGCGACTTCGCACATTCGTCCGGGCACGCGCGGAACTTTTTTGCGCGTGTGTCCGTCACACGCCGACATCCAGCGCAACCTCAACCCAAGGATGCTCATGAATGCGAAACGAATCCCCTCCACGTTTGCCCTCACCGCCGCGCTGCTTGCCGCACCGCTGGCCCACGCTCAGGTCACCGGCGCCGTTTCAGGCGCGGCGAACGCCGCCACCCAGGCCACCGGGGCGGTGCAACGGCCGCTGCTCCCGCCCACGCCGCCCGCCGCTGGCGTCTCCGCCTCGACGGCCGCGACCGGTTCGGCCGCGCTGCAGTCCGGCGCCACCCGTGGTAGTCTCGAAGTGAATACAAACGCCTCGGTTTCCGCCGCCGCCTCCGGCCGTGGCCTCACCGTCGCCGCGGCGGCTCAGGGCATCTCCGCCTCGCTCGACCCGGCTCGGACCGTGCCGCAGATTCGCGCGGCCGCCCAGGATACGCGCGACGCCGTGCTGGCGGATGTCGAGGCCCGCATCGCCACCGGCATGGAAGCCTCCGCCAACCTGCGCCGCAATGCCCGCCGGCTCGATGCCGAGGCCCGGGCTGACGTCGAGGCCTCGCTGGACGACGTCCGCGTCAAGGAGCGCGCCGTCAACGCCAGCCTGAAGGCCGCCCGCAAGGCGAAGGGCGACGCGCAGGCGGACGCCCAGGCCCGTCTGGCCGCCGACTTCGAAGCCTACGCCGGAGCCCTGACCCGGGCCGAGGCCGCGGCCACGCCGGCGACTCCGGCCACGCCCGCCACGCCGGGTGTCTCGCCCGCCACCCCGGCGACGCCGGCTACGCCTTCGGTGAACGCCGAAGGTCGGGCCGAAGCGGCGCAGGACGCTGCGGCCGCCGTGGAACGCGCCGGCGCCCGTGCCCAAGGTCAGGCCCGCGGCCAGGCCGCAGCCGAGGCCTCCGCCCGACGCTGATCCCGCGACCGGCCCCGCTGCCGACAACCCCACGCCGGAGGCCGGCCGTCCCGCCGGCCTCCGGTCCCTTCCACCTCAACTCCATCCCGACATGAACGCATCGTTTTTCGCCCCGCACCGGATCGCCACCGCCCTGATCGCCGCCTTTGCCGCCGCCACCGGAGCAGCCCAAAGTCCGGACTCAATGACCGCGCCGACCGCCAAACTCACGCTTGGCAGCGGTTTCGACTATAGTCGCGGCGACTACGGCTACGCCACCGACACGGAGGTGTTCCTCGTTCCCGTGAACCTTTCCTACGAAACGGGCGCCTGGCTCTTTCGCGCCAGCCTGCCGTGGCTGCGCGTCGACGGACCGGCCAGCACCGTGGCCGGATCTCCGATCGGCGGCGTGCCCGGACGTCCGACCACCGCCTCCGAGTCGGGGCTCGGCGATCCGACGCTCAGCGCCACGTATCGCTTCGGTCCCGTCGTCGAACAGGTGCACCTCGACCTCACCGGGCGCGTGAAGTTCGGCACGGCGGACGTGGACAAGGGACTCGGCACCGGAAAAATGGATCACTACGTTCAGGCCGACCTCGCGCGCAGCTTCGGCACCACGACCCCCTTCCTCACGTTGGGCTACCGGTCGATGGGAGCCTCGCCCCAGTATCCGCTCCGCGACGGCGTGTATTTTTCGGGCGGCATGGTGTATCGCTACAGCCTCTACACCAGCGCCGGCGTAGCCTACGACTGGCGCCAGCGTCTGGTGCGCGACGGCGACCATGCCAGCGAAGCCATGGCCTTTCTGGTCCATCGCTTCGACGACCGGTGGAGCACGCAGACCTACGCCCTCACCGGCTTCTCCGACGCCAGCCCGGACTTAGGCGCCGGCTTCATGATCAACTACCGGTACTGAGTCGGCCCGAGCGGGCTCTCGTCACCCGCTCAATCCATCAGCGCCTGATAGGTCAGCACCTTGAACTTCTGATTCAGGTCGAGCCCGCCGGTTGGGCGCAGCTGCGTCATGAAGATCGCGACGAGGTTCTTCTCCGGATCGACGAGATACTGGGGGAAATAGGCGCTGCCCCAGCCGTAAGCGCCACGGTTGCTCAGTTCGCCGTAGAAACCGGGATCGCTGTTCACCCAGAAGCCGAGGCCGAAGGCCGCCGTGTCGCGCCGGTAAAGGTCACCGGTGTGATTCTCGTGCATCAGGGCCACGGTCCTGGGATTGAGCAGACGGACGCCGTCGAGTTCGCCGCCGTTGGCCAGCATCTGCAGGAAACGCCCGTAATCCTGGATCGTCGAAAGCAGTCCCGCTCCGCCCGAGAAACATTTGCGCGGACCCTGCACGTAGTCGCTCTTGGTCGAGTCCTCTGTCCGGACCAGCCGGCCACCCTCGATGCCGTAGACCGGAGCCAGACGCGCCTCCTTGCCGGGCGGCAGGAAGAAGCTGGTGTCCTTCATCCCAAGCGGACGGCAGATTCGCTCCTCGATGAACCGGTCGAGCGGCAGGCCGGACAACACCTCGACAAGGTGGCCGAGCACATCCGTGGCGTATCCATATTGCCACGACTCGCCGGGATGGCCGTGCAGGGGCAGCGTGGCGAGCCGGTTGATGGCCTCGCCGATGGTCTCGTTCTTGTCCGCGAAATACCAGCCGTGCAGGCCGGCGGCCTTGTACAGGTCGACCGCCGGTCCGTCCCCGTAGGTCAGGCCGGCGGTGTGGGCCAGCAGGTCGCGGATCTGGATCGGCCGCCGGACCGGCTCGGTCACGAACTTCGTGCCCGGCGGTGCGTCCTTCGGCGCCGGCAGGGCAACGACCTGGTTGCGGAATGCAGGCAGATGCTTGTGCAGGGGATCGCGCAGCATGAGCTTTCCTTCCTCGTAGAGCATCATGACGGCCACGGACGTGACCGCCTTGCTCATCGAGGCGATACGGAAGATCGCATCGGTCGGCATCGCCACGCCTGCCTCGACATCCTGATAACCGAAGGCCTTCAGGTGGGCCGTCTGGCCTTTCCGCGCGATGTACACCACCCCGCCGGCCAAGTGTTTCTGATCGACGTGATGCTGGATGACCGCGTCCAGCCGCTTGAGGCGCTCGGGATCGAAGCCGAGGGCAGCAGGATCGGTTGCGGCGCGCGCAACCGATGCCGCAACGGCGAGAGAAAGGAGAACGACGAAGCCGAGCAGACGACGGGGTGGGAACATGCGGCAACCGAGTACCGCCGGCCCGGGCGCGTCGCAAACGAAAATCCGGACTCAGCCGCGGGCCGCCTCCGCCTCGAGCGCTTCCCGGGTCACGGCATGCCGCGCACCGCAGCGGGGACAGCGGATCTCGATCGTCTCCTCTCCGCCAAACAGATGCTCCGGGTCGGCCTTGAAGCTCGGCGCCAGCACCTGGAGCATCCGGGCCTGATTGCAGCCGCAGTGCCAGCGGTAGATGCGCTTCTCGAGTAGGGAAAGGGTCTCCGTCTCGTCGAGGGTGGCAACGTCGTCCGCAGTGAGGCCCCGCAGCCAGGCGAGATCGCAATCCGGGTGCTCGACGACCAGCACGAATCGCTCCCCGCCCAAATCGAAGGCCCGGCCCAGTCGCTGCTCGCTCTGGGCGTAGAACGTTTCCAACGCAGCCAGCGGGTCGGCCCCTTGGAAGGGTACGGCGCTGCGGCGCTTGGGCTGACGCGGCACGACCACATCCGAGAAGAAGAGATTTTCCGGCATGACCTTCACATTCTCGGCGAAGACCCGTCCCGTCACGGCGCCGGTCTCGTTGTCGCCCGTCAGGAAAACGTTCACCAGCGGCTCCTGAAAATTGAGCGTCCACGCCGTCAGCTCGTTCCACGGCCGGCTCACCTGGTGCAGGACGAACGCCGCCAGCGCACGCTTGAAGAGCTCGTCATGCGCCGGCTCGGGCCGGATCCGATGCTCGGACAAATGCAGGTAATAATCGACGTACAGGTCGGAGAGCGCGGCCCGCGCGACGAGGGCATTACGGTGGCGCACAAAGTACGTCTGCACCTCGATGCCGGCATCGGCGGGATTCACAGGTTCGGATTCTGCCATGCCATCCAGTAAATCGCTGCCCGGGCCGCTGTCGAATGCCGGAAGGGCTTTCCGGCTCGGCCATCAGGCGGCCATGAGATAATCCCGCCCCTCCACCCGCCCTTGGGCGGCGAACATCGCCCGCATCGCCTCGCGCGCGCCGCGCGTCCCGACATAGCCAAGCGCAAACGCCCGGTCGCACGGGGGCAGCGCCTCCGGAGCGACGACCGGCCGGCCGCGGATTTGTCCGCCAATCTTGCGGGGATCCACATCGACAAAGCCGGCGATCTTGACCCCGTGTTCCTCGAGAAAAGCCGCGCGTCGCCGGGTGGGCCGGCCCGCGCCGCACACCCACACGTCGCGCCCGGACGCGGTCCGCGCGAGCTCGCGGGCGAGGTAGGCGGCCTTGAGACGATAGAAGGCTGCGGGACGATAGCGCGGATCCGTCCGCGACAAGCGGTCCGGCAGGTCGTGCCACCGCAGCACTGCCTCCGGCACCTTGGCCATGCGGACACCCGCTTCCGCCCAGCGCAGCCAGAGCTCGTAGTCTTCCGGAAAATCACCGTCGCGATAGCCGCCCAAGGAGTGCACAAGCTCACGGCGAAACATCACACTGGGATGCGCCAGCGGGGCCTCGATGAAACGGTTGAGGCGGATCGCTTCCTCGGTGGTCACCTCGTTCAACCATGCGACATGCAGGGCGTAGCCCCGGTGCCGTCCGGCCTCACCGCCGTAGAGCACGCGGCCACTGACCACCCCAAGGCCGGGGTCGCCTTCCAAGGCCGCGCTCTGAAACGCGAGCCGCGCCGGCAGCGCTTCGTCATCTGCATCGAGACGTGCCACCCACCGACCGCGCACCTCGGCCAGGCCGGCGTTCAGCGCCGCCACGATACCCCGCGCGTCCTGACGCACGAGGCGGATCCGAGGGTCACGCCGCGCCCACGCCGCAAGCACAGCCGCCGTGTCGTCGGTGGAGCCGTCGTCCACGATCACCGCCTCCCAATCGGTCCGGGTCTGCGCGCTCAGGCTCGCCAACGCGCGCGGCAAGGTGGCGGCCGCGTTGCGCACCGGCATCAGCACCGAGATCGGAGGCGGCAGCGTCGCCCTCACGGCGTGCGCAACGACCGGGCACGGAGGCGCTCGTCCAACGCCACAAAGTGCGGCCGGACATCCGGCCGGGCGTGGTTCAAGCCATGATCGACCAAGGGCCGGGCATCCTGCAGCCGGCCGTATTCGGTGGCCAGCGAGGCGGCGAGGTAGAGCAGCCGCTGCCGACCGGGAAATGTGATCGCCCCTTCGTAGATGACGGCGAGCGCTTCGGCATCCGGCGGGCGCGCCGACCGGGCCCATACTCCGGCCAGTTCCTCGTACACGTCGGGCAGCGGCGGACGCTGGGCGCGGGCGCGCATCAGGGCCGCCACGATCGCATCAACCTGATCGATGCCGAGGCGGCCATCGCCGCTCGCGGGTTGCGCGCGGGCTTCTTCCAATCGCAGCCGCGCCAGTTCCAGCCACGCTCGCGGTCGCTCCACGCCGGCGAGGGCCGCCGCCTCGAGGAACTTCCGGGCGCGGGCGTGCTCGCCGCGCGAGCGTTCGTTCAGCCCCAGCGACGCGAGCAACCGGGCATCCCGTTCCCCGCGCACATACGGGGCGATCAAGGCAAGGTAGGCGCGGTCGGCATGACCGGCCAGCCGGTAGATTTCTCCCTTGATCCGTCCGACCTCCGCCTGTGTCGCATCCCGCAACTCGAACGGCGGCGGCTCCGCGAAGCCGGCCGTACCGCGTTTCGCCCGAAACTGGGGATGCTGATAGTAGGTGAACTGGGCGTAGCTCCGGATGACGTACTCCATCCTCCGATAATCCATGCCAAAGATCTTCCGGAAGGTGGCTTCGGCGATCGGTCCGCGCAGGGCCGCGTCGACGAGGCGGCGGAACGGTTCCTGGAACTTCCGTCCTTCGCCGTACAGGCAGAGGTGCACGAAGGCGTGACAGAGCGTCTGATAGTTCCGGGGCAAGGCCCGGGTGTCTCGGTCCACCGTGAAGAGCGAGGCGAAGGGTGGCACCGCGTTGGACTTCAACACCGCGGTGAAATCGTATTCGTCCGTGGGATCGACCCGTCCGATCTCGACCATGCGTTTCGAAAAATCGACCGAGCCCAGCACCCGCACCAATCCCTCCTCCAACCAACGCGGCGCGTTCGGGGCCGAGCGGCGGATCATGGTGCGGAAATACTGAAAATAGAACTCCCGGTACGGGTCATTCACCTCGACGAGCTCACCGCCAGGCACGAACTCGTCGTCCGAGCCCCCGGCGGCCACCGTGCCGTCTCCCGGCCGCGTGCGCACGAAATCAACCACGATGCCCGACCGTTCCTCGTCCTGCACAAAGACGCTCGTCGAAAAGCCCGCATCGCCGCGCAACGCGGTCGGCACAAAGGAGTGGAACTCCGCCTCGCGCCGGCTGAGAATGATCATCGACGGCGGCGCCTCGCGTCCGGAAAACAACGCCGGCCAGACCACCGCGATGGCCTGCTGCAGCAGTTGAAAGTCCCGCACAAACCGCCGGGTTTCACGCTCCGACAGGGACGACAGAATTTCGTAGCCCGGGACCTCGGCGTAGCGCCACGACTCCGGCGGCGGCAGGACCATCGTCTCCGACACGGTGTAGGTCGGCAGCTCAACGACCGGATCGTCAGCCGCCGACATCGGTATCGATGATACCAGCGCGGCGACGAGCGGAGCGAAACGACGCAAACAATGGTTCGGGCGCGGACGAAGGCAGCTCAACATGGAGGGGAACAGGGGCGGTTCGCAGGATGAACCGGCCTGCCCCGCCTTTCTTCCAACCCCCGGGCCCCTTGGCCACCCGAAAATCGCTTGCGACGTACGGCGCAGATCCCGGGACCGACGCCGCGCGTGGGTCGACTCAGGACGTCGGCTTGCCCTTCACGGTCGGAGACTGCTTGAGCTTGTCGAGCTTCGGCTTGATCACCACGCGGCAATAGCCGGCGCTCGGGTTCTTCTTGTAGTAGTCCTGGTGATACTCTTCGGCCTCGTAGAAGACTTTCAGGGGCACGATCTCAGTCACGATCTTCCCACCCCAGGCTGGGTTCGCCTTCGCACGCGACGCCTCGGCTGCGGCCTTCTGGGTCTCGTCCGCGTAGAGGATGATCGACCGGTACTGCGGGCCTTCGTCGGCGCCCTGCCGGTTCAAGGTGGTCGGGTCGTGCACGTCCCAGAAGAAGTCGAGGAGGGTTTCCAGTGAGACCTTCTCCGGATCGTAATCGATGCGGATGACCTCTGCGTGGCCCGTCCGACCGGTGGTGATCTGCTGGTAAGTCGGATTCACGACCGAGCCGCCGGCATAGCCACTGACCACGGCCTTGACTCCCGGAACCAATTCATAGGCGGCTTCGGTGCACCAAAAGCAACCACCGCCAACGACCAGCGAGGCGGTGCGGGAGGACGCGGCGGCAGAGGTCATGGGAAAAAGCAGGCAGGCGACCGCCAAGGCGGCGGAAAGATAGGGTTTCATCACAATGGGAAACAGGCTGCACAGGAATATTCCCTGCGCAACCCAGCCGGCCGCCCCACCCTCAGCGGGTGAGCTTGCGGTACTTAATCCGGTGCGGTTGGTCGGCGTCCTTGCCCTTCCGCCGGCGGTAATCCTCCAGGTAGGCCGAGTAATTTCCAGCGAACCACGTCACCGTGCTGTCGCCCTCGAAGGCGAGGATGTGGCTCGCCACCCGGTCGAGGAACCAGCGGTCGTGCGACACGACGACCGCGCAGCCGGCGAAGTTCTCCAGGCCTTCCTCGAGGGCGCGGATTGAATTCACGTCGAGGTCGTTGGTGGGCTCGTCGAGCAGGATCAGGTTGGCCCCGGCCTTGAGCAGCCGTGCCAAGTGGACCCGGTTGCGCTCGCCGCCGGAAAGGATGCCGACCTTCTTCTGTTGGTCGGCCCCGGTGAACCCGAACTGGGCGCAATAGGCCCGGGCGTTGATCTCCCGGTTCGACAAGCGCAGGATTTCCTCCCCGCCGCTGATCGCCTCGTAAATCGTCTGATGATCCGGGAGCGAATCGCGCGACTGGTCGACGTGAGCGATCTTCACCGTCGGCCCGACCCGCAGTTGCCCCGAATCCGGCTGTTCCGCGCCGGTGATCAGGCGGAACATCGTGGTCTTGCCTGCACCGTTGGGACCGACCACCCCGACAATACCGCCGGGCGGAAGGGAGAAGGTCACATTCTCGAACAGCACCTTGTCACTGTAGCCCTTGGCCAACCCCGCCGCCTCGACGACCAAGGTGCCCAGCCGCGGCCCGGGCGGGATGAGCAGCTCGAACTCCCGCTCCTTCTCGGCCACGTTCTCCTTCAACATCGCTTCATACGCGTTGATGCGGGCCTGGGACTTGGCGACCCGCGCCTTCGCGGACTGCCGGATCCACGCCAATTCGCGGGCCATCGCCTTCTGGCGTCGATCTTCGGTGCGCTGCTCCACCGCCTGGCGCGCCTGCTTTTGCTCCAACCAGGACGAATAGTTGCCCTTCCACGGAATTCCGTGGCCAAACGACAGTTCCAGAATCCACTGCGCGACGTTATCGAGGAAGTAGCGGTCGTGGGTCACCGCGATGACTGTCCCCTCGTAACGGGCCAGATGCTGCTCCAGCCAATGCACACTTTCCGCGTCGAGGTGATTGGTCGGCTCGTCGAGCAAGAGGATGGAGGGCTTCTGGAGCAGCAGCCGGGCAAGGGCCACCCGGCGGCGTTCGCCTCCGGACAGGTGGTCAACCACCTGATCGCCCGAAGGACAGCGCAAGGCGTCCATGGCCATTTCCACCTGGGGGCCAACATCCCAGGCCCCCAACGCATCGATCTTTTCCTGCAATTCGCCCTGCCGCGCCATGATGGCGTCCTTCGCCGCGTCATCGGCCGCTTCATTCAGTTCGTCCCACGTCGCATCGTAAGCGGCGGTCAGGTCCGTGAGGTGCTTTACCCCCTCTTCGACGCAGGCGCGCACCGTTGCACCGGGCGTCAGGTGTGGTTCCTGCTCCAGCAGACCGACGGGGTAACCCGGCTCAAAGTGCACCCGGCCCTCAATTTCCGTATCCCGCCCGGCCAAGATCCGCAGCAGGGAGGACTTGCCGGAGCCATTGAGCCCAAGGACTCCGATCTTCGCCCCGTAATAGAACGAGAGGGAGATGTCCCGGAGGATCTCCTTGCGCTCGATCTTCTTCGAAACGCCGATCATCGAAAAAATCACTTTGGGCTCTTCAGGCTTGGCCATGGCTTCACTCAACGCCGCGCCGCCGGCGCCGCAAGCCCGCCGACGCCCCACCCGCAAAACGCACTCCGCGGCGCCTTTCCCCGCCATTCCGACCGCCTCCGGCCCAGGGGGCTCGGAACCTCCGGACAGGGCCGGCACGGCCTCGACCGGGCTGGACGCCGATGCCCATCGACCCGCCGCAACCTTGTCAAAAAGGCCGTTCCAGACCGATTCTCACCCCAGTCGAGACCCCCTAAAAGGGGCCTGTTTTGGGCGATTTTGGGCCTATTTTGAGCAATTCCAGGGCATTTCCGCCGGTTTTTACAAAATTGACGAAAATTCAGGGATTGCAGTGCTTCCGGGATTACTTTTGAACGACCCTCCCGGAAACGTCACTAACTTCCGTCCCGCAGCTAACTCAACCAAGGACCACGTTTGGACCTCAAACAAATCAAGCAGATCATCGATCTCATGAAGCGCTCCGATTTGACCGAATTCGCGGTCGAGGAAGAGGGCTTCAAGCTCAAGATTCGCCGCGGCCTGAACGGTCTCCCGGTCGTGACCTCCACGGGTCGCTCCTCCAACCCGCCGTTCCCTGCCCCGTCGGAGGCTGCTGCTCCGGCACCCGCCGCGCCCGCTGCGCCCGCGCCCGCCGTTTCGCTCACCCCGGCCGCTGCGGCCGATGAAGCCGGTGTGACTTACATCAAGTCGCCCATGGTCGGCACGTTCTACCGCGCCAGCTCGCCCGAAAGTAAGTCCTTTGTGGATCCGGGCGCCAAGGTCGTCGAGAACACGGTGGTGTGCATCATCGAGGCCATGAAGATCATGAACGAGATCCAGGCCGAAACCAAAGGCACCATCGTCGAGATCCTCGTGGAAAACGGTCAGCCGGTCGAATACGGCCAGCGCCTCTTCAAGGTTAAACAAGCTTAAGTTCCCCCTCCTCCCAGACCGCCTCCCCTCGTCCCGCGCCGTCAGCCTTTGCTGACGCAACTTGGCGAGGGTCGGCGGTTTAATCGTCTTTATTCCGATGATTCAAAAGATCCTCATCGCGAACCGCGGTGAAATCGCCCTCCGCATTGTCCGCGCCTGCCGGGAACTCGGCATCAAGACGCTCGCCGTCTATTCCGAAGCGGACGTTCAATCGCTCCACGTGCAGCTCGCCGACGAGGCCATCTGCATCGGCGGCCCGAAGAGCAGCGACAGCTACCTTCGCGCCGACCGCATCATCAGCGCTGCGGAGATCGCCGACGTCGACGCCATCCACCCGGGCTACGGCTTCCTGTCGGAGAACGCCAAGTTCGCCGAACAATGCGAGTCGTGTAACATCAAGTTCATCGGCCCCAAGTCTCGCTCGATCAAAATGATGGGCGACAAGGCGATCGCCAAGGACACCGTGCGCAAAGCGGGCGTGCCCACCGTGCCCGGTTCCGATGGTCCGGTCGAATCCGAGTCGGAGGCGGTCAAGATTGCCCGCAAGATCGGCTACCCGGTGATCATCAAGGCGGTCGCCGGCGGCGGTGGCCGAGGCATGCGCATCGCCCACAACGACATGTCCTTCGCCAAGGAGTACCATGTCGCGCGCAACGAGGCCGAGAAGGCCTTTGGCAACGGGGCGGTCTACATCGAGAAGTACATCGAAAAGCCGCGCCACATCGAGTTCCAGATCCTCGCCGACAGCCACGGCAAGATCCTCCATCTCGGCGAACGCGACTGCTCCGTGCAGCGCCGCCACCAGAAACTGATCGAAGAGAGCCCCTCCCCCTTCCTCACCCCGTCGTTGCGCAAGACGATGGGCAAGGCGGCGATCAAGGCCGCCGCCGCCGCCGACTACGAGAACGCCGGGACGATCGAGTTCCTCGTCGATGCCAAGGGTAACTTCTACTTCATCGAGATGAACACCCGCATCCAGGTGGAACACCCGGTGACGGAGGAAGTGACCGGCATCGACCTGATCAAACAGCAGATTCGCGTCGCGAACGGGGAAAAACTGGAGTTCGACCAAGGGGACATCACCTTCACGAAGCACGCCATCGAGTGCCGCATCAACGCCGAGGATCCGGCGCGCAACTTCACCCCGTCCCCCGGCACGATCGGGCTCTACTACGCCCCGGGTGGTCACGGCGTGCGCGTCGACAGTCATGTCTACAGCGGCTACACCATTCCGCCGTATTACGACTCCATGATCGGCAAGCTGATCTGCTACGGATCGACCCGGAAGATCGCCATCGAACGGTCCTATCGCGCCCTGAGCGAGTACCTCGTCCGGGGCATCAAGACGACGATCCCGCTGCACAAGGCGATCATGAGCGATCCGCACTTCATTGAGGGCAAAGCCACCACGGCCTACATGGAAGAGTTCATGAGCCGATCCCCGGCCGACCTCTTTGTTTGATCACCCCGCCCGGCCGCAACGCCGGGCGTTTTTTTGGGCGAAGGCCTGCGCCCCCGGCGTCGGCCGGCGCACCTTACGCCATCTGTGCCAGTGCGGTGCGCGAGGTCGCCGGCAGGTTGAATCGATCCAGCCGCAGGGTAAAGAGCCGGGCCGGCGGCATGTTGCGCCAAATGATGCGGCGTCCCACAAGGTGGCGTCGCACCATCTCCCGCTCGTAGCTGCTGCGGAACGGCGTCGGATTCACGTACTTGTAGTAGATGATGTGGGCGTCCGCCCGCGCCAGCGCCTGTTTCTTGCGCCAGATGGCCGTGCTGATCTCCGCCGGCAGGGCTTCGTACGGGATGCTCGAAAAAATGAAGTCGTAACCGCCCGCACCTTCGTACTGCAGCACGTCCATGTGGAACACCCGCACGTTTCCACCGTGAAACCGGCTGTGGACGATGCTGAAGAAGCGCTCGCTCAACTCCACCACATCCAGGCGATCCTGCGGCCGCATCGCTGCGATGATCTCCTTCGTGAACACGCCCGTACCCGGCCCCAGTTCGAGGATCTTCAGCGGGCGCTCCGGGTGGGCGCTGACGTGGCTCTTGAGCTGCGAGACAGCGGCGGCCACCAAGTGCCGTGAACTCGGTGCCACGGCGCCCGTGTTTCTCAGCTCCCGCAGGAAATGCACGATCGTTCGCACGCGAGAGGCGTTGTAGCTACGGGCCAGCGCCGCCGGCAATGCAATTCTCTGCTGATCGCCGGCGGCAGCCGCGGCCGCCGGGAGTTTTTCCACGCCCAGCCTTGCAACCGTTTCGCCCTCGAAGCTTATTTATCGCATCACCATGCAAGCGCCCGAGTTCAATCCCCCCACCCGTCTGGACGACCAGCCGGAACTCGGGGACATCAAGATCAACCACACGGTCATCGCCAGCATCGTACGCCTCGCGGCCCTGCAGGTGAAAGGGGTTGCCGGCGTAGGCGGGGGTTTGGTCGATGGCATCGGCGAACTGTTCACCAAGCGCGAGGCCGACCACCGCGGGGTGAAAGTGTCGGAGGATGAGAACGACACCTACTCCATCGAGGTCCGCCTCGTGGTGACCTACGGTTCCGAGTTGGGCCGCACTGCCTACGAGGTTCAGGTCGCCGTTCGCACCCAGGTCATGGCCATGACGGGCAAGAACGTTGACCGCGTCGACGTCATCATCGAGGGCGTCCGCCTGCCCGCCGGCGCAGCGACGGCGGACAAGAACGACGATCTTTGGCCGGAGAATCCCGCGACCGACTGAGCCTGAGGCCCCGTGTCGACCGTCACCGAATACCTCCTGTCGTCACCGGTCCAAACCGCGATCCTGTGGGGTGGCCTCGCACTCTTGGTGGTTCTGCTGTTCCTGCGGCAACCCGCCGTGCTCACCTTGGCGGCGGATGCCAAAGGCCGGCTGCAGATTTCGCGACGTGCCCTCCATCGTCTCGTCGAGGCCTGCTGCGAACAGTTGCACGGAGTGGCCTCGGCGCGGGCCGTGATTACGCGGCGCAGCAACCGGCTCGATACCTACATTCGGCTCAAGATCCGGCCTGACGCCAAACTGGACGCGATCCAGGGCTACCTGAACGAGGAGATCACCGACATCTACCGCCAGAATCTGGGCCTCAAAGGCGACGTGGGCCCGATCAAGATCGAGGTCGTCGGCGTCGTGCCGGCCGACAAGGGGTTCTGACCGGTTTCCTCCAACTCCGCCGACGAACGTAGGCGTTGGATCAGAGACAGGTGAAGCCGCCTAGGTCGGCCTCACCAAGGCGACGTCGCTCCACTCACCCATGACGCGCGTGTCCACCGTCCACCCGGGCGCGGCGGCAGCAAAGACCGTGCGCACCTGATCGAGCTCCCGGGCCAGGATGCCGCTGAGCACCAGCCAGCCACCAGGCGCCACCGCCCCCAGAAGCTCCGTCGTAAACCGCATCAAGACGTCCGCCTGGATATTCGCTAGCACCAGCGAAGCCTTGCGACCGGCAAGGCCGGAGACGAGGTCACCGACGTAGAACCGGACTTTCTCCTGCAGGTCGTTCAGCGCCGCATTCTCCCCGGCAATGCGCACCGCCTCGGGGTCGTTGTCGAAACCCACCACATCGGCAAAACCGAGGCGCACCGCCGAGAGGGCCAGAATGCCCGAGCCGCAGCCGGCATCGATCACCGCTCCGGCCGGACCGCGCTCGGCCGCGTAGGCCACCAGGCGTTCGCAGCACAACCGCGTCGTTTCGTGATTACCCGTGCCGAAGGCCAGTCCCGGATCGAGCCAGAGCGCAACGTCTCCGGGAGGCAGGCGATAGCTCGCCTTCTCCCACACCGGCACCCAGTGCATGCGTCCGGTGCTCCAGGCCTTGAAGTGGGCCTTGTAACTGTCACGCCAATCCTCGTCGGCCAGCGGCCGCACCACCGGGCCGGCGAGCGGGGTCACCGGCAGCAGTGGCCGCAGTTCCGCCCACCGCGACTCGCCCTCCGCTTCGCTGCCAAAGATCCCCACGATCCACGCCCGCTGGGCGATCACATCCTGCAGGAGGCTCCATCCTTCCACGCCCAGCTCGAGCAGGACGTCGTCCGTGGCGTCCGCGGCAGCGGACGGAATCTCTGCCTTGAGTTCGTAGAGCGACATCGGGTCATGTTGCGGCTCGCTCAGACCGAGTCGCAACCCCGGAGTTCGGAGCATCGTACGTCCGCCCGGCTCACGGCGTCATGAACGTCCACGTGACGTCCGAGTAGCTCCACGGGCGCCCGTTCGCATCGGGCGTGACCGAGCCCTGCCAGCGTCCAGCCGCATCCTTCACCACCCCAAGGCCGGTGTACGAATATTCCCCCCGTTCGTACGCGAACGTCTCGCCATCGTCATCGTAGAGCGACAGCGCACCGGGTTTCTCGCCGTAGTGGCGGATCTCCAAGGGAAGGCGCTCACCCGCCTGCGGCGCATGCGGGCGCTCCACGGCGATCATCGGCACCAGCGCGCCATCCCGGACAAAGAGCGGAATCCGGTCGAGCGGCGGCGTCACCGTGATGGTCTCGTCCGCACCGGCATAACGTCCGGTGTAGAAATCGTACCACTTGCCTTCCGGAAGGAGTACGGTCCGGCTGGTCGCGCCGGGCGCGATCGGCGCCACGAGCAACGCGTCACCAAAAAGATACTGATCCTTGGTCTCGCGGGCTGCCGCCGGGACTTCGTACGGATTGGCCGTGGCCTCGAGCTCCCCTGCCGCGGTGCCTTCACGCCTGACCGGCCGTTCGCGCGATGCCAGCTGCATCGGCCGGATCACGGGCGTGCCTTCACGGTGATACTGCGCAAAGCTGTGATACAGGTAAGGCAGGAGGCGCTGGCGCAGCAGAATCGCGGACCGCACGTGAGGCGTGGCCTCGGGATACGTCCAAAGCTTGGTCGATGTCGCCCAACCGTTGAAAAGCGCCAGCGGCGAAAAACACACCGCCTGCGTACGCCGAACCTGATCGCTCACCACCTCGGCGAGGATGGCCTGCGCCTCGTCCGTTCGCCCAGCCTCCCGCGCCGCACGCAGCCGGGTTTCGAGGCCGCCGTTGCCGCGCACCTCAGGGGACCACAGCACGCCGGCAAAGCCGCTGTTGCACACCGCGGTGATGTACTCGTCGAAATCGTAACTGTCGCTGTAGATGACAAATGGATACGGCGAAGCCCCGGCGTTGTTGCCCCGGATCTGGCTCATCGTACGCCGGTCGCTCTCATGAAACGAGGCGTAGACCGCCTGCTGCAGCAGCATCGCATAGGTCTGGCGCAGTTGCTCCGAGTGCAGGCCCGAGGGAAAGGTCGCCGTATCCGGCCACAGGTAACGGTCGTAGCCGTCGACCTCGTCCAGCTTGAACCCTCCGATCGCCGAGGGATTCTTTTCGATCACCGTGCGTTTGAGATGATCGATGAAGATGCGTTTCGGCTCTTCCAGGGTGTAATCCGGCACGATGCCATTCCACACGAGGTGCGTGCCTGCATAGGGCAGCAGCTTTTGGTACAAGGGAGTGGAGGGCGGTCCGACGTAGGGATTGAACCAGAGATTGACCCGCACGTTGTGCTTGCGCACCTCGGTGAGGAAACCCTCCGGATCAGGAAACCGGGTCGCGTCCCATTCGAACGAACACGGGTAGGCGTAACTCATCCAACCCGGCTCCAGTCCGAGCATGTCCAGCGGGATGCCGTTGCGGCGAAAATCGAGGATCGTCTCCAGCGCCTCCTTCGCCCCGTAGCGCGTCGGCGTGCGCGCCATGAACCCGAGACCCCACTTCGGCGGCAGGGCGCCGCCACCCGCGTAGAGGTTGTAACGTCGGATCGCATCGAGCGGACTCGGCCCGGCAAAGACATAGACGTCCATGCCTTCGGTGTTGGCGAGGACTTCGATCGAATCGGAGCGTGGCGCCGAGTTCCACCGGCCCCGGACCGGCGCCGCCTGCGGATCCTCCTGCCAAACAGTGCCCGTGGTGCGGTCGATGACCGGGGGCTTCGACGGCGCCGCCAGCCGCACGCCATGCCCGACCGTCACCTTGAGGTAGCGCGCCGTGTCAAAGAGCACGGCGAATCCCTGAGTGGACACGTACAGCGGCACCGGCGCGTGGGTGCGCCCCGTCACCGGCACCCGTGTGCTCCAGTGGTCGACGCGCAGCTCGAAGATGTTGCCGTTGCGCCGCATCGAGCTGAAGTCCACGCCGAGGCCGTAAATGTCCTCCTCCGCGCCCAGCGGCAGCCGGACAATGGTCTTCCAATCGAACTGACGGCCTTCGATCTGGGTGGCATCGAACGGGAACGGCGCCGCCGGCATGCGCGCCAAGGCGTCGAGGGCGGGTTTGCCGCCGGCGGCCTTGAGCAACGTCAATGACTCGGGCCGGCCAACGGTGGTTTTCCACACGCCCGGAGCCACTTCCTGCCAGACCGGAGTGACCGGCCCGGCCGCAGCAGCCGCGGACCGTGAAATGAGCGAGGCAACGATGCAGAGCATCGCCGCAGACAAGAGGGGGCGCAGGGTAGACATGGGGTAGACGGAACCTACGCCCTCACCGGCGGCGCTCAAATCGGCGACCGCTTATGACGTTAACATGTACGAGGCCGTCAACACCCCCGCACTACCGAAATATGCCCTAGGTCAGCGCTATCACCGCCACACCCCGCGGAGGCAGGGACACCTTCCCCTTGCAACGCTGCTGCGTCAGCAGGTCGGTGCCCTGCCGGCGGCCGAGATTCACCCGCACGGCCTCGTCCCGATGGTTGAGCACAAAGAGAAACGCCTGGCTGTCCTTCTCGCGCACCGTGGCCTCGACTCCGGCGGGCGTGACCAGCACCGGTGCGACCTCGGCCTTCGCGCACGCCGAATCCAAGACGCGGTCGAGTCCTGCCCGCTCCAACTTCGTGCCGAGGTAATATGCGTGACCCTTGCCATACGCATGCTCCGTGACCGCCGCGCGTCCGGCAAAGAAATCGTGCGTGTAGGTTGCTAGAGCCCGCGCTCCCTCCAGGTGAACGACCTCACACCAATGGCCCGTCTTGACCGGGGCCCCCCGCGCGCCGGCAAAGCGAACGCCATTGGTCTGTCCCTCGGCGTAAGGCGCCCACTCCTCCACCCAAAGGCCGAGCACCGGTCGCAGCCACGCCGGATACCCGCCCAAGACGACGTGTTCATGCTCGTCGACGATCCCCGAGAAGTACGTCGCCAACAGCGTGCCGCCGCGTGCGACGAAGTCCGTGAGATTGTCGGCATCGGCCTTCGTCAACAGGTACAATGCCGGCGCCACCACGAGCGCATAGTCCGTGAGCGCCGCCCCGGGGTGCACGAAGTCCACCGCGATGTTCCGGGCGTAAAAATATCGGTGCAGCTCCTGCGCCCATCCGGCGTAGTCGATCCGGCCGGGCTTCGACTCCAACTCCAGCGCCCACCAGGCGTGCCAGTCGAAGGCGATCGCCACGCGCGCGCGCACGAGTGAGCCCACGACCGGCGCGAGCGCCTTGAGGTCGGCGCCGAGCTGCTTGATCTCGCCGAAGACGCGGCTGAACGCCGGATCGACATGCTGGATCATTCCACTGTGAAACTTTTCCGCCCCGGCCTTTGACGCCCGCCACTGGAAGAACATCACGCCATCGCCCCCGCGCGCCACGGTCTGCAGGCTGCCCAGCCGCATGCGACCCGGCGCCTTCGGCCCGTTGATCGTCCGCCAGTTCACCGCCGAGGACGCCTGCTCCATCAGCACGAAGGGACGGTCCTTCTTCAACGATCGCATCAGGTCGTGGCCGACCGCTCCCATCCGTTCCGGCTCCAGCCCCGGCAGCGGGTCGGGGTAGCTGTCCCACGCCACAAAATCGAGTTCCTCCGCCCACCGCCGGTAGTCGAGCGGCTTGAAAAAGGTCATGAAGTTCGTCGTCACCGGGACGCCCGGCGTGATCGCATTCACGATGTCCTTCTCCTGCCGATACAGCTCGAGAAAGGCATCGCTGAGAAAGCGCCGGTAATCCAGCTGCTGGGTCGGATTGTTGTGATACGGTGCCCGGCGCGGAGTGAAGATCTCGTCCCACGCGGAGTACACCTGGCTCCAGAACGCGGTGCCCCAGGCGGCGTTCAACGCATCGAGCGTGCGGTAACGCGTCTTGAGCCAGACGCGGAAGGCCCGCGTGGTGGCCTCGCCGTGGCACTCGGAAAGATGACAGGCGTACTCGTTGTTGATGTGCCAGGCAGCGAGGGCCGGATGCCTCCGGTACCGTGTGGCGATCTTTCGCACCAGCGCGGCGGCAAGGCGGCGGTAGGTCGGACTGCAGGGTGAATAATGCTGCCGCGAACCGGGATACAACGTGGCACCGTTGGCATCCACCGGAAGCACGTCCGGGTACCGCTTGGACATCCACGGCGGAGGCGACGCCGTGGCCGTGGCGAGGCACACATAAACACCGTGCTCAGCCAGCAGGTCCATCACGCGATCGAGCCAGCCGAAATCAAAGGTCTTCTCCGCCGGCTGCAGCTTCGCCCAGCTGAAGATGCCGACACTGACGAGGTTGACTCCCGCCGCTTGCATGAGCCGCGCATCTTCTCGCCAGACCGCTTCGGGCCACTGCTCAGGATTGTAGTCGCCGCCATAGGCGAGCGACGCGGGAAGCTTTGGTAGAATGATCATGGCGCAAAGGTAAGAGTCGACACGAGCCGCCAAGCTGACAGGGCCGGCCGACGGCGCAAGCCAACCGGCGTTGGCTCAACGCTCGACGGCCTGAGCGCCGTCTCGGGCGCGAACCGCTGGCCCACAAAGAACGATCAGTACGCCAAAAGCCGTCAGATGCAGCCCGCCAGTGATGACAAAGACCGGCCCATAGCCAAAGCGCTCCACGATTGGTCCGGCCATCGCGTTGATCAAGAGACCGCCCGCGGCGCCGCACGCTCCGTAGATGCCCTGGACGCTCGCCACGCACCAGCCGGGAAAAAGTTCGGTGACGAGCGGTCCGTTGCACACGAACCACGTTTGGCAAATCAAAGCGACGATCGAAAAGACCACCAGGGCTGACGCAACGTTGGGCGCATAGGCAGCAAGAATCCCCAGCGGAGCAAAACCGGCGGAAATGCCCATCAGCCGCAAGCGGGCCCGCGCAGGTGGTACGCCGCGGCGGATCAGACGGTCCGAATAAAGACCGGCGGCCACGCCGCCGAGATCGGCGACCAAAAACGGAATCCATCCCACCCACCCCGCTTGCTGCAGGGTAAGGCCGAGGTTCTCCTGCAAGTAGCCCGGCAGCCAGAACAGATAAAACATCCAGACCGGAGTGCTGATGAAACCCGCCAACACGATTCCAAGCACCGCCCGCTGACGGAAAAGCCCGAGCCAGGTGCGGCCATCGAGCCGTACCGTTGCCGGTGCATGATTGGGCTCATCGATACGCGGGTCACGATAGAAGCACCACCAGATCGCTGCGACCACCAAACCCACCAAGCCCGGCACAATCAGCGCCATTCGCCACCCAAAGTGTACGGCCATGTAGGCGATCAACGGCGGCGCCAGCATCGCCCCCAAGGCGCTTCCCGTGGTGCACATGCCAGAGACGAAACCCCTTAGCTTTGGCGCAAACCACGTCGCATAAACCCGCAGCCCGGTGGGAAAACTGACCGGCTCGGCAAAGCCGAGGAAGAATCGGCACGTTCCAAGTTGAAAGAGGGTCCGCGTGAATCCCGTGGCCAGCGTGGCTAGCGACCAGAGGCTCACAAACACGCTCATCGTCGCCCGATTGCCCAGCCGCTCGACCAACGGACCGCTGGCCAGATACATCACGATGTAGGGAGCCATGAAGCAGGTCACCAGCACCGAGTAACCGCTGTCTGTCAGACCGAGCTCGCCCTTGAGCAGCGGCTTCAGCACCGAAAGCGTCTGCCGGTCGAAATAGTTCAGGAACGCGATGGCAAACAGCAGCATCACGATACCCCACTGGCGTCGCTTCAGCGCAGAGGCGGTGGACATGGAGTTAAGGCGTAGGTCAGCGTGCCCGCCGCCGCGATGGCGGCGAGCACGAAGGAAGACGGCTCCCGGTTACCACGTATACGTGACTTTGAAACGGGCGTTCAACGGTGCGTCGACCGTACCGCGGAACTGACGCACGCCCAGAATGATCTCCTCGTCGAAGAGATTCCGGACGTTAAGGGCGAGGTTCATCCGCTCGCTCACTCGGTATTCGGCAAACAGGTCCACGCGGGTGAAGGCGTCGATCGCTCGCTCGCCGCCAAAAGCGGCCGGACGGTCGCCTTGGTAGATGACGCCCAGTCCGAGGGAAAGTTTGCCAAGAGCCTCGCCGGAGAATCGGTACTTGCCCCAGAACTGAGCGCTCTGCTTTGGCACAGCAATGAACTGCGGACTTTCGTCGCCCGCACTCGATCCGGAGATCTCAACGGTGCTGTAGCCGGCGAGGAAGCTCCAGTTCTTGTCCGCATAAGTCAGATTCGCTTCCCAGCCCTTGGAGGTAAGGGCGCCCGATTGCACAAAGAACTGGTCGAATGGCGGCAGCTCGCGTTTCGGCAGATTGCTCACGTCAATTTCAAATCGCGCGAGGTCGAAACGAAGGGCACCGTTAAGCGCTTCAGCCTTGAGCCCAAACTCGCGGATGTCACCTTCCTGCGGATCCAACATCGCGCCATTTCGGTCGGTGCCGAAAAGAATGGGACGGAAGGCTTCGCTGACTAGTCCGTAGACGGACAGCCACGGAAGAGGCCGGCCGACCACACTCAGCCGCGGCGCAGTATCGGTGATATGATTGTAGGTGGCAGTACGCGCCAGCTGGTCCTTCATGGTGATGTAAATCGAGTCATGCCGCACCCCTGCGGTCACCAGAAGGCGCTCATCCAAAAACCCCAGAGTATGCTGCGCCCAGACGCCAAAAATGTCGTCACCGTTATCGGTCCAGAAGACATTGGCTGCCGCGCTCCAGTCGGGCTCATTGCCGTAAACCGGATTCCGAATATTGAGATTCGGAAGAGCAGAACGAAGAATACTGACCGGTTCGGCATAGCGCATGTATTCGCCCCCGGCGATCGACTTGTGCGTCACGGCACCAGTCTTAAATTCGCCGAAGATTTCGCTCTGCACGTTGAACTGACGTCCGTACTTCCAGTTGTTGCGAGCCCGTCGCGAGATCTCACCCGTCGTCTCATTGAAGCCCAGCGTCTCCACCTGCTTGATCGGATTCGAGATGTAGAGGGCGCTCAACGCGCTGCGCCAGTTCCAGCCTTTGGCCAGTTCATGATCGACCGTGATCAGGCCATAATACTTCTCAATCTTTGTGATCTGCCACGGGGCTCCCATGCTGAAGCTGTTGGAGAGTCCGTTGACAATGGCGCCGTTGGCTCCGATCGGAACGCCCTCATCTTCCACAAACTCGTCGTAGAAGATCTCGAACTGACCATTCACCGTAGTGCGGTTGGTGAGCGTCTTGGTGAAGGCGGGCGCAACAAAGACCCGCTTGCGGCTGACAAAATCGCGGAAACTATCCGATGACTGCACCGCGACATTCAGCCGGTAGAGCAGAGTCCGGGCCTCATCCACCGGGCCGCTTACATCGATCGTACCGCGGAAGTACTCCTCCGTCCCGATCGTGATCTCTGCCTGGGCGAACGGCCGGCTCAGCGGTTGCTTGGCGATGTGGTTGATGATGCCGCCGAACCCATCGCCGTTGCCAAACAACGTGGTGGCCGGCCCCTTGAGGATCTCGACCCGGGAGATGTTCGCCGTCTCCGTACCGCCCCATTCGCGGCCTGCACGATAGCCGTTGATGTACTGGTGCGCCGGGGCCTGAAGGCCGCGAATCTGGAACAGGTTCTCGTTTCTCTGATTTCCCGGCTTGTTCACGCCCGCAGCGTAGAGCATGTAGTCGTTCAAGCCGTCCGCCATCTGATCATCGAGGAAGCTGTCGGTAAAAACCGTGAGCATCTGCGGCACATCGCGAATCTCCTGACGGATCTTGGTGAACGATAGCAGGCTGTTTGCGACATAACTGCGATCCTCGCTGGCGCTCACGCTGTAGGGCGAAAGTTGAATCACTTCGTCCTGCGACGTGATGTCCGACTGAGCGATCACAGGAAGAGCAAACGCAGCGCCGACAAGGAGAACGGGAAAACGCCACAACGGGCGGCAAGGCTGGGTTCTGAAATCGAGACAGATCATGGTCGTGATGGGGTTGGCCGGTCCGGGGAAGGAACCGTCATGCCTGTCTGTGTGCGCCGTCGGCTCAGGTCACAAGTGTAGCTCCAGTTTATTCTAAACCGAAGCAGGTCTAACCGTGTCGCCCTGCCGCCATTCGCCATCCAGGCCGATCAGCCGGTGAAGGCGGGGCAGTCCGGATTCGTTGAGATGAATCTGGGCGGCGAGCGTTTCCAACGCGACCGCTCCTATCCGGTCCGGCCTCTCGTCGATTCCGCTCAATCCCGGTTCGTCGTAACTGCTCACGCAGAGCGTCGCGTAGGCGACATCGCCCGGCACGCGCAATCCCTCCTCACGCAGCCAGCGATACGGCTCGATCGGCGAGGTCAGCACGACATCGGGGCGGTGCCGGCGAAACCAGCGTAAAAACCCGCGTCGTGTGAGCACCGCCTCTCTCCACACCGGCACCCGCTGCCGCGCCGGCAACTGCTGCTGGAACCAGGAGAAATATGCCGTCGCCATGTGCCGGCTGCGAAAATCGAGGTCATCGTCCACGATCATACCGATACGCTTGAAGCCGAGGTCGAGCAGCCGCTCGGTGGAAAGTTGCAGGCCCTGCAGACGGTTGGTCAGGACCTGATTGAATCCGAGGAAGAACGCCGAATAAGACGTGGTTACTGCGGTGAAGGACCGGCAATCGAAGGCAAACTCCGGAGCTTTGGGGTCGAGGGGAGAAATCAATAGTCCGCGGAAACCACGGTGCTCCAGCATGCGAGCCAGACGGGCTTGCGATCGACCGGGCTCGTGCAACCAGAAAGGCTCGAGACGGATTCCGAGCTCTTCCGCCCTCGATGCTGCACCGAGGTAGAGGCTTCTTGAATACGGATCCGATTTCTCCACGGCAGGGACGGCGTAAGCGTTGAGAAACGCGACCGGGGTGAGGTCGCGCCGCTCCCGACGGCTGCGCAGGTAGTTCATCAGCTCGCCTACCTTCGTATCCCGCACGTAGCCGAGCGCCTTCGCGGCCCGCGTCACCCGCCTTCGCGTGGAGGCCGGGATCCGCGGATGATTGCGCAGCGCCAGGGAGACAGTCATCTGGGACACACCGGCTTTCTCCGCGATGTCCCGATAGGATACATTCGGCATGTGCGTAAGTTGGTCGCTCTGGTCGTCCGGCACGAGTTTAGAATAAACTGGCGCGGCATTTGCCGGCCGCTCGGAGGGCACCGAATCTGCGCCGGTTCGCCGCGGATCGCGGCCAACCCGCATGCTCGCCCCGTTCTCCCTGCCCCGCCGTTTCCTGGGCCGCTACGACATGATCGTGTGCGGCGCAGACTTACCCGCCCTTGCGGCCGCTTTGGCGGCGGCACAGTCTGGCCGGCGGGTGGTCGTCTTGGAACGTAGCATCGCGCCTGCTGGCGACGTTTGTGCGAATCTAAGACTGGAGGTGACGGCCGATGACCGGGATCGCCTCTGTGCGCTTTGGGGGATCGCGACCAATGAGGTCACCGTCACAAGCGGAGAAGGCCACTTTTGGCATCCGGCACGTCTAAAGGTTGCTCTGGAAGACCGCCTTTTGTCGGACGGAGTGGAGCTGATCTACGGCGTTTCCCCCTTTGCGTGGCGCACCCGTGACGTCGCAGTGGATCTACTGGCGGGATGCAAATCAGGCTGCCTGGAGATTCGGGGCGAACAGATTGTCCTCGCGAGCCAGGAAACAGGGCTCCTGGCCACCATAAATCCATTGACGGCGTTTCGAGCCCGCCTGCCTCGGGTGCGTCGCATCGAGTTTGCCGGCGCGCGCCCCCACTTGCTGACCTCCGGGACGTTCTCTGGCCCGGACGGACTTCCGGTGACGTGGTGTCACGGCCCTGCGGGACTCGGACACATCTTCGTAGACATTCCGGTCCGTGACGAGCCATCGCATATGGCGTCGCCGATTACGTGCGGCTTTCCCGATCCCGCTGAGACAGCTTACCGATCGGGGATGGACTTGATTGAAGGACACCCGGCGTTCCAGCATGCGCGTCTTGCCGGGATAGCCTCACGCAGCCTGCATCCGGAATCCGTACATTTGGCAGGAGGTGCGAATGCGGCGCACGGCGCGGCCGCACTTCCCTCGGGTTTCTGGGCGGTGGGAGCAAACGCTGCCTCCGACCCGGAGCAGTGGCACCGGCTCGCAAGCGACCTCGTCGAGGCCGTGCAAGAGGGATCGGCGGTCGGACGCAACGCAGCACGTGCCTGCCCGCCCGAAGACGGACGTGAAGGGTGCCTGCCAATCCACTCTCTGGATACTGACGTGCTGGTCATTGGCGGTGGTACCACGGGGGCCAACGCCGGAATCGCCGCCGGTGAGCACGGGGTCTCGGTCGTGGTCGCCGACGCCAATCCGGGCTTGGGCGGAACGGGTACGTTCGGCGGAATCAACAGCTACTGGTTCAGCCGGCGCGTCGGCCACAACACGCGCCTAACGCGGGCGGTGCGCAACCTGCAGCCAGCCGATGGCTATGAAACCACGCCCCATTGGCAGATGAAAATGTGGAGCGTAGAGACCAAGAAGAACGTCCTTTTGGAGATGGCCAGGGCCAGCCGGGTCCGGCTGCTGCGCGAATGCATCGCCTTGGGAGCCCTGAAGGAAGGCAACCGGACCGAGGGTGCCTGGTTGGTCCAACGCGAGGCGCTCGTCGCGGTCCGTAGCCGGGTGACCATTGACGCCACCGGCGATGGCGACTTTGCCGAACTGGCCGGCGTCGCTTGCGCCTATGGCGCCGCACGGAGCGGTGCGACAATGTGGTTCACGCTGGCTTCTCAGACCCGCCCGGGCACCTATCGGAGTAACTTCACAAGCAGTGTCGATGTGCGCGACGTGCGCGACTACACCCGCGCCGTTCTGTCCGGTCGCCGTCGGGGCGCACCGACCGGCGCGAATGCTTCGACCGGCACCCCCTACGACCATGCCTCCTATCTGGGAACACGCGAGTCCCGCCACATCCGCGGCGAGGTGACCCTTCAATTGGTCGATCAACTGCGGCTGCGGCAATGGCCCGACACTGTCACGATCGCGTTCAGTAACCACGATATCAAAGGTTACACCGAGTCGGACTGGGTACGGATCGGCCTCATTCCGCCCAATCTTGAAATCGAGATTCCTTATCGGACGCTCGTACCCCTTGGTGTCGACGGGCTGCTGGTGACAGGGAAGGCCGTGTCCGCCACCAGTGAGGCGTTGCCCGCCATTCGCATGCAGGGTGATTTCGAGAACCTTGGCTATGCGACTGGCACCGCAGCGGCGTTGGCGGTGCGCCAGGGCGTCGAACCCCGCAACGTTTCCATCCCTGACCTCCAGGCCCGGATGGTGGCGGCGGGGATCTTGCCACCTGCCATTTCAGGACGCGTTCAGCCGTCGTCCGCTGAAGACACGCCGTTTGCGGCCCTCTTGTTGGAGGCATTGTCGGACGACCAGCCACTCTACCGCTACCAGGACATGGAAATGGGCGAGGTGCATAGGGAACGCCTCCCCTTCGTCGAACTATGCTGTCAGGAAGCCGCCTGTGTCGTCCCATTACTGCTTAAAGAGATCTCGAAGCCGGAAAGCCCGAGACGCCTGATGTCCGCCCTTGCCCTGGCGTGGTTCGAGCGGCCAGAAGCCGCACCTGTCCTGCGCGCCCATATCGACCGCCACCTCCAGTCCGACCGTCTGCCTTCGCGCCAGCATCCCATCCGGTATGCGCACCCCCCGCCCGACCAGGGTAACATGCCCGAGCTGGCCTACCTCTTGCATGCGATCGCGCTCACTCGGCACCCGGGGAACATCGAACTCATTGATGGCTTGGCTGCACGGCTCGATCTTTCGGAGGGCGCACTTTTTTCGCCGACTGCAGGCGTCTTCGACTATGTCGATGCCATCTGCGATATCGCTGAGCGTCTCGGCGATCCACGATGCGAACCGGTGCTTGCACGCCTCGCCCAGGTGCCCCTCTGGCAGGGCCGGGTTTTCCGGGGTATTTTCCAGGCCGACTGGTATGAAGAACGTCGCGCCTTCCTCGAAATTCTTATTGCCCGCGCCCGCGCCCGTTGCGGCGAACGCGCCGGCTACTCGACTTTGATCGACTACCTTGAGGATTCACGACGCCCGTTGGTCAACCATGCCCTCGCCGAGCTTAAGCGCGTCACGTCGCTTGATTTCGCGCCCGAGGCCACAGCCTGGCGCGCTTGGCTGGACGCCACCTCCATGCTCCCACCGTGCCCATGGCGAGGACGTACCCCATGAGTTCTGCGCCCCCTTAGCCCTTTCCCCATCCCACGGCCCCAGTCGTTAGTCTGGACCGCACTTCACGTCGGCACGAACGAATCCCATCCATCGCGATCCTACCCCATGAAAGCCATCCTGCTCCTCCTCGTCATGGCCGCGCTTCCTGCACACGCGGCCATCTACTACATCAACACCCAGGCGGCCTACGCCGCGATCAGTACGACCACGTATGCTCCGGGAGACCAGATCCTCCTGGCACGCGGCATGACCTTCTACGGCAAATGCAAGCCCCTCGGCTCCGGCTCGTCGGGCAACCCGATCAAGCTCGGGGCTTACGGAATCGGTGCCCGCCCGGTCATCGACCTGAACGGGCAGGACAAGGGAATTGCCCTTTGGAATCAGGAGTACTGGGAGATCGCGGATCTGGAGATTCGCGGTCCGGGCATGAACGTCGGTACTGGGGATCGCTGGGGAATCTACATCGGTGGCGACATTGCCAACAACACCCTGGACTACTTCCGCGTCGTGAACTGCGTCGTTCACAATCTCGGCGGCGTTGCGACCAATTCCCATACGGGCGGCATCACGTTTGTCGCCCGTGGTGTGTCCGGTCAGACGTTTCGCGACGTCGTAATCGACAGTTGCACCGTTCACTCCATGCGGCAGTGGCGGGGAATCATGGTCAACGGCAACAACAACGGCGTTGCGGACCCCAAGAGCCGCGATGTCTACGTGCGAAACTGCACGGTCTACGCCACCCATGGGGACGGCATCATCCTCCTCGGGGTCCTCGACGGCGCGGTGGAAGACTGCGTTGCCTACGACTGTGGTCAGGCATCGTCCGCCCAGCTGGTCGGCCCCACGCCCGTTGCCATTTGGATGTGGAACTCCACGAACGTGCGCATCGACGGATGCGAGGCCTACGGACAACGGACGCCCAGCGGAGACGGCGGTGGATTCGATATCGATTACCACAACACCAACTGCACCGTCCAGTATTCATACGCCCATGACAACTACGCTTTCGGTTGTGCGGTTTACGGCGCGGACAACAATGCGACCGTCAACAGCAAGGTGCGGTACAACATCTTCTCCAATAATGCCCGGGTCGTTTCGGGGAGTCCTGACTTTCTCGTTGCGACGTGGAACGGCGGCAGCATCGACGGCGTTCAGTTTTACAACAACACATCCTACTGGAACCCGGCGACGTCGGGTTACGCGGTCAATGTCTACGGTTCGTTCTCCGGGACAAACCCCAACTTCTTTCGCAACAATCTGATTTACTCGACCAGTCCGAACCTCGCCAGCGTGGCCACGACGGCGTTCACACTGGACCACAATCTTTATTGGTACACAGGCTCAGGCAACCCGAACTTCTTCTACAACGGCGTCTCCTACACTTCATTCGCTGGCTACCGCTCCGGTTCAGGTCAGGAAACCAACAGCAAATTCGCCGACCCGCTACTCAATCAGCCGACGTATCACGGCACGGGCATGCCCATCACGCAGTTCACGCTACAAGCCGGTTCACCCGCGATCGATGCAGGCACCAGCTTCAGCGCCATGGGATCGCTCGACTTCTACGCCAATCCTGCCCCACAAGGCGTCGCGCGCGATATTGGCGCCCACGAACGAACGGCAGGAAGCGTTGTTGTGACAGTCGACAATACCGACGCTGGCTTCAGCACCGACGCCGCGTGGCCGACAAGCACGAGCGTGGCCGGTTATCTCGGCACCAACTATGCGCACGATGGCACCTCCGGCTCGGACTCCGGCCGCTGGGCAAAGTGGACCCCCAATCTGCCTTCCGCCGGAAGCTATGAAATCTTTATGCGTTGGACCTCGGGATCGACCCGGCCCGATGCCGCCCCGGTCCACATCGCTCACGCGGGCGGCACCGACACCTCAAAAACGGTCAACCAAACCGTGAACAACGGCGTTTGGGTCTCGCTTGGCACCTACACCTTCAACGCCGGCACCGGATCATCGGTTACGCTCTGGGCCACGGACGTAGGCTGGACGGTGGCGGATGGCGTGAAATGGGAATCGCGATGAATCACCTGATCGCTGCCGCCCTCGGTGCGGCTCTTCTCGCATGGCCTGATCGCGCCCACGGCGACACCATAAATCAGGAAGTGGCGAACCGCGAAGCATGCACCGCAAAGGCGATCATTCGGGTCTTCTTCCCGCTGCACGACGTCGGCGATCCGGTGCTCGGTCGCCTCATACGAGCCCAGCTCAATCACGTGAAGAGCGTAAGCACCCAGTTTCACGATCACGGGCTGACGATTGAGTATGCCCCGCTGGGGGAAAAGGCTGACGATCCGTCGCTGAGGACCAACTTTGCTGCGGACTACGGCATCCCTCAGGGGAGACTCCTAAGCCGCGCCAAGGCCGAGGCGATGGTCCGGCAGTATGAGATCATCCGCACACCCGCCGTCGTGATTCTTCGTCCGGACGCCGCATTACAAGAGCGATGGCTTGGACTGGCGACGTCGTATCAGCTAGCGGCCGCGTTTCAGCGTCTGTCGGCACGCACAGGCGCCGACGATTGGAGACATCCTTTCACTGGTTTTCCCGCCGCCCGCTCCGTGGGCGAGGGACTGTGGCTGATCGATGACGGGCAGCACCTTCGTGCAGGCGAACGACGCGGCGTCCGTTGGCTGATCGAGGGATCTCCGGGTGGAACCCCTCACACGCTCATCGTTTACCTATCGCCTTCAGGTTCTCCTAACGACGTCCAAACCTCGCGAACGGGTTGGCGTCAAATGGAGAAGGACGAAATCGACGTAATCCTCAGAGCAAGACCAGCACTAGCAACAGAGGCTCACCTTGCAAACATGGACCTCCAGCTGGATAAATCGGGTACCTACCTGCTGCGTTGCGACATACTGGATGCCGAAGGAAAGTTGCTACTCAATCGTGAGCTCCATCTCACGGTCGAGGCCAACTCCTTCGTGCCGGAACAATAGCGGGCGAAATCGAGGCGCCTGCCATTGCACGTAGGTCGGCAGATTACGTCACAGGTCAACCGTCCGTCAACGTAGGCCAGCTCCGCCACCTGGATCGAACTGCGGCACGGTTCAGTTCCTTCGTGCGGCCTTCGTCCGTCTCTCGCCCACCGCTGTGCCGCGATCTAATGCCGACACGAGGAGGCGCGCAGCACGCGTTCGTGGAAAAGGACGGTTAGCGCGCGGTAGCGTCACCGCCGCCGCCTCATCGCACGCAAACCAAGCCGTCCTGATACCCTCAGGTCGGTCGTCCGAGCACCGCCGCCAGCTCCCGAAGAAAACGTTCGTTCTGGCCGGCCGTGCCGACCGTGACCCGGATCCACTCCGGCAACCCGTACGGCTTCACCGGCCGGACGATCACGCCGCGCTGCTGCAGCGCCGCAAAGACCCGGCCGCCGTCGCCGACGCGGACGAGCAGGAAGTTAGCCTGGCTTGGAGCCGTCTCGAGACCGAGGGCGCGCAGGCCCGCCCCGAGCTGGGCGAGGCCCGCCCGGTTGTCCGCGGCATTGCGCGCCGCAAACGCGGCGTCGTCGAGGGCTGCGATCGCCGCCGCCTGTCCGATCGCATTCACGTTGAAGGGCTGGCGCACGCGGTTGAGCAGCGCGGCGAGCGCCGGGCTGGCATAGCCGTAGCCGACCCGCAGCGAAGCAAGTCCGAAGATCTTGGAGAACGTGCGCAGGCCGATGACCTTGCGCCCCTCGGCGATGAGCGGACGAAGGTCGGGCGGCTGGTCGAGGTACTCCGCGTAGGCTTCGTCGAAGGCGAAGACCACGTGTTCCGGCAGCGCGCGGGCAAAGGCCAGCAGGTCCTCCGCCCGGTTCGTCGCCCCCGTCGGATTGTTGGGGCTCGCCACGAAGACCAGCTTGGTGCGCGGCGTGATCGCCGCAGCCATCGCGGGCAGGTCATGCGCCCACTGCTTCAGCGGCACCTCCACCGGGCGCCCGCCAAACAGCAGCGTCACGAGCTTGTACACGACGAAGGCAGGATTGCCCATGACCACCTCGTCACCCGGCCGCAGGAAGACATGGCCGAGCAGCTCGAGGATCTCGTTCGATCCGTTGCCCACCACGAACTGCGCCGGATCCAGCCCGTGACGGGCGGCCAGCTTCTGGCGCAGCGCGAAGCATCCGCCATCAGGATACAACTCGCCCTGTTTCAGCGCCGCCATCGCTGCGGCCACAGCCTTGGGCGAAGGACCGTTGGGATTCTCGTTTGACGCCAGCTTGATGATGCCTGCCGGATCCAGCCCGAGTTCGCGGGCGACCTCCTCGATCGGCTTGCCCGGCTCGTAGACCGGCTGGCTGAGCACCGTGGGATTAACGAGGCTTTCGAGATTCATGAGCGCGGCACTCAACACGATTCGACATCGCGGCTAAAGCGAATAGTGGTCGGCCATGCTCCACAGCCTGACCACCGGATTGCTCGCCGGCCTGCTGCTGCTGACCGGCGCCGGGGCGGCTCCCACCGTGGATCGTGCCACGGTGGAGGGCGCGCTCGCGGCCGTCGCCCGGCCGGAGGGGCCCTGGAACGGCGGCCTGCTCCTGCTCGCACCCGGGCTGCATCCGGACGACGTCCCGTTGTCGGCTGACTTGGATGTGGACGACGCCTTCCATCGCGCCCTGCTCAGCCAGGGCTGGATGATCGCCACCACCAGCTACCGGCGCACCGGTGTCATCGTGGCCGATGCGATGGAGGATCTCGACCGCCTGCATGCCTGGGTTGCCGCCCGTTACGGCGAGCCCCGCCGTACGGTCATCGAGGGAAAATCGATGGGGGGTCTCATCGCTGTCCTGCTCGCGGAGCGGGACCGCAGTCCCTACGACGGGGTCGTGGCGATCGGCGCCGCCCTCGACCTGCGCGAGCCATCGACCGGCATCGGGGTCAACCTGCGCCCGCGGCGTCCGGTCGTCTTCCTCAGCAACCAGACGGAGCTCGAGGCACCGCGACGCTACGCCGGCGGCATTCCCGGCGTGGACCGTGAGATCGTGCACCCGGTCGTCTTTCGCGTCTCCCGCGACGGCCACGTCAACGTCAACGCGGCCGAACGCCTCTATGCCTTTCGCGCCCTGCTCGCGTGGCTCGACCGCGGCCGCGGGGCCTTGCCGCCCGAAGTCCGCGGGGACAACGTCGAGGCGCGCCAGCGACCCGCCATCATCGCCGCCAAAGGCGCGCCCCCTCGCCTCTCGAGTGCAGAAATTCACGATGCCACGCAGGTGCCGGCACCTCGTCCGTCGGAGGTGTTGCCCGATGCGGACAGCCGGGGCCTCGTCGCCACGGTCGTCGCCGTCACGCCGGTCTACGGCAATGTCACGCTCAACGTCCAGGTTGCCGACCTCGACGCCATCGGGCTGCGCCCCGGCGCCTACTTCCAGCTCCGGACCGGAGCACAGACCGTCCGGGTGCTCTACGGCCGCGACTTCAGCAGCGTGGAGCGCGGCCAGTGGGTGCTCTTTCCCAGCGCCGAAGGCTATTTCTGGCTCGCCCGCAATTTCGCCAACGCCGCCACCTCGGCAGGGCTGTCGGTCGGTGACGCAGTGCACGTGCGGCGCTACGAACCGCAAAACTGAGGCCGGCGCGATCATCGCGCCGGGGGCGTCGGCGTCTTGTGGCCTCAGGTGAGGTCAGCGGCACACTGGCCGCGCCCACTCACACCCGCCGACTCGGCACGCGCACCACCTGCATGCCAGCCGCGCGCGCGCCCTGGATGCCGGGCTCGGCGTCTTCGAAGACAAGGCACTTCTCCGGCCGCACCCCCATCCGTTCGGCGGCGAGCAGGAACATGTCCGGCGCCGGTTTTCCGCGACCGGGCGCGACCTGGGCCGGCGTGATCACAATGTCGAAGTAGCCGCGCAGGCCCGACTTTTCCAACGAGGGATACGCAACCTCTTCCAGTCCGCCCGTGGCGATGGCCCGGGGATGGGTCGAGGCGATCCGTTTGAGAAAGGAGACCGTCGCATCGATGACCGTCACGTCCGCGAGGTACTCGAGATAGATCATCTCCTTTTCATGCGTGACCGCGACCGGATCGAGCTTGATGCCGTACCGTTCGCCGAAGAGCTCCGCCACCCGCACAGAGTGCACGCCGCCCAGGGCATAAAAGTAGTCCTCATCGAGCCTGCCCGGCATGCCCTGCCGGCGCATGGCGGCATCCCACGCCCGGTAGTGCACCGGCATGGAGTCGATGAGCGTGCCATCCAGATCGAAGATAAAGCCGGCGAAGTCGCCGGACGGGATGTCGAGTTGCATGAGAACCCGGACCTTCGCCCCGCCGGCGTGCCGCTGGCAACCGCAGAATGCTCCGCGTCACAGCGCCAACCGAAGGCACGGTGCCTCCGTGCAGGCTGAACCAAGGCGCACGAGCCCGCCTTGCCCGAAGAACCTCACCGCTCCCGACCCGCGGGACCTTACGCGTTAGGGCAGCGGCCGGATCCAGATGTTACGAAACTTCACCGGACTTCCGTGACCCTGAAGTTTCAGCGGCAACCGGTCCGCATGCGCTTCGTATGAACCAAGCGCGCGATGGCCCGTCTTTCCACGCACCTCTTCGTCGACATGGACCACGACGCCGTTATGCAGCAGCGTGACCCGCGCGGGCTCAATCAATCGGCCGGATTCAAACCGCGGCGCCACGAAGATGAGATCATAGGACTGCCATACGCCCGGCTTCGCGCTGGCGTTCACGCGAGGTGGCGTTTCGCCGTAAATTGCCGCGCATTGGCCATCCGCATAGATCTGGACCCGATGCATCGGGTGCGAGTCGAAGATCTGGATCTCGTACAGCTTCATCGGGAACACCCCGCTGTTTCCCCGATCGCCGAGGTACGGCGGTTGCTCTTCCGGCGTCATGAACTCCAGGTGAAGCTGGAAAGAGCCGAACGCTTCGATGGTCTCGAGATCGCCCTTACCTGCCACCAGCGCGCCTTCTTGAATCTGCCACGCCGAGGGTTTCCACGCCTCGAGCGATCGACCGTCAAACAGCACGGTCGCATCGCCGGGCGGCGCCAACAGGACGGCCGTTGCCTCGACATGCCGGGGCAAGGGCCGTTCGCGGTCGTGCTTGCGATACGGTGTCCAGGGAAGTTGCGGCGTGTCGTCATAGCCGACCACGCCGCGGGCGTTTTCCTTCCACTCAACCGCACAAAGTGGCGTGCCGCCGGCAAGGGTCAGTACCGCCGCAGCGCAGCTCAGGAGCACATTTTTCATGAGGTGAGCTTCGAACTTCTGCGCCACGGCGGGCCATCCCAAAAGCCGATGTAGTGGCTCAAAACGAGAACGTATTCGTCAGGATGTACTGACGCGGATCCTGGTACCGGTAGGTGATCGGGACGAGGGTGCGCGGGTGCACGTTGTTCACCACCAGATCGCGTTGGTTCGTCACGTTGTTCACGTTGAGCTGGATGTTCCAGCGGACCTTGCCCTGGCGCAGCGTGGTGGCGTAGCCGATCTGGAAGTCGTAGACGTTCTGATCGGACGCATCGACCGTCGACACGCTCTCGATGACGCGGCCGTTCCACGTGTCGGTGTAATCGGTGCCCGGGGTGATCGTGTACTCCGTGCGCGCACCGGCAACGCGGCCAGCGCGGAAACGCATGCCGGCGCCGACCGTCAGCCCCTTGAGACGGCCTTGGCGGAAGTCGTAACGCGTGCGCAGGTTGAAGTTGTGCAGCGGATCGCCGACGAAGCGCTTTCCTTCGAACACGAAGGGATTGTCGAAGAAGAGCTGCTCCGCGTCGGCAATCGCCTCGTTGATGCTGTCCGTGTTCACCGTGAAGTCACCGGTGGCGTTGATCTCCGCCGGCGTGCGCCAGTCCGTCGAACCCGGCGCAATATCGGGCCCCGGCGTGTTCGTGTTCTGGGAGATCGCGAGCGTGCCGAACGATTTCCAATAGGCCTTGTGGTAATCGATGTAGGCGCGGTACTCGCGAGCGATGTTCGTACGGGTGGTCTTGTTCTTGGAGTAGTTGAGCGAGATCGACCATCCCGGCAGGACCTGTCCGGCCACTTCCACCTCGTAGCCCTTGCTCTCAGAGTCCTGCACGTAGCCCTGCACCTGGTTCATCACTTCCGCCTGGCGGCGGGCGAAGTTGGTTTCATCCGCATTGAGCGCACCGGAGTTCGCCAACGCGTTCCAGATGTTGACGACGTTGCTCTTGTTGAAGCCGGAGAAGCCGAACTCACGCTGGGAGATGGTATGGAACTCCGTGGCGGTAACGAAGACGCGGTTCTTGAGCAGGCTCAGCTTGATGCCGTAGTCCTCCGTCTCGCCGGCCGGCGAAGGCACGAGGTCGGCGATGGTGGTCTTCAGCGGATCGGCCGGGGTGATGTAATTCGTGCCCGGGGTGCTCACGCTGTTCGACGTGTTGTAGAAGAGCGAGAGCCACGGCAGCACGTGCACCACGCCACCCAGGGTCCGTGTATTGCCCGTAAAGATACCAGCGTTGGCCGTGCGCGGATCCACGGGGGTCCACACCCCCGTGTTCGGTGCGATCGCCTCGGCGGCGGGGTCGCGAACGGCGACGCCGACCCAGTTCTTCAGGCGGTCGCTGCGATAGCCGAAGGTGCCGACGATGCGGTTCTTGAGCAGGAAGAGCTGGCTGACGCCCATGTACGCACTGGTCTCGCGGTCGACGTAGCCGATGTTGCCCTGCGAACGGTTGAACTCGTGCATGTAGAGGTTCGAGATCTGGCCCGTGCGCGGATCCTGATACGGCGTGGCGCCGGAGAGGTTGTAAGGCGCCGGGATGCGGAAATCCGGATCATCGAGCACGGCCAAGATCGGGATATAGTAGCGGTAATAAACGGCATTGGAGCCGTTCTCCGGCGTCGGATTGAAGGCGCCGCCACTCGTAAGCGACGGACCGCGCAGCCAGTACTGCTGGAGGATCTCGCTGCGGGACTTGATCCGGGCGAGCTCTCCGAGGCCGGCCACACGCAGCGTCGCCCAGTCACGATAGCCCTTCTCATACGAAACGGTCAGGCGGCCCTGGCTGGTCTGATTGCTCGACGGGCGGCGATCAGGCGTCACATCGAAGTAGTAGAGCTGATCGGCCGGCTTGAGCTGTCCGTTCGGCAGGTAGCGGTTCGTGTCGGCCGCGACACCGTAGTGGTTCCACGAGGCAAGGTTCCGCGTCTCGGTGCGGCTCACCTGGCGGTTGAACGCGAGTTCGACGTTGAGGTCGCGCATCACCTCGCGTTGCACGAAGGCGGAGAAGTTGTTGGTCTCGAATTCGCCGCCGACCCAGTTGGCCTCCAACACGGCATCGGGGTTGCTCAAGCCGCGGGCGAAGTCGTTCTGCAGCACGCCACCGGTCGGCGCCTCGGAGTAGGTGAACTGACGGTAGTTCTGCGCCACGCCGAAGCGGTCGCTGAACACGACCCAGTCGCCGCCCGAGCGTTCCAGCACACCGGTGACGCTGGTCGCGCCGGTGTCGCGGAATGGGGTGCCCGGGGTGCCCGCCACGCCGGTGCCGGGCGTGCCGGGCACGTAGTCAGATCGGAAGTTGTCGAAGATCGGCTGGCCCGAGGCGTTCCAGATCGAGAGGTAGTCGTTGGCAAAGAAGGGCCGGGGCACAAAGCGGTCGACCTGGCCACGCTCGAACTCGACCTTCACCGTCGTGCGCCGGTCGGGCTGCCACTTGGTCGCGAGGAAGATCCGGTTCTGGTCGTTGTGACCGGCGCTGCGCCACGATTCCTCGCGGCCGCGCAACACGGCCACGCGCAACGCGAGCTTGTCCTTGATCAACGCGAGATTGGCATCGCCACTGAGCCGCTCACCGCCCCACGAGTCGATACGATGGGTCAGGCTGAACGCGTGCTTGTTCGTGTTGGCCTGCTTCGAGGAAACGTTGATCTTTCCGGCCGGGGAACCGAAGCCGTAGAGAATGGAGTTCGGTCCGCGCGACACCTCGAGCCGCTCGGTCATGTAGAGGTCAACCTCGCCGGGCGCGTTGAAGAAGTTGATGCTGCGTCCGCCGCCGGGAAGACCGCGGATGCGGATGGAGCGGATCGAGTCGTTGTAACCGTCCGAGACCGGACCGGCCGCGCGGGCATCGTCCGTCTCGACCCGCGTGCCCACGCCGTACTCGATGGCCGACTCGATGTTGGTCGCAGCAATGTCGGAGAGGAACTCGCCGGTCATCGGACTGATCGCCGCGGCGATGTCCTTCAGGTTGGTGCGCAGGCGGGAGCCGGACAGCGTGTCCTGGCCGACGTAGCCCGTATCCTGGTCGCTGCTGACCTCGAACGGGGAGAGAGTGACGACCTGTTCGGTGGCGGCCGGAGTGACGGGTTGCGCAGGAGACGTTTGGGCGGGAGCAAGAGGGGCGAGCAAACTCGCGGTAAAACCCGCCGCAGCGAGGCAGCGGTGGGGTAGACGAAACGTAGACATGGTAGGGTTGGGTTAGGGGAAAGGGTTCGCTAGGGCATGAGCCCGCGAATGAGGCAGATTTCAACGAGGCGGCAGCGGGGCGAGGTCAGTCGCGGAGACGCAGGGTAATCGGGCATGCCGGCGGGGGTGGCCGGGCGACCAACGTCGGTTTCATGGCGGGGTGAGGCGGAGCGTTTTCTTTTGGCCCCCCGGCGCAAATGGTGTCTTGGTTTACGTCAACTATCCCATGAGTCTTCGCGCCCTCGCCCGGGAGTTGGGCGTCTCCCCCACCGCCGTCTCGCTTGCCCTGCAAAACAGCGGACGGGTCTCCGCCGATCTCCGCCGCGCCGCCCAGCGTCTCGCCAAGGCCCGCGGTTATGTGCCCAACGCCCGGCTCGCCGAGCTGATGAGCGAGGTCCGTCGCTCGAGCGAACCCACCTACCGCGGCACGCTGGGCGTGGTGTCGCTGTTTCCGGAGGAACGTCCGTGGATCGAACGTCCGATCTGGTGGCACCTCGGAGCGAATGTCGACGGCGCACGCGAGACAGCAGAACGTCATGGTTACAAGCTTGAGCTCTTTTGGTTGAAGGCACCGGGCATGACACCGAAGCGGGTGGCCCAGATCATCGAAGCCCGCGGCATTCGCGGGCTCTTTTGCCTCGGCGCCCTCGATCCCGAGGAACGGCTCCCTGCTGCGCTGAAGCCATTCGCCCTGGTGACCCAGGGAGTGAGCATGCCCGACCACATGCATCGCGTGATCAGCCACTTCTCGGCCGACGCCCGGGTGGCCCTCGACGAGCTCAAGGCCCGCGGCTACCGCCGGCCCGGCATGATCATGCAGACGCATGCCGACCGGCGCACCGACTTCCTCTACACCGCGGTCTTCCTCAGCCATCAGGAACGCTTTTTCGCCGACGCGCCCATCCCCATCCTGCGCGTGGAAACCTGGGACACCGAGCTCGTTGGCCGCTGGTTGGACCAGCATCGCCCGGACGTTCTGATGATGCATCAGGATCCCCGGTTTGTCGTCGAGTTGGATGCATTTCTCCAACATCGGCGCATCCGCGTGCCCCGAGATTTGGGCTACCTCGTGCTTGATCGCATCGCCGACCGCGAGCGCATCAGCGGCGTGTGCCAGAATCCCCGGCTCACCGGCGCGATTGCCATCGAGATGCTGATCAGCCGCCTCTACCTGCAGGACTTCGGCCCTCCGGCCGTGCCCAAGGTCGAACTGGTGCCCGGAACATGGAACGAGGGCCGCACGCTCCGCCCTCGCCTTTGAAGCCGGGTATGCCATGGTGACAGCCGGGCCCCCCCCCGCCAACCCCGTCACCCCATGCCGACATTCCGCCTGCTCGTCATTGCGACCGCGTTTGCCGCCGTCAGCCACGCACAGCCTTTGCCCCCGCCGGCTCAGCCGGTCATCCAAACTCGGTCGAAGCCGGTCCTCCACACCGACGGCGCCAGCTTCAAGGACAGCAACGGCAACGGCCGGCTGGACGCCTATGAGGACTGGCGTCGGCCCGTCCGCGAGCGCGTCGCCGACCTCGTTGCCCGGATGACGCTCGACGAGAAGGCGGGCATGATGCTGATCGACTCGCTGAGCGCCGACGTGGGCGGAATCCCTCCGCCCGCCGTGGCCAACTTCATCCAGCGGCAGAACATGACGCGCTTCATCCTGCGCAACGTCATCACGGCCACACCCGACGGAAGGCCATCATCTGGCTTCGTTGGCGCGCAGGTCACACCGCGCGAGGCCGCCCAGTTCACCAACCTGGTTCAGGAGATGGCGGAGGGCTCCCGGCTGGGCATCCCGGCGGTGTTCAAGAGCAACGCGCGCAACCACTACGAGCGTCAGGCGCGCGGCGGGATCAACGAGGCCGCCGGCTCGTTCTCGGAATGGCCGAAGGAGGCCGGCCTCGCCGCCATCCGCGACCTCGACGTCATCCGCCAGTTTGCCCGCGCCATGGGCGCGGAGTGGAACGCGATCGGGCTGCGCGCGGCGTACGCCTACATGGCCGACCTGTCCACCGAGCCGCGCTGGTACCGCGTGCACGAAACCTTCACCGAGGACGCCGACCTCGCGGCCGACATCCTGCGCACCCTGGTCGAGGAGCTGCAGGGACCCGCCCTCAGCCCGCAGTCCAAGGTGGCGCTGACAGTGAAACACTTCCCCGGCGGCGGCCCGCAGGAGGCGGGCTTCGATCCGCACTACACCTTCGGCAAGAACCAGGTGTATCCAACTGGTAACTTCGCTTACCACCTCAAACCCTTCCGGGCCGCGATCGACGCCGGGGTCGCCTCCGTCATGCCGTACTACGGCGTACCGATCCGCGTCACTCACGAGGGCGTCACCTACGACCAGATCGGCATGGCGTTCTCCCCCCAGATCGTCACCGACCTGCTGCGCGGCAAGCTGGGCTTCCAAGGTTACGTCAACTCGGACACCGGCATCATCAACTCCCGCGCCTGGGGTTTCGAGGGCAAGTCGGTGCCCGAGCGCGTCGCCGCCGCCATCAATGCGGGCACGGATGTGCTGTCCGGTTTCAATACGAAGCAGACCATCATCGACCTCGTGGCGGGCGGCCTCGTCGCCCAAGCCCGGGTGGACGATGCAGTGAGCCGCCTGCTCTTCGAGCAGTTCGCCCTCGGCCTCTTCGAGAACCCGTACGTCGACGCCGGCCAGGCCGCCGCAGTCGTGGGCCGGGATGACTTCCGTGCCCAGGCCCTCGACGCGCAGCGCCGGTCGATCGTGCTGCTTAAGAACCAGGACGGCAACGCCCTGCCGTTGCGTGCCCCGACCGCCACCGCACCGGTCCGCGTGTACACCCTCGGGCTCGACCCGCAGGTGGTCGCCGCGCCGGACTACGGCAGCTACCAGGTCACGGCCGGCGACCGTCCTCCGAACGACCGACCGGGGCGCGTGGCAGTTCCGGCCGGCACCGATTACGCCCTGATCCGAGTCGAGATCACGAATCCGCGGGATGTCACCGGCGCGTACAAGAGCGCCGACCCGGCCACCGGCGGATTGATCAATCCTGCCACGGGCCAGGCCTGGGGAGCCGCGGACCCCGAGAACGTCGACGACGGCCTCCGCTTCGGCGGAGCGCTGCCACAGGAAGTCGACGCCCTCTCGTTCACCCGCATGGCCGCGGCGAAGTCATGGCAAATCACCCCGTCGCTGGCCGACATCCAGGCCACCTTGGCCGAGATCGGCGACCCGAAGAAGGCCGTGCTGGCGGTGTATTTCCGTCACCCCTACGTCCTCGACGAGGAAAGCGGCCTGCGCCGCGCCGGCGCGCTGGTGGCCACCTTCGGCGTGAGCGACCGCGCGTTGATGGACGTGTTTACCGGACGCGCGAAGCCGCAGGGTAAACTGCCCTTCGCCCTCGCCGGCAATCTCGAAGCCGTGATCCGCAATGCGCCCGATGCCCCGGGGTATCCGGCAGCGGACACCCTGTACCCCTTCGGGCACGGCCTCACCTACTAAGTCAGGGGCGCACGGGAGGAGCGACGCTGACCCGGGTGGTGCGAAGGGTCTCGATCAGCGCAAGGGGCACCGGGATGACGGTGCCGTGGCGCATGCGCTCCGGTGCACCCTCAAAAGGGAAGCGCATCCGGTCGGACACATCCTCCCAGGTCTTCAGATCGGCCGAGCGCATCGCGCCGTAGTGCTTCTTCGTATACGCGTCGAAATAGACGATGTAGTGGTCGCCGATCCTGAGTGCGGTCGGCCCCTCGACCCAGAGCCCCTCGGGTGTGAAGGGCGGCTGCAGGTTCGTGAACGGACCGCGCAGGTCGGCACTCTCGGCGAGTTGCAGGTACTTCTTGGGCGGATGGCGGGTCTCATCCTTCAGCACGAGGTAAACCTTCCCCATGGCCGGCAACAGGGTGGCATCGATCACGCTGAAACCGGGATCGAAGAAGAGCGCCGTCGGGGCGAAGGTTTCGAAATCCTTCGTGGTCGTGAAATACATCCGGTGGTTGTAGTCGTCTTCGGACGATCCAGCGGTGGCGGTGAAACGGCCGGGAATCGTCGACGCCCAGTAAATCAGAAATTCACCGCGGCCGGCGTCGTAGGTGATCTCCGGGGCCCAGCTGTTGCGCACGGTGGGTTCGTGGGCCATCACCGGCACTTCCTTCTGCGGGCTCCAGGTGATGAAGTCCTTGGTCGACGCGTAACCGATGTTGTTCTCGTTCCAACCCGAGGTCCACACGAGGTGGTAAGTGCCGTCAGGTCCGCGCACGAGACAGGGGTCGCGCATCAGCTTGGATTTCCCCACCGACGGCGTGAGATAGCTGTTTCCATCGTTCAGCGCCTCCCACGCATAGCCATCGCGGCTCCATGCGAGATGGAGTCCGTCCTCACCGTTGTGGGTGAAGTAGGTGAACAGGTAGGCGGTGTCGGCTGGCGGCTGGGCCGGGAGGGCACCGCCCAGCAGAGCGAAAGCCAGGGCGCCGGCGGAAAGGAGGCGTTTCATGGTCATGATGAAAGAACGGACGGGCGGCGCTTACGGTTTTCCCGCGACGGGTTCATCGCCGAGCGGACGCAGGTGCGTGACCATCGGGCTCGGCGGCACCGCAAAGGTGTCGAGCGGATCCGGGCGGGCCGGATCGTAGCCCGCGAAGTCCGCGGCAAGGTGCTGCGCCAGCGGGAGGCCGGCGTCCTTCAGTCCTTGGGCAACGCACTGGGCGATCTGGTATGCGCCGTAGTTGTTGTGGTGCGTGTTGTCATTCGGCGCGAACGCCCTTTGGGAAACGTCACGTCCCTGACGTTCAAGGGCAGCGTAGAGCGGCAGGCTCAGGGCATGAAGATCGATGAACGGTACGCCCAACTCCGCCGCCGCCTGACGGGTGGCTTCAGCGTAATCGGCCAGTGAACGCACGACCGTGCCGTCGGCCGCGAAGGCCCGGCGCTCCATCGGCGAAACCAGCACCGGTTGTCCGCCACGCGCCCGGACGCCTTCGACGTGCTGGCGAATCTCGTCCTTGTACGTGGTGAAGGGGCCACCGCGTCCGGTGGCGATCTGCTTCTGGTCATTGTGCCCGAACTGCATCAGCAGGGTATCGCCGGGTTTCATCACACTGAGGATCTTGTCGAGCCGCCGCCGGCCCAGCGAATCGCGGTACGTTTCGCCGGACTCGCCATGATTGGCGATCGCCACGGTGGGCCGGAAGAAGCGGGTCAACATCTGTCCCCAGCTCGTGAAGGGCTCACGCGACTGATCGCACACGGTCGAGTCGCCGAGCAGGAACACGGTGGGCACGTCCACCGGCATGATCTCCACCGCGCCGACCGCAGGGCGGGATCCGTTGAACTCGAGCGTCAGGCAACCATCCCAGGCCCATGCCTCCTGGGTGGTTTCGCGCGGCGCCTTGAGTCTCACCTCACCCGCCGCGATGCCATCCACCGCGGCGATCTGCGGCCGCCGTACATTGACGATGAAGGTGCGCGTCTCGAAGCCGCCCGGCCGCGTGCGCACACCTTCCAGCATGAGCCGGCGCAGCTCCGCCTTCACCGTGGTGTCACTTTCACCCGCGAGGTCGCCCAGCGTCACCGTCACCCGATAGTTTCCCTCCGGCACAGCCGCGGTGAAATAGAATGCGGAATCGGCCGTCACGAAGTCGCCCCGGAGCGGGTCCGGTCCGCCGCGGTCGACGGTCCGCAACGGGGCACCGGGTTCAAACCCGTAACCCCGCTCAACGGAAAAGACGGCGTCGGCCGTCACCCCAATATGGCCAGGAGCGACGTCGCCGGACCCAAAATCGAAGCGCCATGCTCCAGGCTGCGCGGCCGCAACGGCAGTGAGCACGGACACGATGACCAGGGACCGGCCCATATGCGTGGCGACTTTGCAACCGAGAGAGAACCAGGCAGGTGACGACATGGAAAGGGGGCGAATTGCGGACTAGTTGCCGCGCGGTGCATCCGTCTGGCGGCCCGGGCTGGCCGGAAGTGCGAAGATGTCGACGGGATCCGGACGCGCGGGATCATAGCCCCTGAAATCCGGTGCGAGGTGACGCGCGAGGTCGAGGCGCTGCTCGCGGATCGCCTGCGCGACACACTGGGCCAGTTGATAGGCGCCGTAGTTGTTGTGATGCGTCGCATCGCGGCCACCGGCGGCAAAGGCCAGCGGCGCCCGGTCGGGTCCCAGCGCCTCGTAGAGCGCCACACTCATGCGCTCGAGATCGATCAACGGCACACCTTCCTCCTCCGCCACTGCGCGCACAGCCGCCGGGTAGTCGCCGTGCGAGTTGCGGATCCGGCCATCGGGGCCAAACTGCCGACGTTGCACGGACGTCACCAGGACCGGATGAGCGCCGCGCCTGAGCGCCTCGGCCACGTATACCTTCAGGTAGGCACGGTAGGTGTCCGCTGCATCGACGTACGTCTGCGGCCACGCCGTCTTGCTATCGTTGTGGCCAAACTGGATGAACAGGTAGTCGCCCGCCCTGATCTGACTGAGCAGCTTGTCGAGCCGCAGTCCGGTGAGGAACGATTTCAATGTTTCCCCCGACTCGGCATGGTTCGCCACGGCCACGCCGGGGCCGAAAAAGCGGGTGAGCATCTGCCCCCAACTTGCCGACGGCTCGCCGGGCTGATCGGTCACGGTGGAATCGCCGGCAAGGAACACCGTAACGGCATCGTCCACCCGCTCGATCTCGACGGCGGCCACGCAGGGACGCGCGCCGTTGAACTCGAGGGTCAGCTTGTCATCCCAGTGCGGCACAAGCCCACGCGGTCCGTCCTCGCGGTCATTCAGCCGCACCCGATCGCCCCCCGGGGCGTTGGCCGGTGGCGGCGGAAGCGTCCGGTTGCGCACGTTCACCAGAAACGAGACCGCCTGTATCTCCCCGTGGGACGTGACCGCGCGTTCGATCATCAATCGCCGAGTCTCGGCTTTGATCGTCAGATCCGAGACGCCCGCCGGATCGCCGTGGTGCACGGTCACGCGATAATTGCCTTCCGGAACCACCACCGAAAAGAGCAACGGTCCCTCGGACGTGAGGAAGTCGCGGCGCAGCACGTCCGGGCCGCCACGGTCCACCGCCACCGGCGTCGCGCCGGGTTCGAGACCATGGCCCCGCTCCACTGAAAAGCCGGTCGTCGGCGCGACGCCGACGGCACCGGCCGCCACCTCCCCATCCCCGAAATCGAACCATTGCGGTGCGCCGAAACTGTTCGCGGCCGTCAAACCAACGCAGCAGGCCAGCAGCGCAACGCCACGAGGTCCGCGGCGAAGAAAACGGATCGGGGATAACGCCATGACGAAAGGATCCGATTACTCCGCTGGGAGATGGTCGCCGGCCAGCGCCAGGCACTGGATTGCCGCGAGGCCCCACTGCGCCACGCCGTTCGTGGACACCCACAGGGCCTCGTCCACGGGATTGAGCACCGCCGGCCCTTCGATCCGAGTGGTGGCCAAGGAGGTTCGTGAGGAGATGCCACCTCCGCCCTGGCGAAACTCCGTCCAAGCACGGGTCGCCAGCGCCGGATCGTCCTTCAACCGGGCCGCGTAGGCCGTAAGGCGGGAGTGCCCTTGGCGGAGGTTGAGCGAACCCAAGCCCCGCCCCAGTGCGGCCTGCTGCGCCTCGGCCGGGGCGTTGTAGAGTTCGCAGTACTGCAACCACGCGCGACGGAACGCCGGCACGTCGAACTGGGCTAGCAGCTCAGCGCAGATCTCGAACAGGCCGAACACCGCACTGAGGTGGGAAGCGCTGGCCCGGTCGTGGTCAACGCGGGCAAAGCGGCCGGTGGCGAACTCCATCTGACTGGCGGAGGAGAAAAATCCGCGGGGCTGCGTTCCGATCGTCTCCATGCTGGCCAAGATCTTCGCGCGCACCGCTGGATCGCCCGTCCGCTCCCACTCGGTCAACCACGCGGCAACCAGGGAACCCCAGTCCGTGCCAAACCCGACAAGGGCCGAAGTCGCATCGGGCGAGGGCGCCGGCGCGGGCGTGCCGGCGCGCGACCGCAGTTTGCGCGTGGGCTGCACGGTCACGAGCGTGCGGTCGGCGCGGAGCTGCTCGCGCATGAGGTCCCCCACCCGCTCGTCCCCCGTCAGATAAAAATAGAACCGCCGGTTGGCGGCCGTGCTGATCCGCATCTGTTTCGCACTGCAGCCCCAGTGCACCACGTTGTGGCGCGATCCCAGCGGGGCGAAGGGTCCGATGTGATGGACGTCCACTTCGCCGGTGTGCCGCGTCATGGCTTCGGCAAAGCGAAAGACCTCCGCCCGTCCCGTCCGGAGAAAGTGGTACCAGAGCCAGATGTCGGTGGAGAGCTCCGAATTGTCCCACGCAAAGCCGCCCACGTCGTACTTCCATTCGTGGCGGTCGCGGTCGTAGCTGTGCATCACATCGCCGTAGTGCCAGAAGCCATACCAACGGCGGCGAGCCGTCTCCTTCGCATAAAAATCGAAGTACCAGTCGAGCTGGTCCTCGATCGCCGCCTTCGCGGGCGTGGACCGGTCCGGTCGGCGCCAGAGTCCGCCAAACACGCCGACCGACTCAAGGTAACCGGGCGTGCACACCAGCACCGGCGGGGTGCGCACCGCCTCGGCCAGCTCGACCAGCCGCTCGCGCGAGGGCGTGGCCGGTAGCACCCAGAGGAACGCCTCGCTGGTACGCGCTACGCCGTAGGGGCGCTCGTAGCCAGGTTCGTAGTCCTCATAGGTGATCTCCAGCCCCTCCAGCTGCTTCACATGGGTGTCCTGACCCATGCCGTCGTGATAGAACCGCAGGTCCATCGCCGGCGCATCGGGCGCCCAAAGCCAAAGCGTCACGTCGGCCGCCGCCCCTGTGGCCCCGCGGACGTCGAGCTGCGCCGGATGGCTCTGCCAGAAGTTGCGCAGGCCAAAGGCAACGCCGCCCGACGGGCCGCCTACGTAGCCGAGCCCGGACGCGCGCCCTCCGTGGGCACACCGCAGCCAAACGTGGCGGGCGTCGGTACGTTTGCGGATCTCGAACGAATCCGCGCTCGCTTGAAACAGGGTCCAGTCGCCAAACGCCGGGATCAAGTCGAGGCGCCGGCTGACCGTCGCAGGAAACGTTTCGACTGACGGCGTGGCGAGGCCGGCAACCTGGGCCTGCGTGACCGCCGCTCCCGGATCGCGCCGCAAGCCGGTCAGGCCACGGACCGCCTCAGCAAAGAGGCCGGCGCCTTCGCCCGCGAACCGCACATGCCGGTCGTGCAAGGCATCCGCCATCGGCACCGCAAACCGTAGGCCGAGGCCGCGGATGAAGTCCTGGTTTTCATCGCCGTCGTACACGAACGTATGCATGACCCGCAGGGCGTCGGATCCGGCGTGAAAATACAGGCGCAACACAAACGGCAGCCACGCGCGGCCGGACGCGCCGGCGTGCCGCCCTTCGATCTTCACGACGGCACGGATCGGACCCGATTGCTCCACCGCGACCGCATCGATCTCGCCGACAAAGGTCTCGGTGCGCAGCACCCCGTCCGGTCCCGGCTCGGCCCGGTCCTGCCGCAGGAGCACGAGTGTGCCGTTCTGCAAACCAGTCCTGCCGTCGCGACGGATCCACTCGACCAGCGTGCGTCCTCGCCGGGCAACGCGGCAGCGCATGACCCCGGTGTCGATCTCAATCGCGTCCTCCGCAACCTGAGTCGTCACCGCCTGGGCCGGCGTCACCGGTCGTCCCGCCTCAAGGGTGAACGTCTCAGCCGCCGGGAGCCCGGCGCCGACCGCATGCGCCGTCCACTTGAGCGAGCCGTCCGGCCAGACGGCAAGCGGCCAGGACTGGACCGGCACGGCCGTGCCCTCCGCCGTACTCAGGGCAAACTCTGTGCCGGGCGCATGCCGCCCCTGCGGCCACGGCACCCCCCAGGTTGCGCCGAAGCAGGACGGCGGCGCCTTGCCGTCGAGCCAACGCACCGGGACCGCCGGCGGCACAGTCGCTCCCGTCGCCGCGCTCGCAGCCCGCGCCTGAGGCAGCGACGCAACCTGCAACGCCGCGGCGGCGACCGCGGTGTGTTTCACAAATTCACGGCGGGTAACCTGGGGCATGGCAGCGGAGGATGAGGGTGATGGGTGACGCCAGCGCCAACGCGCTCAGGCGAGGTGAAAGACTTCCTTCAGTCCCGTTGCGACCGGACTGTGGTCGGGGTTGCTCGGCATGACGTCGCCCATGTGTTTCCACCAGCGCTGACACACCTCGGTCTGGGCGATGGCCTGCCAACGGGCCTCGTCCTCGATCTCGACGTAGGCAAACAGCTGCCGCGTCTCCGGATGAAGGAAGATCGAGTAATTGTGGGCGCCGTGACTCTTCAGCACTGCGGCCAATTCCGCCCAGATTGGTTGGTGACGGCGGGCGTACTCGGCCTCCTGGCCGGCGTTGACACTCATGACAAAGGCTTTGCGGAGCATGCGGAGCGAGGGGGTGAAGGTTGAGGAAGGGGAAAGCCAGCGTGGAGACGCTGCCGGCCGGCGTCAGGCAAACTCGGCTGGAGATCGCGGACGTTCATGACGGACGCGCCGGTTCACGTGCGCTAGCGCGCGACCGCCGCTTCGACCGCAAAGCCCGTCTCGCGCAAGGTGCACCGGGCCGTGAAGGCGCGATCGAGCGCGTGCTCGAGCCCGCGCACCACCGGCACGGGTGCCGGGGCGCCGGGTGGGGTTTGCCAATCGATCTGGGACGCAGGGATCACCTCGATGCGAGCCGCACGATGGATATCCTCGATGAGCGCGGTGTGGCACGCGGCCATGGCCGTGTCGCACACCGGAAACGCGGGTTGGTGGAGACGCTTCAACACCGAGGCAAACATCGTGCGGCGCGTCTCGGAGGTGTCCGGCAGCGGGCGTTCCTCAACCGGGCCTCGATCGGGCGTGATCACGCAACGCTGCTCGTGCCGCCACTCGGCATGCCCGGCGCTGCCCTGGATGTAGATCTCGGGCTCACGGGTTTGCGCACAGGTGTGGGAGACGCCAAACCAGAACGCGACGCCCTCGGGGGACGTGGCTCGCACCACCGCCGTGTCGAACGTCTCGATCGCGTGAGCCCGGAAGAGCTCGGCGGTATCCACGCGCGCACCTGCGGCGTGGCCGGCATCTCGTCCGGCGAAGTAGAGACACAGATTGACGAAATGCGCGAAGGCGTTGTTCAGCGGCGAATCGAGCACGGCCGCTCCGTCCGCGCGCAACCGCCCGGCCCAGTGATTCCGTTCGAAGTAGGCCGTGCCTCGCGGCCACAGGCCGACGAAGCGAAGCGATTCCACCCGGCCGATCGCACCGGCAACGAGCCGCGCCTTCATCCACGCCGCTCCCTCCGCATACACGTCCTGAAAACCCACGGCCACGAACCGGCCTGCGGCCTTCTCGGCCGCCCGGATGGCTGCGGCATCCGCCACCGATCCGGCCAACGGCTTTTCCACAAGCACGTTGGCCCCGATCTCCAGCGCGGCGACCGTCATGCGCGCATGCCACGGAATGCCGGTCGGCACCAGACACAGGTCGAGCCGGCCGGCGTGGGCGCGCAGCATCTCTTCGTACGTGCCGTAAAGGACCGCCCCGCGGCGCTGCAGGTCGCGCACCGCCTCCGGCTCCTCGTCGGGGTTGATCACCACGGCGCCGACCAGATCGAGCTCCCCCCGGTCGTGCGCCTCGCGCACCAGCTGGAGGTAGATGCGGGCGTAGCCCGAGACGCCGATCAGGCCGACGCGCGGACGCGTTGGAATCGGAGAGTTCATGTGCCGGAGGCGAGGCGCAGGACGAGCAGGAACGCCCCGATGATGGCGCCGGAGACCGCGCAACAGGCGAGGAAGCCAATCGTGTCGACCTTGTCCCACTTGGTGAACTCCCAGTTCGACCGCGGGAAGAGCTTGAGATGGTCGTTGCGGGTCGGATTGAGCCGCGTCTTCTCCATCTCCGCCGCGTCTTCCTCCGGCGACTCCGCGACCGGGGTCTTCATCTTGCCGTAGAACAGGAGCACGCGCTCGGCCGACGGCGGTCGAGTGAAGAGGCTGACCACGATCAGGAGGATAAACGGCAGGATGCCGTTGTAGAGGAAACGGGCCGCATTGCGGTGGCTCGGGGACAAGGCCGCGACGTCGAGGCCGAGCCGATCGAGCACATACAGCTCGGTGTGGAAACGGCCGCGGCCCTCGAGCGGGCTGGAGAGATCGTCGGGCCGGGTGCGCACGACCGACTCAAAGAAGACCGCCGAGGTCCGGCCCAGCGCATCCTCGGTGCGCAGCACGAGGGAAGGCGCGGTGCGCACGGCTTCGACCTTCACGAGCGCCAGCGGCGCGACGATGTTGGCCAGGGCGCAGATGAGGACGGACGCCCACACCGCCTTGCTCGTGAGCCGCCGCCAGAAAAAGATCAGCACCACCGCGGCACCGAAGGGCACGTTGACCGTGAGCAGCAGCTGGATGACCTGGAAAACCCCGGTCATGTTGGTCGCGGCCACGATGCCGATCACCAGAGCGACCACGATCGTCCAGCGGCCGGCCTTCACGGAGTCGGTCTCGGTCATGCGCGGGTTGATGTAGCGATAGACATTGCGTACGAACAATGCGGATACAGCCATGGTCTGGGCCGCGACGGTCGACATGTTGGCCGCGAGGACGCCGGCCAGCATCAGGCCAAGCAGGCCCGGGCCGAGCAGCTGCCGGGACATCGTGCCCCAGACCGCATCCGGATCGGACAACGCCTCCGGGCCGGCGTACAGCGCGAGCGCGATCAGTCCGGCAAACGACCACAGGATGATCATGATGCGCTTGGCGTAGGTGCCGGACACCGCGCCGAAGCGGGCGGCAAACTCGTTCTTGGCCGAGCCGCTCACCGCCATGTTGCCGATGATGCCGTGAATCTGCACGATGCTGATCAGCACGATGCCGGCGAGTTCCCAGCCCGTGACCTGGGCTGCGCCGCCGCCGCCAAAAAGCTGGAACATCGCCGCCGGCACCTTTTCGCCGAGCGCATCCCATCCGCCGATGGCCGAGAGGCCCACCGGAATGAGCATGGCAGAGAAGATCACGATCAGGATTCCCTGGAAGGCCTCGTTCAGAGCGGCCGCCGCCATTCCGCCCAGCACGATGTAGGCGCCGACGATCAGAGTATAGATGATGTAGAACGGCACCGGCTGGATCGCCGTGATGTAGCTGCGCAGCTCGCCCCGGGCATTCTGCTCACGCAGCACGGTGAGCCGCAGCTGCGCCTCCGGCGGGAGCGGCGCCTGACGCAGCTGGCGCTCAAGCGTCTGCATCTCCCGGTAACCTTCGACCGACGCGCGCTCCGCCGCGGTCCAGACCGCCTCCTCCTTCACGATGAGCGAGGACGATATCTTGTAGGCGATCAGATTGCCGAAGCCGACCATAACCACCACCGAGGCGATGATCTGAAAGATCGCGTAGAACCGCGCCAAGGCCCGGCTCCCCAGCCGGTCCTCGAACAAGTCGGCCACGGTCACGAGGCGCACCCGGCGGAACCAGAGGTTCATGAACCAGTAGTAGGGGTTCATGAAAATCGTCTGGAACGAGAACCACGCGCCCGAGGCGCCGCGCTGGTACACGAGGCTCGCCGTGCTGACCGCGCCGTTCGCGTCGGTCGAGTTGCCGAAGTTCAGGAAGAACTGGTAGAGCTTCCCCAGCTTGCGCCCGGCCAGGAAAAACCCCTCTTCACTCCCCGCCCCGTGCGATCCCCGGTAGCCGAGGTACATGACCACGGCCAGATAGCCTCCGATGGCGACGAAATCGAGAAAGTGAAAGGAGCTCATCAGGTGAAAAGGGCCGGGGCACCCGCCGTCGGGCCGCGAGGCGAGGCGGCACCGGCCGCGGAAGGGAGGGTGAAATCGCTCAAACGCAAGGCATCGGAATACGACGTCTGCCGGCGGGGACCGCGGACACACGCGGACTGACAGGATGCGTTGGGGTTGAGTCGGCACTGTTAAACCGCTTGTCAGCTGGCGCGAACCGTAACGTATCTGACAGTACGATCACCCATGGCTGCCCCGTCTCTCCGCATCCTCGCCCGCACGCTCGGGCTCTCCCACACCACCGTTTCCGAGGCGCTGCGCGGCAGTCCGCGCGTGTTGCCTGCGACCCGAGCGCGGGTGCTGGCGGCGGCGGAGGCGGCCGGCTACCGGCACAATCCGCTCGCTGGCGCCCTGATGTCGGAGCTCCGGCGTTCCCGTGCCGGAACCTTTCGCGGACTCGTCGGCCTGCTGGATCTCGACGGACCGGAGAACCGGCCGCCCGTCGCCGTGCGATACAACCGCGAATTGGTGCGCGGTGCGACGGAGCGCGCCGAGGAACTCGGTTTCAAGGTCGAGCCCTTCGTCGTGGGCCGGCGGGGCGTTTCGCTCGCCCGCCTCGACACCATCCTGCAATCGCGGGGCATTCGCGGCGTCTTCCTCCTGCCGTGCGGTTCAAGTCCCGACATCAGCGGCCTCGGCTGGGAACGCTACGCCGGGCTCTATGCGGACTATCTCATCGAGCGACCGGGCCTTCATTCCGTCTGTTCGGACCACTACCGCTCCATGATGATCGCGCTGCAACAGCTGCAGGCGCGCGGCTACCGCCGCCCGGGGCTCGTCATGCACGCGGCGCACGACAACCGCCTGCTCAACCGCTGGGAGGCGGCGTTCACCGCGTATCTGGACCACCATGACGGCTTCGAACGGGTGCCCCCGCTCATCGTCCCCGCGCTGACCGAGGACGTCTTCTCTCCCTGGTTCAGTCGCACCAAGCCCGACGTCGTGCTCTGCCACAACGCCGACGCGCTCACCTGGATGCAGGCGGCGGGGGCGCGGGTACCGAAGACCCACGGCTTCTGCTGCCTCAACGTAAAGTCTGCGGCCCTGCCCTGCGCCGGCCTCGACCTCCAGCCGCGCCTGCTCGCAGCCCGCGGCATGGAAATGCTGATCGCTCAGATGCACCGCAACGAGTACGGCGTGCCGGAAACCCCGTCCACGACCACGATCCCGGCCCGCTGGGTCGAGGGCGAAACCTTGCGCGGGCCGGCCGGCCCGGCGCGATGAGGCGGCTCAGCTCTTGCGTACCTTCACCGCGCGGCGACGGTCCGGAAACAGTGTGCGGCAGATCTCACATGCCGTGCCGTCGCAGCCGCGCGCCGTACAGTGCTCGCGTCCATAGAAGATGATCCGGAGGTGGAGCGCGTTCCACCGGTCCTCCGGAAACAGCCGTTTCAGATCCCGCTCGGTCTGCTCGACACTCCGGCCGGACGACAACTTCCAGCGCTGGGCCAGCCGATGGATGTGAGTGTCGACCGGAAAAGCCGGCACCCCAAAGGCCTGGGCCATCACGACCGACGCCGTCTTGTGCCCGACGCCGGGCAAGGCTTCGAGCGCCTCGAAACTGCGCGGCACGTCGCCGCCATGACGTTCGAGCAGGAGCCGGGACAGGTCGCGGATGGCCTGGGCCTTGCGCGGCGCAAGCCCGCAGGGCCGCACGTAACCATCGATCTCCTGCACCGGGAGTTCCGCCATCGCCGCCGGCGTTGCGGCCCGCGCGAAGAGAGCGGGCGTGACTTGGTTCACGCGTTTGTCCGTGCACTGGGCCGACAACAGGACGGCGATGAGCAGCGTGTAAGGATCCCGATGATCGAGCGGCACCGGCGTCTCCGGGTACAGCTCGGCCAGGCGCCGGTCGACAAAAGCGGCCCGGCCGGCGGCCGTGCGGAAAGGTTCGGGAACGGAGGCGGCGCGCGCAGGCATGGACGAAAGGGTGTCCGGAGTGAGCATGAATTCTTCTCCGGCGCCAGTCCGGTTCGCCACCATTAGCCGTGTCGAGGGCCTCTGCCGTCCGGCATTCTACCCCCGGAACCGGCCAAATCTCGGTTGCGCGGCCCCGGACCACCCCTAGCGTGCGCGGATATGTCCTCGAACCGCGACCTGCTCGCACCGACCGACTCCTTTGCCCGTCGCCATCTCGGGCCCGACGCCGCCGAAGAGGCCGCCATGCTGCGCCTGCTGGGCCAGCCGTCGCTCGATGCCCTGGTCGATGCCGCCGTACCGGCCGCCATCCGCCGCGGCCCGATGAACCTGCCTCCTGCCTTGGGCGAATCCGCCGCCCTCGCCGAACTGCGGGGCATCGCGCGTCAGAACCAGATTTTCCGTAGCTTCATCGGCCTCGGTTACCATGACACGGTCACCCCCGGCGTCGTGCAGCGCACCATCCTGGAAAATCCGGGCTGGTACACCGCCTACACGCCCTACCAGGCCGAGATCTCGCAGGGACGCCTCGAGGCCCTGCTCAATTTCCAGACCATGGTGATGGAGCTCACCGGGCTGGAGATTGCCAATGCGTCGATGCTCGATGAGGGCACGGCCGCGGCCGAGGCCATGATGATGTGCCATCGCCTGAAGGAAGGCGATGCTGCGACGCACCGCATCTTTTTCGTCTCGGCGCACTGCCATCCGCAGACCATCGACGTGGTCAAGACCCGCGCCGAACCGCTCGGCATCGAGGTGGTGATCGGCGACCACCGCACCTACCGGCCGACGTCCGACTGCTTCGGCGTGCTGGTGCAGTACCCGGACACGACCGGTTCGATCCACGACTTCCAGACGTTCTTTGCCGCCGCGCACCAGGCCGGGGCGTACACGATCGTGGCGACCGACCTGCTCGCGCTGACGCTGCTGCGCGCCCCGGGCGAGTTCGGGGCCGACGTGGCCGTGGGGTCCGCGCAGCGCTTCGGGGTGCCGCTCGGCTTCGGCGGCCCGCATGCCGGATTCCTCGCGACCAAGGATGCGTTCAAACGCCAGATGCCCGGACGCCTCGTCGGCGTGTCCAAGGACGCCCAGGGCGATCCAGCCATGCGCCTCGCCCTCGGCACCCGCGAGCAGCACATCCGGCGCGACAAAGCCACGTCCAACATCTGCACCGCCCAGGTGCTGCTGGCGGTGATGGCGTCGATGTACGCCGTCTACCACGGACCCGAAGGCCTGCGGACGATTGCCCGGCGCGTGCGCACACTCACCGCGCTGCTGGCCGGCGGCCTGCGCGCGGCCGGCGCGAAGGTGAACGCCGAGCCCGTGTTCGACACCCTCACGGTCGGCAACGTATCCGCGGCGCGGGTACATGCCAACGCCGCCGCCCGGCGGTTCAACCTGCGTCCCATCGACGCCTACACCGTCGGCATCGCCCTCGACGAGACGACCTCGCTCGAGGAAGTGCAGACCCTCCTCGCCTGTTTCAGCGAATCGGTCCGCCTGCCCGAGCTGTCCGACGGTGCCTTCGACGCCGCCTACCCGGCGCCGTTCGCCCGCACGTCCGCCTACCTCACCGCGCCGGTCTTCAACCGCTACCACACCGAGCATGAGATGCTGCGCTACATCAAGCGCCTCGAGGCGAAGGATCTCTCGCTTTGCCACTCGATGATCTCGCTGGGCTCGTGCACGATGAAGCTGAACGCCACCAGCGAGATGCTGCCCGTGTCGTGGCCGGAGTTCGGCAAGCTGCATCCGTTCGCCCCGGCCGAGCAGACGCGGGGTTACCGCAAGCTCTTCCAGGACCTGGAGACCTGGCTGTGCGAGATCACCGGCTTTGCCGCCGTCTCCCTGCAACCCAACGCCGGCTCGCAGGGCGAATACGCGGGCCTGCTCGCAATCCGCGGCTACCATGCGGCGCGGGGCGAGGGTCACCGCAACGTGTGCCTGATTCCGACGAGCGCCCACGGGACCAACCCGGCGAGCGCCGCCATGTGCGGTTTCAAGGTCGTGCCCGTCGCCTGCGACGCCAACGGCAACATCGACGTGGCGGATCTGGAGGCCAAGGCGGAGGCCCACGCGTCCGACCTCGCCGCGCTCATGATCACCTACCCGTCGACCCACGGGGTCTTCGAGACTGCGATCAAGGACATCTGCGCCACCATCCACGCCCGCGGCGGCCAGGTCTACATGGACGGCGCCAACATGAACGCCCAGGTCGGCCTGACCTCCCCGGGCCACATCGGCGCCGACGTCTGCCATCTCAATCTCCACAAGACGTTCTGCATTCCGCACGGCGGCGGCGGCCCCGGCATGGGACCGATCGGGGTGGCGGCGCACCTTGCCCCCTACCTGCCCGGACACCCGTTGGTGGAAGGCGCCCGAGCCTCCCGGCTCGGCGCCGTCAGCGCGGCGCCCTGGGGCAGTGCGTCCATCCTCGTGATTTCGTGGATGTACATCCGCATGATGGGGGCCGAAGGCCTGACGCAGGCGACCAAGATCGCGATCCTCAATGCCAACTACGTGGCCAGGCGGCTCGAGTCGTTCTTCCCGGTGCTCTACCGCGGGAACGCCGGCCTCGTCGCCCACGAATGCATCGTCGATCTGCGCGGTTGGAAGAAGCACGGGATCGAAGTCGAGGATGCCGCCAAGCGGCTGATGGACTACGGCTATCACGCCCCGACCATGTCGTTCCCCGTGCCCGGCACGCTCATGATCGAACCGACCGAAAGCGAGACGCAGGTCGAGCTGGACCGTTTCTGCGACGCGATGATCTCGATCCACGGCGAAATGCAGGCGGTGGTGAACGGCGAGGCCGACAAGGCATCGAATCCGCTCAAGCACGCCCCACACACCGCGAAGGTCGTCTGCGGCGACACGTGGGACCGCGCCTACCCGCGCGAGCTCGCGGCGTTTCCGACGCCGTTCGTGCGCGCCCACAAATTCTGGCCGGCCGTCGGCCGGGTGGACAACGTCTACGGCGATCGCAACCTGGTCTGTTCCTGCGTCGGCATGGAAGCCTACGCCGAGGCCAAGGCGTGATCGGCGGGCGCTGACGGATCAACGCAGCTGCAGAACAAAGTCACTCCCGGCGCGGCGGAAGTCGCCGCCGGAGAGATCGCCGTCGTCAACGCCTTGGTCGACGAGAATCATGATCGTCTCGGTCGCGCCGGTGGCGTTGGTCAGCCGCATGCGCGCGGAATCGCCTGACCAGGTGAAGCCACCGCCCACCGGACTCGGTTGCTCGTACGCCTTCGGCAAGAGCAGCTCCATTCCGGTTGGCATCTCACTCACCCCGCCGACGGGCGGCCAGGCACCGTTCTCCAGCGAATAACGCTGGTAGGCATCGGAGTACTGCCGGATGTCGTTGATCAACCGCGTCGCCACCGAACGGGTGCGCAGCTTGAAGAACGTCGGCACAGCGATGACGGCGAGCAGGCCGATGATCACGACCGCGATCATGATCTCCACCAGGGTAAAGCCGCGCTGCGCCGGGCCTCGCTTCATACCCGAACAGGCATGACCGTTCGGGGCGGGGCCTTCAAGCGCAGGTTTATTGCAGCGCCGACTTTTACCCTTTTCGCACGCCGACGTCCGCCCTACCCTCTTCCCCGCCGCCATGCCCACCGCCATTGTCATGCTGAAAACGGACCGCAAGCGGGTGACCGGTATCGCCGAGAAGCTGCTCGATCTGCCCGATGTCTCCGAGGTCTACTCCGTTTCCGGACGGTTCGACCTGCTCGTCCTGATCAAATGCGAGCAGCTCGATAAGATCGAGGGCGTCATCACCGACCAGCTGCTGAAGACCGACGGCATCCTCGAAAGCGAGACGCTGTTCGCGTTTCGCAGCTACGACAAACGCGAGGGCGGCAACGCGATCAGCGTCGACTGACGGCCGCGCCGGGCCGATCGAATCGGCGCCGCGCGGCGTGGTCAGGGCGCAACGAAGGTGACGTCGGGTGACGTCACCCGGACGTCGGCCGGTTCCCGTTCGTCGAGCTGCAGGACGAGGACGTGACGGCCGGCGGATACAGGCACGGCCACCCGCGGCGCGACCGGCACCGGCTCGCCATTGAGCCAGAGCCCCGTGATCCGGCCTTCGAGGGCCAGCGTCACTTCGCCGGCCCGGGGCGCGTCGAAGTCCACTGCGGCAAACTGCGGGCGGTTGCGGCCGTGACCGGGCACATTGCGCGCAATCTCGTCGGCCGGCAGCAGGCCGTTCACGAGCGCCACGATCGGCTGCCAGTCGGTCAGAGTCGCGTCGCCCTGGGTGACGCGGCTTACGCCGAGGTGCTGATTCCGGCTTGTCACATAGTACATCCGCCACGCCCGGGCCACGCCGCCTCGGGACGCGTCGAACTCGCCGGGTTTGCCGAGCTGGGTGAGAAACTTGATCAGATCGAGCCGCTCCTCGGGCACGAGGCCATCGAGCAGGCCCGCCGGCATGAGCGAGCCGACACTGGTGCGCCGCGCGATGTCATTGACCGCGACGGAGACTTCCTGATTGGCCGCGTCGCGCAACCGGATCTCCGTCGCCGATTCCGCGACCACCATCCCGCTCAGCTCACTGCCCGAACGGGTCGTGATCGCGACGGCGTGATAGCCCTCCTTGATCTTGGCGTTGGGATACAGCATTGCCTCGACCAGGTAATCCGGCGGGGCGCTCGCTCCGATGCTGGTCAGATCCGGTCCGAGGCGGCCGCCTGCGCCGCCGATGGCGTGGCAGGCCACGCAGGCCAGCTCAGTCCGGCGATAGATGCGCTCGCCGCGCATCGCATCGCCCTTGAGCAGCGCTTCGCGCGCCAGCGTGCGAAGCTCTTCCGGCGACAATTCCGCCGCGGAGAGCGACATGCCCGCCTGCTGCAACAGCACGGGGACCAGGGCGGCATGCCGGTTGCCTTCCCGGGCGGGCCGCAGTCCCGCCTGCGCGACCGCCGGCGGGAGGGTCTCCGTCTGCAAGGCCTCCGTCAGCCGCGCTCCCACCGAGCGGACGGCAAGCAGTTCGCGCCACAGGGCCTGGGCCTGCGCCTCGTCGCCGGTCTCACGCAGCACCCGGAGCAGATCGGGCACGGCATGGGCCAGATCGAGGGCGGCCAAGACCACCACGGCGTCCCGCCGGATGGCAGGCGTGGCGCCGTTTGCCCCGAGGTCGCGGGCCGCCGCGATCGCGTCCGCACCACCGATGTCCCGCAACGCCGTAAAGGCTGCCTGCCGTTCCGCCGCAGCCGACGCCGGGTCTCCGGCCGCACGCACCAGCACCGGCAGGGCCGGGGCAAACTGCCACGCGCCCGCGACCTGGAACGCCGCCGTCCGCGCGGCTCCCGTGGCTGAAGTCAGCACCGGCATCAGATCTTCCGCCGACCCCGCCGGCCGCACCTTGCGCAGCCGCGCGGCGTCAGCCAGCGCGCGCAAGGCGCGCGGAACCGCCTCCGCGACGAGATCGCCCGCCTTCACCGCATCCAGCATGCGGCGCAACTCATCCGGTCCGCCGGCCGCACCCACCAAGTCGATCCACGGCCCGCTGCCATCGCGCGGCAAGCCGCGTTGGGCGAGAATGCCGCCCAGGATGGTCGAGGCCAGCGCCGGCTCGATGCTCTTCAACGCAAACTCAAGCTGGGCCTCCCGGCCGTCGGGCGACCAGGCCCCGGACTGCACCGCGGCGACCCATGGTCCGGCAAGTTCGTTGATCGTCAGCCACAGCGCATAATCGATGAACGGATCCATCGGCCGCGCCAACACCCCCAACGCCAGCGCTGCCGCCTCGGCCGAAGCATGCCGCCCCAGCGCCCGCACGGCCTCGAGCCGCACGCGCGGATGGGCGTCGTCGACCAGCACCGCGAGCCGGGCCAGCGGCACCTGGGCCCCGAGGGCGCGCACTGCGGCCGCCCGGGCGTCGGCATCCGTCGAGGTCAGCAGCGTGTCCACCAGCGCATCCGGCGCCGCCCCGAAGGCCTGATACAGCCAGAGCGCCCGGAGCCGCGCCGCCGCATCCCCGGGGGCCAGCGACGCCGTCCACGCGCCGAGATCGGCGTGCACCTTTGCCGCGCCGCGCTCCACCAGCACCCGCGTGGCGCGCTCCTGGTCGTATCCATTCGGTGAGGACAGCCGGGCGAACAGTTCGGCGTTCGTCAGCGCGGTGAAGTCGACGACCGGGAGCAGCGGCCGTTCCTTGGCTGCGATGCGCCAGATTCGGCCATGGACCTTGTCGCGCCGGGGATCCCGGAAATCGACCTCGCCGTGCTGGATGATGGGGTTGCTCCAGTCCGCCACATACAAGGCCCCGTCGGGTCCGAGGCGCACATCGATCGGCCGGAAGGAATCGGTCGTAGTGCGAAGCACGTCCGGCATCTGCCGGGTGACAAAGCCCGACCCCTGCTCGCTGAGCTTGAAACGCACGATCCGGTTGGCCCGGAAATCGGCGGTGATCACGTCACCCTGCCAGTCGTCGGGAAAATGGGCGCTGCGGATGATCTCGAGTCCGCAGAACTTCGGGTAGTCGCCCGGGCTGACGCTCTGCAGGACCCGTCGCGCCGGGGCGAGCGTGCGGTAGGTCGCGCCGTCCACGCCCCACGCCACGCCGCTGTTGCCCGCGCCGTCGGTCAGGAACGAACGGCCGTAGGCATCGAACTGATGGCCCCACGTGTTCACAAAGCCGCGGAAGAGGATCTCCATGCGTTGGTCGCGCGGATCGAGACGGAACACGCCGCCAGCCTTGAGCCGCACCACGCCGTGCGGCGTCTCGGTGTCGGTCCGCGTGTAAACGGACTGGCTGAGGTGCAGCCGTCCGTCCGGTCCCCAGCGCAGGGTGTGCAGATTGTGGTGGGTATCCTCGGTGCCAAAGCCGCTCAGCACCGTCCGACGCACATCGGCGCGCCCGTCACCATTCGTATCCGCGAAATGGAGCAGTTCAGTGCTCTGGGCGACATAGACGCCACCGTCGCCCGGCTCGAGTCCCGTAGGAATGAGCAGCCCTTCCGCAAAGACGGTGGCCTTGTCCGCTCGGCCCAGACCGGCGGAGTCCTCGAGGACGATGATCTGGTCGACCGGCTCCTGTCCCGGCTCGATCTGGGGGTACATGGCGGAACTCGCCACCCAGAGCCGGCCGCGGGCGTCGAAGTTCATCTGCACCGGCTTGTGCAACAGCGGGTTCTCGGCCCACAGGGTGACTTCGAAACCCTCGGCCACCTCAAACGACGGCCGCGGTTGCGGCGTGACGGGGGCCGGGGCGAGCCGGGCCGGCCGGGGCGCGGGCAGCACTTCGACGGGACGCAGGCTGCGCAGGGCGGCGACGCGCGCCTCCTCGGCGGCGACATACTCGTCGAATTGGAGCACCTCGGCCGCATTGCGGCCCTGCTCGTGGCGGCGGAAGCCGAAGATGTAGGCCATGTTCGCCGGCCGCGACCGGTGGAAATACCATTCGTTCTTGCGCACGATGGCGGCGCGCAGGGCTTCAGTGTGCACACTGCTGCGCCATGCGGATGCGGGACTCGGGCCGAAGAGGCTGTCCTCAATCTCCTCCGCCACCCGCCGATAACCGTCGGCCGAAAGATGAATGCCGTTATCCGTCAGACGCGCCCCCGGCCCGGCTCCTTGCAAGCGGGAGAACAGCGGCACGAATCCGGCCCGGCGTTCTGCGGCGAGCTCCGCGATGGCGGCGGCGTAGACGGACAGGGTACGATTGCGGGCCGCCGGGTCGGGCCAGGGAGCCCCGAGCGCTTCGTGGGGTATTGGGGAGAGCAGCACGAGCCGGACGTCCGGCACAGCCTCAGCCAGCGTGTCGAGCAGACGCCGGTAATCGGCCTTGAAACGCTCCACCCCCGCTTCGCCGGCGAAGGAGGCGGCCATGCCATACCCAATGAAGGCCACCGTCGGCTTCAGTTCCCCGATCTGGCGGCTCAGCTGGGTCCATCCCTCGGTCGCGGGCTCGTGGCCGGCCTGCATTAGGCTGAGACCGAAACGCGAATCGCCCGCCGGGGTGTCGGCACTCCAGCCGAGGTTGCGAAACACCACGCTCTGATTGCCAAACCGCGCCGTGAGCATGGTCTCGATCCAGCCGGAGTACTGCTCACGTTCCGCGAACGTGTCGCCGATCAAGGCCACCCGGTCTCCGTCCCGCAGGACCAGGGCGGAACCGGATTCGGCACCGCGCAGCACGGTGGCAAGCAACAGGACGGCGGCGAGCAGGCCGCGACGGAGAAAGAAGGCGTGACGCATCGGGAGGAGGGTAGACGACGGTCGCGGCGGGGAACGCGAGGAGGTGTGTCTTCATCGGGCGCAGTCCGTACCCTGTCGAGAGCGTTTTCCGTCCGCGGCTTTGAACCCGTTGCATCGCCGGTTGCAGCGGCAGGAGCGCGAACCGCTGGCATCTGACGCTCCGCGACCGGTGCGGCGCGCCGCCCATGCATGGTTAGCATGCGCTCCCCCATTGACGGCCTCCGTCCCGTGCGTCAGCACCAAGCCTGTTTCTCTTATGGCTACCCCCGAAAACCGGCGCGCGCATTGGAAGGCCAACCTGCGCATCCTCGCCACCCTGCTCGTCATCTGGGCGTTCGTTTCCTTCGGTTGCGCGATCTTTTTCGCCGACCAACTCGACCGGATCCGCATCGGCGGATTCAAACTGGGATTCTGGATGGCGCATCAGGGCGCCATGTACGTCTTCGTGCTGCTGATCGCCGCCTACGTGTGGCTGATGAACCGGCTCGATCGGAAATACGACGTGCACGAAAACTAAGCCCGCCCCCGGCCGCCCCGCCCCCCACCTTTTCCTTCATGAGCGTACAATTTTGGACCTTCCTGATCGTCGGTCTCTCCTTCGCCCTCTACCTCTACATCGCCTTCCGCGCCCGCGCGGGCTCGACCAGCGAGTTCTATGTCTCCGGGTCGACCGTGCATCCGATCAGCAACGGCATGGCCACGGCCGCTGACTGGATGTCCGCCGCCTCGTTCATCTCGATGGCGGGCCTGATCTCGTTCATGGGCCGCGACGGCAGCGTATACCTGATGGGCTGGACGGGCGGGTATGTGCTGCTCGCCCTGCTGCTCGCACCGTACCTGCGCAAGTTCGGCAAGTTCACCGTGCCCAACTTCGTCGGTGACCGCTACTACTCGCAGACGGCCCGCCTGGTCGCGGTGCTGTGCGCACTCGGCATCTCCTTCACCTATGTCGCCGGACAGATGCGCGGCGTCGGCATCGTCTTCTCGCGCTTCCTCGAGGTGCCGGTCGACACGGGCGTCATCATCGGCACGGTCGTCGTGTTCTTCTACGCCGTGCTCGGCGGCATGAAGGGCATCACGTACACCCAGGTCGCGCAGTACTGCGTGCTGATCTTCGCCTACATGGTGCCGGCGATCTTCATCGCCATCATGGTGACGGGAAATGCGATCCCCCAGCTCGGTTTCGGCAGCACGTTGAGTGACGGCAGCGGCGTCTACCTGCTCGACAAGCTCGACGGGCTCAGCACGGAGCTCGGCTTTGCCGCCTACACCTCGGGCGTACGTCCGCTGATCGACGTGGCCGCCATCACCATGGCGCTGATGGTGGGCACCGCCGGGCTGCCGCACGTGATCGTGCGCTTCTACACTGTGCCCACGGTGCAGGCCGCCCGCAGCTCCGCCTTCTGGGCCCTGCTTTTCATCGCCCTCCTCTACACCACGGCCCCGGCGGTCGCGGCCTTCGCCCGCACCAACCTGCTCGGCACGGTCAACAACGCGGAGTACGCCGAAATGCCGTCGTGGTTCAAGAACTGGGAGAAGACCGGCCTGCTCAAGTTCACCGACAAGAATGGCGACGGTCGCATCCAGTACTATAACGACACGAACAAGGATGCCGCCTTCCAGACCCGGGCCGCCAACGCCGGCTGGCAGGGCAACGAACTGATCATCGACCGCGACATCATCGTACTCGCCAACCCGGAGATCGCCCGGCTGCCCAACTGGGTCGTGGGCCTCGTTGCCGCCGGAGCCCTCGCCGCGGCGCTGTCCACCGCCGCCGGCCTGCTGCTCGTGATCTCGACTGCGTTTGCGCACGACTTCGTGAAGTGCTGGTGGAACCCCAAGATCTCAGAACGCGGCGAGCTGCTCTGCGCCCGCATCGCCGCCGGCGGCGCCGTCGTCATCGCCGCCTACTTCGGCATCAAGCCCCCCGGCTTCGTCGGGGAGGTGGTCGCCTTCGCCTTCGGGCTCGCGGCCGCGTCCTTCTTCCCTGCGATCATCATGGGCATCTTCCAGAAACGCATGAACCGCGAAGGTGCCATCACCGGCATGGTGGTGGGCCTGCTCTTCACCGCCGCCTACATCATCTGGTTCAAGTTCATCCACCCCGAGCAGAACAACCCCGCCCACTGGTGGTTTGGCATCTCTCCGGAGGGGATCGGCAGTCTCGGCATGGTGATCAATCTCGTCATCGCCCAAGTGATCTCACGGTTCACTCCGCCGCCGCCGCAGGACGTGCAGGACATCGTCGAGCACATCCGCATCCCGCGCGAACTGCGCAAGGGCTGAGCCCGCGAGTAGTCCGCGCGCGCGGACTACTCGCGCTTGAGTTCGCGCGACATCAGGGCCGCCAGGGCGTCGGCCGGTCGGCGCCCTTCGAACAAAATGCGGTACACTTCCGCCAGGATGGGCGCGTCCAGCCCGCGCTGGCGGCAGAGGCCGTGAAATGACTCGGTGGTCTTGTAGCCCTCCACCACCGTCTTGCGATGGGCCAGGAGATCGGCCGCCCGCGCGCCCTCGCCCAGCTGCTGGCCGAAGGCGCGGTTGCGGCTCCACGCACCGTGGCACGTGGCAACAAGGTCCCCGAAGCCGCTCAGCCCGTAGAATGTCTCCGGCTTCGCCCCGAGGGCCGTCCCGACGCGCACCATCTCGGCCAGCGCCCGCGTAAGCATGGCGGCCTTCGCGTTGTCACCCAGGCTGAGCCCGTCGCAGCAACCGGCCGCGATCGCATACACGTTCTTCAGGCAGCCGCCGATTTCGACCCCGGCGAGATCATTGCTGGTGTACACGCGCAGGGTTGGTCCGCTCAACGCGGCCTGCACGCCGGCCAGAAACGCATCGGGCCGGTCAGCGGCGAGCACCATCGCCGCGGGCAGGCCGCGCGCGACTTCCGCCGCATTGGTCGGACCGGTCAACGCGGCCACGGCCAGGCCCGGCAGCGCAGAAGCGATCACCTCCGAGGGACGCAGGTGGGAACCGGCCTCGAGCCCCTTGGCCAGGCTCACCACCAGGCGCAGCCGCCACGCGCCGGCGAGCGACGCGGCGACCCGGCCGCAGGTCTCACGAAGGGCCTGGGCCGGACACGCCAGCAAGGCCACGTCCGCCTCCATCAGCACCGGTGCCAGCTCGTGGCCCACCTGGAGGCTGGGCGGAAAGGCGACACCCGGGAGGTAGTCGCGGTTCTCGCGCTCGGACGCCACCTGCAGCGCCTGCTCGAAGCGACGCGGCACGAGGGTGACGGTGTGTCCGAGGCGGCAGAGATGGATCGCCACCGCCGTGCCCCACGCCCCCGCCCCAATGACCGCGAAATTCATGGATCCGGTCTAGCCGCCCGCGGCATGATGTAAACACCGTGCCGCCGGCGCCGGAGGAATCGCGTCAGCGGAGGAAGGCCGGGATGCGCTCGTTGGCGATCTGTTGTTCGAACGTCTCGCGCGCGTTGATCAACTCAAAGGTGCTGCCCTTGACGAGCACCTCGGCAGCCAGCGACCGCGTGTTGTACCGGCTGGCCATGGTGAAGCCGTAGGCACCGGCGCTCATGAACGCGAGCAGTTCGCCCTCGCCGATCTCCTGAAGCTGACGCTCCTTCGCGAAACAGTCGCCACTCTCGCACACCGGGCCGACCACGTCTGCCACCAGCGCACGGCGGGCGGTGTCGCGGTGCAGCGGCACGATTTCATGGTAGCTGTCGTACATGGCGGGACGCACCAAGTCGTTCATTGCCGCATCGATGATGAGGAAGTTGCGACCCTGACCGCGCTTCAAGTACTCCACGCGGGAGAGCAGCACCCCGGCGTTGCCGACGAGGAAACGGCCCGGCTCGAGCAGGATCTTCAGCCCGAGGGGCTCCAGGAGAGGCCGCACGGCCGCGCCATAGGCTTCCGGCGTGATGGGACGCGAGCCTTCCGGCTGCGACTCCCACCACGAGGCCTGACCGCTGGCCAGGGCATCCTTGTACACGATGCCGATGCCGCCACCGATCGAGAAATAGGTGATCCCATACCGGGCCTTCAGCTCGGCCGCAAAGGGCGCCACCTTCGCAACCGCCTCGGCGAACGGCGCCGTGGAGGTCAGCTGCGAGCCAATGTGCATCTGCACGCCCTTCAACTGGATGTTCGGGTACTTCGCCGCCGCTTCGTACGCGGCCGCGGCATACTTCAACGGGATGCCGAATTTGTTCTCACTCTTGCCCGTGGTGATCTTCGCGTGCGTGTGCGCGTCGACGTCGGGATTGATGCGGATCGCGATCGGCGCCTTCACGCCGAGCTTCCCGGCCACATGGTTGATGCGAGCCAGCTCCGGTTCGCTCTCGACGTGGAATGCAAAGATCTCGTTCTCCAGCGCCAGCTTGATCTCCGCCTCGGTCTTGCCGACCCCGGCGAAAACACTGCGCTTCACGTCGGCGCCCGCGGCGAGCACGCGGCGGATCTCGCCGCCACTGACCAGGTCGAACGCGGCCCCGAGGTTGGCGAAGTGCCTGAGCAGGGCCGTGTTCGAGTTGGCCTTCATCGCATAGCAGATCTGCAGGTCGAGGCCATCGAGCCCGCGCGCGAGCCGGCGATAATTGTCCTCAATGGAACCTGCACTGTAGACATAGGTCGGTGTGCCATACAGCTGGGCCACCGCGGCCAGGTCGACGGATTCGCACTGCAGACTAGAACCAACGTAGCGGAAGTGATGCATACGGGAAAAAAGACGTCAAAGGGGTGACGCTAGAGACTTTCCCCTTGAGTAAACCAACCTAAAAACGAAAAAGCTAACATCCGCGATGCGTACCCTGAAGCACATGTTCCACCGTTCGAAGATCCGTATGGGATCGGTGGACAATTCGTGCATCCGGACCACGCCGATCCGCAACGCCGGGTTTGTCAGTTTCGTCTCCCAAAGCGGGTGCCTGCGGGTACGCAGCGGCGATTACCATGACGCCCGCCTGCGCAAACAGAAACGCCTGCGCTTCGTGGCCTTGGTGGCGATCACCGCGGGTTGCACGTGGTTTGCGATCGAGAGCGCCAAGGCGCTGTCGCTTTTTTGAGCGGTCGTCGGCCGTCCCGCCCCGGCCCGGCCTTGCGCTTGGCGACGAGTATCGCTTTGTGAGAGGCATGATGCTTCTTCGAATCGCCCCTTTCCTTTCCCTGCTCGCCGTCCTTCTCTGCGCCGGCTGCAGCCACCCCGGAACCTCGGCCATCGAAAGCATCACGGTCCGCGTAAGCGAGGTGACGCGCAACGAGGCGGGCGGCGCGTCGATGAAAGTCACTTACATCAACGCCAGCGTTCTCCCCATCGCGGTTTCGGAAACCCGTCACAAGCTCTACTTGAACGGCACCCTCGTCGGCGAAGTCGAGAAAGGTCGCCCGATCGGCCTGCAGGCGGCCGGTGCCGCCGATCAGGACATCCCGCTGACGCTCACTGCCACCCTGCCGCCGGCTGGCAGCACGGCCGCCTACCGGCTGGAAACGACGTTGATCGTCATGGCGGGTGAAGAACGCCTGACCGCCCGGCCGCGCGCCGAAGGCACCCTGACCGTCCGCTGAACCGGCCGGCCCGGTTTTTGCGGGATTCCGAGTTGCCGCAGGACCTGCGGCACGCCTAGCGTCCCCCTCCTATGGGACGTCAGTGGCTCCACGCTAAACGCGCAATCGTCAACCAGAAGAAGGGTCAGATCGTCGGCAAACTGGTGAAGGAAATCACCGTGGCCGCCAAGCTGGGTGGAGGAGACCCCGCCGCCAACGCCCGCCTCGCTGCCGCCCTGGAAAAGGCGCGCAAGGCCAGCGTCACCCGCGACGTCATCGAACGCGCGATCAAGAAAGGCTCCGGCTCCGGCGGCGAAAAGATGGAGCTCGAGCACATCGTCTTCGAAGGCTACGCCCCCCACAAGGTGCCGGTCGTGGTCGAGGTCTACACCGACAATCACCAACGCACCACGCCCGAGATCCGGGTGTTGTTCAAGAAGGGCGTCCTAGGTAACGCCGGCAGCAACAAGTTCCTTTTTGACCATGTCGGCCTCGTCGAGGCCCACCACCCCGACGCGGGCATCGACGCCGAAGCCGCCGCCATCGAGGCGGGGGCCAACGAGTTCGAGGCGCTCTCCCACGCGCAGAACGACGATATCCCCGAGGGCCACAAAGGCGTGCGTTTCATCACCGACCGTACTGCCGTTCACGCCGTTTCCACCTGGCTGGCCAAGAACGGCTGGACCGTGGTGACGGGCGAAATCGGCTACGTCGCGAAGCAGTTCCCGGAATTGACCGACGAACAGAAGGCGGAGGTGGGCGAGTTTCTCCACGCCCTCGACGATCACGACGACGTGCAGCGGGTCTGGGCGGCGCTCAAGTAAGCGGCGCCCTTCCCCACCGCGGCCGGATCAGGCCCCGCCGCCGCTGCCGCCGGCCGACTTCGTCTTGAACGAAGCACGGAAGCTCGCCTTCAGGTAGTCGCGATTCATCCGCGCAATGAAATCGTGGCTGATCAACTTCGGGCACGCGGCGCTGCACTCGTATTGATTGGTGCAGTTGCCGAAGCCGAGCTCGTCCATCTTTGCCACCATGTTGAGCACGCGGGTGTCACGCTCCGGCTGACCCTGCGGGAGCAGGCCGAGCTGGGAGACCTTCGCGGAAACAAAGAGCATGGCCGACGCATTCTTGCAGGCCGCCACACAGGCGCCGCAGCCGATGCAGGCCGCGGCGTCCATGGCGAGGTCGGCCTGCTCCTTCGGGATCGGGATCGCATTCGCGTCGCACGCTGAGCCGGTGCGCACGCTGATGAAACCACCCGCCTGCTGGATCTTGTCGAACGCCGACCGGTCGGTGATGAGGTCCTTGATGACCGGGAAGGGCGCGGCGCGGAACGGCTCCACGGTGATCACTGCCCCGTCGGCAAAGCTGCGCATGTAGGTCTGGCAAGAGGCGATGCCGCGATTCGGGCCGTGCGGCTTGCCGTCGATGACCAGCGAGCAGGTACCGCAGATACCCTCGCGACAGTCGTGCGCAAACGCGATCGGCTCCTCGCCCCGGCGCTCGAGGTCGTCGTTCACGACATCGAGCATCTCGAGGAAGGACATGTTCGGATTCAGGTCCTTGGCGGGATAGTCGACAAACTTGCCCGGCTGGCCCGGCCCGGCCTGACGCCAGATGCGGAGGGTGACGGAAATGTTGCGGGTGGTGGAGGCAACCATGGGAGAACGAAGTTGGATTTATGAGTGATGAAGTATGACGGATGACGGGACGGAGGGAGTGCGATGGACGACCTTCCTAGTTCATACTTCGTCCCTTCCTTTATTTGTAGGAGCGGACCGACATCTTCACGAATTCGTAGTTGAGCGGTTCGACGTTGCGCAGCGGGGCCTTGCCATCGCCTTGGTACTCCCAGGCGGCGACGTGGCCGAACTTCTCGTCGTCACGTTTGCACTCGCCGTCAGGATACTGGTACTCCTCGCGGAAGTGACCGCCGCAGCTCTCCTCGCGTTCGAGGGCATCGCGGCACATCAGTTCGCCGAGCTCGATGAAGTCGGCCACCCGTCCCGCGCGCTCGAGCGCCTGATTCAGGGTTTCCCCGGAGCCCGGCACGTTCACATTGGCCCAGAACTCCTCCCGCAGCTTGGGGATCTCGACCAACGCCTTCTGCAGGCCTTCGCGGGTGCGCGCCATGCCACAGTAGTCCCACATGAGTCGGCCGAGCCGCTTGTGGAAATCGTTGACCGGCGTGGTGCCTTTCACGGAGAGCAGGCGTTTCACCATCGCGGCCACAGCCTCCTCGGCCTGTTTGAACTCTGCCGCGTCCGTCGTGGGACGCGAACCCGGCTTTTGTTGCGCGAGGTAATCGCCGATCGTGTACGGAACGACAAAATAGCCGTCGGCCAGGCCCTGCATCAGGGCCGAGGCCCCCAGACGATTCGCGCCGTGATCCGAGAAGTTCGCTTCTCCCAGTACAAAGAGACCGGGCACGTTGGACATCAGATTGTAGTCCACCCAGAGCCCGCCCATCGTGTAGTGCACCGCCGGATAGATCCGCATCGGCGTCTTGTAGGCGCTCTCGTTGGTGATCTCGTGATAGATGTCGAACAGGTTACCGTAGCGCTCGCGGACGGTGTTCTCGCCGAGGCGGCGGATGGCATCCGAGAAATCGAGGTAAACGCCGAGACCCGTCTCGCCGACGCCGCGTCCTTCGTCGCACACGCGCTTCGCGGCGCGGGACGACACATCGCGCGGAGCGAGGTTACCGAAGCTCGGATAAATGCGCTCCAGATAGTAATCGCGGTCCTCCTCGGGGATGGAGTTCGGATCCTTTTTGCAGTCCTCCTTGCGCTTCGGCACCCAGATGCGGCCGTCGTTGCGCAGCGACTCGGACATCAGCGTGAGCTTCGACTGGTAGTCGCCGGACACGGGGATGCAGGTCGGATGGATCTGCGTGTAGCACGGATTGGCAAAGCAGGCCCCGCGCTTGTAGGCGCGCCAGATGGCGGTGGCGTTCGAGCCGCGCGCATAGGTGGAGAGATTGAACACGTTGCCGTAACCGCCGGTGGCGAGAATCACGGCATCGCCGGCAAACCGGACCAGTTCGCCCGTGACGAGGTTGCGGGCGATGATGCCCTTGGCATGTCCGCCAACCACGACGAGATCCACCATCTCATGCTGCGTGACCAGCTTCACTGCGCCCTGCCCCACCATCTTGGACAGCGCCGAGTAGGCGCCGAGCAGCAGCTGCTGGCCGGTCTGGCCGCGGGCGTAGAACGTGCGGGACACCTGGGCACCGCCAAACGAGCGATTGGCGAGCAGGCCGCCGTACTCGCGGGCAAACGGCACGCCCTGCGCCACGCATTGGTCGATGATGTTGACCGAGACCTCCGCCAGCCGGTGCACGTTGGCTTCGCGGGCGCGGTAATCGCCGCCCTTGATCGTGTCGTAGAAAAGCCGATACACGCTGTCGCCGTCGTTCTGGTAGTTCTTGGCCGCATTGATGCCGCCCTGCGCGGCGATCGAGTGGGCACGCCGGGGGCTGTCGTGGAAGACGACGCAGGTGACCTTGTAGCCCAGCTCGGCCAGGGTCGCCGCCGCCGAGGCCCCGGCGAGGCCAGCGCCGACCACGACGATCTCGTACTTTCGCTTGTTGGCCGGGTTGACGAGCTTGATCTCCGCCTTGTGCTTGCGCCACTTGTCGGCGAGCGGTCCGGAGGGAATCTTGGATTCGAGTTTGGCCATGGCGGGAAGAAGGGTCGGTGCTTGAGGTTGGGGGCGTCGGGCGGCGCGTCAGTTACCGGCCCCGGCGAGCGCGGCGACCACGTCGGCGCGCAAGTGAACCTGTCCGAGCAGGACGGAGGCGGGGATGGCGAGGTTGCCGAGGAAATAGAGTACGCAGAGCACCATGGCCACCCGGCGAAGATTCGCGGCCCACTTGTGGTTTCTCCAACCCAGCGTCTGGAACATGCTGTCGACGCCATGCAGCAGGTGGAAGCTCAGCAGCCCCACCGCCACGATGTAGAAGAGCGAGACGGCGACGTTCTGGAATCCGAACACCACCATGCTGTGCACGTCCTGGACCTCGGCACCGGCCCGGACGACGGGAAACCCGGCGATGTAGTAATCCGAAGTCATGGTGTAAGCTGGAAGGTTGCCCTTGAAGTGCTCCGCGCCCACTCCGCCCAGCGTGAAATGCGCCAGATGATAAATCAGGAAGGCCAGCACCACCACGCCCGTCCAACGCATCGTACGCGAGGCCAGCGTCGCCTGGATGGTGTGCTTGTAACCGTAGGCCTGGATACCCCGGGCCCGCTTGTTCTCCAACGTAAGCACCACCGCCGCCCACACGTGAATCACCACGGCCGCGAGCAGGCCCAGCCGGGCCACCCAAAGCAAGGGTCCAAGGTCGTGCAGAAACGCGGCGTACCCATTGATCTTATCCGGGTGGGAAAAGATCTGGAGGTTTCCTGCCAGGTGTCCGATGACGAAGCCGACCAGGATCAGACCTGAAACGGCCATGAGAAATTTGCGGCCAATCGAGGAACAAAACAGGTTACCGAGAAGGCTCATTGCGGAACAAGAAAGGTGAAGGGCTGCGCCGGACGCCATGGGGAGTAAGCCACGGCGGGACGGTTGTTAACCAACCCGGGCCGAGAATGTAAAGGCTGCCGGCGACCGGGGCCAACGGCGTCCGGTCATATTAGGGTACCTTACCCGGATGAGAAGGCACCGGGACCGCACTTACCCACCCCGTCTGACGCGAGGACCAAAGCCCCCGCTTACTTGCCGAGCGGTTTGAGCAAGGCGAACTTCCCGCTCGCTGCCGGAGCAATGAACCGGCGGCGGAACGCGGCCACACGCGTACCCGGACCGAGCACCGTGGCGATCGCCTCCTCCAGACCCGCCGGCGCGACATGGTCGGCCACGTAGTGGAAGTCCCAGCGCTTCTCACTGGTCTGAATCAGGGAGTAATGCCAGCAGCGGAACGCGTCCGGCAGCGCCGCATCGATGTCGGAAGGCGAGACGAGCGACCCGTCCGGACGGAAATACAGATTGCCCTCGCGGCCGAGCAGGCGGAACCCGGTCGGGAACCGTTGCACGATGTCACCCGTGAGGTAGCGCAGCAACGGCATGGCCTCGCGGTCACGGGTAGTGACCTGGATTTGGTAGACCTCCGGCAGGTTGCGGAACGGTACCAGTTCGACGAAGGCATTCGCGTCAATCACACGCGAATTGTCGCGGAAGGCCTCACCCACGAAAAGGTAGCCCGCCTCGGTGGAACCATAAAGGTCCACCTGCGGAGCGGGAAACGCCTCGGCGATGCGGGCAGCATGCTGACGGCTCGCCTTGCCGTAGGTCAGGATCACCGCCTTGACGCTTGGCACGCGCACGTGGCGCTTTTGGACGGCCCGGGCCAGCAAGGCCAGGTACACGGGCTCGCCTTCGAGTACCTCCGGCTGCACGGCCTGGAGCTCGACGACGATCCGGTCCCACTCCGCCTCCGGGAACACGAACGGATCACTGGTCAGGTTAAGGTAGACCGTACCGTCAAAATAGCGGTGCGGAAACGGATGGTCCTCGTACGGACAAAGGTTGCTGGAGCACCCGACCGGGGCGAGGACACATTTGCGGTAAGACCGGCCGACGAATGGGCGCAGAATCGGCGAGGCCTCGTAGGCGCGGGCAGTCTGCGCGTTCCACCAACCATCCTCCATGATCACCGTCATGGGGGACTGGGTCGTTCCCCCGGTGCTTTCGTACTCGAAGCGCTTGCTGGCCAGGCCCCGCTCGATTTCGGAATAGTCGGCGAAAAACGCCTGATGCCCGCGCTGCACGATCTCCTGTTTCGTCAGCACCGGAATCTCACGGTAGCACGCCCATTGCAGAGGCTCGGTGTGGATCGGGAAACGCTCCGCATAGAGCGGACTGCGCCCATAAATCCGGCGGATCTCCTGCTCAAGCGGAGGCGGCAACCCGTCCGTTGCGCGGGAAGGCAGCGTCGACGGGTCATTGGCAAACAGAGGCGCAGTCATCTTCAAGAGCGGCAGCTAACGGGCGACGGTGGCGAAGTCAAATGCCCGGACCGCCCAGGCGCGTCCGCCACAGCGGCTCAAACAGGAACAAGGCGTTCAGGCTCAACGCATGCGTGATCGCACCGGAACGCGCCCCGGCCAGCGCCTCCTCAACGGGCGTCGTCACCACCGCGATCTCCTCATCGGCATCCCACGCCTGAGTCACGACCGCTTCCGCTTCTTCGGCGAGGACCAGATGGCAGCGATTGCTTTGGATCGCCGGATTCGGATGCACCGTTCCGAGCAGCCGCGCCCGGGCAGCCCGATAACCCGTCTCTTCTTCGACCTCGCGTAACCCAGCCGTGACCGGATCCTCGCCGCGCTCGATCACACCGCCCGGCAATTCGAGCGAAGGCGCATCCACGCCGAAGCGGAACTGGTTGACGAGCACGAGACGGTGGTCGCGCGTAACCGTGAGCACCACCACCCAGTCGGGGGCGTCGATCACGTAGAATTCGCGCTCCGTTCCCCGGACCGGATGCCGGTACGCCGTCGCTTTCAGGTCAAAGATACGGGTGCGGGCAAGCGAACGGTCACCAAGCTTGGTCCAGCGCGACGGAACATCGGAGGCGGGGTCCATAAAAAACAAATGCCTCCCGCACCTTGGCCGGGAGGCATCATTGAAAACAAAAAAGGGGCGGCTTACTTCTTCGGCAGCTTGATCTTCTGGCCCACCGCGAGGCGGCTCCAGTTGATGCCGGGGTTGACGGCGTTGAGGTCGGCGAGACTGACACCGTTCGCGGTGGCAATCTTCATGCCGGTGTCGCCAGCCTTGACGACGTACTCATCGGGGCCGGCCACGACAGGTCCGGACGACTTGGCGGCAGCGCCGGCTTTGGGCGCGGCTTTCGCCGCGGCTTCCTGAACCTTGGCGAGCTCGGCGCGCACATTGCTGATCTCGGTCGCGACCTTGCCGAACTCGACGTTGATCTGCTGGGCGAGGCCGTTGACCGCGCTCATCTTCGCCGCACCTTCGGAGGCAGCGATCGCCGTGCGGACCTGACCTTCGAGGGATTCCACCCGCGAAAGCTGTTCACCCTGAAGCGCAAGGGTCTTGTTGGCGGCAGAGAGTTTGAACAGCGCCACCACGGCCAGCACCACGCCGAGCACGCCGGCAATGAGCCCGCCGATCGGCAGGATGCTGCTGTTACTTTCGCGAGAAATCGTATCCATGTTTTTGAAAAGGGAGAACTTGGGGATAGGCGGGAGGAGGTGGCTAAGCAAGCCGGTAATGGTCGGGAAACGTGAGCTGAACAACACATTCCTCACGCGGACGTTGACACCGCCGCCTGCCGGCCCTGCCCTAACCCTAGGTCATCGGGGTGTAGCTTAGCCTGGTAGAGCGCCTGGTTTGGGACCAGGAGGTCGTAGGTTCGAATCCTATCGCCCCGACCATATTCTGGACCGTGAGGCCGTTTTGAATCGGCGCCACGCGCGCCGCTGCCTCGGATGGTTGCGAGGTTATGACGGTCCCGGAAAAGCGGCCCGCGGCGAAAAAAAAGCCCGTCGATTGACGGGCCTTTGGTTGTCTCAACGCCGAATCAAGTCACTTGCCCGTGTTGAACTGAATCGCGGGGACTGCGTCGGCAGGTGCCGCTGCGGGCGCCGCCACCGGAGCGGCCGGAGTGGGTGTCGTGGCCCGCAACATCATGGCGCGCTGGCTCCACATGCCGGTGGGATCGATCGTCATGACCTGCTCAGTGAGGCGCGTGACTTCGTCCGCACGGCCGGCCGAGGCGGCCAAACTCGCGAGGTGATAGGCGGCTTCGCCGCGCACCGCCTTCAGTTGGGTAACGTCATCCGCGATCGCCCGCAGGTCCGATTCGGCGCCGGCGGTGTCACCGGTGTGAAACTTCGCCAAGGCCACGCCCAGGCGCACCCGGCCGGCGAAGGGTCCGGCGGTGAGGATGGCGGCCGCCTTCTCATAATCGGCCCGCGCCTCCGCGTAACGAGCCGCGGCAAATGCTTCGTCAGCAAGACGCAGATGGGCCGCACCGGCCAAAGCGTGTCCGGCGTGCGCGGAAATGAAGCCCTTGAGCTGGTCGTTGGTGGTCGCGGCCGCATAGGCCGCGGCGACGGCGCGCTCCTTGCGGGCCGCCAACACCTCCACCAGTCCCTTGCCCACGATGGCCAGCAACACCGCTGCGCAGGCCAGCAGGATCAGCTTGGAATTCTTCTCCCAGAAGGCCTGCAAACGCACTTCAAAGCCAGGGGTCACCACGGCCGGTTCGGCTTGGACAAGGTTACGATCGTCGCCGGAAGGCGTCGGCGTGGAGGGCGTGGACGGGGTGGACATGGTCAGAGGTGATGGACGTAAAGGCGGGACGGAAACACAAGGCACTGGAGGCGTAAAGGCGGGAGTTGGCCCAAGCACCCTGCCGCCACGCGCCTGCGTTTGCCCCAGGGCGGCCGGCCGGCCGCTCAGTCGAAGACGACCGTCTTGTTGCCGTAGACGAGGACGCGGTTGCCGAGGTGCCACTGCACCGCCTGGGCAAGGACCACCTTCTCGAGGTCCCGCCCCTTGCGGATCAGATCCTCTACGCTGTGGCGGTGCGTGACCCGGGCGACGTCCTGCTGGATGATCGGCCCGTCGTCGAGCACCGGCGTGGCGTAGTGCGCGGTGGCACCGATCAGCTTCACCCCGCGCTCGTGCGCCTGATGATACGGCCGTCCACCGGCGAAGGCAGGGAGGAACGAGTGGTGGATATTGATCACCGGCCGGGCAAAGGCCTTCAGAAAATCCTCCGACAGCACCTGCATGTAGCGGGCGAGGATGACGAGTTCGACCTTGAGCTCCTGAAGCAGCGCAAGCTGGCGAGCCTCGGCTGCGGGCTTGGTCGCCGCCGTCACCGGGATGACGTGAAACGGCAGGCCGTAGCTTTCCGCCGCCCGGCCGAGATCCGGATGGTTGGAAACGATGGCCACCAAATCGCAGGCGAAATCACCGGCCTTCCAGCGCAGAATCAAATCGTGAAAGCAGTGATCCGCCTTGGAAACGAAGACCGCGACCCGCGGCCGGTGCCGCGAACTCGCCACGCGGGCCTGCATGCCCAAAGTGGAGGCAAAGGAGCGAAAACCCGCCGCCGCGGCAGCCAGATCGGTGTCAGCCGGCGGAATCCATTCGACCCGCTGAAAAAACACCCCGGCCTCCATGTCGCGGTGCTGGTCGGCGTGCAGGATGTTGCCACCGCGCTCAAAAATCCAACCGGACACGCGCGCCACCAGTCCCGGCTGATCGGGACCGTGCAGGAGGGCGGTAAGGGTCGGCGCGTTCTCCATGGCCGGCAGAATCACGGGACCAGCAGCACCTTGCCGGTGGTGGCACGGCTTTCGAGGGCGCGCTGCGCCTCGGCTGCCGCGGACAGAGGATAGGTTGCCCCCACCCGAACCTTGAGCTGGCCGGCCGCAATCCAGCCAAACAGATCGTTCGTGCGGGCGCGCAGCTCCTCGCTGGTCCGCGTGTAGTGCGCCAGCGTGGGCCGGGTGAAGAAGAGCGAACCCTTCTGCGAAAGGAGCAGCGGGGCGAATGGCGCCACCGGACCGCTGGCATTGCCAAACGAGACCATGACGCCACGCGGCCGCAGGCTGTCGAGCGATCCTTCGAAGGTGGCCTTACCCACCCCGTCATAGACCACGTCGACGCCCCGGCCGCCGGTGAACGTACGCGCGGCGGCGGTGAAGTTGTCCCGTGAATACACACAGACCTCGTCAGCGCCCGCCTCGCGGGCCAGCGCGGCCTTGGCCTCCGTGCCGACGGTTGCGATCACCCGCGCGCCGCGTCGCTTCGCGATCTGCACCAGCAGCAGCCCCACCCCGCCAGCGGCCGCGTGCACGAGGGCTGAATGACCCGGACCGAGCGGGAACGTGTCCACCGCCAGATAATGTGCGGTCAGGCCTTGAAGGAGAACGGCTGCGGCCTGCTCGAGCGTCACCCCGGCCGGCACGGGCACAGTCTGCGCCGCCGGCAGCAGGGCCTCGGCGGCGTAGGCTCCGATGGCCGCGGCCGATGCGACCCGGTCGCCCACCGCGAAGCCGGTCACGCCCGGGCCGACCGCCGTGACCGTGCCCGCCGCCTCCTGGCCGAGGGTGTGCGGCAGGGGCACCGGGTAGAGACCGCCGCGCTTGTACGTATCAATGTAGTTGATACCCGCGGCCGCGACCCTGATGCGCAGTTCACCCGGTCCGGGAGCCGGCACCGGAATGTCTTCTGCGACGATGTTTTCCGGACCGCCGTGGGCGTGGATGCGCAGCGCGAGCATGACGGCGACCTCAGAGGACGGTGACATTGCCCCGGTACTTCTGAATCGGGCGGACGTTGATCTGCTTCTGCTTGAGGGCCTTGATGCCCGCGAGCGCCGCGTAGGCGCCGGTGATCGTCGTCATGATGCAGACATTGTGGGCGTAGGCGGCCGAGCGGATCTGGTTCTCGTCACGCCGCGGAATCATGCCGCCGGGCGTGTTGATCACCATCTGCACCTGGCCGTTCTTGATCATGTCGACGGTGGTCGGGCGTCCCTCGCCCAGCTTGGCCACGCGGGTCACGGGCACGTTGTTGTCGGCCAGCATCCGGGCCGTACCGCTCGTGGAGAGGATGTTGAAACCAAGGGCCACCAGCTGGCGGGCGATGTCCACCGCACGGGCCTTGTCCGCATCCTTGACGGAGAGGAACACGTTGCCCTGGACGGGCAGTCCGGGCTTGGCCGCGGCCTGGGCCTTGGCGAAGGCGACCCCCAGGTCGTCGTCGAGGCCCATGACCTCGCCGGTCGAGCGCATTTCCGGGCCGAGGGTGATCGTGGCGCCCGGGAAGCGGACGAAGGGAAAGACCGCTTCCTTCACGCACCAGTGCTTCGGGGTCTGCTCGCGGATGAAGCCGAGGTCCTTCAGCTTGGCCCCAGTCATGACCTTGGCGGCCAGCTTGGCGAGCGGTACGCCGATCGCCTTCGCGACGAACGGCACGGTGCGCGAGGCACGTGGGTTGACCTCGAGGATGTAGAGCTGGTTGTCCTTGATGGCGAACTGCACGTTCATCAGGCCGACAACGTGGAGTTCCTTGGCGAGGGCGTGCGTCGCAGCGCGGACCGTATCGAGCATCGCCTTCGACAGGGTGTGCGGCGGCATCACCATCGCGGCGTCGCCGGAGTGGACGCCGGCGAACTCGATGTGCTCGAGCATGCCGCCGATGACGGAGGTTTCGCCGTCGCTGATGCAGTCGACGTCGAGCTCGATCGCGTCCTCAAGGAACTTGTCGATCAGCACGGGCTTGTCCGGCATCACGTCGAAGGCCTGGCGGACGACCCCCTTGAACTCCTCCTCGTTGTAGACGATGAACATGCCGCGGCCGCCGAGCACGAAGGACGGGCGGAGCAGGACCGGGAAGCCGACTTCCTTCGCGAAGGTGAGTGCGTCGGTCTCGTTCATCGCCGTGCGGTTCGCAGGGCTCTTGAGTTGGAGCTTGTCGAGGATGGCGGAGAACAGCTTGCGGTCTTCGGCGGTCTCGATGCTTTCCGGCGAGGTGCCGATGATGTTGACGCCATTCGCCTTGAGCGCGGTCGCGAGGTTGAGCGGAGTCTGGCCGCCGAACTGCACGATCACGCCTTCGCACTGTTCCTGCTGATAGACCTCGAGCACGTCTTCGAGCGTGAGCGGTTCAAAGTAGAGCCGGTCGGAGGTGTCGTAGTCGGTCGAGACGGTCTCGGGGTTCGAATTGACCATCACCGTTTCGAAGCCGATCTCGCGCAGGGCGAAGCTGGCATGCACGCAGCAGTAGTCGAACTCTATGCCCTGGCCGATGCGGTTGGGTCCGCCGCCGAGGATCATGATCTTGCGCTTCTTCGACGGGATGACCTCGTTTTCGTCGCCGTAGCTTGAGTAATAGTAGGGCGTGAACGCCTCGAACTCCGCCGCGCAGGTGTCGACCAGCCGGTAGGTGGTCTGGACACCGCGCCGCTTGCGTTCGGCACGCACCGAGGCGAGATCACTGCGGAAGCAGTGGGCGAGCTGGGCGTCGGAGAACCCGAACTGCTTGGCGCGCCGCAACAGACCGGTGTCGACGCTGGTGAGGGTGTGCTGCTTCAGCGCCACCTCGAGGTCGTAGATCTCGCGCAGCTGGTGCAGGAACCACGGATCGATCTTGGAGAGATCGAAGATCTCCTCGATCGAGAATCCGGCCATGAATGCGTACCGGATGTAGAAGATGCGCTCGGCGTTGGGCGTCGCGAGCTTGGTCGTGATCAGTGCGCGATCCGGTGCTTCATCGAGTCCGTGTTTGCCGCCGGCACCAAAACCGCGGGCGCCGGTCTCGAGGGAACGCAGGCACTTCTGCATCGACTCCTTGAAGGTCCGGCCGATCGCCATGGCCTCGCCAACCGACTTCATGGCCGAGGTCAGGGTGCTGTCCGCATCCGGGAACTTCTCGAAGGTGAAGCGCGGGATCTTGGTGACGACGTAGTCGATCGTCGGCTCGAACGAGGCCGGCGTGAGGCGGGTGATGTCGTTGCGCAGCTCATCCAGCGTGTACCCCACGGCCAGCTTGGCGGCGATCTTGGCGATCGGGAAGCCGGTCGCCTTGGAGGCGAGTGCAGAGGAACGCGAGACGCGCGGATTCATCTCGATCACCACCTGGCGCCCGGTCTTCGGGTCGATGGAAAACTGGATGTTGGAACCACCGGTCTCGACGCCGATTTCGCGGATGACCGCGAACGACGCATCGCGCATGACCTGGAATTCCTTGTCGGTCAGGGTCATTGCCGGCGCGACGGTGATGGAGTCGCCGGTGTGCACGCCCATGGGGTCGAAGTTCTCGATGGAGCAGATCACGACGCACTGATCCTTGTGGTCGCGCATCACCTCCATCTCGTACTCCTTCCAACCCAACAGGCACTCCTCAACCAGCACCTCGTGCACGGGAGAAAGGTCGAGACCGTTGGCCACGATCCGTTCAAACTCCTCCTTGTTGTAGGCAATGCCGCCCCCCGAACCGCCCAAGGTAAACGAAGGGCGGATGATGAGCGGGTACATGGCCAGCTCGTCGGCGGCGGCGCGGGCCTCCTCCAAGGACTTGACCGTGCGCGAGCGCGCCACGTCCAACCCGATCTTGAGCATGGCCTGCTTGAAGAGCTCTCGATCCTCACCCTTGGCGATCGCCTCGGGTTTGGCCCCGATCATCTCCACGCCGTACTTCGCCAGCACGCCGCGCTTGTGCAGTTCCATGGAGAGATTGAGCGCGGTCTGCCCGCCCAGCGTGGGCAGCAAAGCCGACGGACGCTCCGCGGCGATGATCTTTTCGACAAATTCGACCGTGAGCGGCTCGATGTACGTCACATCCGCGAACTCGGGATCCGTCATGATCGTCGCCGGGTTCGAGTTGACCAGAATCACGCGGTAACCCTCTTCCTTCAGGGCCTTGCATGCCTGGGTGCCGGAGTAATCGAACTCGCAGGCCTGGCCGATCACGATGGGACCGGCGCCGATGATGAGGATGGACTGAAGATCGGTGCGCTTGGGCATGGACGTAGATTTGGGCGAGGTTTGGGCCGTGGTTGACGTGCGGCAAGCGGGAAAGCCGGATGACGCGGCTTTTGGCCCTTCGATCAGTCAACGCGGCCAAGACGTGACTCGCGCAGCCCGCACTTGCCACCCGACGGCGCGACGGCTTACTGCTCTCCAAGTGCGATCGCACCAGCCGCCCGCGCGCTTCCGCTCTCGATCCTCCCAACGGTGAATGACTTCCCATCTGTCTTGCGGCGTTGGCAATGGCCCCACTGGGGCGGTCGGTGGCCGCGCTGCCGATCCATTGAGGTGATGAGGGCAGGTTCAATCCTTCCGGAGGCCGTGCCGTGATGCTCGTGCCCAAACCATCCCGGTTGCACGCCCGGCTGGCCCAGTTCGCATCGGCGGCCGGATGGATCGCGATCGGATGCGGCGCCGCCGTACTGGTGGGCTGGCAGGCCGACGTCGACCGCCTCAAGCGCATCGTGCCGGGTCTCGTTTCCATGAACCCGCTGACGGCCGTCGCCTTCATGTTGGCCGGCGTCAGTCTGTGGCTGCTCCGGCATCCCCCCGGCACCGCCATCCCGGGTACCGCGCGCCGGGCCGGCCAGCTAGCCGCCGCCGCGGTGGCGGTGATCGGCCTCACCAAGGTGCTCAGTTACCTTGGCCTGATCCACCCGCCGATTGATCAGCTGCTTTACAGTGCCAAACTCGAGCTCGATGGCACGACGATGCCCAACCGGATGGCGCCCAACACGGCGCTTAACTTCCTCCTGCTGGGCGGCGCCCTGCTTACCATCGATCGGGCCGGGCCGCGCGGCGGACGCCCGGGCCAATTGCTGGCCGTGGCGGTCGCCCTGATCTCCTTGCTCGCGTTGATGGGTTATGCCTACGGCGTGCGCTGGTTGTACGGTGTCGCGGCCTTCATTCCGATGGCCCTGCACACCGCGGCGCTGTTTCACGTACTGGCCTTGGGCACGCTCGCCGCCCGGCCGCAGGACGGAATCATGGGACTGTTCACCAGCGACAGCCCGGGCGGCACCCTTGTGCGGCGGCTGCTGCCCGGGATGGTGACGGTCTTCTTCATGGTCGGGTGGGTGCGCCTCGAAGGCGAGAAGCGGGGCTATTACGGTACGGAACTCGGTGTGGCGCTGTTCACCAGCGGCAGCATTGCCCTGGTCGGAGGGCTTATCGTGCTGGCCGGTCGCTCCCTGCATCGGACCGATCTCGCCCGTCGGCGCGAGGAGGCCGAACGCGAACGCTTCTTCAGCCTGTCGCTCGACCTGCTGGCGATCGCAACGCGTGACGGGGTGTTCCGGCGCGTCAACCCGGCGTTTACCGCAACGCTGGGCCACCCGACGGATGCATTGCTCGCCCTCCCCTGGCGCGCCTGGGTGCACCCCGACGACCGCGACCGGCTGGACGTCGAGCTCGCCCGCCTCGCCCAAGGCGGGGCCACTTTGCACCTGGAGAACCGTCATGTCCGCCATGACGGCTCCCACGCGTGGATCTCGTGGAAGATCCAATTTGCGCCCGAAGAAGGGCTGTTCTACGCGACCGGTCACGACGTGACCGACGAGCGCGCCGCCGCGGAGGCCATCCGCACCCTGAACGACGACCTTCGTTTGCGCGCCCGCCAGCTCGAAGAGGCCAACCGCGAGCTGGAGGCGTTTTCGTATTCGGTCTCGCACGACCTGCGCGCGCCGTTGCGCCACATCCAGGGCTATGCGGAGATGCTCGCCGCCGCCACCCGCGGGCAGCTGGCCGAGAAGCCCGAACGTTACCTACGCACGATCAGCCAGGCCGCCGAGGAGATGGGGCGCCTGATCGACGATCTGCTCGCCTTTTCGCGCATGGGGCGGAGCGAGCTGCGGCCGGGACGGGTGGCCCTGCTGCCGCTGGTGCACGAAACGATCGCCGGCCTCGAGATGCTCACCCGCGGCCGCACCCTCACCTGGTCCATCGCCGATCTGCCCGAAGTCCAAGGCGACGCCGCGATGTTGCGGCAGGTGCTCGTCAATCTTATCGGCAACGCCCTCAAGTACACCCGCCGGAAACCTTCCGCCATGATCGAAATCGGGATGCGGGAGGGAGACCTCGGGTTCCGCACGTTTTTCGTGCGCGACGACGGTGCGGGCTTCGACATGCGCTACGTCGACAAACTTTTCGGCGTCTTCCAGCGCCTGCACCGGGCGGACGAGTTCGAAGGCACGGGCATCGGGCTCGCCATCGTCCGCCGCGTGATCGCACGCCATGGCGGACGGGTCTGGGCCGAAGGCGAACCCGGCCGCGGTGCGACGTTTTTCTTTACCCTGAAACCCGCGGAGCCGGAACCCGCCACCTTGCCTTTGCAACCATGCCCCTGAAGCGAATCCTCCTCGTCGACGACAGCGAACGCGATCGCGAGATGGCCCTTGAGGCCCTCGCATCCCACAACCTCGCCAACGAGGTCGTACCCCTGCGTGACGGGGTGGAGGCGCTGGATTACCTTTACCGCCGCGGCGACTTCGCGGGGCGGCCCGAAGGCCTGCCCGCCGTCATTCTGCTCGACCTCAAGATGCCGCGAATGGACGGCCTCGAAGTGCTGCGCGTGCTCAAGGGGGACCCGGCCCTGCGGGCCATTCCGATCGTGGTGATGACGTCGTCACGGGAGGAGAGTGACCTCGTGCGCAGCTACGAATCCGGGGCCAACGCCTACGTGGTGAAACCGGTCCGCTTCCAGGAGTTTCTGGAAGCAGTGCGCCAGCTCGGCGCCTTCTGGGCTTTGCTCAACGAACCACCGCCTGCCTCCCGGCTCTAGCCGCTGCTGCCATGTCCGACACGCCCTCCCGCCTTTTTCGATTGCTGCATCTCGAAGACAGCCCGACCGATGCTCGCTACATCCACGACCGCCTCGACGCCGAAGGCCTTCGCCCGGAGGTGGTGCTGGTGGACAGTCGCGACGCGCTCCACGCCGCCCTGTCCGAACGCTTCGACCTCGTGCTGTGCGATTACAACCTGCCGGGCTTCGACGGACTTTCTGCGCTCAAGCTCATCCGCGAACGGCAGCCTGAGGTGCCCGTGATCGTGGTGTCCGGTTCGATTGACGAGGAGGAGGCGGTGAAGTGCCTCCACCTCGGCGCCACCGACTATCTGCTGAAACAACGGATGGAACGCTTCGTGCCCGCAGTGCGCCGCGCTCTGCAGGAGGCGCGCGATCAGAAACGCCGCCGCACCAACGAATCCCTGCTCCGGCTCGCGGGGCGGTTTGCCCGCCTGGGAGGCTGGGCGGTGGACCTGCCAGCTGCCGACATGGAGTTGTCCGACGAGGTCTGCGCATTGCACGGTCTGCCCCCGGGTTCCCGGCCGCCGCTGGGCGACTTCACCGCCGCCTACACCAAGGACTCCCGGCTCGTGGTGGAGGATGCCTTCAACCGCTGCATCCGCGACGGCACCGCCTTCGACCTCGAGGCCCAGTTGGTCACAGCCGCCGGCCAGCCGGTGTCGGTGCGCCTGATCGGCGAAGCCGTGCGCGACCCGCGCGGCGCGGTCACCCGGGTCCACGGCGCCCTGCAGGACATCACCGAGCGCAAGGCCATGGACGCACGCCTGCTCCGCATTCAACGTCTGGAGAGCATCGGAACCCTCGCGGGCGGAATCGCGCATGACCTCAACAATGTCCTCGCTCCGATCGTCATGGGCGTCGACCTGCTCAAGCAGGGTGCGCTAGATCCCGAGGCCAGCCGCGTCCTCAAGAACATCGAAAAGAGCGCCCGCCGCGGCACCGATCTCGTCAAACAGGTCCTCTCGTTCGCCCGCGGGGTCGAAGGCGCCAGGGTCGCCGTTCATCTGGGCCACGTTATTGCCGAGGTGGTGAGCATCGCCACCAACTCGTTTCCCAAGAACATCGAAATCATCACGGACGTCCCTTCGCACCTGCCTCTGGTGACAGGCGACCCGACGCAGCTCAGCCAGGTGTTGTTGAACCTCTGCGTGAACGCCCGCGACGCCCTGCCGCGGGGCGGTCAGCTGGTGCTTTCGGCCACCTCCGTCGCCGTCGATGGTCCCTATGCCGCCACGCAACATGCGGTGCCCGTCGGTCACTACGTGAAAGTCTGCGTCACCGATACCGGAGAAGGAATTCCGAAGCATCAACTGGAGCGGATTTTCGATCCCTTCTTCACGACCAAGGAGCAGGGCAAGGGCACCGGACTCGGGCTCGCGACCAGCCTCGGCATCGTTCGCAGCCATGGCGGCTACCTCAATGTCACCAGCGAGCCCGGCGATGGCTCGCGCTTCGAGGTCTTCCTGCCGGCCACCGGCGAGGTCCGGCCAACGCCGACCAGCGCGTCGACCCCGCCGTTCCTGCCGCAAGGCTCGGGCGAACTCGTGCTGGTGGTCGATGACGAGACGGCCGTCACCGGCGTGACCCGCGACACGCTGGAGCGAAACGGCTACCGTGTGATCACGGCACAGGACGGCAGCGAAGCCGTGGGCCTGTATGCGCTCCACCGCAACGACGTCAGCGTGGTCCTGACCGACCTGATGATGCCCGTGATGGACGGTTCCACTTTGATCGCCGCCCTCAAACGCATCACTCCGTCGGTGCGCATCATCGCGGCCAGCGGCCTTGACGCGGGAGACCAGATGGCCAAGGCCACCCGCCTCGGCGTCCGCCATTTCCTGGCCAAGCCGTACACGGCCGAGATCCTGCTCGTGACGCTGCAGCAGACCCTCGAGAAGGCCTGATGCGGACCGGCCGCGCCTCAGCCCAGACGAGCCACATCGATCCCGAGCACCTTCGCCGCCGCGGTCTTGTCGCCACGGGCGGCATGGAGCACCATGTCGATGTACTGCTTCTCGTGCCCGGCCAAAAAATCGGCCAGCGAGGGCCACTGCGACAACTCCTTGAGCCGGAGCGGGAGCTGTGCGGACGTGACGACCCGGGCATCCGCCGTCGCCGCCACCTTGGTGATCGTATGCCCCAATTCGACCACGTTGCCCGGCCATGCATGGGCGCTGAGGACGGCCAGCGCGTCGTCGGAAAACTCGATCAGATTGGCGTCGAAGTGAGGATTCGTGGCTTTTCCGGCAAAGTGCCGGATCAGCTGGGGAATGTCCTCCGGGTGCTCGCGCAACGGGGGCAGCACCACCGGCAGGGACGCGACCCGATAGAACAGCTCGTCATGGAACTTGCCCTCATCCGTGAGGCGTTCGAGGTCCTCGTTGCTGGTGCAGATCAACCGGAAGCCATGCGCCGTGTTGCGCAACACGCTCACGAGGTCCTTCTGCATGGCGAGGGGGAGTTTCTGCAGGTTCTGCAGAAAAAGCGTGCCACCCCGCGCCTTCGCCACCCACGAGCCTCCGGAACCGTTCTCCCCCATCAATCCGGCCTGGAGGTCCTCCAGCGAACTGAGCGCGCAGTCGATGCCGACGAACGGTGCGTCGGGACCGGCATTGCTGGCGTGCAGAATCTCGGCAATCGTCGTCTTGCCTGTTCCCGCCTCGCCCTGCAGCAGCACCGGAGTCCGCACGGTGGCCAGCTTGCGGATCTGTTGATGAAGTTTTCGCATGGCCGGACTCGATCCGACGATGCGGTGCTCGAGGTCGGCCGCCTTCACCACCGGCACTCCGGTGGCCGAAGCCCGCTCGGTCTGAAACTGCTTGTATTCGAGCCCCCGTCGCAGCGTCGCGATCAGCTCATCGACGCGGAACGGCTTCTGCAGGTAGTCAAAGGCGCCAAACTTCAGTGCCTGGATCGCGCTCTCGGTGCTCGCATAGGCCGTCATGATGACCACGACGGAGTTCGGATCGTAGGCCTTGAGGTGCTTGAGCAGGGTAATGCCGTCCATCGGCTTCATGTCGATGTCGGCCAAAACGAGATCGAACTTCTCGGCCTTGTACCGCACCAGGGCCTTTTCCCCGTCGGTCGCGAACGACGTGGCAAACCCGGTCGGTTGGATCACCGCGTCGAGCATCTCGTGAATCGAGAGCAGGTCGTCGACTATCAGGACGGAAGGCATGAGAGGGTCCGCGCATGCGCGGAAAACACCCACAAAGGGGCAGGGTGTGGGCTATTGCAAGCCGCCCGCCACGGCACCGAGCTGGAAGATCGGCAGGAACATCGCCATGACGATGCCGCCCACCACGACGCCAAGGAAGACGATCAGCATGGGCTCGATCAGCGAAGTGAGCGATGCCACGGTGGCCTCACACTCGACGTCGTAGAAGTCTGCGATCTTGTTCATCATGCCGTCCACGTTACCGGTGGACTCACCCGCCTTGACCATGTGCTTCATCATCGGCGGGAAAAACGGGTTGATCGCCAGGATGTCGGACACCTGACCGCCTTGGCTGACGTGCTTGGAGATTTCCACGCAAGCGTCCTCGACCTGGACCTTGTTGCTCGCCGAGGCGACGATCTCCAGCGTGCGCAGGATGGGCACGCCTGAACGCATTAGCGTGGCGTAGGTGCGACAGAACCGCGAAAGCGCAATCTTGTGAACCAGGTTGCCGAAGATCGGCGCTCGCACGAGGAACCGGTCCTTGATCCGACGGCCCTTGGGCGTGGCAATGAACTTGCGGAACACCCAGTACACCGCAAACGCCCCCAGCGCAATCCAGTGGAAATTGTACTTCAGGAAGTCTGACAGATCGATCAGGAACTGGGTCGGGGCCGGCAGCTTCGCGCCGAAATCGGCGAACATGGCGGCGAAGACCGGGATCACGAAAATGAGCAGCACGTTGACCAGGGCGATCGCCAGACCGATGACCGCAATCGGGTACGTCATGGCCGACTTAACCTTCTTGCTCAGCTTGACGCTCGCTTCGAAATAGGACGCGACCTTGCCCAGAATCTCGGCCAGCGCACCGGAAGCTTCACCGGCCTCCACCATCGAGATGAACAGCGAGTTGAACGCCTTGGGAAACTTCTTCACCGAGGCGGAAAACGAATTACCTGACGAGATGTCCGACTTCACATCACGGATGATGATGCGGAACACGGGGTCTTCCGTCTGCTCCTGCAGCGCCTCCAAGCATTGCACCAACGGCAGACCCGCGGTCAGCAGCGACGCCAGCTGCTGCGTGAAGATGGCCAGTTCCGCGAGCGGAATGCGATAGTTCTGCGCCTTTCGCTCAAGCGACTTCTGCTTCGCCAGCGCTTGCGCCGTCTTCACATTCGGACGGGCCGTCAACGAGGGCACGGAACGGGCCGCGGAGGCCGTAGCGGCGGGGGCAGAAGAGAGGAGAGCCATGGACCCAAAAAAACGCGGAAAACCCACACCCGCAACATCATTTGCGCTTACCGCCAGTAAAAAAAGTGCGAGTTTTGGCCCGCCCCCAGAAACGCCTTTCCGCCTTTCCACCGGACGTCGTCCATCCCGGCGCCGGCCCGCGTGATCACCACGTCCATGACAAACCCGGCTTGACCCCGTCCGCGCCCCTGCCGACCATCCGCGCCTTGTTTCCCTCTGCGGGCGTAGTTTAGTGGTAAAACACCACTCTTCCAAAGTGGTTTCGACGGTTCGATTCCGTCCGCCCGCACCACCCCACCGCCGGGCCACCGAAAGTTAACGGTCAGCAAGTCTGCGCGTGCAAAGCCCCAGGGCCTGATTTGGACTTCTCTTCCCTCCGCACAACCGCATGCCCCGCGTCCGGTTGCCTCTTCACTCCTCGCTCCGTCTTTCGCCATGAAACGCATCCTCCTCACCACCACTTCCTTCCAGGATACGCCCGGTGAACATCATTCGCTCCTCGCCGGCACCGGCTGGGAAATCATCCGCGCCCGCGGTCCGCTCAACGAGGCCGACACCCTCGCCCTCGTCGGCGACATCGACGCCTACATCTGCGGCGACGACATGATCACGCGCGCCGTGCTCGAAAAGGCCCGTCCGCGCCTCAAGGTGATCAGCAAGTACGGCATCGGCGTCGACAAGATCGACGTGAAGAGCTGCACCGAGTTCGGCATCCCGTTGCTCTTCACCCCGGGCGTCAACCACACGACGGTGGCGGAGCACACCTTCCTCCTGCTGCTGGCCCTGGAGAAAAACCTCCTGTTCCATACTGACTCCACGCGCTCCGGAGGATGGAAACGGAAGACCGGCCATGAGCTGCTGGACAAGACGATCGGCATCGTCGGCCTCGGCCGCATCGGCAAGGAAGTCGCCATCCGCGCCCGCGCCTTCGGCATGAACCCGGTCGCCTACGACGTTTACTGGGACGAGAAGTTCGCCACCCAGCACGGCGTCAAGCGCGCCGCCACGCTCGACGAGATCTTTGCCGTCTCGGACTACCTGTCCTTGCACACCAATCTGACTCCCGAGACGCGCGACATGATCAACACCCGGAGCATCGCCAAGATGAAGAAGGGCGTGCTCATCCTCAACTGCGCCCGCGGCGAGGTTGTGCATACCGCCGACCTGGTCGAAGCCCTCAAATCCGGTCAGGTGGGCGGCTACGGTACCGACGTGCTCGACGAGGAGCCGCCGCGCGCCGACCACCCGCTGCTCAAGCTGCCCAACGTCGTGTGCACGCCCCACGTTGCTTCCCGCACCTACGAGAGCGTGGTGCGCCAGGCCTCCGCCGCGGTGAAGAATCTCATCCTCGCCGTGAACGGCGACAAGCCGCTCGCCCAGGTCAACCCCGAGGTGCCGGTCAAGAAGGTCTTCTGATCCGACCGCCCCGCCCAACCGCCACCTCCCTCGACCCGTCCATGAGCGAAGTCTTCTACGTCGTCCCGGAAACCCTGCACAATGATCTCGTCGCCGCAGCGTATCGCCACCGCGGATACTCGGCCGATGAGTCCGTTGCCGGCGCGCGCTTCTGCGCCGAGGCCACGCGTCACGGCATCCGCACCCACAACGGCCTCAAGGCGCTCCACCTTGACCATCTGTTCGGTTCCGGCGCCCAGGGCTGCCGCCCCAACGCCACGATCGAGGTGAAGCCGTCGCGCTTCCCTTCCGCCCAGATCTGGAACGCCAACCGCAAGCTCGGCCAGGCAACCGCCTACGCGGCGATGGATACCGCCATGAAACTGGCCGACCAGTACGGCGTCGGCACCGTTTCGGTCGACAATGCCTTCCACTACCTCTGGGGCGGCGGCTACGTGATGGACGCCGCGAAGAAGGGCTACCTCGCGTACACCAACTGCACCGCGGCCCTGGCCGAAGTTGTCCCGTTCGGCGGCAAGTTCCCCACCCTCGGCACCAATCCCCATTCATGGGGCTTCCCAACGACCGAATCCGTGGGCTACCCGATCGTGATCGACTGGGCCACCTCCGTCGTCGCCATGGGTCGCGTCCAGCAACTCGCGCGCGAAGGCAAGTCCCTGCCTCCGGATGCCGCCGTCGACGAGAACGGCGTCATGACGACCGACCCGACCAAGGCGAAGTACCTTCTGCCCTTCGGCGCCCACAAGGGCTACGGTCTCTCCCTCATCAACGAGATCGTCGCGGGTTTCATCGGCGGCTCGCTGCCGACCATCCGCAACCGCTGGGACAAGGCCGCCGGCGACAAGGGCACCTGCTGCTTCTTCTTCCAGGTGATCCACCCGGATGCGCTGAATGCGGGCGATTTCGCCAAGGGCCGCGGCCAGCAGGCCAACGTCAAGGCGGTCATCGCCGACATCCTCGGCCACGGTAACGAGAAATGCATGCTGCCCGGCCAGCTCGAGGCCACCGCCGCCGCACGCTCGGCCCGCAACGGCGGCCTGCTCTTCTCCGAAGCCGAGATCAAGGCCTTCAACGAAATCGCCGCGGAGTGCCATCAGCCCGCGTGGAAACTCAGCGACTTCAAGGTCGCCGTCTGAGCCTCCTCAACCTCCTCTCTTCTTCTCCCATGAGCCTTACCATCAAACCCGCATCCAGTTGCGCCTTCGATCAGATCTCGCTCGGCGAGGTCATGCTTCGCCTTGATCCCGGCGAGGGCCGGGTCCGCACCGCCCGCTCCTTCACCGCCTGGGAAGGCGGCGGCGAGTACAACACCTCCCGCGGCCTGCGGAAGTGCTTCGGCCTGAAGACGGCCGTCGTCACCGCCTTCGTCGACAACGAGGTCGGTCACCTCATCGAGGACTTCATCATGCAGGGCGGCGTCGCCACCGACTTCATCCTCTGGCGCGAGGACGACGGCATCGGACGCACCGTGCGCAACGGCCTCAACTTCACTGAACGCGGCTTCGGCATCCGCGGCGCCGTCGGCGTTCCCGACCGCGGCAACACCGCCGCCTCGCAGATCAAGCCGGGCGACGTGAACTGGGAGCACATCTTCGGCAAGCTCGGGGTGCGCTGGTTCCACACCGGCGGCATTTACGCCGCCCTGTCCGAGACCACCGCCCAGACGACGATCGAGGCCGTCAAGGCCGCGAAGAAGCACGGCACGATCGTTTCCTACGACCTCAACTACCGCCCCTCTCTCTGGAAGAGCATCGGCGGCCTCAAGAAGGCTCAGGAGGTCAACCGCGAGATCGCCAAGTACGTCGACGTCATGATCGGCAACGAGGAGGACTTCACCGCCTCCCTCGGCTTCGAAGTCGAGGGCGTTGACCACAACATCAGCAGCATCGAGCTCGACGCCTTCAAGAAGATGATCGAGACCGCCGTAAAGGCCTACCCCAACTTCAAGGTCGCCGCCACCACCCTCCGCCGCGTCATCACCGCGACGAAGAATGACTGGAGCGCGATTCTCTGGCACGACGGCAAGTTCTACGAGAGCCGCAAGTATCCGGAACTCGAGATCCTCGACCGCGTCGGCGGCGGCGACAGCTTCGCCTCCGGCCTCCAGTTCGGCTTCCTATCGAAGAACGATCCTCAGGCCGCGGTGGACTACGGCGCAGCCCACGGCGCCTTTGCCTCGACCACGCCGGGCGACACCTCGATGGCCACCCAGAAGGAAATCGAGAAGCTCATGAAGGGCGGCGGCGCCCGCGTCGTGCGCTGAGCATTCGCCTAAAATCAGAACTGCAGACCCGGACGGCACTCGTCCGGGTCTTTTTGTGCGCGTATTCTGCAGGAGCGGCGGCACTCTTGCCGCCGATTTAGGGTTGGTAGTGGTCGCATCCCGGTCCTGCTCCCGGCACGGCGGCAAGAGTGCCGCCGCTCCTTCTGCTTTTCCCTTGCTCCACCCTGCCGGCGCGCTGCACTTGAGCGCTTTTCATGACCGACGTCCCGGATCTGCCGAACCCCGATCACGTCCTGCGTCTCGCGCAGGAGCTCAACCTCAAGGTCCATCAGGTCGCCGCGACCGCCCAGCTGCTCAAGGGCGGCGCGACCGTGCCGTTCATCGCCCGCTACCGCAAGGAGGCCACGGGCGAACTCGATGAGGTGGCGGTCACAGCCATCCGCGATGGGATGGAACAGATGGCGCAGGTGGACGAACGCCGCGCCACCATCCTCGCCTCGCTCAAGGAGCGCAACCTGCTGACGCCCGAGCTCGAGAAGGCGATCGGCGCCGCAACCACCCTGACGCAGCTCGAGGACATCTACCTGCCGTTCCGGCCGAAGAAGCGCACCCGCGCCACCATCGCCCGCGAAAAGGGCCTCGAACCGCTCGCCGAACTGCTCTGGGCGCAGGATACCGCCACCGGCGCCGAGACCGCCGCCCAGGCGTATGTGGGTCGTGAATACAAGCTCGACGATGGCAAGAACACCACCGGACGGATCGAATCCGCCGCCGAGGCGCTCGCCGGCGCCCGCGACATCCTGGCCGAGCGCATCAGCGATGATGCCGCCGCCCGCGAGAAACTGCGCGGCCTCTACCGCGCCCACGCCGTGATTTCCTCAAAGGTGCTCTCGGGCAAGGAGGCCGAGGGCGCCAAGTTCAAGGACTACTTCGACTGGAGCGAGCCGCTCGCCAAGGCGCCGTCCCACCGCGTGCTCGCGATGCGCCGCGGCGAGAAGGAACTCTTTCTCATGATGCGCATCACCCTGCCGGATGAGGCCGCCGCTCTCGCCGAGCTGGAGCCGATGTTCGTGAAGGCCCCGTCGTCGTGCGGCGAACAGGTGCGCCTCGCCGTGCAGGATGCCGCCAAGCGACTGCTGTTCCCGGCGATGGAAACCGAGATGCGCCTCGAATCCAAGAAGCGCGCCGACGAGGCCGCCATAAAGGTCTTTGCCGAGAACCTGCGCGAGCTCCTGCTCGCCTCGCCGCTCGGTCAGAAGGCCGTCATGGCCATCGACCCCGGTTTTCGCACCGGCTGCAAGGTCGTGCTGCTCGACCGCCAGGGCAAGCTGCTGCACAACGACGTCGTTTTTCCCGACCGGCACGCCGTCGAGGCCAAGGAGAAGCTGCTCGGCTTCGTCGAGTTCTTCAAGGTGGAGGCCGTCGCGATCGGCAACGGTACCGCCGGTCGCGAGACCGAGGCCTTCATCCGCGGCCTCGGGCTGCCTCCGGCCATCCCCATCGTGATGGTAAACGAATCGGGCGCCTCCATCTACTCCGCGAGCGACGTCGCCCGCGAGGAGTTCCCCGACCACGACCTCACCGTGCGCGGCGCCGTCTCGATCGGCCGGCGCCTGATGGACCCGCTGGCCGAGCTCGTGAAACTCGATCCGAAGAGCATCGGCGTCGGCCAGTACCAGCACGACGTCGAACAGAATGCGTTGCGCCGCTCGCTCGACGACACCGTCGTCAGCTCCGTCAACGGCGTCGGCGTCGAACTCAATACCGCGTCGAAACAGCTGCTCAGCTACGTCTCCGGCCTCAACGCCGCCACCGCTGCCGCCATCGTGGCACGCCGCAATGAGCAGGGTCCCTTCAAGGCGCGCGCCGACCTGCTCTCCGTGCCGCGCCTCGGCCCGAAGGCCTTCGAACAGGCCGCCGGCTTCCTCCGCATCCGTGACGCCTCCAATCCCCTCGACGCGAGCGCCGTGCATCCGGAGCGCTATCCGCTCGTGGAAAAAATGGCCGCAGATCTCGGCGTGACCGTGGCCGAGCTCATGCGTGACGCCAAGGTGCGCGCCAAGATCAAGCTCGAGGCCTACGTGACCGCCGATGTCGGCCTGCCCACGTTGAACGACATCCTCGCCGAACTCGCCAAACCCGGGCGCGACCCGCGTTCGAAGTTTGAGGCTTTCAGCTTCGCCGAGGGCGTGAACAAGCCCGAGGATCTCAAGCCGGGTATGAAGCTGCCGGGCATCGTGACCAACGTCACCGCCTTCGGAGCCTTCGTCGACATCGGCGTGCACCAAGACGGACTCGTCCACGTCAGCCAGCTCGCCGACAGCTTCGTCAAGGATCCGTCGACCCTCGTGAAGCCGGGTCAGAAGGTCATGGTAACGGTCACGGAGATCGACCTGCCCCGCCAACGCATCGCGCTCTCGATGCGCAGCAATCCGCAGTTGGGCGGACGAACCGCCACCTCGGGCGCCGCCCCCCGCCAGGGACCGGGCGCCCGCCCGCCCGCCGCGGCGGCTCCGAAACCACGCGCACCCGAGTCAATCAACAACGATTGGTTCGCCGCAGCCTTGAACAAGAAGCGCTAATTCCAACCAAGCCCCACCCTACCAAAAACCCGAAAGGCCGCCGATTCCGGCAACGTTTTGCGGCCGTCCGCGTCTTACTCTTCGTATGACCAACCACCTCACCCCTGAAGAGATCGAAAAGAAACTCATCGTCAGTGGCATTCACCTCGAGCTCACCGACGCGCTCAAGCAGGTGGTCCGGGATAAGGTTTCCCGCCTGCTGCGCCACGAACCCCGTATCGTCCGTGTCCGCGTCGACCTCGAGCAGGACAAGACCCGCGCCCATGGCAGCCAGTTCATCGCGAAGGGCCACATCGAAATCAGCGGCCCCGACCTTCTTGCCTCGGTTGCCAGCGAGGACGCCTACAAGTCCATCGACACCCTGGTCGACAAGCTCGACGCCGCCCTGCGCCGGCGCCACAGCGAACTGAAGGAAAAGCGCCACCATCCCCACGGCGTGGAGATCGGCGGCAAACTGCCCAAGGCGACGTAGTTGCCCGTCGAAGGTCGAAGGTCGGCACGTCTAACGTCGACACCGGCTCGCCGAAGCGGGCGTGGCGGCCGTCGGACTGGGACCTTCGACGCTCGACCGAATCCTGCGGCGGCCTCTTTCGAGGCCGCCGTTTTCTTTTCGCTTTCTCACGACGCCAACCCCCACATCCTGCGCTCATGATCACAACGATCGGCCTCGATGCGGACGACACGCTCTGGCACAACGAAACGATCTTTGAGGAAACGCACACCAAGCTGCGCGCGTTGCTCTCACGTTACCACGACGCCGCCACGGTCGACCGGCGATTGTTCGCGACGGAAATGCGCAACCTCGAGCTCTACGGTTACGGCATCAAGAGCTTTGCCCTGTCCGCAATCGAAACGGCCGTCGAACTCAGCGGCCGCCAGATCAGCGCCGACGAGATCCACGCCATCATCCGCCTTGCCCAGGATATGCTCGCGCACCCGGTGCACGTGCTCGACGGCGTGGCGGAGACCGTGTCCCTCCTCGCGCGCTCGCACCGGCTCGTGGTCATCACCAAAGGCGACCTGCGCGACCAGGAACGCAAGGTCGCACGGTCGGGTCTCGCCGCTCACTTCGCCGCGGTGGAGATCGTCTCGGAAAAATCAACCGATGCCTACGACCGCGTCCTGAGGCGCCTCCAAATCCGCGTGGATGAGTTCCTCATGGTTGGGAACTCGATCAAGAGCGACATCCTGCCGGTGCTCGACCTCGGCGGCGCCGCGGCCCACGTGCCCTACCACCTGACGTGGGAACATGAGCGGGTTGAACATCCCCCCGTGCATCCGCGGTTCTTCCCCATCGGATCGATCCGCGAGCTGCCCGGGCTCCTGGCGCGGCTCTGACCGGTCGCCGGTCGGGTAACCACCGCTTTTTCGCTCGGCACCTCTTGGCCCATCGGATTTCCTCCGAGCCGTGCGCCCGCTGAAGGTCCTTTTCGTTACTCCCGAGGTCGAACCGTTCGTCAAAGTCGGCGGCCTCGCCGACATGGTCGGCGCCCTGCCCAAGGAGCTCGCAACCCTCGGCCATGACGTGCGCATCATCTGCCCCGCCTACGGCTCGCTCAAGGTCGAAGGCGAATGGCAGCCGCGTAACGAGCCGCTCGGCGTCGAAGTCGGCGCGTTCACCCGGTGGGCCCGCACCTGGCAGACCATGCTGCCCGGCGCACGGGTCCCGGTGTATTTCCTCGAGCATGACGCGTTCTTCGCCCGTCCGGAGGTCTACACCGGCCCCTGGGGAGCGCATGCCGACAATGACCAGCGTTTCATTTTTCTTTGCCGCGGCGCCCTGACGCTGTGCGAGCAGCTCGACTGGATTCCCGATGTGATCCATTGCCACGACTGGACGACCGGGTTCGTGCCCGTCCTGCTCAACACCACCCTCCGCCCCTCGCGCCTCGGCCGGTGCGCGACCGTCTACACCATCCACAACCTCGAGTACCAAGGCTACGCGGATCGGGCGGCGGTGGAGTTTGCGCGCATCCCGTGGAGCGAGTTTCGCGCCGACAGCATCGAAGCCGCCGGGGCGGTCAACATGACCAAGGCGGGACTCTACCACGCGACCAAGCTGACCACCGTGAGTCCGACCTACGCCGAAGAGGTGCGCCGTCCTGACGGCGGTTGCGGGTTGCACGACGTGTTGAACTTTCGCGGCGCCGACCTCGTCGGCATCCTCAATGGCATCGACACCACGTCGTGGGATCCCGCGCACGACCGGCATCTGCCGGCGCGGTACCATGCCGGCGATCTGTCCGGCAAAGCCACCTGCAAGGCCGCGCTGCAGACCCGCCTCGATCTCAACGTCGATCCGCACGTGCTGCTGTTCGGCGTAGTCTCGCGGCTCGCCACCCAGAAGGGGCTCGACCTGCTCGCCGACGCCCTGCCCCGCGTCCTCGATCACATGCATGTGCAGGTCGCGCTGCTCGGCTCCGGCGAAGCGGGTCTGGAACATGCGTTTCGCCATCTCGCAGCGAGCTATCCGGGCCGCGTCGGGGTTCACATCGGCTTCGACGGCAGTCTCGCCCGGTTGATCCAGGCCGGCAGCGACGCCTTTGTCATGCCGAGCCGTTCCGAACCGTGCGGCCTCACTCAGATGTACGCCATGCGCTACGGCACCCCGCCGATCGTGCGCGCGACCGGCGGCTTGGCCGACACCGTGGACCAATACGTCGAGGGCAAGGATACCGGCACCGGCTTCCGCTTCAACGATGCCACGGCCGCGGCACTCTACGACACGCTCGGCTGGGCCTGCGCGACGTACTACGACCGGCCGCGGGAATTCATGGGGCTGCGCCGACGCGGCATGGCGCGCGACTTCAGCTGGCGCCGCAGTGCCGAACGCTACGTCGAGCTCTACCGCTGGGCGGTCACCTCGCGTACCGGCGAGGTGTTCGCCTCGCCATAAGCGATTGTCCCCCGGGCGCGGCCGACCGGAGGAGATGACCTGCGGCCCGATGCGCCGCGCTATCTATGGTTACTGCAAGCGCGACGGCAGCCGGCGAACCCGCGCCCCAAGGTCGGAGAAAATCTCGGACGTCCGTGCACCGGAAGTGTCCCCGGTGGCAAAGGTCCGGGCAAGCTGCAGGTTGCTGATGATGACGCAGTGGTCGCCGTTGACCATCAGGCCGAGCAGTTCGCCTGACTTGCTGAGCACGAGATCGCCGCGGGACGGGGAGAAGTCCCCCATGAGTCGCCGCACCAGCCGGTTGTCCATCCGCACGTAGTTGGGGTTGCCGGGATCCAGCTTGAAGGGCACCTCGCCGTAACCGGCGCCGCCGCTGCTGATGAGCAGGGCGTCGGGAAATTTGAAGGGATCGGCAGCAAGATTGTACACCCTGACACCGAGCGCGACGATCTGCGCCGGATCAACCGGGATGGCCACTACGCGGGGATCGAGGGCGAGGAAGCCCAAGGAAGCCGCTGAGGTGCGGTAAGTCGCCTTGGCGAAACCGACTTCCACTCGCGTCCAGTCCTGGGGCATCGAGAGCACAAACGGCGTATCGTCGATATGCAGGATCGCATATGTCATGGAGCCATCCGTGACGAAGAGCGTGCGGGTCTGGGCCGGCGGCGCGGTCAGCGGGCCGAGCAGGGCATCGCGGCGGGCGGCAAACGTCGTCTGCACCCGGTTCGCGAGGAAATCGCTGTAGAGCACGTTGGCATTGATCGGCCGGTTGTCGCGGATCTCGCGCGAGAGGTCGGCGGAACGCTCGGCCAGCTGGCCGACACCTTGGGCCAGTTCGGTCGTCGTCTCCTGCACCTTGATGCGCTCGATCCGCTCCGCCTCGGCCTGTTGGCGAAACGTCTCGGCCGTCTCGCGCAGCAGCACCTTCTCCTGCTCGGCAACCCGCACCGCAACGTTGAGCGTTTCGATCCGCTCACGGGCCTCCGTCTGCGCCTGCTCCAATTTCTGCAGGGCCTCCCGCTGACGCGTCGCCTCGGCCTCGCGCTGCTCCAAGTCGCGCTGCAACTGGGCCAGACGCTCCTTCGACATCGAGGCATCCTCGCGGGCGGCCTGAACCTGCTGGGCGAGCTCCGCCGCACTCCGGCGCGTCTGGTCGAGGGCGGCATCGAGCTGCGCCTTCTCCTGCTGGAGACCGGCGAGGTTCTGCTCGCGCTCGGCGAGATTCGCCTCGGTCGACTGCAACTGCGAGGCCAGCTGTTCGCGCTGCGCCCGCTCGTCCTCGAGGGAAAGTTTCATGACCTCGACGAGGTCCTGCTCCACGGTGCCCGCGCCTTCCGCCGGGTCCGCGGGCGCGACCGGTTGCGGCGGGGTGCGGGCCGGCTCGGCCTTCTCCCAACTGGTCAACGCGAGGATGTTGAGCAGGAGAAAATCGCAGAGAATGAGAAGAAGGGTGCGGTTCATGACGCGACCGGCTGCGAGGCGACGGCGGGTGGGACCGCGGCGGCCTGGCTTTCCATGATGAGCTTGTACTTGTACGGCCGCACGTGGCGGATCTTCACCAGCGCTACGCAGGTGATGCCGAACAGGTTGGAGGAATAGGCGGCCAGCAGGTTGGGCTCGATCAGCCCGAGGACCTGGAGAACGAGGGCCGCCGCCGTGCCGCCGATGCCGAGGTAGAGGCCGCCGTCGAAAAGGTTCTCCTCATTTTCCATCAGGCGGAGCTTCACCAGCGGCGGGAGCGACTGACGCGAGATCTCGCTGATCTTCATCAGGCAGATGAGGTACATGCCGACCTGAAGGGCGGCGAAAAATCCGATCGAGACAAGGGTGCGTGTATCCATGGCGAGCGTGGCAGGGGTCGGTTGAAGGGAATCCGGGTCCGCCAGGTTGGCGAGCACCGGCACGGAGAGTTTGATCTGAAATTCGGAAAGCGGCGCGGCCTTGAGCAGGAACGGTTCGGTGGCGAGAACGAGCAGCGCGGCGGTGAGCAACGCGAGTACGCCACTCGACATGCGGGGAAGCGACCCCAGGGCCGCGCGCAGGGCGAACAGCACCTCCAGACCGCGGTAGAGCAGAAAGGCTCCGATGAAAAAGCCCAGATAGCGCAGCCCCAGCGCCATCTTCGGATAGACGAGGCCGAACTCCGCCGCCGCACCGAGCGTGGGCCCGGCATCGCGGTTCACCGGCACCTGGCGCGCGAGCAGCTGCCGCACCGCGCCCTGGCCGGCCCCGAGCGCCAGACGCAGGTCCTCGACGCCCGGACGACCGAATCGCAGAAGGAACGCGGCCACGCCATCGGCCGAGTTTGAGAAGAGCGCCGCGGTGTAGATTAACGGCAGTTCGTCCGGTGCCACGCGGCCGAGATGCGCAAACTCACCCACGGTGCGGACGCTGTCGCTGCGGCGCAGCAGTTCGCTCAGCTGCGTCCAGTCCAGCCGGCGGCCCAAGGCGAGCAGGTCGAGATAGAAGAGTTCGAGGTCACCGAGTTCTCCGGCGGTCACGGCAGCATCGGCGAGCGCCCGCAGTTCGCGCTGGAGCGAGCCGGAGAAATGCTCGCCTTGGTAGAGCAGCGCGGTGAGCAGAATCACCGCTTCGAGCGTCTGGCCTCCGGCCCGCGCCGCCGGCACGAAACGCTGGGTCCGGTCGATCTCGCGCGTCGCGAGCAACGCCTGCACGCCTTGCGAACGCGAGTTGGCCAGGTAGCTGCGCAACGCGTCGCGGGCATCCCGGGTGATGAAGAAGGCGAGCACCGGCGTGCTCTCCGTGCGACCCGTGTTCTCCTTGAGGTTGAACAACGGATCGAGAAACGGATCCCAGCCGCCCCACGCGACCAACTCGGGCATGCGTCCGGCCTCGCGCGCCAAACGGTCGGCCAACGCCGGCGCCCCGGGATCGCCGACCGCCTCCGCCGTCGCCCGCACGAGTGCGGCCGGACCCAGCTTTTCCGCCTCGAGCAAGTTTTCGCCCAACGCGGCAACGCCCGGCGTGCCACGGCCGGCCGCTTGCAACAACGCGGGCGTGACCGACTTCAGGTTCACCGGCAGCAGCCACGCCGACCCTGCAACGATCAGGCCGGCCAGCAACCAGACCACGGCCGGCACGCCGCGGTTTCGAGTCGGGGAAGGGTCGGACATTGGCATCACTATCGGGTTGCGGCGCAGCGATGGCAAACCCACCGTTGCCGCTCCCCGCCCACGGACCCATGGCGCTCAAAATTGTTCACTACAACGATCCCATTCTGCGCAAGAAAGGTGCAAAAGTCACCGTGTTCGATGATGCGCTGGCCTCGCTCGCCGATGACATGGTGGCCACGATGCACCACGCCGAGGGCATCGGCCTCGCCGCGCAGCAGATTGGACGCGCCCTGCAGCTCTGCGTCATCGACCTGACTGTGGCCAAACGCGATTTTAACTGGGAGTTGGACGGCAAGAAATCGCCGCTCGATCTCTGGATGCCCGCCGCCCTCGTCAATCCGGTCGTCACGGTGCTCCCGGGTCCGGAGACCTCGTACGAGGAAGGCTGTCTCTCCTTCCCCGACATCCGCGGCGACGTCGAGCGGCCCGACGCGATCCGTGTGGAGTTCCAAGATCTTGAGGGCGGCAAACACGTGCTCGTCTGCAACGGCCTGCTCGGGCGCTGCGTGCAACACGAGGTCGATCATCTCAACGGCGTCCTGTTCATTGACCGGATGGACAAAAAAGTCCGTGCCAGCATCGACCCGGCCGTGAAGGAACTGGCGAAACTCACCAAGGACGCCTCCGCGTCCGGTACATCCTGAACGTCTTCTTATCCCATGAGCCAAAAATCCGACGGAATGAACTACGCCCCGCAGGGCAAACCCAGCCCCGTGGTGAAACCCGGTGAATTCATCTTCGCCGCCGCCCACCTCGACCACGGCCACATCTACGGCCAGTGCAACGGACTCGTCGAGGCCGGAGCCCAGCTCAAGTGGGTCTACGACCCGGATCCCGCCAAGGTGGACGCCTTCCGCAAGAAATTCCCGGACGTTCAGGTGGCCCGCTCGCTCGACGAGATCCTCGCCGACAAGGCGATCCATCTCGTGGCCGCCGCCGCCGTGCCCAGCGATCGCGGTCCGATCGGCTGCAAGGTCATGGAGGCCGGCAAGGACTACTTCACCGACAAGACTCCCTTCACCTCGCTCGACCAGCTCGACCAGGCCAAGGCCGTCGTCGCCCGCACCGGCCGCAAGTACGCCGTCTATTTCAGCGAACGCCTCCATGTGGAGAGCGCGATGTACGCCACGGATCTCGTGCAGGCCGGCGCCATCGGCCGCGTGCTGCAGGTGATCGGACTCGGGCCGCACCGCCTCAACAAGGCTTCGCGCCCGGCTTGGTTTTTCCAGAAGGCCAAGTTCGGCGGCATCCTCTGCGACATCGGCAGCCATCAGTTCGAACAATTCCTCACCTACACCGGCGCGACGGACGCAACCGTCACCCAAGCCGCCGTGGCCAACTACGCCAACCCGGACCATCCCGAGTTCGAGGACTTCGGCGAGGCGTCCCTGCTGGGCAACAACGGCACGTCAAATTATATCCGCGTGGACTGGTTCACGCCCGACGGTCTGCGCACCTGGGGCGACGGCCGCACCGTCATCCTCGGCACCAAGGGCTACATCGAACTGCGCAAGTACCTCGATGTCGGCCGCGACAGCCAGGGCGACCACGTGTTTCTCGTCGATGAGAAGGGCGAGCACGCGATGAACGTCACGGGCAAGGTCGGCTTCCGCTACTTTGGCCAGCTCGTGCTCGACTGCCTGAACCGCACCGACCGCGCCATGACCCAAGCGCACACCTTCAAGGCCGCCGAACTCTGCCTGCGCGCGCAACTGGCCGCCCGCAAGATCGCCTGAGCCACCACTGCCCGCGCCCTTCCCATGTCGCGCAGCATTGCCACCCGCACCGGAGACGACGGCACCACCAGCCTGCTCTACGGCCAGCGGGTGGCGAAGGATCATCCCCAGATCGAAGCCGTGGGCGCGTTCGACGAATTGAACGCCGCCCTCGGCTTCGCCAAGGCGACCTGCAGCGACGCGGATCGGCGCGCCGAATTGGAACGGATTCAGCACGATCTCGTGGCATTCATGGGTGAGCTCGCCTGTGCGGAGACCGACCTCGCCCGCTATCAGGCGTCGGGCTTTCGCAAGCTGGGCGACGCCGACCTCGCCCGGCTCGACGCAGCCCTCGCCGCCATCGAGGCGAGCAAACCGCGCTTCGACGGCTGGGCTACCCCGGGAGCCAATCTCCACGCCGCCGCGCTCGATCTGGCCCGCACCGTCGCCCGGCGCGCCGAACGCCGGCTCGCCTCCTTGCCCGCCCACGGCCGCTCCGTGCGACCCGTGCTCGTGTGCTACACCAACCGGGTGGCCGATCTGCTCTGGTTGATGGCCAGGCAAGCGGAGGCTTAAGTCCCCGATCGGTTCGATCCGATCCGCAGAACGATCTCGACCGGAGAAAATCCCGGCGAGCGTGCCGATCATTTGACCGCAACCCGCTCCCGCATATCCTCCTCCTCGTGGAACGCCGCCTCGTCCCGGAACTGCTCGATTCGCTGCCGCATCATCACCCCGACGCCCTCCACAACCGGCGCGATCTGCGCCTGATCAACGCCTTCATGGGCAACGTGCGCTGGTTTGTCCGCACCCTGCCCCCGCTGGTCGAAGCGGACGAACGCGTGCTCGAACTCGGCGCCGGGCTCGGCGAACTTGCCAACGAACTCGCCTCGCATGGTCCGCAAATTGACGGACTCGACCTATGGCCGCAACCGCGGGACTGGCCGGCCGGGCGCAACTGGCATCAGGCCGACCTCGAACAGTTCTCCGACTGGGCCCGCTACCGGGTCGTCATGGGCAACATGATCCTGCATCAGTTCCCGCCGGAATCCCTCGCCGACCTCGGAGCCCACCTCGACGCCCACGCCCGGCTGCTCGTCTTCTGCGAACCGGCCCGACGGCGGCGTTCGCAACGCCTCTTCGCCCTCGCCGCTCCTTTGTTCGGTGCGAATCACATCAGCCGCCACGACGGCCATGTGAGCATCGCCGCCGGCTTCCTCGACGACGAGCTTCCCCGGCAGCTCGGGCTTTCGCCCGCGCGGTGGCGCTGGGAGATCGGGTGCACCTTCTTTGGCGCCTACCGTCTGGTCGCCCATCGGCTCGAGCCATGAGCCCTGCGCGCCCGGTCACGATCGTCGGCGGCGGACTGGCGGGCCTTTCCCTCGGACTTGCGCTGCGCCGCCTCGACCTCGACGTCGACCTGCACGAGGCGGGAACGTATCCGCGGCACCGCGTCTGCGGTGAATTCATCGCCGGGCTCGACGCCTGGACGCGAAGCCGGCTCGGCCTCGATCCGTTTCTCGCCGACGCCCTCCGCCATGAGGAGGTCGCCTGGCATCATCGCGACCGGCTGGTGCGGCGGCAGATCCTGCCCGAGCCCGCGCTGGCCCTAAGCCGGCAGGTGCTGGACGCGCGCCTTGCCCGCGCGTTTCGCGCCGCCGGCGGTCGTCTGCACGAGCGCAGCCGGATCACCGCCCCCGGGCATGCCGAAGGCTGGGTGTTCGCCCACGGTCGCCGACGTGGCCGTTCGGGCTGGCTGGGCCTTAAGGTGCACGTCCGCAACCTGCCACTTGCGGCCGGCCTGGAGCTTCACCTCGGCGACGGCGCCTACGTCGGCCTGTGCGCCCTGCCAGGAGGCGAAGTCAATGTATCCGGTTTATTCTTACAACGCCCGGGTCTGAAGCCGGTCTTGGGCGACGTTTTGGGTGCCTACCTGCACGCCGCCGGGCTCGGCCGGCTCGCCCGTCGCCTCGCGGACGCGGAGACCGACCCTGACTCCCGTTGCGCCGTGGCCGGCCTCGGCTTCACCCCGGCCGGAGCCACGCCCGGCCAACTCGCGCTCGGCGACGCGTGGGCGATGATCCCGCCGTTCACCGGCAACGGGATGGCCATGGCCTTCCAGTCGGCCGCCCTTGCGACCCCGGCCCTCGCCGCCTGGGCCCGCCGCACCTCCTCCTGGTCGCAGACCACGGCGGACGTGCACCGTGCCCTCAACCGCCATTTCCGGCTGCGCCTCAACGCCGCCCGCGCCCTGCACGCCTGGCTGCTGCGCCCCGCCCGGCAACGGTGGCTCGCCTGGGCGGCACGGGCCGGCCTGCTGCCGCTGCGCCCCCTGTATCACACCCTCCATTGACCGCCCTTCCGCCGCATGTACCTCCACGCCCTCGCCACCGCCGTGCCCGAAGCCACCTTCACCCAGGCGCGTTGTTGGGAGATCGTGAAGGCCTCCGCCACGGCGCACGAACGCATCAGCCGGCGTTCACAGCTCATCCTCCGGACCATCCTCCGCGGTGACAGCGGCATCGCGACCCGCCACTTTGCGGTCAACGACATCGACCGGGTCTTCGACCTCACTCCGGATGAGCTCAACGAAGCGTTTCGCGTCGCGGCCCCCGCCCTGGCCGGCCGGGCCCTGACACGGGCGCTCGCCGCGGCCGGCCTCGGGCCCGGGTCGATCGACGCCCTGTTGATCTGCACCTGCACCGGGTACCTGTGCCCCGGCGTGACCAGCTACGTGGCCGAGCAACTCGGCCTGCGTCCCAACACCTATCTTCAGGATCTCGTCGGGCTCGGCTGCGGTGCGGCGATCCCCACGCTGCGGGCCGCGCAAGGCGTACTCGCGGCGAACCCGCAAGCCACCGTCGCCTGCGTCGCCGTTGAGGTCTGCTCGACGGCCTTCTACCTCGACGACGACCCGGGCGTTCTCGTGAGCGCCTGCCTGTTCAGCGATGGCGCCGCCGCCACGTTGTGGCGCGCGACGCCCGGGCCTGCTGGCCTGCGCTGCTTCGGCTTCAACACCGTGCACCGACCGGAGGATCGTGACCTGCTGCGCTTCGAACTGCGCGAGGGAAAATTGCGCAACCGGCTGCACCCGACCGTACCGCAGCGCGCCGCCTCCGCGGTGCGCCATTTGCTCGACGCGGAACCGGCAGACGCCCGGCGCGTCGGACGCGTGCTGGCCCATACCGGCGGACGTGATGTGCTGGACGCCCTGGAGGCAGCCCTGCCGGGTCATTCGCTGACCGCCAGCCGCACCGTGCTGCGCGACTACGCCAACATGAGCAGCCCCTCCGTCCTGTTCGTGCTGGAGGAAGCGTTGCGAACCTCGCGACCAACCTCCGCGGAGGACTGGTGGTTGGTGAGTTTCGGCGCCGGGTTCAGCGCCCACAGCTGCCGCGTCGGCGTGACCTGACGCCGCTGCGGATCAGCCGGCGAAGAATGTCTGGATGCGACGGATCGACTTGGCCAGGACGTCGATCTCTTCCTGGGTGTTGTAGAGATAAAAGCTCGCCCGGGCCGTGCTGGGCAGACCGAGTTTCTTCATCAACGGCTGGTTGCAGTGATGCCCGCCGCGGAGCGCAATCCCGTCCTGGTCGGCGAAGGTCACGACGTCATGCGCATGGGCGTCCTGCAGCGCGAAGCTCAGGATGCCGCCGCGGACCACGCCCGCCCTCGGACCGAGGATGCGAATGCCCGGGATCTCGCTCAGCCGCGCGTACCCGTAGGCGGCCAGCTCGTGGTCGTGCGCCGCGATCGCCGGGCGCCCGAGTTCATCGAGGTAGGTCATGGCCGCATGCAGCCCCACCGCGTCGGCGACATTGGGCGTGCCCGCCTCGAAGCGCTCAGGCGAGGGCTTCCAGCGGGCCCCGGCATAATCGACGCTCACCACCATGCCGCCGCCGGTCTCGGCCGGCTCCATTGTATCCAACAACTCGCGACGGCCGTACAGCACGCCGATGCCGGTCGGACCGCACATCTTGTGTCCGGAGAACGCGAGGAAATCGCAGCCCATGGCCTGCACGTCGACCACGTCGTGCCCGATCGACTGCGCCGCGTCGACCACACTGAGGGCGCCGACCGCCCGCGCGCGCCGGCAGAGCTCCTGCACGGGGTTGATCGTACCGAGCGTATTGGAAATGTGCGTGAAGGCGAAGACCTTAACCTGCGGCGTAAGCAGATGATCGAGGGCAGCCAGGTCGAGACCGCCTTCCGCGTCGGCCCCCAGCACCGGCACGTAACGAAGGGTCGCGCCGCGCGCCTTCGCCAGCTGCTGCCACGGCACGAGGTTGGAATGGTGCTCCATCTCCGTCGCGAGGATCACGTCACCCGGCCCAATGCGCGGCGCCAGCCCTGCCGCCACCGTGTTGATGGCCTCGGTGGTGCCGCGGACGAAGATGATCTCCGCCGGCTCGGCCGCGTTGATGAAGCGGGCCGCCCGGATACGCGCGGCCTCATAGCTGTCGGTCGAACGCATCGACAGCGCATGCAGGCCGCGGTGCACGTTGCTGTTGTCGCGCTCGTAGTAGCGGACCAGCGCGTCGATCACCGTGCGCGGCTTGTGGGAGGTGGCGCCGTTGTCCAGGTAGACCAACGGCTTGCCGTTCACCTGCTGATGCAGGGCGGGAAAATGCGAACGCGCGTCGTGGAGCGAAGCCATGGCAGGGATCAGACGGGTTTATCGGGCTGCTTCAGCGCATCGAGCGCGGCATGCCATGCGAGGGTCGCGCACTTGATGCGCGCCGGGTAGGCATGGACGCCTGCAAACGCGGCGAGGTCGGAGATCTCCTCCGGCGCCTGCCCGGTGGTGACGATCTGCTTGAACTCACCAAAGGTCGCCGCGGCCTCCGCCGCGGTCTTGCCCTTGAGCAGGGTCGTCATCAGCGAGGCGCTGGCCTGGGAGATCGCGCAGCCCGAGCCGTCGAACCCGATCTCCGCAATCCGGTCGCCGTCCATACGCAAGTACACCGTGCAATTGTCCCCGCAGGTCGGATTGTCCCCCGACGCGACGCGGGTCGCCGTGGGCAGACGCCCGCGGTTGCGCGGCCGTTTGCTGTGATCGAGGATGACCGCTTGGTAAAGGTCGGTGAGGTCGGACATGGCAGGACCGGAACCGTATGCGTGGTCCGCCGGTGAATGCAAATCAGCAGACGGGTTTGGAGCGGACGCCCTCAGTGCGTCCCCGGGGCGGCCGGCAGGGCGTTTCCCCGCCCGCCGTTCAGACGGTGAGCGCGTGCCGGCGCGGACCTGCCACCAGCGTGGCATCGAACTTCATCGCAATCACGCGCAACAGAGGCACGCCGGCCGGCAGGACCTCGAAGCGGCCGTCGCCCAATGCGAGCAACCCGTCGGCCGCCAGAGGCTCGAGCGACCGCCACTCCTCGGCGAACGCCGTCCGCACGTCTTCGCCCGTCTCGCGGGCCAGTTCATCCAGATCCAGCCGGCGTTCGCACATCACCCGCATGATCGCAGCCCGGCGCAACCGGTCGTCGGAGGTCAACCGGTAGCCGCGTTCGACCGGGAGCATCCCGGCCGCGAGGGCGGCATGGTAGTCGGCGAGGGATTTATGGTTCTGCCGGTACGTGTCGGAGGTCTGGGAAATGGACGATATGCCAAAGGCGTAGAGCGAGGCGCCGGCATGGGTGGAGTAGCCCTGGAAGTTGCGATGCAGGGTCCCCGCGACGAGCGCCCGCGCCAGCTCGTCATCCGGACGGGCAAAGTGATCCAGCCCGATGTCGACGAAGCCCGCGCCCTTCAAGCGGATGTGAAGGTGGGCAAACATCGTGAGCTTCTGCTCCGGTCCGGGCAGCTGGTTGCGCTGCTCGAAGATCCGCTGGGCCGGCTTGATCCACGGAACGTGGGCGTAGCTGAACACCGAGAGGCGGTCCGGCGCGAGTGCCAGCACGTCGTCGACGGTCCGGTCCAGCGAAGCGGTGGTCTGCAGGGGCAGACCGTAGATGAGGTCGACGTTGATCGAGCCGACGCCGGCCGCACGCAACCACGTGAAGGCATGTTCGTTCATCGCCTGGGGCTGGATGCGATGGATGGCGAGCTGCACCTCCGGGTTGGTGTCCTGCACCCCCAGCGAGGCCCGGTTCAGGCCGAAATCGCGCAATACCGCCACCTGATCCGCCGTCAGCCGGCGCGGATCGATCTCGGCGCTGATCTCGGCCGCCGGATCAAAGGCGAAAAAGGCGCCGACCATGTCGCGCAGCCGTCCGAGCTGCTCCGCCGTCAGGAACGTCGGCGTACCGCCGCCGAGGTGCAGCTGGGTGACGCGCCGCGCCGGATCCACCCGGGCGGCGGTCAACCGCAGTTCCAGCTCCAAATCGTCCAGGTACCGGTCGGCGACCTCTTTTCGCCGGGTGATGATCGTATGGCAACCGCAGTACCAGCAGCGGGACTCGCAGAACGGCAGGTGAAAATACAGCGACAGCGGCCCGGCGCCGGGACGGTTGTCGTCCACGAGCGAGCGATCGACCTCCGCGCTGCCAAAGCCGGCGTGGAACCGCGTGGCCGGTGGATACGAGGTGTACCGCGGTCCGGGGATCGCGTACTTGCGCAGCAAGTCGAGGTCGAGCGCAGCCGTCGCGAGCGCGGAGGCAGGGGCGGCGGTCGGGGAGTCATGCAGGCTGATCATGGCGTGGCGGCCATGATGCCAGAACCGGCCCTACCCCGCTGCCCGACCCTTGGCCGGCATGCCGCATATTTTGTCCTGGCGATCCGTGCCGGCGCAGCGAACGCCAACGAGTCTCAATTGCCCGCCGCCGGGATGCGCAGTTCCATGCCCGGACGCAGCGGCGTGTTGATGCCCTGGGGCAACTGATCGCGATTGGCCGCAACGATCTCCTGAATCCGCGCGTTGGTCGCCTGCCCGTAGTGCTGGCGGGCGATGCTGTAGAGGCTTTCCTTCTGCGCCACCACGTGACGCCGGCCGGCGGCGGGAGGCGGCGTGGGCGGAGTCGGAGTCGAGACCGGACGCTGGGGCACCGCGGTCGCGACTGCCGGGCCGCCCACGTTGGTATCGAGGCCGGGGCGAATGATGCGCGGTGCATCCACCGGCGGCGCCTCGTTGACCGCGAGATTGGCGATTGTTCCGCGTGGCTCGGTTGCGGCCTGACCGGACAACGCCTGCGCCAGCTGCGCCTGCAGCTCGGCGTTCTCACGCTTCAACTGCTCCACCACATCCAGCAGGTCGTTGCGCAACACCTGGTTTTCCAATGGCTGAGCCGGCAACGTGCGGGCGAAGTCGCGCGTCGCAGCCTGAATGCGGCCGCGCACGAGGTCGGACTTCTGGCCGTTGGGTTTCAGCTCCAGGTACTTTCGATAATGGTAGATCGCCGCGAGCGGATCGCGGATCTGCTCGTGATAAATCTGGGCGGCATCGAGGTGCGACTCCGGCGCATCGCCACCGCGCTTTTCGATCACGCGCAAAAACGCCGCCAGCGCCTCCTGGTTGCGGCCGCTGCGCAGGAGGCTGATGCCGCGGGTGCGATCCGGGTCGTCGATCTCCGCCGTCTGCCCCAGTCCTTGCGGACGTTCGCAGCCCGCTGCCAGCAGCAGCAGGATGAGCAGAGACAGGAGGGACAACGGGTTAAACCTCATCGGCGCGGAAAAGGGGGTTGAACGCAACCCAGCCTCCCCTAAGTCTCGCAGTCCGTCTTGCGACTCAAACTCTAAATGGCTCTCGCATCCAAAACCGCGCTAGCCCGCGCCCGCGCCTGCATCCGCATCGAGATGGACGCACTGGCCGCGAGCGCCCGGGGGCTCGACGGCGAGTTTGTGCAGGTGGCGCAGACGATCGAAGCTGCGGTCGGTCGCGGCGCGAAACTCATCTTTTGCGGGGTCGGAAAATCCGCGCACATTGCGCAAAAACTGGTCGGCACGTTCAACAGCACCGGCGTCGCGTCCTGCTTTCTCGACGCGACCCAGGCCCTGCACGGCGATGTCGGGCTGTGCGCCGAAGGCGATGTGGCCCTCCTGCTAAGCAACAGCGGTCAGTCCGAGGAAATCCTGCGCCTCCTGCCGCTGCTGCGCCGGTTCGGCCTCACGATCGTGGCGCTGACCGGAACGCCCGACTCCGACCTCGCCCGCAACGCCGACCTTCGCCTGCTCTACGTCGTGCCCCGCGAGGCCTGCCCGCTGCGCCTCGCTCCGACCGCCAGCACCACGGCCGCCCTCGCCCTGGGCGACGCGCTCGCGATGGTCCTGCTCGAAGCCCGTGGCCTGACGCGCGAGGACTTCGCCCGCTTTCACCCCGCCGGCAATCTCGGCCGCGTGCTCCTGCTGCGTGTGAAAGACATCATGCGCACGGGCGACCGCCTCCCGGTGGCACCGGACACCGTGACGACGCAGGAGGCCATCCTCGCGATGACCCGGGCCAAGAGCGGCAGCATCGCGCTCGTGCACCCGCGCACCGGCAAGCTCAGCGGCATCCTGACTGACGGTGATTTTCGGCGGAGTGCGCTGACCGGGCCCGACTTTCTCTCGAAACCCGTCGCCACGTTCATGACCCGTCAGCCCAAGACCATCCGGGAGGACGCGCTGGGCGTGGACGCCTTGCGCCTGTTCGAGGCGCACAAGATCGATGACCTGATCGTCGTCAACCGCCGCGGCCAGCCCGTGGGCCTGGTCGACGGCCAGGATCTGCCCAAACTGAAGATCGTGTGAAGCCGCCCATCCGCATCGGCATCATCGGTCTGGGCGGCTATGCCGGCTCCCATCATCAGGCGGTCCTTCGCCTGGAGGAAAAAGGGCACGCCCGCCTCGTCTGCACCTGCGATCCGCGCTCCGCAGACTTTGCCGGCGCCCAGCAGCTCTGGGGCTTCGCCCGGCGAGGCGTGCGGATCTTCGACGACTACCGCACCATGTTGTCCGCCTGCGCTGGCGGACTCGACCTGCTCGTCGTCCCCACCCCGATTTCGCTCCACGCCGAGATGCACCGGGCCGGCGTCGAACACGGCCTCGCGGTCTACCTCGAGAAGCCGCCGACCCTCGACTACGTCGAGCTGGAGGAGATGATCCAGCACGACCGCACCGCCCGCAAGGCCACGCTCGTCGGGTTCAACTTCATCATCGAGAAACCGCGCCAGGTCCTGAAGGAACGTCTGCTCGCCGGCGAGTTCGGCGCGCTGCGGGAGGCCCACCTCGCCGCGTGCTGGCCCCGGCCGCGCAGCTATTTCGAGCGCAACACCTGGGCCGGCCGCCTCACCGGCGACCACGGACGGCTCATCCTCGACTCGTGCTTCGGCAACGCCATGGCGCACTACGTGCACAACATGCTGTTCTGGGCCGGGACTGACACGCTGATGTCGTGGGCCCACCTCGCCGAGGTGCGGGCCGAGCTTTATCGCGCCCATCCGATCCAGGGCGCGGATACGTTCTTTGTGGAAACCCTCACCGAGGGCGGCGCGGTGCTGCGCTTCGCGCTCTCCCACGCCTGCGCCGGGCCGAGTTCGCAAAGCGAAACCGTCGTCTGCGAGAAGGCCTCCTTGCGCTACGTCGTCGGCCAAGGCGCCGAGATCCGCTGGCTCGACGGGCGGGTGGAACGCATTCCCCTGGAGCCGTTCGACACACTGTTCGAAAACCACCTCGCCTACTACCGTTACCTGCGGGACGAGACGCCGCGTCCGGCCACCACGCTGATCGATTCGCGTCCGTTCGTGATCCTCAACGATCTCGCCTACGTTTCCAGCGGTCATATCGCGGCGATCCCGGCGCCGCTCGTAAGCCCCTTCCGCAACGAGCAGGAGCAGCAGGACTACCTGTCGGTCGCGGCCCTCACCCGCACGCAGCACGATTTTCTTGCCCACGGCCACTGGCCCGGCGCCCACGGCTGGGAACGCCCCGCACCGCCGGCGACGGTCACGCTCTCGCAGCTGTCCGCGCTGCGCGGGACGATCGACGCCATGGCCTCCGGCGCCTGAGCCGGCACCGCCTTCGCTAACGGGCGCGCCAACCTGCGCTAATTTTTGCCCACCCCGTCTTTTTCCTCGTACCCAAACCGCGACTTCCGGCTACCCTGTCCGCATGCCCACACCCGCCTTCGTTTATCAGGACCCTTTCCCACTGGGGAAGGATGACACCGTTTACCGCCTCCTGAGCAAGGAAGGCGTCAGCACGACGACGTTCGAGGGTCAGGAGATCCTCAAGGTCGCGCCCGAGGCCCTCGCTTTCCTCGCCGCGCAGGCGCTGCGCGACTGTTCGTTCCTGCTGCGGACGAAACACCTCCAGCAGGTCGCCGCCATTTTGCAGGATCCGGAGGCGTCCGAAAACGACCGCTACGTGGCGCTGACCCTGCTCAAGAACGCCGAGATCGCGGCCGAGGGCATCCTGCCCTTCTGCCAGGACACGGGCACGGCCACCATCATTGGCAAGAAGGCCCAGGGCGTCTGGACCGGTGCCAACGATGCCGAGTGGCTCTCGCGCGGGGTCTACGACTGTTACACCAAGGAGAACCTGCGCTATTCGCAGACCGCGCCGCTCGACCTGTGGAAAGAGGTCAACACCGGCACCAATCTGCCGGCGCAGATCGACCTCTACGCCACCGAGGGCAGCGCGTACGAGTTTCTCTTTGTGGCCAAGGGCGGCGGCTCGGCGAACAAGACCTTCCTCTTCCAGGAGACAAAGGCGCTGCTCAACCCGAAGAGCCTCGAGGCCTTCATCATCGACAAGATGAAGTACCTCGGTACCGCCGCGTGCCCGCCCTACCACCTCGTCTTCGTGATCGGCGGCACGAGCGCCGAGGCCTGCCTGAAGACCGTCAAGCTCGCCTCGACCAAGTACCTCGACACCCTGCCCACCACGGGCAACGAACACGGACGCGCCTTCCGCGACGTCGAGATGGAGAAGAAGGTGCTCACTCTCGCCCAACAGACCGGCATCGGCGCGCAGTTCGGCGGCAAGTACTTCGCCCTCGACGTGCGCATCATCCGCCTGCCGCGCCACGGCGCCTCCTGCCCCGTCGGCATGGGCGTCTCCTGCAGCGCCGACCGCAACATCAAGGCCAAGATCAACCGCGACGGGATCTGGCTCGAACAGCTCGAAACCGATCCGGGCCGCTTCATCCCCGCCGGTGAGCGCACCATCAAAAACGACCGCGTGGTGCGCATCGATCTCAACCAGCCGATGGACGCGATCCGGGCCGAGCTTTCCCGACACCCGGTGACCACGCGCGTGCTGCTCACCGGCCCGCTCGTCGTCGCGCGCGACATCGCCCACGCCAAGCTCAAGGAACGTCTCGACGCGGGCCAGGGCCTGCCCGACTACTTCAAGAACCATCCGGTGTACTACGCCGGCCCGGCCAAGACGCCGCAGGGCTATGCCTCGGGTAGTTTTGGGCCCACTACGGCCGGTCGCATGGACGCCTACGTTGATCTCTTCCAGTCCCACGGCGGCTCGATGGTGATGCTCGCCAAGGGCAACCGCGGTCCCCAGGTCACGAAGGCCTGCAAGGACCACGGCGGCTTTTATCTCGGCAGCATCGGCGGGCCGGCCGCCATCCTCGCCAAGGAGAACATCCGCAAGGTCGAGCTGCTGGAGTATCCCGAACTCGGCATGGAGGCCGTCTGGAAGATCGAGGTCGAAGACTTCCCCGCCTTCATCCTCGTCGACGACAAGGGCAACGACTTCTTCGTCAACGGCTGCGGCGCCTGCCTGCCGGGCAAATCCTGATCGCTTAGGCGCGGTTGCCAGCGGCCATCGGCCGGACGGCTTTCGTCTCACCGGTTCGCGTGGAGGTCATGCCATACAGAACCGTGGGGAAAGACGTGTCTGGCCAAAGCGTCGTCCTTGATCCTGATGCTCGAGCCGGGAGCCGTGGGCATGCGGTAGCGTCCTCCCGAGACAATACACGGATCGACGAAATGCTCGTGCAGGTGGTCGACAAACTCGGTGACCCGCCCTTCGAGTGATCCGCTGACGGCGATGTAATCGAAAAGCGACGCATGCTGCACATACTCGCAAAGCCCCACCCCACCGGCATGCGGGCAAACCGGCACACCGAACTTTGCCGCGAGCAAGAGTACGGCCACAACTTCATTCACCCCGCCGAGCCTGCAGGCATCGATCTGGCAGTAGCTGATCGCCCGAGCCTGCAACAGCTGCTTGAACATCACGCGATTATGGCTGTGTTCGCCCGTGGCGACGCCGATGCCAAGCGGTGCCAGGGCGTTTGCAATCGCCGCGTGCCCAAGAATATCGTCCGGTGAGGTCGGCTCCTCGATCCACCGGGGCTTCGCGAACGCCAACGCTTTCGTCCACTCGATCGCCTGTCCAACATCCCAGCGCTGGTTCGCATCGATCAAGAAGGCGTGATGGGGACCGATCTCGGCCCGCACGATCGCAGCACGACGGATGTCATCCTCAAGGTCGTTGCCCACCTTGATCTTGAAGTGCGTGAACCCAGCCGCGAGCGCCTCGCGGCAGAGACGTCGGATCTTGTCGTCCGAGTAGCCGAGCCAGCCAGCCGACGTCGTGTAGGCGGGATATCCATGCTCCTTCATCTCCGCTTCCCGAAGAGCCCGCGTCGGCTCGAGGCGAGCCAGCATGGTGTACGCCTCATCCGGCGTGAGCGCATCGGTGAGGTAACGCCAGTCCACCATCTCCACAATCTGAGCCGGGGTGAGTGACGAAAGCAGCTGCCAGAGGGGCTTCCCTTCCAGCTTTGCCCATAAATCCCACAACGCGTTCACCACCGCGGCCGTGGCGAGGTGAATGACACCTTTCTCAGGACCGACCCAGCGCAGCTGGGAGTCACCGGTCAGGTGCTTCCAAAAGGCTCCTGGAGCCGAAGTAAACGCACTCACGTCGTGGCCCAGCACCAAAGGCTTCAGGGCTTCGATCGCCACCGCCACGATCTCGTTGCCCCGGCCAATGGTGAACGTGAGTCCATGCCCTTCGATCCCATCGCCGCGGTCGGTGGTGAGAATCACATAGGCCGCAGAGTAGTCCGGATCCGGGTTCATCGCATCCGAGCCGTCGTGGGAGCGCGAGGTTGGGAATCGAACGTCGAGGACGCGAAGGCCCGTGATCTTTCCCGTGTGTTTCATCGTGGTTGTTTTTCCCTGCTGCCCTTCGGTAAACGCACTACCACGCCGCCTCGTACAGACGGACAATCTCCGCAACGTCAGGCACCACGGGATTGTTCTGGGGGCTTCCGGAAGCGAGGGCGTCCGAAGCCATTTTCTCGAGCGAGGACCGAAACCGTGTCTCGTGCAGCTTCGGATGGTCGCGCAGGCGCGGGATCTGAAGGCGCCGGTTGAGGGCTTCGAGTCCCTCGCCCAGGATCTGTGCCGCAGTCTCATCGGAATCCGCCGACCGGGCCCAGTTGAGGACGCGCGCCACGGTGGCGTATCGCGTCAGCGCTCCCGGAATCGAGTAGCGCGTGATCGTCGGCAACAGCATGGCGTTGGAAATGCCATGCGGAACATGGAACAGGGCGCCAATCGGCCGGCTCATGCCGTGCACGAGGGCAACGCTGCTGTTCGCAAACGCCATGCCGCCCTGGGTGGCCGCCAACATCATGCCCTCGCGCGCGGCCCGATGAGCGGGCTCCCGCCACGCGGTTTCCAGCCACTCGCCACACAGGCGGATACAGGAGAGTGCGAGCGGATCCGTCAGCGCGCTGGCCTGGCGGGACACATAGGCCTCAATGCCATGCGTCAAGGTGTCCACACCCACGGCGGCCGTCAGGGCCGGAGGCATTGTGAGCGTCAGTTCATAATCGACGAGCGCAACGGCCGGCAGCAGGTGGGCATCAAGCATCATCATTTTCACGTCTCGGGCCGTGTCCGTGATCACCGCCACCTTCGTGACCTCGCTGCCTGTACCAGCGGTGGTCGGAATGGCAAAGAGTGGAAGTCCGGCGTTCGGAACCTTGTGACGCCCCATGAATCGCGACAGCGGCGGCGGATTGTTTGGGAGCACGGAGATCACCTTCGCGCAGTCGATCGGGCTGCCACCTCCGAGCGCCACCACGGCCTGGGCACCACTCGCCTGCAGGCGTTGAAACCCAGCCAGCACATTTTCTTCAGAGGGATCGGGCTGGACGTCGGCAAAGACCTCGACCGCGATGCCCGCGACGGACAGATCCTCACTTACGCGGGCGACCACTCCGCTGGAAACCATGAAGGCGTCCGTGACAAGCAGCACGCGCGCAACACCCCGGCGCTGGAGTTGCGGAGCCAGCTCCCTGACCGCGCCGGCGCCCGCGATGACCGTGGAAGGTACGTTGAAGTGGATGCTCATGATCACCACCCCTGCGACCGAACGTAGCTCTTGTCCCAACGGGAGAGCACAACCTTCTGACGGGTGTAGAACATCACGCCTTCGATGCCTTGCACGTGAAGATCGCCAAAGAAACTTTGGTTCCAGCCGGAGAACGAAAACAACGCCATCGGAGCGGGTACACCCACGTTGACGCCCAACATGCCGCATTGGATCTCGCGCACGAACTGCCGTGCGGCCGCGCCGCTCGAGGTAAAGACCGAAGCCCCGTTGCCGAAAGCGAGTCCGTTCATGGTCGCGATCGCTTCGTCCAGCGTGGTGGGCCGCACGAGGGAAAGGACCGGCCCGAAGATCTCTTCCGTGAAGACGCTCATCGACGGTTTGACGTGGTCGATCAGGGTCGGTCCCACAAAGAAGCCCCGGCCCGGCTCCCGGCCTCGGCCATCAAAGACCAACGAGGCCCCCTCGGCCGGCGCCTTCTCGATGAACGAGCGGACGCGCTGTTGCGCACCACCGTCGATCACGGGTCCCATGTCAGCCCGGTCGTTGACGGACGTGTCGTCGAGTTTGAACCGGCTCAACGCTTCACCCACTCGTTCGCGCCACGCGTCCGCGTTGGCCTGGCCGACGGGCATGAGCACCGATCCCGCCATGCAACGCTGGCCCGCACAGCCGAACGACGAGCCGAGAATGGCGCGCAAGGTCGAGTCGGGCTCTGCGTCCGGCATGACCAACAGCACGTTCTTCGCGCCGCCCGCGGCCTGCACCCGTTTGCCGTGCCGACTGCCCAGGGTATAGACGTGCTCGGCAATGCGCGAGGAGCCCACGAAGCTGATCGCCGCAATCCCGCGATGCGTGCAGAGGGCGTCAACCACCTCGCGCCCGCCATGCACCACGTTGAAGACACCGTCGGGCAAGCCGGCCTGCTGGAAAAGCTCCGCCAGGCGCTGCGCGGTGAGCGGCACCTTCTCGCTGGGTTTCAGGATGAAGGTGTTGCCGCACGCGATGGCGAGCGGGTACATCCACATGGGCACCATGGCGGGAAAGTTGAACGGGGTGATGCCTGCACAGACGCCCAAGGGCTCGCGCATCGTGACCGCATCGATTTGGTCCGCGACCTGGGGGAGGCTTTCCCCCTTCTGCAGGTGTGCAATGCCGCAGGCAAACTCCACCACCTCAAGGCCGCGCCGCACGTCGCCTTTCGCTTCGTCAAAGGTCTTGCCGTTCTCCTGGGTGACAAGACGGGCCAGCTCCTCGAAATGCTGTTCCAGCAACTCGCGGTAGCGGAACAGGATGGTCGCGCGCTTGGGCGCCGGGGTCGTTCCCCAGGTCGCAAACGCCTTCCGGGCGGCGGTCACCGCGGCGTCCACTTCGGCCGCGCCGCTCATGGGCACCCGGGCAATGACCTCGCCACGCGAGGGATTGTACACATCGCCCCATTGGGCGACACGTGGTTCGACACGTTTACCGTCGATCAGATTGGCAAGGTTCATGGAAGAATTCGAGGGATGGCCGGCGGTTCAGCGGTCGCGGCGGTGCGGGATGATCTGACCGTGTTCGTCGAACGGAGGACGTCGCTCCGGATCGAACTCGCTCTTGAAACGCCCCTGGCTGTCGCGCGGGGTCAGGCGCGTCGGTCCGGATTCACCGTTGTTGTCCCGGATCACCTGGTTGAATCCATTTCGATTCAGGAAGATCGAGAAATCCGCGACCTCGTTCACGTAGTTGCCGGCGATCTCCATGTGGTCGCTGCTTTCGTCCATGTAGATGCCGTGGGCCCAATAATTGCCTCCGCTATCCCGCACGAAGTTGTCGACGATCCGCGTGCCCGGCTGCTCACCCACCACGTAGATCCCCGCACCATCGCCCACCTGGCGCATGACTCCCTCGATGCGATTCCCGGCGATGAGATTGCTGTGGCAGTTGGTCAGACCCGGTCCCCAACGCCAGCCCACACTGATGCCGGTGTAGGGCAGATTCCGAAGCGTGTTGCGCTCGATGCGCACGTGATTCGCGTAGCCTACCCAAATGCCCACGCTGCCGTAATCGACGTGGCAGGAATCGAGGATCGAGTTCCCGACGAGGTCGATCTGCGAGGGCGCTTCCGGAACCGTCTGGCTCGTATGGTTCCAAATCGCCTGGGATGCCGGGAAGCCTTGTAAGCTGTCCGCCCAGTCGCCCCACGTGGAGAAGTCACGATGCAAGGGATGCCTGTCCCCGGTGTAATCGGGGATGCGTCCGACCTGGATCACGTTGGCTCCCACCCGAACAAAGTCGCATCCCTCGATTCTCCCAAGCCGGGTGCCGATCTCAAAGGAGACGGCTCCCTCACCGAGATCGCGGAACGAGCAGCCGGCGATGGTCGTCTCCCAGGCGTAGATGAGACGAACGGCAGCTGTCGGCGTGTAGGTGCGGCGCTTGTCCAACCCCCAGGCGCCCGCCTGGATGCCAAGGCGTCCCTCGTTGGGCATGAACCAATCCGTTTCTGCGAACGTGATGCCCTCGAAGCGGAGGTGGCGCACGAGGTTCTTTGCGTCACCCTGCACCACGACAAGTTCGGTCAACGTCGGGGCGGAGAACTGGGTGCGATTCGGGTCGTCGTTCGGCGCAGAGTAATAGTACAGCTCGCCCTTGGACGCATCGAGGAACCATTCCCCGGGCTCGTCCACGAAGGCCAACGCGTTCTCCACCCAGATGCGCTCGTGTCCCTTGCCGTTGAACAGGAAGCTGCTCGCGTCCGTACCCACGGCGCGTCGAGCCACGATCTGGTGGTCTTGCGGGCTGATCGACTGGACGGGCTGGCGGTTGAAATGCCACCAGGCCGTGGTGTTGAGATCGATTTCGGTGAGGTTCGCCCAGTCCGCCGGAATGGGCTCGTTGATCGTCACCACGCGACGGGACGCGTCGACGGACTTGAGCGTGAAATGGCCCGTATCGGGCTCCCTTGCCCGACGTTGCCCCTCGTTGTTCCGGAAGAGTTGGCGGAAGACCCAGCGCCCGTTTGCCGATTCCGGAACGGCGAGCTTCCACAGGTCGCCCTCCACCCGCTGCCATTGCCCTTCAAGCACGCGACTGCCCTTGATCGCCGCACGTTCGCCCTCGGCAGACCGGTATGTCACCGGATGCAGCGCAGTGCCACCGTCCTCCGGCGACAACCGCAAGGGCTGCTCAAACCGATACTCCCCGCCGCGCAATCGGACCTCGACGGGCTCCTTTAGCCCGGCACGGGTCAGGACGCGGACCGCATCGCGGGCGCGCTCAATCGACGCAAAGGGCTGTTCGCGCGTTCCAGCCGCATCGTCGCGACCGTCGGGCGCAACCCAGATGACCGTCGCGCCGCGTGCGTGCACGCCTGCGACGAGGAACAGAAGCACTGAGAGGAGGAGGCAACAGGGGGTTTTCATGAAGGGAACGAAGAGACAAGCTGGCGATGGATGCGGTAACGGTCCGAGAGTTCGCGCGCGCGACCGGGGGCCGGGCGATACCGGCGCGCGGCCGGCACCAGCGCCGCCTGCGCCTCGCGCAGGGACGGCCACAGACCATGGGCAACGCCGGCGCAAAGCGCGGCCCCAAGGGCGCCGTGCTCCTGTCCCAACGGGACATCGACCGGACACCCCAAGCCGTCGGCAAAGAGCTGACACCAGGCCGGGTTTCGCGCCACGCCGCCCACGAGGGTGGCACGCCGTGGACGCGAACCGCGGGGAAGCAGGCGGGAAATATGGGCCCGGTGCGCGAAGACGATGCCTTCCATCACCGCAGCCAGCATTTCGGCGCGACCCTGCGCGGCATCGAGCTTCGCAAACACCCCCTGCCCAGTCGCAACCTGCGGCAGGAAGTACGGGCGCGATGCGCCCGCGTGCGAGGCCTCCGCGGTGCCTCTGCCGGCATCGAGGTCCGGTCCGAAGACGCGGATTGCCCAGTCGAAATTGGCCGCCGAAGCCGGGCTCCCTTCCAGCACCAGCCAGCGTCCGGGGACGACCGAGGGATTGACTAGAAAATGCCCGCTGCGCTGCGGGGGACGGAGGGCGAACGCCTGATTGATCGACCACGTGCCGGCGACGAGCGAAAGGTCGCCGGGCAACAGCACCCCACTGCCAAGGGCGGCTGCCTCACAGTCGATACATCCGGTGACCACCGGCGTGCCGACGCGCAGACCGGTGGCGCGGGCGGCGGCAGAAGTGACCGCGCCACCGAAGGCCAAACTCTCCCGCAGTTCCGGGAGAAGGGGATCGCGGCTGATCAGGCGTCGCGACGGATAGGCGAGAAGGCCGGCCGCGCCGGCATCGGTTGGATCGGTTGCGATCTCCCCCGTCAGCAAGGCACGCACATAATCCTTCCAAAACACCACGTGGGCGACTCGCCGAAAGACGGCCGGCTCATGCCGACGGACCCACGAAAGCAGGAAGGGCATCTGCCCGGGATAGGCCGCTTGGTGGGCCTTCGGCCGCAGTCCCTTCAGCCAGGCTTCCGCTCGCGTATCGCTGGAGAGAATACCCGCGCGGACGGGCGCCTGCTTTCGGTCGAGGAAAACCGCCCCGTTACCGCATCCCGTGACACCGACCGCAACGATACGCTTTGCCGCCCCGCGGCTGGCCTGACGAACCACGGCCATCGCCTCGCGCGCGATGAGGCTCGCATCGCGCTCCACCCAGCCCGGACGCGGCCGGCTCACCGGCAGAGTGCGGGACTCCGCCGCGAGAGTCCGCCCGCGCACATCATAGAGCACGGCCTTGACGACCGTGCTCCCCACATCGAGTCCGAGCAAAAGGGCAGTCACGGGGCGAAGGCTCTCCGGAGCAGCGGACGAACGCACAACAAGGTTGGTAAACGGTGCACGCGGGACGGCGGATGGAATCTGGGGGCGCTCGCCGCGGGGAGGGTCGAGCGGCAACGCGGTTTTTTGGGGCGGAGTGAATTTATCTCTTGTTCTACGAATCAATCACTGTTCTATTAGTCAAGCATCGAACCGCGCCTGCCCCGCTCAAATGAGCCAAAACCTGCGCACGAAAGATGATGTTCTCCGCCCATCCGCCTGCCCCCTCATCCATGTCTACTCTTCCCCTTCACGGACAAGTGGCCCTCGTTACCGGAGGCGCCAAAGGCTTTGGCGCCGGCATCGCCGAAGCGCTGCGCAACGCGGGCGCCCGCGTCTGGATTACCGGCCGCGACGAGGCCGCCCTCCGTCGCACGGCCGCTCAGCTCAATATCGCCTGGCTGCGCGCCGACGTGACGGTGCCGGCCGACTGGGATCGTATCCTGAACGTGGTGACCGGGGAAGCCGGACGCCTTGACATCCTGGTTAACAACGCCGGGGGTGGCGTGAAGATTGCCGCCACGGAGGAGCAAACCGACGAGAGCATCGCGGCCGTCGTGGCGTTGAATTTCACGTCCGTCGCCATGGGGTGCCGCCGGGTGGCCCCCATCATGCGCAAACAAGGATCCGGGATCATCGTGAACATCTCGAGCGTGGCCGCACACCATGCGTGGCCGACTTGGGGAGTTTATGGTGCCGCCAAGGCCGCCTTGAATCACTTCTCAAAGGCGCTTTACCTCGAATTACGCCCCCACGGGGTGCGCGTCACGACGGTCAGTCCATCCTGGGGCGCAACCGAATTCACCGATGCCGCCGATCTCGGCCCACGCGATGCCGCCACGCTTGCCCGTTGCATCAAGCCCTCCGAAATCGGACGCGTGGTGGCGGACCACTGCGCGCTGCCTGCCCACCTCTGCATCCAGGAAACCATCCTCTGGCCGATGGTGCAGGAAGTGAATCCGCTCTAAGCGGGCTGGAGCCTCATCCCATGGCTTCCAGCCACCATTTCGACCTCGTGGTCGTAGGCGCCGGTTCCGGCGGCTTCGGCGCAGCGCTGGCCGCCGCCCGCGAAGGCTGTCGGGTCCTGCTGATTGAAAAAGGCGACACCCTGGGCGGCACGGCTGCACGCGGCGGAGTCAACAACTGGGAACCCGGCGTGGGCGGCACCGGCATCCCCTTCGAACTCTACAAGCGCCTCAAACGCATTCCGGGCGCCGTCGGCGTCTATAAGTTTGGTCGGCACTTTGCCTGGCAGCATTCGAACGAGCACCCCAAGTTTCCCGGCGGGGAGCTGCTGATTGATCCGACCAATCGCTACCTCGATACACTGCGCCGCTTCGGTGCCCCGGCCCTCGCCGAGGCGGAGGCCTTCCGACGCGAACACTGGCACGGCGTGCCGTTCGAGCCGGACACCTACGCCGCCGAAATGGAGCGAATGCTGGCCGAGACCGGCCGCTGCACGGTTTGGCTGAAGACTGCCTTCGCCGCCGCAGAAACCGGCATCAGCCGTATCCACTCTCTCACGACCGAGGATGGTCGCTCGGTTTCGGCGGATTTCTTCATCGACGCCACGGCCAATCTCCATCTCGCCGCCCATCTTGGCTGCGCCACTTCCCTCGGACAGGAACCGCGCGCGCTTTACGATGAGCCCAGCGCCCCCCGCCAGCCGACCGACCGCCTCAATGGCGCAACCTTGATCTACCGGATCAGTCGCGAAGGCAAAACCGCGCCCGGCATTGACCCAATGCCCACCGGGATCCCAACGAAATGCTGGTGGACCGATGCGTTCCCCGTGGCAGCCTTCACGCAGTACCCCAACGGCGACTTCAACGTAAACGCCCTCCCGGTCATGGCCGGACGCGAAGCGCACGAACTCGGCTTCGAACGCGCCTACGCCGAGTGTCGCCGGCGCATCCACGCTCACTGGCATCATGTGCAGACGGTGTTTCCCGAGTTTCAGGCCTACCGTCTCACGTGGATTGCCCCCGGGCTCGGCGTGCGCGAAGGACCGCGACTCGTCGGCCGCTACGTGCTCACCGAACACGACCTGCTCAAGGGAATCTCCAGGCAGGCCCATCACGACATCATTGCGATCGCCGACCACGCCCGGGACACGCACGGCGCCGATACGGGCCGGGCGGGCACGGGCGAGCTGGCCGAACCCTATGGCATTCCTTACCGCTGCCTCCTGCCCATCGAGTTCGACAATCTCGCCGTGGCCTGCCGCGGGGCGAGTCTCTCCTCCATCGCCGCATCCAGCTGCCGGCTGTCACGAACCATGATGCAGCTGGGGCAGGCCGCGGGCACCGCCGCCGCCCTCGCCTGCTCGCTCAATCTCCAGCGCTTCGCCGATGTGCCCGCCGACTGGCTGCGGGCGCGCCTGGCCGCTCAGCACGTGGAGCTGACCTGGCCGCGCAGCGCCGAACTCGTCGCCTATCTCGCGAAGGAGGACTCCTGAAATGCGCCTGCCCGTCCGTGAATCGGTGCTTGGCGCCCTCGCTTCACGCCCCGCCGTCGATGTCCTGATTGTCGGCGGCGGCATCAATGGAGCAGGATTACTGCGCGAACTTGCCCTGAACGGCGTCGACGCCCTGCTAGTCGACAAGGCCGACTTCGCCGCCGGCGCCACGTCCGCCTCATCCCGCATGATCCACGGCGGACTGCGTTACCTTGAGAATGGCGAGTTTCGTCTCGTCCGGGAGTCGCTACGGGAACGCGACCGCCTGCTTCGGCTTGCGCCGCATGCCGTGCGCCCGCTCCCGACCACGATTCCCATCTTCTCGCGCTGGTCCGGCTTCGGCAATGCGATCAAGCGCTTCTTCGGACGGACCACGCCACCGTCGACCCGGGGCGCCATCCTCGTCCGGATCGGCCTGACGCTCTACGATGTCTTTACCGCCCGGCGCCGCGTGTTGCCCACGCACCGGATCACGCCGCGCGCCGAAGCACTCCGGCTTCGCCCGGCGTTACATGACGGCATCGTCTGCACCGCCACTTACCACGATGCCCAGATTGCGCTCCCTGAGCGCCTCTGCCTCGAGTTGATCGCCGACGCCTGCGCCACCCATCCCGGCGCAACCGCCGTGAACTACTGCGCCCTCAAGCGTCGAGACGGCGCCACCGTCGTGCTGCAGGACGGACTGACGCAGCGGACCTACGCGGTCCGCCCCAAGGTCGTCGTAAACGCCACGGGCGGATGGATCGACTTTGCGAACGCCGCCTTGGGCGCCACCACCCGCTGGATCGGCGGGACGAAGGGTTCACACCTCGTGGTCGACCACCCTGAGCTCATGGCCGCCTGCCGGGGAGAGCAGCTCTTCTACGAGAACCCGGACGGGCGGGTCTGCATCTTCTTTCCAGTCAACGGACGCGTGCTGGTGGGCTCAACCGATCTGCGGATCGATCATCCCGACAACGCCATCTGCGACGAGCGCGAGGTCGACTACATGCTCGAGAGCGTACGCACCGTCTTTCCTTCGATCCGCCTCGCACGCGAGCACATCGTTTCCCATTTCTGCGGTGTCCGCCCTCTCCCCGCCAGCGGCGACGGTTTCACCGGACGCATCAGCCGCGACCATTCGTGCCGCACCTTGCCCGCGGGCGACGGACGTCCGTGGCCCGTGCACGCCATGATCGGCGGCAAATGGACCACCTTCCGCGCCTTCGCTGCGTTGGTCGCAGACCGGATTCTCGCGGATCTCGGCCGCGAGCGAAGGGCCACATCAGAGAATCTTCCCATCGGCGGCAAACCCGTGCCGGATTTCCACGACGAACAGGCGCTCAGGGCGATCGTCCGCGACGAAGCGGTGGTCCATCTCGACGACTTGCTCCTCCGTCGCGCCTCGCTCGGGCTCTATGAACGGCTGGATACCGCCCGGCTCGAGACCCTCGCCACGCTGGTCGCGCAGGAACTCGGTTGGGACGACGCCCAGCGCGTCGCCGAGCTTGAGCGCACGCGCACGATCCTGACGACGCGCCACGGAGTCCGCCTCGCACCCGATCCTTCCCATGTATAACGCCCACAAAGTCCGCCTAAACCGCTTCCTTGGAGCCGACGGTCGCTGCCTCGACGTCGCCATCGATCACGGCGTCTTCAACGAGTACTCGTTCCTTGACGGGCTCGAGGACATGCCCGCCGTCGTTTCCTCGCTGGTCGCCGCCGGTCCCGACGCGATCCAGATGAACGTGGGGCAGGCCGACGTGCTCCAGACCCTGCCCGGTGCCCGCAAGCCTGCCCTCGTCCTCCGCACGGATGTTGGCAATCTCTACAACGCCGTGACGCACCGCGTGATGTTCGACCAGTTGACGCACTGGGACGAGCCGATCCTCGGCGCTCTCAAGCTCGATGCCGCCTGCGTCGTCTGCAATCTCCTGCTGATGCCTGGCGAACCCGATTTGCACCGGCAGACCGTGCTCAACGCCGCGCGGCTGCGCGTCGTCTGCGAGAAATACGGCATGCCGCTGATGATCGAACCGCTCGTACTCCGGCCCAACGAGGCCAAGGGCGGATACCAAGTGGACGGCAACAAGAAGCTGATCATTCCGCTGGTCCGGCAGGCGCGTGAACTCGGGGCCGACGTGATCAAGGCCGATCCCACCGACCATGCCGACGACTACCACGAGGTCGTTCAGGCCGCCCGCTGTCCCATTCTGGTCCGCGGCGGCGGCAAGAAGCCCATCGAAACCGTGTTCGCCGAGGCCGCCGCGTACCTTGCGCAGGGCGCACACGGCCTGGTTTATGGCCGCAATATCTATCAGCACCCCAATCCCGCCCGCATCGTCGCCGCGTTCATGGCCATGATCCATGACGGCGCCGATGCCAACCGGGCGATGGCCGTCTACGAAGGTCGCGGCTGACGCCTGCGTCCGCCCCAACCCCCATGCCTACCCCACCCGCGCGGCCGAGCCCGGCACGCATCCCGGTGCGCGACAAGCTGCTGTTCTCCTGCGGCGGAGGCCTGCAGCAGTTCGCCAACACCGCGCCGCAGTACCTCGCGAACCCGATCTTCAACCTCGCCCTCGGGCTCAACCCGGTGCTGATCGGGTTGGTACTCGCGATCGCCCGCCTGTGGGACGCGCTGTCCGACCCGTTGGTCGGCAACATCTCGGATAACGCACGCTTCAAGTGGGGCCGGCGCCGGCCGTTCATGATCGCCGGTGCTCTGCTGACCGGACTCAGTTTCGCCGCGATGTGGTGGCTGCCCAGGGAGGCGAGCGAGATGTTTTACTTCGGGTGGTTTTTGGTCGCGATCATCACGTTCTTCACTGGTGTCACCCTCTTCATCGTTCCTTGGAATGCCCTCGGAATCGAGATGGCCAACTCCTATGACGAGCGCACCGGCCTCTTCGCCTACGCCGGCATCACGCACAAGATCGTGGGCTTTGGCACTGGTTGGCTCTACCCGCTCGCTCAGATCGCAGTGTTCCAGGATGTGCTCGAGGGCGTGCGTGTAGTCGGACTGGTCTGCGGCTTGGTGGTCACTGCCGTCTGCCTCACCACCGCGCTGATGCTGAAGGAGCCACCGGAGACGCGCACCGCCGCCCAGCGACAGCGCGAACCGTTCCTGAAGGCGATGCGTGTGGTCCTGAGCAACCGGGTGCTGCTGCTGTTCTCCCTCGCGTGCCTAGTGACAATGACCTCGCTCTACACCGTTTCCAGTCTCGGCCTCTACATTAACATCTACCACATCTACGGGGGCGACAAGGTGGCAGCCGCGACGATGATGGGCATCTGGGGCACCACCTTCAACGCGCTCGCTCTTGTCTCGATCCCCGGCGTGATGTGGGTCTCGGCCCGGTTCAACAAGCACCGGACCATCATGCTCGCCCTCGGGATGGTGTTCGTCTCGGCCCTGCTCAAGTTCGTCCTGTACACGCCGAGCGCGCCTTTCCTCCAACTCGCCACCGCGCTCCTGCATGCCCCCGGACTCGCCGCCTACCTCGTCCTGGTGAATTCGATGACCGCCGACATCGTCGACTACGACGAATCGCTCAATGGCCGCCGGCGAGAGGGGTTGATTGCCGCCGCGAATGCCTGGATCACGAAGATGGGCGTCTCGCTGTCGTTCATTTTCGCCGGGCTGGTGCTCAACCTCACCGGTTTCGATGCCAATCTCGGCAACGACCAACCCGAGGGCACGGTGCTCGGCATGCGCATTCTGTTCTGCGTGATTCCCGCCTTGGGCACGCTGACGGGATTGCTGCTCTTGAGCCGCTACCCGCTCACCCGCGAACGGGTGGAGTCCATCCAGCGCGTTCTGAGTGCACGCCGGTCTGAAAGCGCTTCCGCCGCTTCGCGTTAAGAGGTTGCTGCTCCGCGATCGAGCGGACCGGATCCACGTCCCCGTGCGGCGACGCGAATCCGGGGCGAATTCATCTTGCGCATCGCACCGCGTGCGCCGGGTAGCGGATACAGGAACACGGGCGCAGGCGTCGTGACAGCGGGGCAGGGACCCCTTCCTCCGTCCATTTCAATCTGACGGCAGCCGTCGTCCAGCGTCGATCGGAGAACTCATGGGGCCGGTGGCTCGCGCATCGGGTTGAGCGTCCGGAGTCACCTCACCTGCAAGCACCGCGGCAAGCTGGTGCCCGGTCCGCGTTACCCCCTGGCGATGCAGATCGGCCAGACACAAAAAAGCCCCGGGGGACCTAGAACCCCCGGGGCATGAACACACCTAACGGATCGGCTCTACCACTGCTTCGTCAGGGTCACCTTGATCGTTCGCGGCTCCAACGGGCGCCAAAGGGTGCCCGCGTTGCCGGCGATGGTTTCCTTGTCGAAGAGGTTGTTGACGGCGACCGCGACCCGCAGACCCTTCGCGATGCCGTAGTTGGCGTTCAGGCCATAGGTCTGGTACGCGTCGATCATCTGCGAGGTGTCGCTTGTGGACAGAGCACGGTCACCGGTGTGCAGGAACGTGGCTCCCACTGATAGGCCGCCGTGGCGGCCGACGTTCGGGAAGCGGTACCGGGCCAGCAAGGACGCACGCTCCTCCGGCTCGCCGGCAATCTGGGCTCCGTTCACGCCCCCGGTCGTGTTGCGCACGTCCACCGTATTCCAGCCGGCACGCAACCAGAGCCGCTTGCCTGAGAAGGTCACGGTGTACTCGTAGCCATCGGACGTTTGCTGGCCGCCGTTTTCAAAGAACGAGTTGTTGGGGGGAGGCAGACGCAACGCCGCGCCATCCGAGATCACCTCATACTTCACCGCCTCGAAATTCAGTTTGTCGTCGAGAAAAGAGAGGCGGACGCCAAACTCCTCGGACTCACCAAAGATGGGATCGAGCGGAGAACCGTCCGGACGAGTCGCGGCTCCCGCCTGGGGCTGGAAGACTTCACTGTATTGATAATACAAGGTTAGATTCTTCTGCGGACGAATCAGGGCGCCATAGCGCGGCGTTTCGGCCGTGGTGTCGGGATCGACGATCAACGGAAAGGGCCCGGCGCCCAGCTGGGCATACCGCTCGCTGGTCACTTCGCTCCATCGCCAGCCGCCCACTAGAATCAGACGATTCTCGAAGGCATCGAGCTGGTAGGTGCCCGAGTAGCCGTAGGTGTCACCTTCGCCCAGCGTATTGGTGGCGGCGGAACTGGCGGGAAAGTCGGGCTTCGGCGTGTTGTACACCGGATTGAGCAAATCAAGGGACGCGAGGTCGACACGGCGCACATTGCTGCGGAACTTCCGGTAGTAGAAGTCTCCAGCAAAAATGAAGGAGTGGTTGACCTTCCCGGTCGCGTAGCGGCCGAAGAGATTGGCCTCAGCGTAGCTGTAGTCCTCCCAGCGATTGAGCCAGAAGGCCCGGCGGGAGACCGTGCGATTGTCGGCCGCGAGTCCAAGAAACTCCACCTGCTCGATCGGATTGTCCACGTACATTTGTTGCAGGGCGACGCGGGCAGTCAGGTTCCCGGTAATCTGGTGCTCGACGATCGCCCGGAGCCGCTGGCGCTCGACGGTGGAGTTCACCCACGGTTCGTCGATGCGCCGATCGATCGGCACGTTCAGACCGCGCACGCCCGGGGCGATCAGGGCGGCAGGAATCCAATTGTCCTCCTGGTAGTGCGATTTCAAATACTCCCCGGAGAACGTGACTTTGGTGGCCGGGGACACGCGCCATTCCACGATCGGGGCAAAGAACACCCGGTCGAGGTCTTTGAAGTCACGGAAGAACTCGATGTCGCGGTAGGCAAAGGAGGCCCGATAAAGGAGCGTCTTCGCGTCGTTCATGGGCCCCGAGGCTTCCGCGGTGAAGTGGTAGTTGTTGTAGTTGCCGATCGTCAGATTCAGGGCGCTGGTCGGACGCGCCGAGGGCGCCTTTGAAACGCGGTTGATAATGCCACCGAGCCCCTTCGGGTTGGCGTACAGGTTCGAGGACGGCCCTTTCACCACCTCGAGTTGCTGGATGTGCACGAACTCGCCGCTGCCCCACTCCGGGGTCTCGCGAATTCCGTCCAGATACGACTCCTGAACGGCGAATCCGCGCACGGTGAAGGAGTCCTGACTCCGCGTGCCGCTAGAGACCTGCCCGCCGAGGAGCGGGATGACATCGGCGAGTTCGACCGCACCGACATCGAGGAGGAACTTGTCGCTGAGGATGGAAATGGACTGTGGAATATCCTTCAGCTTCTGGCGGAAGCGTGAGGCCGTCGCGCTTTCGGTGCCGCCGTAGCCGTCGTCGGACGTGGCAGAAATTTCAAAGGGACTGAGCACCACCGTCGTTTCGGGAGATGCAGCGGGGGTTTCTGGCCGGGAAGACACCGCCTGGGCATGCAGGCCCGCGGTGGTCACTAGGAGGAACGTAGCCTGCAGGGAGGCACGACCAAGCATGGGTAGGTTCATGGTGTTGCGAGGATGAGGGGTGGTGAAGCACCCGCGGGGGATGGGGACGCTTTGAACCCGGGAGGGGGACCTTGGGCTCAATAAGTTCTATCCATAGAATCTTGTTTGATTAGTCAAGTCGTATTCCAGCTCGAACCCTCCTGCCGTGGCCTCGAATGCGGAGAATGAACCATCGTTGAACTCACTTAAATTACTTTAGATTATATGCTTACTAAACTTACCACGGAACCCCCAAGAAGGTTACAAAAGTGGAATTGCGTTCTACCCACCAAACACCTTCCCTCCCCTACATGGCCCAAGCTGACACCGAAGCGTATCAGGTACCTGCCTTGACGCGCGCCCTGAGCATTCTCGAACTGCTCGCACAACACCGCGAAGGTCTGCGTATGAGGGAGATCGCCGAACGCCTCGAATTACCTCCGAACAGTGTGTTTCGTATCACCGGCACCTTGGAAGAACGCGGCTATCTGATGCGCGACGCGGACGACATGCGCTATCGGCTGACGCGCAAACTTCTCTCCCTCGGCTACGCCGCCATTGGTGAGGAGAAGTTGATCGAGTACTCCCTCGATGTGATGCAGGCCCTTCGTGACGCCACCCAGGAAACCGTGCTCGTCGGTATTCGCGCCGAGCTCCACGGACTGGTGCTTGAACAGGTTGCTGCCAGTCAGCCCGTCAAATTCCTGGTCGATCCCGGCACCCAGTTTCCGCTGCACGCCTCCGCTCCGGGAAAGGTGCTCATCGCGTTCATGCCCCCCGCCGAGCGCTCGGCCTTGCTGGATAAGCTGCCTTTCACCCGGTACAACGAGCGCACGCTCGACACCCGGGCGAAGTTCGAGCGGGAACTGGACCGCGTGGCAAAACAGGGCTACGGGGTCGATTTCGCAGAGCAGATCGAAGGACTGCACTGCGTCGGCGCCCCCATCTTCAATCACCGCGGCTACCCCATTGCGGCGATTTGGGTGACCGGGCCGAGCTTCCGTTTCTCCGCCGCCGATCTGCACCGAATTTCCGATGACGTCACCGCATCGGCGTCGAAGATCTCCAAGCGCTTTGGCCACCAATTGATCTAGCAACGCTCGCCGCCATGTTCTCCCTGATCGGCAAGGTAGCCCTCGTCACTGGCGCCGGTTCCGGCATCGGCCAAGCCATTGCCCTCGCCTTCGCCCGGGCCGGGGCGCAGGTCTGGGTGGTGGATCGCGACGCGGCCGCCGGCGAGGCCACAGTGGCGTCGATCCGGGCGGCGGGTGGTGCGTCCGACTTTGCCGCGCTCGACGTCGCCAGCGAAACGGACGCGCTTGCCCTCGCGGGCCGGCTCCCGCCGCTCGACATTCTCGTGAACAACGCCGGCATCGGGCACGTGGGCAACCTGCTCGCGACTCACGCGTCCGATCTCGACCGCCTGCACGCCGTCAACGTCCGGGGTCCGTTCAACCTCTGCAAAGCCTTCGTCCCCGCCATGCTCGAGCGCGGCCGCGGCAGCGTGATCAACCTGGCCTCTATTGGCGGCATCGTCGCCGTGCGCGACCGGCTCGCCTACACCGTCACGAAACACGCCGTCGTCGGCCTCACCCGCGCCCTCGCCCTCGACCACTCGCATACCGGCGTACGTTTCAACGCGATCTGCCCGGGCCGGGTCGAGACCCCCTTCGTGCGCGCCCGCATCGCCGAGTACCCCGATCCGGAGAAAGCCTACCGCGACATGGCCTCGACGCAGCTCACCGGCCGCATGGCCCAACCCGAGGAAATCGCCGCCGCCGCCGTATATCTCGCAAGCGACGAAGCCGCCATGGTCACCGGCTCGTGCCACCTGGTGGATGGCGGATGGAGCGCGGGAAAATAGACGAAAGATGAATGATGAAGTATGAATGATGAATTCGACCTTCGGATACGGACGCGGGAACTGGCGTTGCGGATCGTCCGATTGTTTGGGGCACTGCCCAAATCGACCGAGGCGCAGGTCTTGGGGAAACAGTTGTTGAGGGCAGGGACGTCGGTCGGAGCAAACTACCGAGAAGCATTTCGAGCTCGGTCCAAGGCCGAGTTCATTGCGAAGATGGGCGACTGCCTCCGAGAGCTCGACGAATCCAGTTACTGGCTCGATCTGCTCGTCGGCGCCAAAATCGTACCGTCGAAGCGCCTCGAGCCCTTGCTCGACGAGGCTAATCAACTGACCGCCATCTTCGTGACCATCATCAAGAAAGCCAAGTCGTCCCCCTGACCGCCTTTTTCTTAATTCATAATTCATCATTCGTCCTTCGCTCTATGCGCCTCCTCCGTTACCTCGATTCCTCCGGCAAGATTCATCATGGTTCGCAGCAGGCCGACGGCTCTGTGCTGCGGCTTGAAGGCGATCCTTTTGGCGGACTGAAAGCCACCGGACAGAAGGCGGAGGTCGCCAAGCTGCTCGCACCCGTCGTGCCGACCCAGATTCTCTGCATCGGTCTCAACTACCGGCATCACGCGGAGGAGACCAAGGCCAAGATCCCCGAGCGGCCGATCCTGTTCGTGAAGGGCATCAACACCCTGCAGAACCCGCACGACCCGATCCTCATCCCCACCCACCTCGCCAGCCACGAGGTCGACTACGAATGCGAGCTCGCCGTCGTCATCGGCAAGGCCTGCAAGAACGTGACCCGGGCGCGCGCCCTCGACTACGTGCTTGGCTACACCTGCGCCAACGACGTCTCAGCCCGCGATCATCAGATCAAGCTCGGCGGCGGCCAGTGGTGCCGCGGGAAGTTCTTCGACACCTTCGCCCCACTCGGCCCCTGCCTCGTCACGCCCGACGAGATCCCGAATCCGAACGCGCTGAAGATCGCCACGATCCTCAACGGCGAGCGCGTGCAGGACTGGACGACCGGCGACATGATCTTCGACGTGCCGGCCCTGATCGAGTACCTGAGCGGCAGCACGACGCTCGTCCCGGGCACCGTCATCCTCACCGGCACGCCGCACGGCGTCGGCATGGCGGCCAAGCCGCAGCCGCGCTGGCTCAAGCCCGGCGACAACGTCATGATCGAGATCGAAAAGATCGGCCAGCTGACCAACCCCGTCGCCCTCGAGCCCTGAACGCGATGCGGGCACCGGCGGCGTGATCGATGGGTTACCCGACGGATATCCCGAACCCGCACAACCTCCGATGCCTTCCGTCCGCTACGCCATTCTCGGCAACTCCGGCTCAGGCAAATCGACGCTCGCGCACCGCCTCGCAGCGAACGGTGGACTGCCGGTGCTCGATCTCGACACGATTTATTGGGATCCAGTTGAGGTAACCAAGGAACGCCCGGCCGCGGAGCGCGACGCCGACCTCGATCGCTTCCTCGCCGCCCACGACCGTTGGGTGATCGAGGGCTGCTATGCCGACCTGATCGGTCGCGCCCTCCGACTGGGGCCCACCCTCATCTTCCTTAATCTTCCGGTGCAAACCTGCCTGGAGCACGCGCGGCGCCGGCCGCACGAGCCGCACAAGTTCGCCACCCGGGAGGAACAGGACCGCTTGCTCGAACCGCTGCTCCGCTGGATTGCCGATTATCCTCTCCGCGAGGGTGTCATGTCGTATTCCGCGCATCGCGCCGTGTTCGACACCTATGCCGGCCCGCGCCATGAACTGACCACTCCGGCCGAGGTGGACGGATTCCTTAACGACTAAACAAGCCCGGTGCTTGCGGGCGCGAGGCGGCGGCTCCCAGCTGTCGGCCACCCCATGAAAACCTTTGTCCGCCTCCTCCTTGCGACGGTCGGCACCCTGATTCTCACGTCAGGCGCCCGCGCGGCCGAACACCGGGTTGCCTCGCTCGCTGCCTTGCAGGAACGCCTCGCCCTCCTCGAACCCGGCGACACGGTCATCGTCGCGCGCGGCACCTACTCCACAACCGGGCCGCTGGTCATCAATCGCGGCGGTACCGCCACCGCCCCGGTACGCATCGCAGCCGAGAGCGTCGGCGCGGTCGAGCTGACCGGAAGCCACGGATTTCGCATCGAAGCCCCGGCCGCCCACGTCGTCGTCGAGGGCTTTGTCTTCACCCACGCGTCCGGTCGCACGGCCATTGCCGCCGGGACACAGCACGTGCGGTTCACCCGCAACACCTTCCGGTGCGTGGGCGACGGACCTTATCTGACCGTGACGGGCGACGATGTCCAAATCGACCGCAACACCTTCCGCGACAAGGCGACCGTCGGCAACATGATCAACGTCACCGGCGTCGGCAGCCAGGTGGCGCGCCGGCTGTGGATCCACCACAATCATTTTCATGATTTCTCGCCCACCGGCATCAACGGGTCGGAGACGTTGCGCCTGGGCCTGAGCGGACTGAGCATGTCCATGGGCCACGCCATCGTGGAGCACAACCTCTTCGAGCGCTGCCGCGGCGAGAACGAGCTGATCTCCAACAAGTCGGGCGGCAACACGTACCGCTACAACACCTTCCTCGACAGTGCCGGCACCCAGCTGACCCTGCGCCACGGCAATGAGTGCGTCGTCTACGGCAACGTCTTCCGCGGCACCGACGGACTCCGCCTCTTCGGCGACCGGCACCGGATCTATGGCAACGTATTCGAGGGCAACACCCTCGGCCTCAACCTCGGCAACGGCGGTGCCGAGGTGGCCGATGGCGCCCCGCTGACCAGCCATGACCGGCCCGATGACAACGTGATCGTCTTCAACCTGCTCGTCGACAACGCGGTCCAGTACCGCATGACGCGCCGTACGCCCACCGCCCTCGGGGCGACCGGCACCGTCTTCGCCTACAACGTGCTCGTCGGCGGACAGACCGCCGCCCGCATCGAAGGTCCGAATACCGGCGCTGCCTGGACCGCCAATATGCTCTGGCGCATCGCCGCCGACGGCGACTTCCCCGCCGACGGCGCCCTGCGGAGCGACCCCGGACTGGTGCGCAACGCCCAAGGCGTGTGGTGGCTGCCTCCGGATTCCGCCCACCACGAAGCGGCGCTCCGTGCGTATCCGTTTATTGGCGACATGGATCCGGGGCTGATCCGCGTGCTGACCGCGCCCGATGTCGGGCCGCAGTCCTGATCGCCCCGGCCAACGCGAAACTCAGTAGGGCCCGCGGATGTGCGCCGCGACCTTGTCCCGGTAGAAAGCAGCGAGCTGTGCGTGCACGGCGGGGCTGAGCGGCGGCAGGTCGCCGGCACGCACGTTCGCCCGGACCTGGTCCGGATTCTTCGCCCCCGGGATGATCACGCCGACCGCCTCATGATCGAGGCACCAGCGCAGGGCGAAGTCCGCGAGCGTCCAGCCGGCGGGCACCAGCGGCTTCAGCTGGTCGGCAAGGTCGACGCCGAGTTCAAACGGCAGACCCGAGAAGGTTTCGCCCACATTGAACTTCTGGCCGTCCCGATTGAAGGTGCGGTGGTCGTCGGCGGCGAACGTGGTCGCCTTCGTCATCTTCCCGCCCAGCAAACCGCTCGCGAGGGGAAGGCGGACGATGAGCCCCACCCGGGCCGCCTGCGCTTCCTTGAAGAGGACGTGAATCGGTTTCTGCCTCAGCACGTTGAAGATGATCTGCAGGGCCGTGACTCCGCCGCGTCGCACGCAGAACAGCGCCTCGTCCATCGATTCCACGCTGACGCCGTAGCCCCTGATCTTGCCCTCGCGGTGGAGTTCGGCGAGCGCGTCGAGCATCTCGCCCTGGCGCAGCACCTCCTCCGGCACGCAATGCAGCTGGGTAAGATCGAGCGCCTCGACACCGAGCCGCTGGAGCGAGGCCTCGGTGTGCGCCCGCACCGTCGCACGGGTGAAATTGTCCGGCCAACCGGGCGGGCTGAAGCGGCCCAGCTTGGTGGCGATATAAACCCGCTCGCGCGCGCCGGGGGTGGCCCGCAAAAATTGTCCAATCAGTCGCTCGCTGCGCCCCATGCCATAGACATCGGCGGTGTCGAAAAAAGTCACCCCAGCCTCGTACGCCGTCCGCAGCGTCGCCAGGGCCGTCTCGTCCGAGACGTCACCCCAGTTGGCGCCCAGCTGCCAGGTACCGAGACCCACTTCGCCCACCTTTCGGCCCTGCGGGCCAAATGCACGTGATTTCATCTCCCCACCCCAGAGCGCATCCGACGAAAATGCAATCCGGCCGACCGGCCGATGGCTGCAATTCCATGGAAGAAAGGCGGAACGTTGCACCTCCCACAACTCACTCTATCCTAGTCCCATGTCTGTCCGCCGCCTCGTTCTCCTCTGCTCCGCCGTGGTCGCCCTCGCCTCCGGCGCCTTTGCCCAAGTCAAAGCCTCCCTGGTCGCCTTGGAGACCTCTGTCCAGCCGGGGCGTCCGACGACCCTTGCCCTGCGTCTGGAGCACGAGCCGCAGTGGCACACCTACTGGATCAATCCCGGCACCGGTTATCCTACGTCCCTGAAATGGGAGCTCCCCGAGGGCTGGTCCGCCGGCGAGATCCAGTGGCCCACGCCCCACGTGGTGAAGGACCGCAAGGGCAACATCACCGGCAATGGGTATGAGAACGTGACCTATCTGCCGGTCACGCTGCAGGTCCCGGCATCGGCCCGACCCGGCGAGATCGTCACCCTCCGTGCTCTCGCCGACTGGCTGATGTGCGCCGACGTCTGCATTCCCGGCGAAGCCCGGGTGGCGATCGACCTCAAGGTCGCCGCCGAGGCGCCGGCTCCGGCCACCGGGCACGGCGCCGAGGCCGCCGCGACCGTCGCCTCGCTGCCGCGCGCGGTGCCGGGCTGGACGCTGGCGGCGACCCGCGCCGGCACTACGGTCACGCTCCGTCTCCAGGCCGGTCCGGACGCCCCGCACGCCGCCCCGACGGGCCTCTGGTTCTTCGCGTCGGACGCCTTTATCCAATATGACCGGCCGCAGACCGTCCGACCGGGCGGACCGGGCGAGTTCTTCGTCGACCTTCCGGTCTCGGCGGCCGCCAATCAGGCCACTGAACGCCTCGTCGGCGTCCTTGCCAGCACCGGCGGCTGGTTGTCCGGAGCTGACCTGTCGGGCATGGCGGTCGACATCCCGATCACCGCCGCACCGCCGGCGGCGGCCGCCACGACGTCGGGTGCGCCGTCCGGTCTGGCCGGCACCTTGGTGCTGGCCGCTTTGGGCGGTTTGATCCTGAACCTCATGCCCTGCGTGTTTCCGGTGCTGGGGATCAAGATCCTCGGCTTCGTCAACCAGGCTGGCAGCGACCGGCGCCGGGTGGTCATACATGGCATCGTATTCACCCTCGGCGTGCTGCTCTCCTTCTGGGCCCTCGCCGGAGCGCTCGCCGTGCTCCGCGCGGGCGGTGACCAACTCGGCTGGGGCTTCCAGCTGCAGTCACCCGGCTTCGTCTACGCCCTGACCGCCGTACTGCTCGTCTTTGCGCTCAATATGAGCGGGGTGTTCGAGTTTGGACTCGGCGCCACCGGCGTCGGCGCATCGCTGCAAACGCAGTCGGGCTACGCCGGCTCGTTTTTCACGGGCGTGCTCGCGACGGTTGTCGCCACACCGTGCTCGGCGCCCTTCCTCGCCCCCGCCCTGGGCGCGGCCCTCGCTCTGCCCGTGACAGAGTCGTTCGCCGTCTTCACCGCCATCGCCATCGGCCTTTCCGCGCCCTATCTGCTGCTTTCGATCTTTCCGCAGGCCATTCGGATTCTGCCCCGGCCCGGCGCATGGATGGAAACCTTCAAGCAGTTCATGGCTTTCCCACTTTATGCGACGGTCGCGGCGCTGATCTGGGTGCTTGCCGGCCAGGTGAGCGAGGGCGGCATGCTCACGGCCCTGCTGGGACTCGTGGTGGTGGCGCTCGGCGTATGGATTTACGGTCGCTGGAACCGCCCCGGCGCCCCGGCCTCGCGGGCCCGGATCGGCCTCGCCGGCGGCCTTCTGGTGCTTGCGCTGGGCGCATGGACCGGTTGGCCGCGTCCCGCCGCACCGGATGCGGTCGTCTGGGAAACGTGGAGCCCCGAGACCGTCGCCCGCCTGCGCGCCGAAGGCCGTCCGATCTACGTCGACTTCACCGCGCGCTGGTGCGCCACCTGTCAGACCAACAAGCAGATCGTGTTTTCCTCCGATGACGTGCTCGCCGAGTTTGCCCGTCGCAACGTGGCGACACTGAAGGCGGACTGGACCAACAAGGACGCCACCATCACGGCCGAGCTGGCCCGCTGGAACCGCAGCGCCGTGCCCTTCAACCTTGTCTATCTGCCGGGTCAGCCGGAACCCAAAGTCCTGCCCGAACTCCTCACGCCCTCCACGGTCTTGGCCGCCTTGGAGCCGTGAAGGCCGGACTCCCCCGACTTCTTTCTTGCTAGCCGTCTGCATGTCAGGGACTCGTAAATCGGCTCCGCGCCCGTTTCCCGGCCTTTCCGCGGGACCGCGCCAGGGTTAACTGAGTTGAAACACCGCCACCTTGTCCGCTCCGACTGCGTTCCCATGGCCTCTACGAACCGCTCCCGTCTCGTTCGCGTTCTCAGCTTTCTTGGCGTCGGCGCCGGTCTGGGCCTTGGCATAGTCCTCATCCGCCCGGGTGCCGACCGACCGGCCGGACCGGCCGTCGCTCCTCAGGCCGTCACCACGGGTGCCTCGGCGATCCCCAGCGCGACCCCCGCGGCCCACCGGGCAGGCCGCCCGGCGATCGATGCACCGGCACCCGCATCCGAGGCCCTGCGCCAGGTGCTGCCGGAACAAACGGACCACATCGCCGACTGGCGGGAATTCACCCCCGAACGCCTGACCGTGCGCTTCGACGACCGCTTCTACGCGACGTACCGCGTGGAACGCGTCGAGCGCGACGCCCAGCGCACCGTGCTCACCGCCCGGCTCGAAGGCGGCGAGGTGCCGGAGGCCGCGGCCCTCGGCGGCTCCTTTCTCGTCGCCACCGCCAACGCCTCGGATCGCTGGGACGCCCTCGCCGTCTTCCCCGGCCTCGAGTACCACGTGACGGTCCGCGGCGGCAGCGTGACCGTTGCAGAAAGTCCGACCCTTGCCATGCCCTGCGCGACCGATGTCGCGACGGCGTCCGACGCGCCAGCGGCCCCTGAACCGACCGTGCCGTCCGCAGCGGATCACAACGGCGAGACCCACGTCGACGTGCTTTTTCTCTACAACACCCGCGCCCTCTCGGAGCGAAATGGCGACACCCTCACCATCGACGCCGACAGCTCCAACTACATTGCCTCGTCCAACACCGTCCTCGAGAACTCCCGGGTTACCGCGTTTCGCTGGCGCTACCTCGGCGCCGTCGCCGCTCCGGCGTATCAGGATAATGACGACACCGCCAACGACCTGCGCAGCATGAGCGGAACCGGGGAGATCGCGACCTTTGTCCGCGACACGCAGCGGTCGTACGGCGCCGATCAGGTCGTGATGCTCGTCGGCGGAATCAAGAGGGACGCTGCCGGGCGCGCCTGGCTCGCCGGACCCGTGGCGCACAGCGTGGTCAACTACCCGTTCCCCACGTTCACCGACGGGTCCCGCGGCACCACCACGACGTCGTACGCAACGACCTGCCACGAACTCGGGCACAATTTCGGCTGCCAGCACCAGCGCAACGACCCTTCGACCAACGCGGCTGACGGCGACGGGAAGTTCAACTACGGCTTCGTTTATCCACGCGGATCGTTCCAGGTCGGCACGATGATGTCCGTCTACATCGCGCCCACCTCCCTGAGCCGCATCCCCTACTTCTCGAGCCCCGAGCTCACCTACGAATCGACGACCATCGGCGTGGCCGCGACCGAGCCCCGGGCGGCGTTCAACGTTCGCACCCTGGTCGACAACGCGGCCCGCGTCGCTGGTCTCGAAACGACGATCACCGCGCCCTCCATCACCACCCAACCTGCCTCCACCACGGCCACGGTGGGCCAGCGCGTCACTTTCTCCGTCACCGCCTCGGGCGGAAATCTTTCCTATGCCTGGGCCAAGGACGGCACCTCGATTCCGGTGCAAACCGCCACCTTCTCGATTGTCAGCGCGAGCGCCACCAGCGCCGGCAGCTACACGGTCACGGTTTCCAACCGGCTCGGCTCGGTCACGAGTGAACCCGCCGTCCTCACGGTCAACAGTGCCGCCCCGCCCGCTCCGGCCGCGCCCTCGGGCGGAGGGGGCGGCGGGGGCGGAGGTTCCGCGGGCGCTGGGTTCGTTCTGACCGGTGCGCTCTGGCTCCTGGTCCGACGTGCGGCGCACGCCTCCGGACGCAGCGCCCGCTGACCGGCCGGCTCAGCCGAGCGCCGCCAGCACGCCCCGGGTGTAGCCGACGGACTCCGCCAGCCCGATCACCGGGTTGGCCGTGGCCTTTTCGTATTCAAAGTTCACGACGTGGCGGTAGTTGATGTCCTTCAGCGCGACGAGCATGCCGCGGATGTCCAGCTGCCCGCGGCCGATCTCGATCGGAACATCCCGGCGCGCACCCGGCACGGCGAGCGAGTCCTTGAAATGCACGTCGTACACCCGCGCGGCGCAGGTGCGGATCGTATCGGGGACGGACACGCCGGCCCGCGCCGTATGGCCCACATCGATACAGAGGCCGATCCGGGCGTCGAACGGCTGGATGACCTTCCACGCGTCGAGAGGGCTTGGGTAAACCTCATCCTCGGGACCGTGGTTGTGGATCGCCAGGCGGAGGTCGTATTCCTTGACGAGCCGGTCGAGCAGCGGGAAGGCGTCCAGCGACGGCTTGCAGGTGATCACCGGAATGCCGGCGGCACGCGCGTTGTTGAACGCCTTCCGGACCGCGGCCTCGTCGTTGGGCAGGTTCACCACCCCGGAAGCAACCAGGGCGATGCCCTTGTCCCGGAACTTTTGGGCGACCGCCTGGCAGGCTTCGGGTGTGCTGTCCCACGGGAGATGGGCCCGGTGCAGCGCGATCGACTTGATGTCGAGGGCCTCCAGCGAGGACAGCACGGCGTCGACCGGCAGTTGGCGCAGGGTGTATGATGCGACACCGAGCGTGAGGCCGGCGGACGCCTTGGGCGCGGCGGCGGTCTGAGCGCGGCTGCGCGTACCGGCAAAAGCGAGCCCGGTGGCGGCGGCGGCGAGTTTCAGGGCGTGACGGCGGGTCAAGGGAGCATTCATGGCAGGTGGGTGGGGGTGGAGGTGAGGCAGGAAGAGAAGGCGCGCGCGCGGACGGATCAGCGACCGCCGGGACCGAAGCCTGGCTTGGGTTTGCCGTCGTCGTCGAGTTGACCGACGCTCCACAGCAGACCGCGGGTGACAAGGTCGAGGTACACCGGATCGCTCATCGTGGAGTTATGATGACCGAGCGTCGTGGCGAAGACCCGCGCCTTGCCGTGGGTGTTCGTCCAAATGACGACCTGCGGCTGCGAGCTCTCGACACCGACACTCCGGGCGAGCGGCACGACGTTCGGCCAAACCTTCACGTTGAGGTACAGTTCGTCCTGGGGATTGAACCAGGTGGGCGGAAACCCCTTCATCACTGGATGGGGCGTCTCCAGCCGCTCGATCAGCAAGTCGGCCCGCCGCTCATGGCGCACCGAGGTGATGCCCACCAGCTGGCGCCACGCATCGGTCGTGGTGTTGCGATAGCTGTGGGAGGAGCAATGCAAAATCACAGCCGGCACGCCCGCGGCGTGCGGGGCCACGATGCGCTCGACGAAGGCCGGATCGTCGACGAATCCGAAGCACTCGTTGTGCACGACGACGTCATAGCCCTTCGCCCAGTCGGCGTTCTCGTAAAGGCTCAGCCGGTGGGTGCGCTCGGTGCCTTCGTGCACGATGTCGAACACCACGTGGGCTCGCGCCGCGATGCCTTCGCTCAGGATCTTCTTCTGGGCCTCGAAATCATGGCAGCAGCCGCCGGTCACCAGCAGGGCCTTGAGGGGCGCAGACGCGCTGGCAGCCGACATCAGGGCCGCCGACCAGAGGAGACAGGCCAGCACTCGCCGGCAGAAACAACGGGGTAGATTCATGGGGCGACCGTCAGCGTGGTCCCGCAACCGGAACGAGGAAAGCGGAAAGCGGTGCGGCACACTTCCGCCAACCGCATGCAGGCAGCCCCCTCACGCCCCGCGTGCCGACTCCACCTCCCGCACAAAGGCCTCCGGCACGCCCGGCGAAACCACGAGGACGCGGTCGTCGTAACGCAGGACCACGGCGCGCGCCGGATCGGTCACATAGGCGCGAAATCCGCCCAGTTTCGGACTGCGATAGCGACCGGTGAACGAAAACAGTCCGCCGTTGCCGAAGACCCGGATCGCTCCGCGCATCGCTTCAGGGTCGGCCTCGATCGAACGCAGTCCCGCCAACGGCAGCCGCGTCGTCCAGAAGAGACGGCGTACCAGGATCACGCCGGGCCGCACCTGGTAGCCGCGCACGACGAACAGCAAGGCGCCCGCGACCAGCAGGACCAGCGCCCATGTCGCCAGCCGACCCGAGGGCTCGCCCCGCGCCGCGAGCAAGAAGCCCACGGCGAGAATGAATCCCGTGCCCAGCACCGAAATGCCCATGAGGGTGCGCGACCACGGTGCGGTGTGAAAGGAGGTGGGAAGTGAGGATGCCATGTCAGAAAGTGCCCGGTCTGCTCAGTTGCGGACCGCCCGCCACTCCGCCACGCGTCCCTCGCCCGGCTCGGACTCGATCACAAACCCGTCGACGCGACCCTGATAGCGCCGGCCTTCCAGCACAAAGGAAAGCTGCGCACCGCGGAGCGTCACCTCCTCGATCGGCTGGCTTCGCCCATCGATGATCGCCGTGCCCCGCACCACCTGGAACGCCTGCTCCAGCTCGAGCACAAAGGGCTGCCTCGCGGTCACGCGCCAGCGTCCGTCGACCTTGGCCGGGACGATCCAGAGAAAGAGATCGCTGTCCTCCAACGACTCGCTGTGGTCAGGCAGCCAGTCGCCGAGACGGAAGGCGTGGGACACAACGCGCGTGCCCGGTTTCAATTCATAGAGCAGCCGAGGGCGCAGCTTCAGGTTGACGACGGGCAGCAGGTACATGGTCACCACCGTGGCGTCGGCGATGCGGGTATCGAACAGGTCCTGCTGCCGGAACTCCACGCGATCCTCGACGCCGGCGAGGCGCGCCAGCTCGCGGGCCTCCCTGACCCGTACTGGATCGAGATCCACCCCCAGCCCGCGCACGCCATGGCGGCGGGCGGCCGTGATCGGAATGCGTCCATCCCCCGAGCCGAGATCAATCAGGAAGTCGCCCGGGCCGACGCCGGCGAGTTCGAGCATGCGGTCGACCACGGCCTGGGGCGTCGGCACGTAGGGCACATCGAGTTCGGTGGCCTCGACGCCCCGCAGTCTGGGCACGGAGCCTGCCAGGGAAGCCAGCAGAAGGAACGTCAGCCAGCGGAGGTTGTGATTCATGGGGGAAGACGCTGGACGAAGGCATGACGACCTCCGACACCGCGGGCAATCCGCAAGGCGCGGCTTTGACTCCCTCGCGCACCGGCGCACGCTGCTTCCATGCGCATCATCCGCCATCTTTCACCGCAGGGTCCGGCTTGGGCGGCCCTGCAAGCCGACGGCTCCGCCCTTCCGCTCGAAGGCGGGCTTTTCGGGCCAAGGCAGACGGGCCCCCGCCCGGTCGCCCCGGGGCCGCGGCTCGCCCCGCTGGATCCGGTGAACATCATCGGCATCGGGCTCAACTACCGCGCCCACGCCGCCGAGGGTGGCAAGGCCCTGCCCGCACGTCCGCTGTGGTTCATGAAGACCACCGGTGCCGTGCAGCATCCGGGTGGCCCCATCGTGCTGCCGCGCGGCAGCGCCAAGGTCGACTACGAGGGTGAACTCGCCGTCGTCCTCGGCCGCACCGCCCGCAACGTGACGGAAACGGAGGCGTTGTCGTATGTTCTTGGATACACGATTGCCAACGACGTCTCGGCGCGCGACTGGCAGTTCGAACTCGGCAGCGGCCAGTTCAACCATGGCAAGAGTTTCGACACGTTCCTGCCGCTCGGCCCCGAGCTCGTCACCCCGGACGAACTTCCGGGCGCGTCCTCGCTCCGGCTCGTGACGCGCGTCAATGGCGAGGTGCGGCAGGAGGCGACGACCGCCGACCTCGTGTTTCCTGTGCCCGCACTCATCTCGTTCCTCAGCCAGGACCGCACCCTTCCCGCCGGCACCGTTATCCTCACCGGCACGCCGTCCGGCGTGGGTTACGCGCGCAAGCCGCCGGTCTGGCTGCAACCCGGCGACACCGTGAGCATCGCGATCGAAGGGCTCGGCGTGCTGGAAAATCCAGTCGTCGCCGCGACGGATTAATTTCGTCTCCGCGGGCATCGGGGATTGACCGTCCCTGCACGGCTTTCATGCTTTTGCCGTCCCCTTGCGATGGCGTCGAAGCTCAATGTCCGCATCCTGCTCGCTCTCGGCCTCGCTTCGACGGCCGGCCTTTTCGCGGGTCTGGGCAGCTACACGTTCTACTACGCGCACGGGCTGTCCTACTTTTCGAACGACCCGCGCGCATGTGTGAACTGCCACATCATGCGGGATCAGTTCGACGGCTGGCTCAAGTCGCCCCACCACGCTGTCGCTACCTGCAACGACTGCCACACGCCCGACTCCTTCTTTGCCAAGTACCTGAGCAAGGCCGAGAACGGTTTCTGGCATTCGAAGGGATTCACCCTGCAGGACTTTCATG